>JAEEGF011411672.1_pt1 | contig 31277 bp, 20 predicted proteins | sample 9134171 | NCBI WGS metagenome assembly JAEEGF01 (sample SAMN16246542, study PRJNA631951) | gut metagenome | biome: gut microbiome; feature: rumen; material: AP-attached | host: Bos | place: Iran: Karaj | collected 2018-10 | reverse complement strand
ATCCGCCTGAAGGATGGCGACGTGATCCTCGTGGGCGAGCGCGGTCCGAGCGTTGCGGCCTTCGGCATGATCCGCCAGGAAGCCCGGTATGAATTCAGCGGCGCCGCCTCAGGAGCGCAGCTCATCAAATACGGACGGCCGCTTTCGCATGCGACGCATGTGAGCGTTTCAGGGATGCGCGGAGGAAAGTCTTTCCATCAGTATGTGCCGCTCTCGGCCTTTACGCAGATGCGCCTGTTCGACGGCGACAGTGTGGAGTTCGTCGCCGATGCGAGGGGCCGCACCATCATGACGGCGGTCACCGGCGCCATACAGGGAGAATCCCGCTTCCCCGTGAAGAACAGCACGTCGCTGCGTTCGCTGCTGGCCTATGTGCAAGTCGATCCCGCCATAGCCGCTACCGGTTCGGTCTACGTGCGCAGGCACAGCGTCGCCGAGCAGCAGAAGGCCATCCTTTCCGATGCGCTGCACAGGCTCGAGCAATCGACGCTCACGGCGACGTCATCCACGGCGGAGGAGGCGCAGATACGCGTGCGCGAGGCCGAGCTCGTCCAGGATTTCGTGCACCGCGCAGCATCGCTCACTCCGGACGGCGTCGTCGTCGTCTGCCGCAACGGCAAGGTGAACGACCTCCTGCTGGAGGACGGCGACGTGGTCGTCATCCCGCAAAAGAGCGATGTCGTCCAGGTCTCCGGCGAGGTCATGCTGCCCAAGGCCGTCACTTTCGACAAGGGCATGTCGACGGATGACTACATCAAGGGCGCGGGCGGGCTGACCGACCGCGCCGACAAGAAGAACATCCTCGTGGCTAGGATGAATGGCGAAGTGGGGCTGGCACAGGAGATGGGCATCCATCCCGGGGACCGCATCCTTGTCATGCCGCGCGTCGACACCAAGAATCTTGAGCTCGGCAAGGGCATTTCCCAGATCCTCTACCAGATCGCCGTGGCGACCAAGGTCGCGATCGGTCTGTAGGGCGCACAGGGCGCCCGCGCCCCGCGCAGTATATCCCGATGGGGGCGGCAACGCCCCCGTTTTTATAGGAAGCATGGCGCCGGAGCGCGCGAAGGAGGCAGGTCATGTCATTGAAACAGCGTCTCGGGCTGGAGGGCGATCCGCTGTACGTCATGGACGGCAACGCATTCCTCTTCCGCGGTTTTTTTGCCAATGCCAACATGACCCGTTCCGATGGCTTTCCCACGGGGGCCCTGTACATCGTGGGTCGGGTGCTGCTGAAGATCCTCCGTGAGGAGCGCCCAAAGCACTTCGCGTTCATCCTTGACGGTCACGGAACACACTTCAGGCATGACATCTTCCCGGCATACAAGGCAAACCGCCCGCCCGCACCGGAAGGGCTCGTAGCCCAGATAGAGCCGCTTAAGGAACTGGTCCGCGTCCTTGGGATGGAAGTGGTCGTTTCCGAAGGCTGCGAAGCAGACGACTGCATCGCCAGCCTGGCGGCCCGGCATGGCGCAGAGCGCCCCGTCGTGATCGTCGGGGTGGATAAGGATCTGCGCCAGTGCCTGGCTCCCGGCGTATTCATGTGGGATCCTGCTTCCAGGGAGGAAAAGGTCGTCACGCTGGATTCCTTCCGCACCGAAACGGGGCTCGAGCCGTCCCAGTGGGCCGATGTCCAGGCGCTTATCGGCGATGCCACCGACAATGTCCCCGGCGTGCGCGGCATAGGGGAGAAGACCGCGGAAAAGATCTTCCGTGAATTCAAGGACCTGGAGGACCTGCGCGACCGCATGGACCAGGTCCCTCCTGCCGTGCGCAAAAAGCTGGCCGGCAGCGAAGAAGCCATGTTCCTTTACCGTGAGCTGACCCGCCTGCGCACGGATCTTTGCCCGAAGAGCCTCGGCGAGCTTGCTGTCAGCCCCCTGGACGGAGCCTCGGCCCGCATGTTTTTCCGCCAGTACGAGATGTCTTCCCTCCTGCGTGAGCTGGACAGCCTCATCCGCCAGGGCATCGTTGCCCTTGCACCGGCATCGGAGCCCCTTCCTGCAAAAAAAGAACAGGCTGCGTTCGTCCAGGGCGGGCTTCTGTCCCTGCTGGATCCGTCACCTGCCCTTCCTCCCCTCCGTGCCGTGCCGGAAGCCTCCGGCCTGCCCTCTTGCGCGGGCAGGCTTGCCGCCGTCACGCCGGCGCCTTCCGGCCGTTTCCAGGAGCAGGGGCTTTGCATCGCCATCGATGGACAGGACTGCGAAGACATGGTCTACAAAGGCGATGTCCTGGATCTTGCGGACTGGCTGGCGCAGGCGGAACAGGTCATCGTTCCGGATCTGAAGTCCCTCATGCACGAGCATCCGGCATGGCGTTCGCTCGACATAACGCACTGCTTTGACATGGGGCTTGCCGCATACCTCCTGGACCCGGAAGACAGGGACTACAGCTGGCCGAAGATCTCTGCGCGCTATGCCGAAAAGAGCGGGCTCCCGCTCGAAAGGCCCGCGGCCATGGCATTGGCACTGTTCCGGGAACAGTCTGCTCTCTTGCGCCGCGCAGGGCTTTTTCCCCTGCTGACGGGCATGGAGATGCCGCTCATCCCCGTGCTGGCCGATATGGAGGACGCAGGGATCACCATCGATGCACAGGCGCTGAAAGGCTTTCTGGATGAAGTGCAGGCAGAGCTCAACAGGCTGACGCAGCGCATATATGCCGAAGCCGGCGGTGAATTCAACATCCGGTCTGCACAGCAGATCGGCGAGGTCCTGTTCACCAGGCTGGGGCTTGCCCATGCCGGGTCCACCAGGGGCGGGCAGGCATCCACCGCCCAGTCCGTGCTGGAGAAGCTGTCCGGCGAGCATCCCGTCGTGGACAGCCTGCTGGAATTCCGCAAGCTGGAGAAGATGCGCTCCACCTACCTGGAGCCGCTCCCCAGGCTGGCAGACGCCCGGGGGCGCATCCATACCACATTCAACCAGACGGCCACGGCCACGGGGAGGCTTTCCTCCAGCAACCCGAACCTCCAGAACATCCCGGTGCGGGGAGGCATGGGAAGGCGCATGCGTTCCTGTTTCACCGCCGGACCGGGCATGAAGCTGGTCTCGGCGGACTACTCCCAGGTCGAACTGCGGGTGCTTGCCCATTATTCCCAGGACCCCACGCTCATCGCCGCCTTCCGCAGCGGAGAGGACATCCACAGGCGCACGGCCGCACTGCTGCATGACATGGATCCTTCCCAGGTGGGGCCGGATGAACGGCGCAGGGCCAAGACCATCAATTTCGGGCTGATCTACGGCATGGGGGCGCGCAAGCTGGGACAGGACCTGGGCATCCCTCTTGCCGAGGCCAGGATGTTCATCGAACGCTATTTTTCACGTTTTGCCCGCATCAAGGCATTTTTCGACGCCGTGGAGGAAGCTGCCCGCAGGGACGGATTCGTGACCACGCTTTCCGGGAGGCGCCGGCCCCTCCCCGACATGCGTTCGCAAAGCGGGCAGGCGCGCGCTCTGGCCGAGCGCCAGGCGGTGAACACCCTCATCCAGGGGTCCGCGGCGGATCTGATCAAGTTCGCCATGCTGGCCGTGCATGGGGATCCTCTGCTCAAGGATCTGGGTGCGCGGCTTTTGCTGCAGGTCCATGACGAACTCATCGTGGAAGTCCCGCAGGAAAACGCTCCCCAGGCTGCCGGCCGGCTTTCTGCCCTGATGACGGACACGGCGTCCTGGGGGGTGGAGCTGTCCGTGCCCCTGGTGGCGGACGCCGGCATCGGATCGAACTGGGGAGAAGCCCATTGACGGCGCACAACGGGAGGGCATGATGGCTTTGCTTGCGATACGCGGTGGCTGCCTGACGCTGGGCAGCAAGTGCATCCTGGACGATGCGAGCCTGTTCGTGGAAGAAGGCGAGAGGCTCTGCATCGTGGGACGCAACGGAGTGGGCAAATCCTCGCTGCTTTCTGTGCTGGCAGGGCGCCTGCCCCTGGATTCCGGGGAGCTTTACATCCAGCCGGGGCTCCGCATGGGCTACGTCCAGCAGGCTGTGCCGGAACATTGGCAGGGGACTGTCTTTTCCGTGGCTGCCGGTGCCCTTGGCGAAGAAGGAAGGATGCTGGCAGCAGCGCACGGGGCGGCTTCAGGAAAGGCCGGCCTCCCGGACGGAGGGCAGCCTGACCGTTCCGTGGGGCATGGCGAAGTGTGGGAGCGTTACGGCGATGTCCTTGCCGTCGTCCACAGCCTGGGACTGGACCCGGACGCGGAGTTTTCCGCTCTTTCCGGCGGTACGAGGCGCAGGGTGGCCCTTGCCCGCGCGCTCGTTTCTTCTGACCTCCTCCTGCTTGACGAGCCGACCAACCACCTGGACATCAGCACCATATGCTGGCTCGAAGAATATCTGGCCCGGCAGTCCCGCACCCTCCTCTTCGTCAGCCATGACAGGGCGTTCGCCCGCAGGCTGTCCAGCCGTGTCGTCGAGCTTGACCGCACCAGGCTGTACAGCTACGGCGGCTATGACACTTTTCTTGACCGCCGTGAAGAACGCCTGCATGCCGAAGAGTTGCAGAACGCCGTGTTCGACAAGAAGCTGGCCCAGGAGGAAGCCTGGATACGCCAGGGGATCAAGGCCCGCCGGACGCGCAACATGGGGCGCGTACGCGAGCTTTTCAAAATGCGTGAAGAGCGTGCCGCACGGCTTGAACGCCAGGGGAAAGCAGCACTGAACGTGCAGGAGGCGGAAAAGTCCGGCAGGCTCGTTGCGGAATTGCGGCACGCTTCCTTTTGCTGGCCGGACGGCCATAAGGTCTTTGAAGACGCCTCCCTGATCATCCAGCGCGGGGACAGGATCGGCCTCATCGGAAACAACGGCGTGGGCAAGACGACGTTTTTGCGCGTGCTGCTGGGCGGGCTTGAGCCGACGGCCGGAAGCGTGCGCCTGGGGACGAATCTTGAGATCGCCTATTTCGACCAGCTTCGCGCCACGCTGGATGATTCGCAGACGCTCATGCAGGCCGTGACGGACGGCAGCGACTATGTGACCATCAACGGAGAAAACCGCCATGCCGCCGGCTACCTGCGTGATTTCCTCTTTCCCGCCGACAGGCTGCGCACTCCCGTCGGGCTCCTTTCCGGCGGGGAACGCAACCGCCTGCTTCTGGCGCGCCTCTTCACCCGCCCCTCGAACATGCTGGTGCTTGACGAGCCGACCAACGACCTGGACGCAGAGACGCTTGACCTTCTGGAAGAGATGCTTGCCGATTACAAGGGCACGGTGCTGATGGTCAGCCACGACCGCGCCTTCCTGGACGACCTCGTCACGGGGATCATCGCCCTTGAGGGGGATGGAAAAGTTCGTTGCTATGCCGGGGGCTACAGCGACTGGCTGCGCCAGCGCCAGGCAGCCCCGGAGGCGGGGACGGCACCTGCCAAGGCTTCCCGGAAGCCCGTTCCACCCCAGAAGCGCCGCCTGACATTCAGGGAGAAGCGGGAGCTTGAGGAACTCCTTGCCGAACGTGCTGCCCTGCCTTCCCGCCTGGAGGCGATGGAGCGGGAGCAGGCAGGTCTGGAGGAAAAGCTCGGCGATGCCGGGCTGTATGCCCGGGACCCCGCCGGGTTCGGCAGGATCATGGCGCGGCTTCCCGTGCTTGAAGAAGAACAGCTTTCCCTGCTGGAGCGGAGCGAAGCCATCGACGCACGCATAGCTGAGCTGCAGGACCTTGCCTGATGCCATGGCAAAGAAAAGCAGAAGCCCCGCCTCTGGAAGAAGGCGGGGCTTCGTTTTTGCCTGGCGTGCAGGGCTACACGAAGAACAGGAAGGTCAGCAGCAGGAACACGGGGCAGAGGATGCCCACGGACCAGGCCATGTAGCCGAAGAAGCTGGGCATCTTGACGCCCTGTTCTTCGGAGATGGCCTTGACCATGAAGTTGGGGGCGTTGCCGATGTAGGTATTGGCGCCCATGAACACCGCGCCCGCGGAAATGGCAGTGAGCGTGGAGGCATAGGTGGTCATCAGTTCTGTGGCATTGCCTCCGGCGGTGTTGAAGAACACCAGGTAGGTCGGGGCGTTGTCAAGGAAGGAGGAAAGCGCGCCCGTCAGCCAGAAGAACATGGAGTCGATGTTGTTGCCGGCGGCGTCCCTCGTCATGTTGACAAGGCTGGCCAGGGCGCCGTCTGAGCCGGCGCGCAGGATGGCGATGGCGGGGATCATGCTCAGGAAGATGCCGATGAACAGCTTGGCGACTTCAAGGATGGGGCCCCAGGTGAATCCGTTGCGGGTGCGGGCGCCCATGTCGGTCATCTTCCAAGAGAGGAAGGCGATGACGATGTAGAGCAGGTCGCGCACCACGTTCTGCAGTTCCATCTCCACGCCGTAGATGTGGAACTTGGCCCCTTCCCACTGGCCGGACATCAGCGTGTTGATGACGATGCAGAGCAGGAAGATGAAGTTGATGTTGCCTTCGAATCCCAGCTTTTCATCGCTGTTGGCGCTGGCAGGCGCGGCAGGCTTGCCTTCCCTGGCGAAGAGCATGGTGTCAAGGAAGAAATACAGGGTCAGGAGGATGGCGGATGCGATCACCGTGAGGACGAAGACGTGGGTCGTCGTCCAGAAGAAGCTCACGCCCTTGAGGAAGCCGAGGAACAGGGGCGGGTCGCCCAGCGGGCTCAGGGAGCCGCCGATGTTGGCGACAAGGAAGATGAAGAACACCACCTGGTGCACGCGGTACTTGCGGTGGGCGTTGGCGCGCAGCAGCGGGCGGATGAGCAGCATGGCAGCGCCGGTGGTCCCCATCCAGCTGGCGATCACCGTGCCCAGGGCGAGGATGCCGGTATTGACCACGGGCGTGCCCACCAGCGAACCTTTGAGGCGGATGCCGCCGGCCACGGTGAACAGGGCCACCAGCAGCAGGATGAAGGGCAGGTACTCAAGCAGGATGCTGTCCAGCGCCAGGAAGAGCGCGTTGCCGAAGCCGAAGGCGAAGGCGCAGGGGATGAGGAAGGCAAGCCCCCAGAACCCGGCCACCTTGCCGAAGTGGTGTTCCCAGAAATGGGGGCAGGCCAGCGGTCCGATGGCTATGGACAGCAGCATGCAGACAAAGGGGATGACCCAGAAAATGGAAAGGTCCTTGGGCAGGTGGAAATGCTCCGCCGCCAGGCAGACGCCTGGCATGAGCAGCAGTGCCGCGAGCACGGGAAGGATGAATTTAAAACGCTGCATCAACAGCCTCCTTAGGGCAGGAAAAGTGTGCTGAAAGACTTTGTAACTTAATTTTTTCCTTCCATCAAGAACAACCGCGGCAGAAAGGAAGCATGATAAATACATCACACGGCCTGCCCGGCGGTGCGGATGTCGGCAAGGAGCTGGTCCCTGGCCTCGGCATAAGGGGCGGGCAATCCTTCGATGAGGGCCGTGGCACAGCCTTCCCCTGCGCAGATCCGGCGCGAAGCGGGGCATCCCATCAGATAGAACCAGCCGGCGGCCAGCAGGCGGAAATCGTTGGCGCTCTTCAGTTCGGCATAGCTGCAGGCCCGCTTCTCCAGCACGGACCGAATGACTTCCGGTGAGAAAAGCGCAGGATCGTCAGGGAAGGGCACGACGACGTCCGGCGTGCCGGACGTCCTCCCGTCCAGGTGGTCCCTGATCACCCGCATGATGTCGATGCGGTCGGCATCGCGCACTACGCCGGCGGCAAGGCGTGCCAGGGGGGCCATGCCCTGCGGCAGGTCGCGCCTGTTGTGCGCTCCCACCGCGGCAAGGACGCATCCCCTGATGTCCGGTTCGCCATCCAGGACGCATCCTCCGCGCAGCAATTCTTCACCCAGTGCGGCATGGTCGCAGGATGCCTGGTCGCGGAAGGTCCCCCAGATGCGGTATTGCTCAAAACGCGCGATGTCGTGCAGCAGCGCGGCAAGCAGGCAGGCACGCGCAGCCAGCGGGGCGAGGCCTTCCTCCCGTGCGATGATGCGCGTGTAGGCCAAGACGCGCATGGTGTGCTCCAGCTTGAGCCGCATGGGGGAGGGGGCGCGCGGGCAGGACGCGCATTCATCGTCCGCATAGCGCAGGAAAAAGGATTCATAGGCGGAGATATCCAGGGGATCTCCGGGGCGAAGCGACGGCACGGGGCATCGCGGTATGCGGAAAACGGGATCGTGCTTCATGCCGGGCAGACCTGCCTTGGCGGCATCCGGCGCGGGTGCCGGGGCAGCCCGTGCCGGCGCGCGGTTAAAATGACTTGACGCACCCTCTTTTTGACGTATTCAAAAGAAAAAAGCAAAGGAGCGCAGATATGCTGAAGCCACCGAACATCCTGACCATCGCCGGCTCCGATTCCGGCGGCGGCGCGGGCATACAGGCCGACCTGAAGACCATGGCCATGATGGGGACCTACGGCATGAGCGTGGTCACCGCGCTCACCGCCCAGAACGGCCTGGGCGTGGCGGGCATCTTCGCACCGGAGCCCTCTTTCGCGGCGCTCCAGCTCAGCACCGTCCTGGACGGTTTTGCCGTCCATGCCGCCAAGACAGGCATGCTGTTCAATGCCGGCATCATCAATGCCGTGGCCGATATCCTGGAAGGGCAGTCCTTCCCCCTGGTGGTGGATCCCGTATGTGTGAGCACCAGCGGCCACAGGCTGCTCGAAGAAGACGCGGTGGACGTGCTGAAGAGCCGCATGATCCCGCGGGCCGACCTGCTCACCCCCAACAGGCCTGAGGCCGAGCTTTTTGCCGGGATGACGATCAAGAGCGACGATGATGCCGTGGAAGCCGCCCGCCGCATCGTAGGCATGGGCGCGAAGGCCGTGCTCATCAAGGGCGGCCATGTCGACGGCAAGCCCATTTTCGTCACGGACTGGCTTTTGGAGCGCGGCGGCGAGCCCTGCCCCCTGCGCCAGCCCCATGTGGACACCGAGAACACGCACGGCACGGGATGCACACTGTCCGCCGGCATTGCCGCGCAGCTTGGGCTGGGGATGCCGCTCAAGGTCGCCGTGACGAAGGCCCAGGAGTTTTTGAACCGCGCCTTGCGCCACAGTTTCAATCCGGGAAAGGGATTCGGCCCGGTCAATCACATGGCGGGCAGGGCATAGGCCTTAACCATCCCGCCGGCAAGGATCATGGCCTTGCCATGCATCCCAGGCATCTTTGCCCCATCAGCCGCTGCAGGGGGAGGATCCCGGCTGTTCAATGCAGCCTGTTGCGGAACAGCCAGCCCGCGAGCGGCAGGGTGGCGGCAGCCACTGCCAGCATGGGGATGAAATTGCCGGCGATGTCCGCCAGGGAAGCGCCTTCCAGGTAGATGCGGCGCACGCAGACCAGGGCAAAACGCAGCGGGTTGGCAAAGGTGGCTGCCTGCATGGCGTCGGGCATGGAGCTTACCGGGGTGGTGAAACCTGACAGCAGGATCATGGGCATGAGCGTCATGAAGCAATACACCATGGCTTGCTGCATGGTGAGCGATACGGCGGAAAGGCACAGCCCGATGCCGGCGCTGCCCAGCGTGAACACCAGGAGCGATATGTAAAGATCGGGCAGCCTGCCGGCAAAGGGGATCCGGAACCAGAAGACGCTGACCAGCAGGATGAGCGTCGACTGCCCAAGCCCCACGAGCACAGGGGGTATCGCCTTCCCCACGAGTATTTCCGTGGGAGACAGGGGCGTGACGAGCATCTGGTCAAACGTTCCCTGCTCCCTTTCCCTGGCGACGGAAAGGGCGGAAAGCAGCAGGATCTGCATCAGGCTGAGCGTGGCGATCATGGCGGGGAGGAAATTCCAGCGGGATTCCAGCTGCGGGTTGAACCAGGCGCGCGTTTTCAGCGTGATGGCTGCTGCGTGGCCGCGGTCCGCGTTGAACCTCTCCATGATCCGGCCAACGTACCCCAGGGCGATGGACGCCGTGGTGGAATTGCGGCCGTCCAGCGTCACAAAAACGGGAGCGTCCCTCCCGGCGCTGAGCTCCTTGGAAAACCGGCTTCCGATATGCACGGCGAGCAGCGCCTTGCCGTCGTATATCCAGCGCTCCGCCTGCGCGCTGGAATCCAGTGTCGCTACCCGGGAGAATTTGCCCGTTGCGTCAAGGCGGGCGGCCAGTTCACGGGAAAGGGCGCTTTTGTCCTGGTCACAGAGGGCGTAAGGGACATAGTTGAGATCGTAGGTGGCGGCATAGCCGAAGATGATGGTCTGCACAAGGATGGGCATGACAAGGACGAAGCGGCTCGAAGGATCCTTGAAGATGACCAGGAGTTCCTTGATGCACAGGCATCGCACGCGGCGGAGGAGCAGGATCAGGGCGTTCATGGCCTAATCCAGCCTTTTGCGGGTGAAATGCATGGCCAGCACCATGAACAGCACGGCGTAGGCTGTGAGGGCGGCACAGCCTTTGAGCATGATGCCTGCATTGACGCCGGCAAGGAACAGGGTCTTGAGCATGGTCATGTAATGCGTCGCCGGCAGGACATTGCCGATGATGCGGGCTATGGCCGGGATGCTGCGCAGGTCGAACAGGAATCCGGAAAGCATCATGGTGGGCAGGAAGCTGACTATGAGTGCCACCTGGCAGGCCAAAAACTGGCTGCGCGTGACAGCGGAGAGGAAAAGCCCCATGCCGAGGGCCACGATGAGGTAGAGCGCGGAACAGAGGATGAGCAGCCAGAGGGGGCCGCGCATGGGGACATGGAAAAGCCAGTGGGCGGCGGTCAGGCAGAGCCCCAGGCCGTTGAGGCCCAGGAGGAAATAGGGGATGATCTTGGACAGCAGCAGCTCGGCGCGGCCCGCGGGCGTGACAAAGAGCGATTCCAGGGTGCCGCGCTCCCATTCCCGCGCCATGACGAGCGCCGTCAGGAACGCGCCGACCAGGGTCATGATGATCACGATCAGCCCCGGTACAAGGTACCATGTGCTGTCGGAGGCCTCGTTGAACCATACGCGTCCCTGCAGCACCGCCGAGCCCCCCTGCGCTGCGGCCCCGCTGCGGTCGAGGCGCAGCTGCGCGTACCGCGCGAGTGCAGCCGTGACATACTGTTCCGTGAGCTGTGCCGTCGTGGTCTCGACCCCGTGCAGGATGAGCTGCATGCTGGCGCATCCCTGCTGCAGGTCTTCTTCGAAACGGCTGCCTGTGCGCAGGATGGCGTCCACCTCGCGCCGCTGCAGCATGGCTTCCGCATCGCGCATGGAGCTTGCCCGCCGGGGAGAGATCCAGGCAGAGGCTTCCAGCCCGGCAAGGACCTCCCGCGTCATCGGGGCATCCCGTTCCATGACGATGGCGACGGGCGCGTTGCGCACGTCCAGGGATATCCCGTAGCCGAAGATGAGGATGAGCACGATGGGGAGCACGATGCCGATGGCTATGCTGCTGGGATCCCTTGCCATCTGCCGGAATTCCTTGGCTGTGAGCGCGGCCAGCCTCCGCAAAAAGGCTTTCATGCCACCGCCTCCCCGGGGTTTTGCGCGGCGCGTGCCTGCCCGACGATCGCGATGAAGGCTTCTTCCATGTCGGCCGCATCCCCTCCCTGGCGGCGTATCTCGGCGGGCGTGCCCAGGGCAAGCGCCCTGCCGGCGTCCTGGATGAGCATGCGGTCGCAGTATTCCGCTTCTTCCATGAAATGCGTGGTGATGACGATGGTCGTGCCGCTTGCGGAGAGAGAGGTTATGCGCTGCCAGAACATGCGCCTTGCCAGGGCGTCGATGCCGCTCGTGGGCTCGTCCAGGAACAGGATCTCCGGACTGTGCAGGAGCCCGGAGGCCATGGCGAGGCGCTGCTTATAGCCGCCGGGAAGTCCGCCGCTCAAGTCGTCGCGATGCCGGGCAAGATCGAATTCTTCGAGCACGTCCTCGATGCGCCTGCGCAGGGCGGCCGGGCCCATGCCGTAGACTCCGCCGAAAAAGCGCAGGTTCTCGATGACCGAGAGATTGGCGTAAAGAGAAAACCTCTGCGAGACATAGCCCACTTTGGCGCGTGCCTGGGCAGGCGCCTTGCGCAGGTCCTCACCGGCAACGCACAGGTATCCGCTGGTGGCCGGCAGCAGCCCGCACAGCATGCGGAAAGTGGTCGTCTTGCCCGCGCCGTTGGGACCGAGCAGCCCGAAGACTTCTCCGCGGCGCACGTCGAAGGATGTCTTGTCCACGGCAGTGAAGCTGCCGAACCTGCGCACGAGGTCGCGCACTTCTATGATGGTCTCCCGTGGCAGGGCAGAAGGCGGAGGCGCATGCGGCGCGAAGCCCTCCCCGGAGCGTTCGGAGGGCGCCTGCTCCTGGCGGAGCAGCAGCATGAAGCTGTCTTCCAGCCCCGGCTCCACGCTGCGGCAGAGAGCATCCTCCAGCCTGCATCCCGTGGCAGGGCTGTTCAGCCTTTCGCAGGGGGCATTCCCGTAGGCCCTGTCCAGCACGAAGCGTACGCTGCCGCCGCGCGGCACGGCGTCCATGACCGGCGGGGAACGGTCCAGCAGGCCGGACTGGAAATACCTCACGGGCATCCCGGCGGGAGCGGGATGGCAGAAGCACCTTCCCTCTGCGAGAGAGCGCAGCTCGCCGGGCGTACCGTGGGTCAGCAGCAGGCCTTCGCGCAGGATGAAGACCTGCCCGCAGCGCGCGGCTTCGTCCATATAGGATGTGCTGACGATGACCGTGAGCTTTTCTTCCTGCACCATCTGCGTGACGATATCCCACAATTCGCGCCGCGAGAGCGGATCGACCCCTGCAGAGGGCTCGTCCAGCAGCAGGAGCTTCGGCGAGCGCACAAGCGTGCAGATGAGCGCCAGCTTCTGCTTCATCCCGCCGGAGAGCTTGCCTGCGGAGCGCCTGGTGAAGGGGGAAAGATCGGCCATGGCCAGCAGCCGTGCAAAGCGTTCGCCGCGCGCTTTTTTGTCCACGCCATGCAGGTCGGCATAGAGGTCCATGTTGTCCTGCACGCTCAGGTCTTCATAAAGGCCGAAGCGCTGCGGCATGTAGCTGACGAAATCCTGGATCTGCTGCGCGCAGGAAGCCGTTTCCAGTCCGAACACGCGGAGCGTGCCCGAAGCTGGACGGAGCAGCCCGCACACCAGGCGCATGAAGGTCGTCTTGCCCGCGCCGTCCGGACCGACGAAGGCTGACATGCCGCCGGCGGGGATGTCCAGGCTGAGCCCGTCCAGAGCCTTCACCGCCGCACCTTTTGTCCGGAATTGATAAGACAGTCCCTTCGCGCTCACCGCAGGATCACCGCTGAGGCACGCTTGCAGGCAGCTGGCGTTCGTCTGGGCGTGGGACATGGTCATTCCTGGATGTCGATGCTGACAGGCATGCCGAGGCGCAGCCTGTCCTGCGGGTCATCGGTGATGATGCGCACCTCGTACAGCAGCGATGTGCGCAGTTCTTCGGTCTGCACGCTTTTGGGAGTGAATTCGGCCGTGGGGGAGATGAAGCCGATCCTTCCGTCGACAGGTTCCCTGAACGAATCGCAGGAGATCCGGGCACGCATGCCCGTGCGTACGCGGCCGAGGTTCGTCTCGGAAACGTAAGCCCGCGCCCATTTGGGGCTGGTCAGGGAAAGCCGGAACACCGGCGTGGCCGGAGAGGCCATGTCGCCAGGCTCAAGCAGGCGGGACGTGACGACGGCTTCAAGCGGGGCGCGCAATTCCCCCTGAGAGATGCTGTGGCGGATCATGGCGAGGGATGCACGGAGGGAATCCAGCTGGGACCCGGCAGCGGCGAGGTCTTCCTCGCGCGTGCCGGCGCGCAGCAGGGCCAGGGTCTGACGCGCTTCGTCGGCCTGGGCGGAGGCGACGCGCAGCGCTGTCTGGGCGTTTTCCAGATCCTGCTGGCTGATGGAATTCTGCACCCTGAGCTTGCGCACGCGCTGTTCATTTTTCGCCGCTTGCTCCTGCGCAGCCGCGGCGGCATGCAGCGCGGCTTCTGCACGGGCGGTCTCTTCGACCCTGCTGCCGTTGCGCATCCGGCGCAGCATATGTTCCTGCGCCTGGATATCAGCCTCCACCTTCTTTTCCTGCAGGGAGAGCGCCGTCGTGTCGATCCTGGCCAGGAGCTGTCCGCTGCTCACGGGATCGCCTTCCTCCGCCAGGATCTCCGTGATGCGGCCGGAGATCTCGAAAGCAAGGGAAACCTGGCGGATATCGATATTGCCGTACAGCCGGAGGCCCTGCCCATCCCGGACAGGAGACTGCTGCTGCCATTGCTTCCAGCCCCATGCCGCAGCTGCCGCAGCCGACAGCAGGAAGAGGGCGAAAAGGAGTTTTTTCATGCCTGTTCCTCTGTTCCTTTTGATGCTTAAACCTTATGCAGGGCTGGTCATAAAGTCAAACATAAATTTGAATTGTAAATTTCATTTTGACATTTCAAATATCATGGGGCAATTTGAGCGCATGGAAAACACCAGCCATGCCATCCGCAGGCGCAGGCCGTCGCAGCGGCGCGACGGAGCAAGTTCGCGCGCAGCCATACTGGATGCCGCCGGCCGCGTCTTTGCCCGGAAAGGATTTGCCGAGGCGACGCTGCGCGAGATCTGTGCCCTGGCAAAGGTCAACAGCGCCGCCGTCAATTATCACTTTGGCGGGAAGGAAGAGCTGTACGATGAAGTGCTCGTGGAGGCGCACCGCCAGATACTCCGCCTGGAAGTCATCAGCGGCATCGTCGCCTCCGACCTTCCGCCCCAGGAGAAGCTCGGAGCGTTGTTCGGTGTGATCGGCAAGGCTGCCGCCTGTGCAGAAGACCTGTGGGGGGTGGGCGTGCTCGCGCGCGAATTGACGTTCCCCTCACCCATGCTGCCCGAGGCGCTCGTCGCCGAGATCCAGCCCAAGGCAGCGCTGGTGCGCGCCCTTGTGGCATCCCTGGCCGGTGTGCCTGGCGACTCTCCCGTTGCGGCGCAGGCTTTGCAGATGGTGATCGCTCCCTGCCTCACGCTCCTGCTTTTTTCCGCCAAGATGCGGAGCGTCCTTCCCGGGGCGGTGCGGCCGGACGAAGCGGATTTCCGGCAAAACATGCTCGCTTATGCCCTTGGCGGATTGCAGGCGCTGAAGGAAAGGCATGCCGGCCTTTGCCCCGGGCAGACTGGAGGTCCTGAAAAACATGCAGGATGACCAGAAGGATGCGCCCACCGGGCTATGCGGGACTAGAGCTTTTTCAGCGAATCCGCGATGAGTTCTGCTTTCTTCCTGCCGATGCCCGGGAGCTTCATGAGGTCTTCGACGGCGGCGGCCTTCATGTCGCGCACAGAGTCGAAATGCTCCCAGAGCAGCTTTGCCGTGTGCATGCCGATGCCCGGCATCCGGCTCAGTTCGCCGCTGAAAGCCTGCCTTTCCCGCGCCCGGCGGTGGCGCCCGATGGAAAAATCATGCGCGGCGTCGCGCACGCTCTGCAGGAACAGCAGTTCCGGACAGCCGTCGTGCAGGGGAAGCGGATTGCTGCGCCCCGGCACGAAGATGCGGTCGGCGACATTGCCTGCGCGGCGGTCGGCCATCCCCCGTTCGTTGCGCGCCTTGGCGATGCCGGCCAGCAGGAAGGGAAGCGACCCCTCTGGTCCGTCAGCCAGGGAGCTGCGCAGCGCCCTCTCCACGGCGTTGAGCTGCCCCCTGCCGCCGTCGATGAGCAGCAGGTCAGGCCAGGGTCCGCCATGCTCCAGGCGCTTCTGCGCCCACAGCCTGAGAGCCGCATAGTCATCGCCTCCGGCGCCTTCGATGTTCCATATGCGGTAGTCGCTCCTGACAGGCTGCCCGCCTTCATATGCCACCACCCCCACCTTGGTGCATTCCCCGCTGGTGTGGGAGACATCGGCGCATTCCACGCGGTCCACAGGATGTCCATGGCGGAAGGCGGCCGCCAGCTTTTCACCGATGGACGGACCGTTTTTCTTGAGCGCCGCCTCGCGCGCATTGCTCCGTGCCATGTCCAGCAGGCGGAGGTCTTCGTCTGCCTGCGGCGCAACGATGCGCACGGTCCCTCCCCGGAGTTCGGAAAGCAGGGCTTCCACGGCTTCCCGGCTGCCTTCACCGCTGTTCCCGTCCCCGCTTTCTTCCCATCCTGCGTTTTCCGGCTGTTGCGGCGGGGACGTGTCCATGGTGCAGGGACTGCTGCCTGCCGGTGCGGAAAGATCCTTGTCCCTGGTGCAGAAGGCGGAAGAAGCGCCTTCCATGAACGGGGAATCCATGGGCGCCGATGACCCCGGAGCGATAAGCGCGCTTTGGGAATCCACAGCGCGCGGCAGGCCGTCCATGTCCCCTTCCCAGGGCAGGAAGGGCAGGAGGATGCGCGGGGGTATGGAGCGGCCGCCATGGTAAAACTGGATGATGAAGCTCACCAGCAATTCGGAGGCTTCCTCCATGCCGAGCCCCGGCCAGTAGAAGGCGCTGCGATCCTGCACGAGCCCGTTGCGTACGAAAACGATGCCCAGGGCAAGCCCGGCGGGAAGATCCACAAGCCCCAGGGCGTCCATGTCTCCGCTGCGCAGCACGATGCCCTGTGCCTCCACGGTCTTCTGCACGGCGCGGATCTGGTCGCGCAGGGCAGCTGCTGCTTCAAAGTCCAGTGCTTCGGCCGCGCGTTCCATGTCGAGGCGCAGGCTGTCCATGAGTTCCGTGGACCTGCCGGAAAGCAGCATGCAGACGCTCTTCACCAGGCGGTCGTAATCCTCACGGGATATCTGGCCTGTGCAGGGCGCCGAGCAAAGATGGATATGGTGGTACAGGCAGGGGGCGGCACGGTTCTTCATGGCGCGCAGGGAGCAGCGCCGCAGGGGGAAGATGCGATGGATGGCCTTCCAGGTCTGCCTGGCTGCCAGACCTGAAGTGTACGGACCGAAATAATGCGCCCCGTCGCGCCGCTTCATGCGCCGTACGATCTCCAGGCGGGGGAAGGGCTCCTTGTCCGCTATCCTGAACATGATGTACTGCTTGTCGTCGCGCAGGGTGATGTTGTAGTGCGGACGGTGCTTTTTTATCAGGCTGGCTTCCAGCAGCAGGGCGTCCTTCTCCGTGGTGGTCGTGAGGAATTCGACGGCTGCCGCATGGCCGATCATGGCTGCGGTCTTTGCCGTGAGCGCCGAGGCCGGGCGGAAGTACGAGAGCACGCGCCTCCGCAGGCAGCGCGCCTTGCCCACGTAGATGATGCGCCCGCCGGAGTCCTTATAGATATAGACGCCCGGCGTTTCCGGGATGGCAGCGGGATCTGGCCTCTCCATGCCTTAGCCTTCTTTCTGCGGTACGGGAACAGGCAACGGCCTGGCCGCATGGTGAAATGCAAGCGTCAGCCTGGCGGAAACAGCGGGATGCGGATGGCTCCCCGGAGTGTCCGTGCGGAAAGCCGGGCAGGTCACGGCCCGGACAGGCGGATCAGCTTTCCACGATGTCGTCCTGGGAGCCAGCCTGCTGGTCAGGATGGTATTCCTTGGGGTCGTCGAAAACATGGATCCCATGGGGATAATTGGCATGTTGCGGGCGCGGCAGGATGTTGCACACGTAGTCCACCTGCTCGCGCAGGTCCTCCGCTGCGCGCGTCCACAAGGGATCCAGCACGACCTTGATCCCCTCTTCGCGGGCAAGCATCACAGCGGGCACGTAGTCTGCATCGTTGGCGACGAGGACAAGGCGGTCTGCCTGGCGCTTGAGGGCGATGGTGGCGATGTCCAGCCCAAGGCGCATGTCCACGCCTTTCTGGCGGATGTCGGGATAGATGTCGCCGGGTTCGATGTCGTTGACGCTGATCTCACCCGCCATGAGCTCGCCCAGGCGGTTGGAATCCAGCTGCCACTGCCCGGCCTGCCAGGCTGAGCGCCCGAGCCTCAGGGTGATCTCCGGCGTGACGCGCAGGGTCTGCAAAAACTGCTGCTTGCGCGAGATGAGCGCCGTCTGTGAAAAATCCATGGGGCCGCTGATGGGATGCTCGCCCTTGCCGGTGAAGGGCAGGGCGTCATAGAACAGGATGCGGCCGATGCTCTCTCCGGGCAGGAGATGGGAGAGGCAGTGGCGGCGTATGCCCGCGCCGTCGAAATAGAACGCCTTGAGCGAAATGATGCGTTTGCGCATGAATTCGCCGTCAACAATAAACGTGACTCTTGTCATGCAAACCTTCTTTTTGCCGGGATGTCCCCGAAAACAGGATATAATGCGGTTCCGCCTGCCGCAGCCCTTCGCGGGCTGAGGACACGATAGGTGCAGCCGGGCGTTATGTCAAGGCGCATGGGACCCGGGCTGAAGCCTGGTCCCTGTCCCGCTGCATGCGCGCTTGCCCGCTGGGGAAGTTAAGGCTATGCTCCCTGGAGGAGGCGGCATGGACGGAGAACTGCGCGTGCTTTACTTGAGGGACGCGGCCGAGCTGTACGGCGGCGGCCTGGCTTTTGCCACGCCGGGATCTGCCGGGCTCGACCTGCGGGCCTGCATGGATGAGGATTCCCTGGTCATCGGCCCCGGCGAGCGCATGTGCGTGCCCGCAGGCATCTGCGTGGAGCCCTGCGTGCCGGGGACGGCGGGATTCATCTATTCCCGCAGCGGCCTCGGGGCCGTCAAAGGGCTTTGCGTGGCGCAGGGAGTAGGCGTTGTCGATGCCGACTACCGCGGAGAGATCATGGTCTGGCTTCTCAATACGTCCCGGGAACAGCGCATGGTCCTGCGCGGCGAGCGCGTGGCGCAGCTTGTCTTCCAGCCCGTCCTGCGGCTTGCGCCGGCAGCCGCGGAGGAGCTTTCGGATACCGGGCGCGGCAGCGGCGGCTTTGGCCATACAGGACGGCAATGATTTTTTCGGAGCAGATCGATGTTGCCACCTTTGCATTTTCCACCTGCTAGGGGATGGAGCATCCCCGACGAAGCGGAATGCGTGCGCCTGTGGGACAAATATGCCATGCTTTCCAATATCCGCGAGCATTGCCGCAGTGTGGCGGACGTGGCCTGCCATATCACGCGGCGCGCCGCGGAACGGGGGCTCGTGCCTGCCGGGCGCTCCCTGGGCGAGCCCTTGACCCGTGCAGCAGGGCTTCTGCACGACCTTGCCAAGACCTACACCATACATCACGGCGGAAGCCATGCCCAGCTGGGGGCGGCCTGGGTGCGCGACGAAACGGGCAATCCCCTGATCGCCCAGGCGGTCCTTTTCCATGTTTCATGGCCGTGGCAGGGCGGCGAGCTGGATGATGTGGCCGACCCCCTGCGCCTGCCCGTGATCGTGGCCTATGCTGACAAGCGCGTGCGCCATTCCGAGGTCGTCACCTTGCAGGAACGCTTTGACGACCTCATGGACCGGTACGGCATATCGCCGGAGCACGTGGCCCGGATAAGCGGCTATCTTGAACATACGCGCGCCGTTGAGCGTGCCATTTTTGACAGGATCGGAGAATTTTGATGGAAGCGATGCGCATCCTCCTGGTGGCCGGAGGCTGGTCCACCGAACGAGAGATCTCCCTCATCGGAGCTCGTGCCATTGAGCGGACCCTTGCTGCCCTCGGGCATCATGTGACCCTGTTCGACCTTAAGGACGGGTTTGAACCCTTGCTGGAGCTGGCGCGCAGCCACGATGCCGCGTTTTTGAACCTGCACGGGCAGCCGGGCGAAGACGGGCTGGTCCAGGCCCTGCTGGACCGTGCGGGATGCCCCTACCAGGGGGCGGGGCCGGCAGGGTCTTTCCTCGCCCTGAACAAGGCGGCAGCCAAAGCCCTTTTCCGCATGGCAGGCATCCGGACGCCGCGCTACGTGTTCCTGCCGCGCCGTCCTGAGGACGGCTGGCGCCCCCCCATCCCCTTTCCGCTTTTTGTCAAGTCCAACACGGGCGGCTCGAGCATAGACCTGTTCCGCGTCGTAGACGAGGGCGGCCTTAGAAAAGCCCTGGACACGCTTTTTGCCCAGCGCCAGGAAGTCCTTGTCGAGGAGATGATCCCCGGGCGTGAAGTGACCTGCGGCGTTTTGGGGCGGCTCGGGCAGGAGCGGGCCCTCCCTCCGGTGCTCATCGTGCCCAAGCGTGAGTTTTTTGACTACCATGACAAATACGCCGACAACGGCGCAGATGAGATATGCCCGGCCCCCCTGGATGGGGATACGGTGTCCCGGGTGCAGGCCGCGGCCCTGGCTGCGCACCGCTGCCTGGGGCTCACGGGGTACAGCAGGGCCGACTTCCGCCTGCGTGATGACGGGGAACTGTTCATCCTGGAAGTGAACACGCTGCCCGGCATGACTTCCGCCAGCCTGGTGCCCAAGGAGGCCGCCGCATCCGGCATCTCCTTCGGAGGGCTCCTGGAAAGCCTCATCGATGTTGCCGTGGCGGAACGCGGCCGGCGCACACAGGAGGATTGACCCCTGCCGCATTCTCCAGCGGCATTTCCCGCTGGGCGGAAACGGTCATGCTCCCTGCGACGGGGGCGGCAGCATCCTGATCTTCAGGAGATTTCACTGTTAAACAGCGAAGGCGGGCATTGCCCGCCTTCGCTTTGCATCCATGCCTGACGGCTATTCGTTGGCGATGCCTGCGGCGAGGTCGCCGCGGGTGATCGTCGGCGCATCCACCACGTCTTCAAGGAACTTGCCGGGCAGTTCTTTCTGTTCCGGCACGTCGATGGACTGGTTGACGTATTCGCGGTAGCCCGTGCCGGCGGGGATGAGCCGCCCGACGATGACGTTTTCCTTGAGCCCGCGCAGGTAGTCCTGCTTGCCGCGCAGGGAGGCTTCGGTGAGCACCTTGGTCGTTTCCTGGAACGATGCCGCGGCGACCCAGGAGAGGGAGCTCAGGGAAGCCTGCGTGATGCCCAGGACGAGGGGCTCCGCAACGGCGGGGGCGCGGCCTTCGGCCATGGCCTTTTCGTTCTCTTCCTTGAACTCGCTCTTGTCCACCTGCTCGCTCATGAGGAACGTCGTCTGCCCCGGATCCACGATGGTGACTTTTTTGAGCATCTGGCGGACGATGACCTCGATGTGCTTGTCGTCGATCCCCACGCCCTGGGTGCGGTACACTTTCTGGATCTCCTCGACGATATAGCTCGCCAGGTACTTCTCGCCGCGCGTATGCAGGATGTCGCGCAGTTCGGGCAGGCCTTCAGTGAGCGGCTCGCCGGCTTCGACGTATTCACCGTCGGGTATGACGATGTGCTTGCTGCGGGGGATCAGGTATTCCTTGCCTTCGCCGGCTTCGGGGCGCACGAAGATGCGGCGCTTGCCCTTGGTCTCCGGACCGTGTTCGACGATGCCGGAGATCTCGGAGACGATGGCCAGTTCCTTGGGCTTGCGCGCTTCGAAGAGCTCGGCCACGCGGGGGAGGCCGCTGGTGATGTCCTTGGTCTTCGAGGTCTCGCGGGCGCGGCGGGCGATGATGTCGCCGGCCTGCACGGGAGACTTGTCTTTGACCATGATGAGGGCCTTGATGGGCAGGGGGTAGTGCGCAAGATCGGAACCGGAAGTGCCGCGCTTCACGGGCTGCCCTTCCTCATCCACGATCTCGAGTGCTGCGCCCGGGGCGATGACTTCATACGAAGTCTTGCCGGTCACCTCGTCTTCCTTGGACTGGACGTTGACGCCGGCAGTGATGTTGGCGAAGTGGATGAAACCGGAAACATCCGCGACGACGGGTTCGTTGTACGAGTCCCATTCCGCAAGGAGCGTTTCCCTGCTCACCTTCTGACCGTCATGCACATACAGGGTCGCGCCGTTGGGCAGCTTGTACTTTTCGATGTCGTGCAGCAGCTCGTCCTTGATGCACACCTGGCCGGTCTTGCCCACGACGATGGTGTTCCCGTCCTTGTTGATGACGGACTTCACCCTCTCCAGGGAGATCGTGCCGGGGTTCTTGGCGACGTATTTGCTCTGTTCCGCCTTGGCGGACGCCGTGCCGCCGATGTGGAACGTACGCATGGTCAGCTGCGTGCCGGGTTCGCCGATGGACTGTGCCGCGACGATGCCCACGGTCTCGCCTACGTTGACGAGATGCCCGCGCGCGAGGTCGCGTCCGTAGCAGAGCGCGCACACGCCGCGCTCGGCATGGCAGGTGAGGGCGGAGCGGATGGTCACGGTGTTGACGCCCGCTTCGTCAAGGACGTCGGCCACTTTTTCGTCAACGAGGGTGTTGGCGGGGAAGAGTTCTTCCCGGGTCACGGGATGGACGACAGGATAAAGGAAGGCCCGTCCCATGATGCGGTCGCGCATGGCGACCTTGACCTCGCCGTCCTCGATGAGGGCCCCCATCTCGATGCCGTCCGCCGTATGGCAGTCCTGGGTGGACACGATGACATCCTGCACGACATCGACGAGGCGGCGGGTGAGGTAGCCGGAGTTTGCCGTCTTGAGGGCTGTGTCGGCAAGGCCTTTGCGCGCGCCATGCGTTGACGTGAAGTACTGGAGGACGGTCAGCCCTTCGCGGAAGTTGGCCGTGATGGGCGTTTCGATGATCTCGCCGGAAGGCTTGGACATCAGTCCGCGCATGCCGCCCAGCTGGCGCATCTGGTCCTTGTTGCCTCGGGCGCCTGACGTGGACATCATGTAGATGGGGTTCAGGCTGGTGTCCTGGGCCGTTTCGCCCTTGCCGTTGGTCACGGTCTCGGTGGAGATCTCGCGCATCATTTCCTCGGAGATGTCGTCCGAGGCCTTCTGCCATTTGTCAACGAGCATGTTGTAGCGTTCGGAATCGGTGATGATGCCTTCGCTGTGCTGCTTGATGATGTTGTCCACTTCGAGCTGGACGCTGGCCAGGATCTCCGCCTTCCTGCTGGGGATGGTCATGTCCTTGAGGCCGATGGAGATGCCGGCGCGCGTGGAGAACTCGTAGCCGATGTTTTTGAGCTGGTCGCACAGGAGCACGGTGTTCTTGATGCCGGCTTTCTTGTACACGCTGCCAACGAGCTTGCCGATCTCTCCCTTGGTGAAGATCTTGTTGACTTCCGTAAAGGGGACGACATGGGGCAGGCGCTCCCACACGAGGATGCGTCCGCATGTGGTGTCCACGATCTGCTGGGCGCCATCGCCGTTCACGTCCATGCGGACTTTGATGCGGGCATGGAGGTCCAGCTTTCCTGCGTCATAGGCCGCCTCCACTTCCCAGGGGGCGCAGAAGGTCATGCCTTCGCCCTTGCAGAAGGAGCGGTCCACGGTCATGTAGTACAGCCCGAGGACCATGTCCTGCGACGGGATGATGATGGGCTTGCCGTTTGCCGGGGACAGGATGTTGTTGGTGCTCATGAGGAGCACGCGGCATTCCACCTGGGCTTCCACGGAGAGCGGGATGTGCACGGCCATCTGGTCGCCGTCGAAGTCGGCGTTGAAGGCCGTGCAGACCAGTGGATGCAGGCGGATGGCCTTGCCTTCCACGAGCAGGGGCTCAAAGGCCTGGATGCCGAGCCTGTGCAGCGTGGGGGCGCGGTTGAGCAGGATGGGATATTCGCGGACGATGTCGGCAAGGATGTCCCATACCTCTACCTGTTCGCGCTCCACCATGCGCTTGGCGCTTTTGATGGTCGTCGCATAGCCGCGCTTTTCCAGTTCGGAATAGATGAACGGCTTGAACAGCTCCAGGGCCATCTTCTTGGGCAGGCCGCATTGATGCAGCTTGAGCGTGGGCCCCACGCAGATGACGGAGCGGCCGGAATAGTCCACGCGTTTTCCCAGGAGGTTCTGGCGGAAGCGGCCCTGCTTGCCCTTGATCATGTCGGAAAGGGATTTGAGGTCGCGTCCGTTGTTGCCCGTGATGGCCCGTCCGCGGCGTCCGTTGTCGAACAGGGCGTCCACGGCTTCCTGGAGCATACGCTTTTCGTTGCGGATGATGATCTCGGGGGCGCCGAGCTCCATCAGGCGCTTCAGGCGGTTATTGCGGTTGATCACCCTGCGGTAGAGGTCATTGAGGTCGGACGTGGCGAAGCGCCCGCCATCCAGGGGGACCAGGGGGCGCAGATCCGGCGGGATGACGGGGATGACTTCGAGTATCATCCATTCCGGCTTGTTGTTGGATTCCAGGAAGGACTCGACGATCTTCAGGCGCTTGGTGAGCTTTTTCTTCTTCGTCTGGCTCTTGGTCTCCTGCGATTCCCTGCGCAGCTCTTCCTTGAGGGTGGGCAGGTCGAGTTCTTCGAGCAGCCCGCGGATGGATTCCGCGCCCATGCCGACTTTGAGGGTGTCGTCGGTATTCTCCTGGATGTAGTCAAGATAGACATCTTCGGAGATGACCTGCATCTTGGTGAACTTGCCGCTCTTGCCCGGGTCAAGGACGACATAGGAATCGAAGTAGAGCACCTTTTCCAGATCGGCCATGGTCATGTCGAGGATGGTGCCGATCTTTGAAGGCAGCGTTTTGAGGAACCAGATGTGGGCGACAGGAGCAGCCAGGTCGATATGCCCCATGCGCTCGCGGCGGACTTTGGCGGCTATGACTTCGACGCCGCACTTTTCGCAGACGATGCCGCGGTGCTTCATGCGGCGGTATTTTCCGCAGTTGCACTCATAGTCCTTGGTCGGTCCGAAGATCTTGGCGCAGAAAAGGCCGTCGCGCTCCGGCTTGTAGGTCCTGTAGTTGATGGTCTCCGGCTTCTTGACCTCGCCATACGACCATTCGCGGATCTTCTCCGGGGAAGCCAGGGTGATCTGGATGGAATTCAGGTTTTTGATCCCGGCTGCTCCCGAAGCCGCCGCGGTGTCACGGACAGTGAAAAGATCGTCCATGCTCATTATGTTTCTCCCTTGGCAAGAGGGTTGTAGTCTGTGCTGGCCTGCGTGGTTGCGCAGGCGGACGCCTTAAACGCTTTCCGGCAGTGAATTCTGGAAAAATGGCGTTTTCGGCGGTTTCTGGGGTTCTTCCTGCTCAAGGTTGACGTTCAAGCCAAGGGACATGAGTTCCTTGACAAGGACATTGAAGGACTCCGGCAGACCGGATTCAAGGAAGTTGTCGCCCTTCACGATCTTTTCGTACATCTTCACGCGGCCGGAGACGTCATCCGATTTGACGGTCAGGAATTCCTGCAGGAGGTACGAGGCGCCGTAGCCTTCCAGCGCCCACACTTCCATTTCGCCGAGACGCTGCCCGCCGAACTGCGCCTTGCCGCCCAGCGGCTGCTGCGTGACCAGGGAGTAAGGGCCCGTGGAGCGCGCATGGATCTTTTCGTCAACGAGATGGTGCAGTTTGAGGTAGTACATCACGCCCGTCGTGACCTTGTTGGCAAAGGGCTCGCCCGTGCGCCCGTCGTACAGCTGCGTTTTGCCGTCTGTGGGGAGGCCGGCGCGTTCGAGCCATTCCCAGATCTGCTTCTCCTGGGCTCCGTCGAACACCGGGGTCTTGGTGATGATGCCTTTGCGCAGGGCACGCACGGCATCCCTGAGCTCGTCATCGCTCATGCTGTCGACGAGGTCGTCGATGAGCATGCCCCCGGAACGTACGGAGGGGAGGTCGGCGGCAAAGATGTCCTTGACTTCGCTGCGCAGCTTTTTCATGGCCACGCCCTTGTCGACCATGTCGGCGAGCTGGCGCCCGAGTTCCTTGGCGGCCCATCCCAGGTGCGTTTCCATGATCTGCCCGATATTCATTCGGGAAGGCACGCCCAGGGGGTTGAGCACCACGTCCACGGGACGTCCGTCCTTGAAGAAAGGCATGTCCTCTTCCGGCAGGATCATGGAGACGACGCCTTTGTTGCCATGGCGTCCTGCCATCTTGTCGCCCACCGAGAGCTTGCGCTTGATGGCCACGTGCACCTTGACGCTCTTGAGGACGCCAGCCTGCAGGTCGTCACCCTCTGTGGCTTTCTCCCGCTTGGAATCATAAAGCTTTTTGAGGATGTCGATCTGGCGGTCGTATGTGGCGAGCATCTCGAAGACCTGGGCGTTGATGTCACGGTTTTTAAGGATGCCGCCCAGCTTTTTGACGGGCAGCTGCTCCATGACTTCCCAGGTGAGGGGCTCGCCTTCCCTGGCAAGGATCTCGCCCTTGCCCTTGCCCGGGATGTCCATGCCCAGGGCCTGCCCTTCCATCAAGGGACGCATGCGTTCGCGCGTGTTGTCGGTGAGGGCACGGATATGGTCGTGTTCCTTGCGGTCTATGCGGGCGATCTCGTACTCTTCTATCTCGCGGATGCGGTCGTCCTTCTCACTGGAACGGCGGTTGAACACCTTGACGTCGATGACGGTGCCTTCGATCCCCGGCGGGACTTTGAGGGAACTGTTCTTCACGTCGCGCGCCTTTTCGCCGAAGATCGCGCGGAGGAGCTTTTCTTCCGGGGTGAGCTGCGTCTCGCCCTTGGGCGTGATCTTGCCCACGAGGATGTCGTCTGCCTTCACCGAGGCTCCGATGCGGATGATGCCGCTGGCATCGAGGTTGTGCAGCATATCCTCGCCAAGGTTGGGGATGTCGCGGGTGATCTCCTCCGGTCCCAGCTTCGTGTCGCGGGCGAACACCTCGAATTCTTCGATATGGATGGAGGTGTAGATGTCGTCGCGCACGGCGCGCTCGGAAATGAGCACGGCGTCTTCGTAGTTGTATCCGCACCAGGGCATGAAGGCCACGACAAGGTTCTTGCCCAAGGCAAGCTCGCCGTTCTCGATGCCGGGCCCGTCGGCAAGGATGTCGCCCTTGCGCACGCGCTGTCCGGGCTTGCAGGTGGGCTTCTGCCCGAAGCAGGAGTTCTGGTTGGATTTATGGAACTTGAGGAGGTCGTAGCTGCGGATGCCGCCCTTGTCTTCCAGGTACATGTCGTCGTAGGCGACGATGATGCGGTCGGCATCGGCATAGCGCACGATGCCGTCGCCTTCGGCGAGAAGGCAGGCTCCGGAGTCCCTTGCCACGTCATATTCCATGCCCGTGCCGACAAGGGGGCGTTCAGAGCGGAGCAGGGGGACCGCCTGGCGCTGCATGTTGGATCCCATGAGGGCGCGGTTGGCGTCATCATGCTCCAGGAAGGGGATGAGGGCTGCGGAAATGGAGACCATCTGGCTCGGAGAGATGTCCTGGAGCGTGACTTCGTCGCGGTTCATGATGAGCACGTCGCCGTTTTCCGTCGTGCGCACGGTGAGGTTCTCTTCCTTGAAGCGTCCGTTTTCCACAGGCTCATCTGCCTGGGCGATGATCTCGTTTTTCTCGCACGAAGCGTCCATGAAAACGATCTCATCGGTCGGGCAGCCGTCCTTGACCTTGCGGTAGGGGGTCTCGATGAAGCCGAACTCGTTGACCTTGGCATACGTCGTCAGCGAAACGATGAGGCCGATGTTCGGACCTTCGGGGGTCTCGATGGGGCATATGCGCCCGTAGTGCGAGGTGTGCACGTCGCGCACTTCAAAGCCGGCGCGCTCGCGGTTGAGCCCTCCCGGTCCGAGGGCGGAGAGCCGGCGCTTGTGGGTGACTTCGGAAAGCGAGTTCGTCTGGTCCATGAACTGGGAAAGCTGCGACGTCCCGAAAAATTCCTTGAGGACCCCAGAGACAGGCTTGGGGTTGATGAGGTCGTGCGGCAGGTACTGCGAAACATCCTGCTGGATGTTCATGCGCTCCTTGATGGCGCGTTCCATGCGCACCAGGCCGATGCGGTACTGGTTTTCGACAAGTTCGCCCACAAGGCGCACGCGCCTGTTGCCCAGGTGGTCGATATCGTCGGGCTTGGCGTTGGTGTCCTTCATGCGGACAAGGATCTTGATCGCCGTGATGATGTCTTCATCGGTGAGGGTGTTGACGTCCTTGTCGATGTTCAGCCCCAGGCGGAGGTTGATCTTGTAGCGTCCGACAGCAGAAAGGTTGTAGTACTCGTTGTTGCGGAAGATATTGTCGAAGAAGGTCTTGGCGGCTTCGGGAGTGGGCGGGGAGCTGGGGCGCATGCGGCGGTAGATCTCTTCCTGCGCCTTTTCGGTGCTGGCGATCCTGTCGAGCTTGAGCGTGTCGATGATCGACGTCGACGTGTCCTTGCCCCTGGTATGCAGCATCCGCAGGCTGGAAATGCCCAGTTCACGGACTTTCTCGATGATGCCCTCACGCACTTCTTCGCCGGCTTCCGCAATGATCTCGCCGGTCTCGCTGTTGAGGACATCCTGGGCCAGGTACAGGCCCAGGGGGTAGTCGGAAGGGATCTCCATGCGTTCGACGCCGGCCTTGGCGACCTTCTTCCAATCGAGGCCGGAGAGCCTCTTCCCCTGCTTGACGATCACTTTGCCGTCGGGGGCGGTGATGTCGGAATAGGCCTGGAACCCTTCGAAAAGTTTTGCATCAGGCTTGACGAACACGCGGTCGCCGTCAAAATGGTACTCGACGCTGTCGTAGAAGGTGTCGAGTATCTGCTGGCTGGTCATGCCCATGGCCTTGAACAGGATGGTGGCGGGCATCTTCCTGCGGCGGTCGATGCGGGCGTAGAGCACGTCTTTATGGTCGAAATCGAAATCGATCCACGAGCCCCTCATGGGGATGATGCGGCAGGAATACAGGATATGGTGGGAGCTGTGGGTCTTGCCGCCGTCGTGTTCAAAGAGGATGCCGGGGGAACGCTGGAGCTGGTTGACGATGACGCGTTCCGTGCCGTTGACGATGAAGGTGCCCTTTTCCGTCATCAGCGGGAGCGTGCCGAAGAAAATGTCCTGCTCTTTGCCGTCGCGGTAGGTGCGGCCGCCGTTGTCGTCCTTGTCGTATATGTCAAGGCGCACCTTGATCCGCAGCGGAGCTTCGTAGGTGAGCCCGTTGGTGATGCACTCCGCCTGGTCGAACTTGGGTTCGCTGATCTCGTAGCCCAGATATTCGAGGCTGGCGGTTCGATTGTAATCCTCAATGGGGAACACGGAGCGGAAGACGCCTTCGAGACCGGCATGCGGGTCACGTTCTTCCGGCTTGCGCCCTTCCTGCAGAAAGGCGTTGTAAGAGTCCACCTGAAGATTCAAAAGGTGCGGAATGGGAACGGATACTTTGATCTTGCCGAATTGCTTTATAAGCTGGCCCATTACTCTACCTCTGAATGTCTTGACCGGCTGTGCCGGGGCATGATCGGACGTGACGCTGCAATACGGAAAAAAAGCGCAAAAAAGCGACCTTCTTCAAGAAAGAAGGCGCGTTAGAACAGCATTTGTTTCCGCCTGTCTGGGTGCTTCAAAAGAAAGACCGCGTTCCCGTCCGAAAAAATTACCTTTGAGCAGGAAAAAATAAAAAAATTCGAAAAAAAAAGCAAGATAAATTTTGCCTAAAAAAAAAGCCCCCTTGCGGGGGCTTTCCTATCGGCATGGCAGAGCCTACTTGATCTCGCAGACGGCGCCAGCTTCGGTGAGCTGCTTCTTGGCTTCCTCGGCATCTTCCTTGGAAACGCCTTCCTTGAGGGTGGCGGGAGCGCCGTCGACCTTGTCCTTGGCTTCCTTGAGGCCAAGGCCGGTGAGGGCGCGGACGACCTTGATGACGGCGATCTTGTTGGCGCCGACTTCCTTGAGGATGACGTCGAACTCGGTCTTTTCTTCTTCGACCGGGGCGGCTCCGGCGGCGGGAGCGGCGGCGACGGCAACGGCGGGGGCGGCGGCGGAAACGCCGAACTTCTCTTCGAGTTCCTTGATGAATTCGGCAAGTTCGAGAACGGTCATGTTGGCAATGAATTCGACAACCTGTTCCTTGGTGACATCAGCCATGGTAGTGACTCCTTGATATTCGTCTTTGGGGTTGAGGCGGAGATTCGCCTGGCGGTTATGCGGCCTTCTTCTCTTCTATGGCCTTGAGGGCGTAGAGCAGCGGGCGGATCATATTCGCCATGAGGGAAACAAAGTTGGTGGGAACGGCGTTCATGGTAGCCAATGCCTGTGCCAGCAGCTGTTCCTTGGAAGGGAGCTTGGCAAGGTCGCCGACCTGGGCGGGCGTGAGGCCCTTTCCGTCAAGGCTTCCCTGGCGGATCTCCAGTTTGGGCTGTGTCTTGGCATATTCCGTGAGCGCCTTGGCAACACCAACAGGATCATTGAACCCAAGGGCAATGGCACAGTTGTCTTTCAGCGAAGGAATGACAGACTTGTGCCCGGTGGAGTCCAAAGCGATGCGGGCGAGCGTGTTTTTGACGACGTGGTATTCGCCGCCTGCGGCGCGCAGCGCCACACGGAGCCCGGTCAGCTCTTCCACCGACATACCCTTGAAGTCGGTCACGACCGCAAACGAGGCACGGGAAGCGTAATCCTTCACCTGCTCGATTATGACGGCTTTTTCAGACCTGTTCTTCACGTGATGCTCCTCACGATAGAGGGTTTGCCTTGTGGAATTGCCGAGCCAAAGATTTGGTCTGAGCAGGAAATTAAGGCTTTCGCCGCCTGCTGTCTTCGACTCGAAATTCCGCCTCTAGCCACATTGAAGGCGCTTATGCAGCTAGCCTTCAATAAATTTTTTCAGCAGGGCCATGTCCACCTTGAACCCGGCGCCCATCGTCGTGGTGACAGCCATGGATACAAGGTACTGCCCCTTGGCCGAAGAAGGCTTCAGCCGGTTGACGGCATCAAGGAAGGCCTTGAGGTTGCCGAGGATCTTTTCCGGACCGAAAGAGACCTTCCCGAGCGGGGCATGGAGCACGCCGGCCTTGTCGACTTTGAAGTCCACGCGGCCTGCCTTGAGTTCCTGGACGGCCTTGGCCACATCGAACGTGACGGTGCCCGTCTTGGCATTGGGCATCAGGCCGCGGGGGCCGAGGATGCGGCCGACCTGGCCGACGAGGGCCATGACGTCAGGGGCGGCCACAGCGGCGTCGAATTCGAGCCATCCGCCCTTGATCTGGGCGACGAGGTCTTCGGCGCCCACATAGTCAGCGCCGGCTTCCTTGGCTTCAGCCTGCTTGTCGCCCTTGCAGAAAACGGCGACGCGGACGGTCTTGCCAAGCCCGTGCGGGAGGGAGACCGCGCCACGGACCATCTGGTCAGAATACTTGGGGTCGACACCAAGCCTGAGAGCGACTTCGACCGTCTCGTCAAATTTTGCGAAGGATGCGCCGAGCGCCTTGGCAACGGCATCCTCCACGGAAAAACGCTGGGTCAAGTCTATGCCTGACAGAGCGTTGCGATAATTTTTACCATGCTTTGGCATGTTTGTTTCCTTTTCGCTTGTCGTTCTGAATCTCCTGCGCCATCATGCGCAGTGCTGCCGAATCCAACTAAACAGGCGTGACGCGTGATGCGTCCCAATCATCTCTGATACGCTGCCTATTTAACTTCAAGCCCCATGCTGCGGGCAGTGCCCATGATCGAACGGACAGCGCCGTCAAGATCCTTGCAGTTCAGGTCGGGCATCTTGAGCTTGGCGATCTCCTCGATCTGTGCAGCCGTGACGCTTCCGACCTTGTTGCGGTTCGGTTCGCCGGAGCCCTTTTCGACCTTGGCGGCCTTGAGCAGGAGCACCGGTGCGGGCGGCGTCTTGGTGACGAAGGTGAATGAACGGTCGGCATAGACGGTGATGATCACGGGGATGATCATGCCTTTCTGGTCCTGGGTGCGGGC
>JAEEGF012115489.1_pt1 | contig 31280 bp, 21 predicted proteins | sample 9134171 | NCBI WGS metagenome assembly JAEEGF01 (sample SAMN16246542, study PRJNA631951) | gut metagenome | biome: gut microbiome; feature: rumen; material: AP-attached | host: Bos | place: Iran: Karaj | collected 2018-10 | reverse complement strand
AACGCCGTGGTTAACGGCACAAACCTTGACGTTGACTATGATGCTCAGGTAAGATAAAATAATATAAAAACAACAATAATATGAAAAAGTATCTATTATCAATCATCGCGCTCTGCTGCACAATGGCGGTGAGTGCGCAAGGCACAGACGAAATCAGTGCCGTTCTTCAGCATGGGGAAGAAGTGAGTGTATACAAAGGCAGCACAGGCCTCCAGCAGGCTTATGCCGCCGCATCCGACGGTGACGTGATAACCCTGAGCAAAGGCACGTTTAATGCTGTAAACATAGAAAAGCCCTTGACCATCTACGGAGCGGGTTTCGAGGAAAACGAGGAAACTAAAACTGCCATAACCACTATCAGCGGAAACACTAATGTGGGAAAGGCCGATGCTGTCATAGAAGGTTTCCACATTGAGGGCGTTAAAATTAACGGCAATTTGGCGTTCACTCAAAAACTGAAGAACTCCACGGTACAGAGATGCTACATTACGAGCCACCTGACTTTCGCGAAAGACATAGAGAGCGTGAGAGTGAGGCAATGCCGTGTTGGAGGTGACTTGTCTGGTTCGAAGACCGTTTTGGCCAATGGCCTGCTAATCACTAATTGCTATGTGTGGGGACTGATAAATTATTTCAGCAACGAGAGTATTGTGAACATAGACCATTCTTTCATAGGGTATCAATACAATACTTACTATGATTATAATGATTATAACAATTATGCGCAGTTCTTATGGACGAACAGCATCATCTTCAACCGCGGTCCAAACTATCGTATGGCAACAGGCAACTGCGCTACGGTGAAAAACTGTATCGTAGTTAATGGTGGCGGAGGAATTCGCGACAATAATATAATCGAGAACTGCTATTATGTAGACCTCGCCAATCTTTTTGCCGATGGCACAGATGCCGCCTATGCAGAGGACCGCACATGGAAACTGCAAGACGAAACCACATATAAAGGCACAGACGGCACTCCCATCGGGCCGTCGGGCGGTTTTGGCTGGTACAAGGTGCCCTCAACACCTTACGTCAAGGACCTGAACGCTACAGTCAACGGCACCAACCTCGATGTTGACTACGAAGCAGATGTAAGATAATAATATAAAAACTATAATGACATGAAAAAGTTTCTATTATCAATCGTTGCGCTCTGCTGCACAGTTGTGGCGGGGGCGCAGAACTCATCGCAGATTGTCAGTGCAGTCTTGCAGACAGGTGATGTCACGACAATTTATTATGGTCAAGATGCATTGAAGAACGCATGCAATGCGGCCGTGAATGGCAGCGTGATTACTCTGACATCAGGAACGTTCAACTCACCAGGCAACATCACGAAATCTGTGTCAATCTATGGTGTCGGTTTTGAGGACAATCTTACTGAGGGTATGCAGAAGACATACATTACTGGTGAGATTTCCTACTCTGCAGGCAGTGATGGAAACCCTCTTCAGAATATAGTGCTTGAGGGCGTTCATGTTCAAAGTCATATCTGGATAAAAGAAATTAGTGGTATGACAATAGCCAAGTGCGAGTTCTCTTATTTGGAGATTAACGGGGCTGGTGTTGAAGGAGTCTTAGTTCGTCAGTGCTATTTAAATGGTCTTGATGGAAGGAGTAATGTTGTTGCTGGGGTGACATTTAAGAATAGTGTCCTATTAGATCGTATTGTTGGCATACCAGTTGGAAGCCAGGTGTTGTTTGACCATTGTATTTTAACTTATTGGTATAGATATTCTTCTGCTGCATACCATGCTATAGGGTCTTACACCAATTGCATTATTTTCAACAATCATGGTTTGGAGGCGAACTCGTATGCAGAAAAAAATATATTCCTTCAAATACCTGAAAGGCACGACAATATTATTTCTGTCAATAACTGGTTTGGTATAAACGTGGCTACCCTTTTCAGCGATGGCACTACTATTGACTATGCAGAAAACCGTACATTTATACTTGTCGACCCTGATACTTACAAGGGAACAGACGGTACACCTGTGGGAGTCACCGGAGGCGACTATCCCTGGTATAAAGTGCCGTCTATACCATACGTGAAGAACCTCAATGCAACGGTTAATGGCGCTAGCCTTGATGTTAACTACGATGCAGGAGTAGGAAGCACAAACCCACCAACAAACTAAGCCTATGAAAAGGATAAGATATCTGCTGATAGCGGCGGCAGCCTTGATAAGCACCGCGGCGGCAGCACAGACAAACGACATTGTAGAACGGAAATACTGGCTGGACGGAGACATCACCCAAGCACAGGACTTGGCACCAGACCACGCCAACATAGACATATCGGCGCTGAAGCCCGGAATACACTCGCTTTCCGTTCGCGTGAAGGACGCTGGGGGCTTGTGGAGCTCGCAGGTGGCAAGGTACTTTATCAAGCCATATGCCGACAACAGCGCAAGCACCAATAGCATAGCACAGCACCAGTACTGGATTGACGGTAATCTGCAGGCAGCGGTTACTTCTACCTCGAAGCCGCAGCCCATCTCCATCTCTTCGCTGAACGCTGGTCTCCACACGTTCACCGTGCGCGTGCAAGACCAGGCAGGCACATGGAGCTCGCAAGTGGCAAAATGCTTCATCAAGCCGTATACCGAAATCAGCGTCGGCGACAAGGAGATTGTGAAGCACCAATACTGGATTGACGGCAATCTGGAGGCACAGGTGACTCAGGGCGACCCGATAGAACTAATTACAATAGAAGGGCTGAATCCTGGCCTCCACTCGCTCACCGTGCGCGTGATGGATAACACCGGAGTATGGAGCTCGCAGGTGGCAAAGTACTTCATCAAGCCATATACCGAAATCAGCGTTGGCGACAAGGAGATAGTGAAGCACCAATACTGGATTGACGGCAAACTTGAGGCACAGGTGACTCAGGGCGAGCCGATAAGACTCATCGACATCGAAGGACTGAAGTCTGGTCTTCACTCACTCACCGTGCGCGTACAGGACAACACTGGAGTGTGGAGCTCGCAGGTGGCCAAGTACTTCATTAAGCCGTATACAGAAATCAGCGTTGAGGACAAGGAGATTGTTCAGCACCAGTACTGGATTGACGGCAATGTGGATGCTATGGTGACTCTGAATCAGAAGGACCCGATAGACATCATTGACATCGAAGGACTGAAGCAAGGACTGCACTCGCTCACCGTGCGCGTGAAGGACAACACTGGAGTGTGGAGTTCACAAGTGGCAAAATATTTCATCGTGAAGGGTGATGAGACAGTGGAGGAGGCCACCATTACACGTTATATGTACTGGTTCGACGACAATTCGGATGACTTCTTTACAGGACCGCTTACCTCAGCTTCGGGCACGATGGACATCGACATCAGCGATGTGGAGGCTGGCATTCATACGCTGTGGTGGCGCTGCGGCGACTCCAAGGGCGCATGGAGCGAGGCACGTTCGGTGACCTTCGAGAGCAAGAGCCTCTACAACTACACCGTTCCCGAATCGGGTATCGGAACATTCTCGGCAGATGTTAACCTGACATTGCCCGACGGACTGAAGGCCCACTTCTGCACCTATCTGAAGGAGGTGGACGAAGGACTGGCCATCAAGATTCTGAATATCGACGGCAAGGTGATTAACCAGAACACGGGCGTGCTGCTCAGCGGAACACCAGGCGAGACCTATCAGTTGCGCTATACATCTGAGGCTGGTTCGGCAACCGAAGGCAATAAGCTGGTTCCCGTGGTGGAAAGCACTCATGTAGAGCCCGTGGTCGGTGAGTACACGAACTACATTATGCAGGGCGGACGATTCATCAAGATTAAGCAAGAGGAAGCAGGAGACGAGACCGTCAAGATGCCTGCCCACAGGGCTTATCTGCCGCTGCTGACAACAGAAGTTAGTCCTACCTCTGGTGGTGCCAAGAGTGTCGTGCTGCTACTGTGGGATGATGATGTTGTAACCGGTATTGAAAGCACGGAGAAGGTTGACTACGAACCTGCTAGAGACGGCCATGTCTATAGCATCAGCGGTCAGCGACTCTCTGCTCCGCGCAAGGGTATCAATATTATCAACGGCCGCAAGGTCATCGTAAAATAATCAGAAAGGAGGCATGATTATGAAAAGAAAGATTTATCAGGCTCCCGAACTGAACTGTTACGAAGAAATGTGTGAGTGCATGATTTCGATTGGCACCACCATTCCTATTAAGCCCAGCGAGGAAGGCAGCCAGAGTCAGGCTGAGAGTAAATCCACGGGCGACTACTTTGAGGAAGTGGACAAGAGCATCCGCTCCTACGAGCACAACCCGCTCGATTATCTTCCCAAAATGTTTAAAAATCAGTGGGATGAGGAGTGAGGAGTGATAAATGATAAGTGATAAATGAGGAGTAATAAAATATAAATGATTTAATTTGATGTTAGCAGAATTTATGTGTCTCCAATAGAAAAACACTGTGAAGAAGGCCGTTCCCGATTGCTGGGAACGGCTTTTTTTGTTGCCTGCATTAAGTGCTTGAGTTGCAAGTAATCATCATTTTATTAGTAATTTAATTTAAAAATAAAAGTAATTTAGTCTAAATTACTGAGTAAATTAGACTAAATTGCAAAGTAAATTAGACTAAATTACTTACCAATTTAGACTAAATTACTTTTGAAGAACTAGAGATTATGTATAGAAGCTAAGGGCACACAAGGTTTATCAATAGTAATAGTCCGTAGAAAACAAAGAGACACGAAGGAATCTGAACCTTCGTGTCTCTGCTTTTTTAGTGCTGAATGTTGGTTATCAGCAGGTGGCTGGCCAGGGCTTCAGCTGCTTGAAGAAGTCGTTGCCCTTGTCGTCGACGAGGATGAAAGCGGGGAAGTCCTCGACGGTAATCTTCCAGATGGCCTCCATGCCGAGCTCGGGATATTCCACGCACTCGATGCTCTTGATGCTCGACTGCGAGAGAACGGCTGCCACACCGCCGATGGTGCCGAGATAGAAACCGCCGTGCTTCTGGCAGGCATCGGTAACTACCTGCGAACGGTTGCCCTTGGCAATCATCACGAGCGAAGCGCCGTTGGCCTGGAACTCATCCACATAGGGGTCCATACGGTTGGCCGTGGTGGGTCCCATCGAGCCGCAGGGATAGCCCTCGGGCGTCTTGGCAGGACCTGCATAGAGCACGGGATGGTCCTTGAAATATTGCGGCATTCCCTCGCCGGCATCCAGGCGGGCCTTCAGCTTGGCATGGGCGATGTCGCGGGCAACGATAATCGTGCCTTTCAGGTTCACGCGGGTGCTGACGGGATATTTGGTCAGTTCGGCACGAACGGCATCGATACCCTTGTCGAGGTCGATTTCAATACCCTTCGTTCCCTCACCGGGTCGGCGATACTCCTCGGGAATCAGTTCCGTGGGGTTGTCGTCCATCTTCTCCAGCCATACGCCGTCTTCGTTGATTTTGGCCTTGATGTTGCGGTCGGCCGAACAGCTCACGCCCATGCCGATGGGGCAGGAGGCACCGTGACGGGGCAGACGGATGACGCGAATGTCGTGGGCAAGATGCTTGCCGCCGAACTGTGCGCCGAGTCCAATCTTGTGGGCTTCGAGCAGGAGCTTCTTCTCGAGGTCGATGTCGCGGAAGGCACGTCCGGTCTCATCGCCCGTGGTGGGCAGGTTGTCGTAATACTTGATAGAAGCGAGCTTCACCGTGAGCAGGTTCTTCTCGGCCGATGTGCCGCCGATGACGAAGGCAATGTGATAGGGGGGACAGGCGGCCGTGCCGAGTGTCTTCATCTTCTCCACGAGGAAGGGCAGCAGGGTGCCTTCGTTCTGGATGGTGGCCTTGGTCATGGGGTAGAAATAGGTCTTGTTGGCCGAGCCTCCACCTTTGGCAACCATCACGAAACGGTATTCTGCACCTTCTACGGCCTCGATGTCAATCTGAGCAGGCAGGTTGCAGCGGGTGTTTACCTCGTCGTACATATTCAGCGGAGCATTCTGCGAGTAGCGCAGGTTGTCCTGTGTGTAGGTGTTATAGACACCGAGTGAGAGTGCTTCCTCGTCCTCGAATCCCGTCCACACCTGCTGTCCCTTCTCGCCGTGGATGATGGCGGTGCCGGTATCCTGGCAGAAGGGAAGGATGCCCTTGACGGATGTCTCTGCGTTGCGGAGGAACTGCAGGGCTACATACTTGTCGTTCTCAGAGGCTTCGGGGTCGCTGAGGATGGCTGCCACCTGCTCGTTGTGAGCGCGGCGGAGCATAAACTCGCAATCGTGGAAGGCCTGCTGGGCGAGCAGTGTGAGTGCTTCCTTCGATACTTTCAGAATCTTGTGTCCTTCAAACTCGCTTGTGCTGACGCCTTCCTTGGTGAGCAGGCGGTACTCCGTGTCGTCCTTGCCAAGCTGGAACATCGGAGCGTACTTGAAATCGGGTGTTGCCATAATGTTTTGTTTTAAAATTTTGCGTTTCTAGGTGTTCTAGTTGAGCTAGTCATTCTAGTTATTCTAGGATTTTAGTAGCCGAAAATCTCTTCGAGTGACAGGCGGCGGACGGGAGCAATCTGCTCGAGTGCCTTGATGTCGAGTTCTTTCTCATCGCCGAGGATGACGTAGCGATAGGGCTTGTGGCCCATGTTCTGCTGCTCGAAGTCAACGATGTCCTTCAGCTGCAGGCTGGGCAGCAGACGGTAGATCTTCTCGTTGATATCGTAGTCGAGTCCGAGGCGCTGTGCATTGATGTAGGCATTGAGAATGGAGAACTTGGTGGTGCGTTGGCTGGCCAGTTGCTTGATGGCAGCATCCTTGGCAATCTGGAAGGCGGCCTCGCTCTGCGGCATGTTGTCGAGAATCTCGTGGAACTGGCGCACGCAGTCCATCATCTTGTCGTTCTGGGTGATGATGTGGGTGTAGAAACTTTCGGTTTCACCCTTGCGGCCGGGACGGTTGTAGAGTGCGAACGCATTGTAGGCCAGTCCGCGGGCCTCGCGGAGCTCCTGGAATACGATGCCGTTCATGCCGCCGCCATAGTACTCGTTGAAGAGTGTGGTCACTCCTTGCTTATCGGGATTCCATGCGCGGCCCTCGTTGTGGAACATGCGCATATAGATGTTCTTGGCCTCGTAAGGAGCAATCCATATCTCGTTCTGGGGCGTCATCTGCATGGCGAATGCCTCTCCCTGTGGTGCGGGAGCCAGTTTCTTTCCTGTCTTGTGGAGTTTCCCTATCACGTCAGAGAGCTGCTTCTCACTGAGCGGACCATAATATAATACGGTGTGCTCGTAGCCGGAGATATTCTTCAGCAGGTCGGTGAACACCTTCGGACTGGTCTGGCGGAGCTGTTCGGCCGTCATGTCGCTGCGGCGCAAGTTGTGTGGGCCGTACACGGCATAGTAGTAGAGGTAGTCGAAGCAGGTGCGCTGGTCTTTCTTTGCGTCTTCGCGGTCTTTCAGAATCAGTTCTACATACTGCTTGTAGGCATCCTCGTCGACCTTGGCGTTAGTGAGCACGTCTTCCATGAGCGCAAGTGCCTGCGGCATATTCTCGCTGAGTCCGCTGAGATGGATGTTAATGGCATCGCCGTTGACGCTGACGTTCATGTTGCAGGCCATCTTGTAGAACTGCTGCTTCACCTGTGTGGCCGTGAGTTTGTCGGTGCCCAGGTAGTTGAGATAGTTGGAGGCCACGTCGTAGCGGTTGTCGTCTTCGTGTCCGAAATCGTAGCGGAAAGTCAGGTAGAACAGTCCGTCGGTGGTGTTCTGCTTGTAGAGCAGGGGCAGGCCGCGACGCGTCTTGCTGACGGTGAGGTCTTTCTGGAAGTCGAGGAACTGGGGCTGTATGGGCTCCACCTTGGCGTTCTGGATATCCTTGACGAATTGGCTTACCTGGTCGCGGTTGGTGGGAATGGCGGTGATGGCAGGCTTGTCTATCTTCTTCTGCAGCGAGTCGATGCCCTGGACTTTGTACACCGTGACAAATCCGTCGGTGAAGAAACGGTTGGCGAAGGCAACAATCTGCTGCTTCGTGATGCCGCTCATGCGGTCGAGTTTCTTCACTTCCTGTTCCCACTCGATGCCGTTGATGAAGGCGTCGAGGAACCGTGAGACGCGGTTGCGGTTGTTGTCGAGTGAACGGAAATAGTTCAGTTTCTTGTTGTTGATGACCGAAGGCAGCAAATCGTCGGAGAACTCACCGCGCTTCAGCTTTTCAATCTCGCCGCGCATGAGTTCGCGCACTTCCTTGAGTTCCTGTCCCTGCTTAGGTGTGCCGATGAGCAGGAATCCTGAATAGTCCTGCAGGGTTTCGAGTCCGGCCTGTGCACTCTGCACCTTCATGGTCTGGTTAAGGTTGAGGTCGAAGAGTCCTGCCTTGCCGTTGCTGAGCATGTCGCCGATGACGTCGAGCGTGTCGCATTGCAGCGAGGCGGCTTTCTCGGCACTCCATGCCATCCAAACGGTCTCGGCCTGCTGGCCAACGACGGTGGTGTCAACGGGAGCGGTGAGGGCTTTCAGTTTCGGGAATACCGGCTGACGGACATCGTTGCCGGGCTTCCACTGGCCGAAATACTTGTCTATAAGGGCGATGGTCTTGTCGGGGTCGAAGTCGCCTGCCATGCAAACGGCCACATTGTTGGGCACATACCATTTCTTGAAATAGTTCTCGATGTTGACAATCGAGGGGTTCTTCAGGTGGTCTTGTGTGCCGATGACGGTCTGTGTGCCGTAGGGATGATTGGGAAATGCCTTGGCCATGAGGGCGTCGAAGCACTTGTTCATGTCGTTCGACAGTCCGATGTTGTATTCCTCGTAGACGGCCTCCAGTTCGGTGTGGAAACCGCGGATGACCATGTTCTGGAAGCGGTCGCTCTGAATCTTGGCCCAGTTCTCAATCTCGTTGCTGGGAATGTCTTCGGTATAGCAGGTCACGTCGTAGCTGGTGAACGCATTGGTACCCTCGGCTCCGATAGTGGCCATCAGCTTGTCGTATTCGTTAGGGATGAAATACTTGGCAGCCACCTGCGAGACAGAGTCGATTTCGTGGTATTTCTGCTTGCGAAGTTCGGGGTCTTTGATGAGGCGGTATTCCTCGTAGCGACTGGTAATCTCGTCGAGCAGCGGCTTCTCAGCCTCGGGATTGTTGGTGCCGAACTGCTTGGTGCCCTTAAACATCAGGTGCTCCAGATAGTGAGCCAGACCGGTGGTCTCGGCGGGGTCGTTCTTGGAACCCGTGCGCACGGCGATGTAGGTCTGGATGCGCGGCTTCTCCTTGTTGACGGATAGATACACTTTCAGTCCGTTGTCGAGAGTGTAGATGCGGCTCTGCATGGCGTCGCCTGCAACCGTCTGATACTTGTAGTCTTTTGCACTCACGCTCATTCCGAACATCAGGAGTGCCATTGCTAAAATGTTTCTAATCTTCATCGTGTATGTTTTTGTTTAATTCTCATAATCTACTTCGTGGTCAAGCTGCTGGATGAAGTTCTCATAGACTTCTTCTTCCACGTCGCCCATAGCAAACTCCTTGTCGGCATCCTTGCGTATTTCGGCAATCCATGCGCGGCGGGCCTTGATGTAGTCTTGGCGGATATGCTCGATGGCGGTGTCGTCGAGTTCTTCCAACTGATAGTAGTCGAGAATCAGCTGATAGCTCCATGCCCAGCGGTAGTCGCTGTAGTGCTCGTTGATTTCGTCGAAACGGCTGAGCACCTGCTGAATGTTGTCGATGTTGCCTTCCACAATGTCGTTGGCCAGCCGCTTCTCTTCGCTCTCAGGCAGCAGCAGTCCGGAGAGATCCAGCCAGCGTCCCATGCCTACCGTGGTCTTGGGCTTGCCGAGAAAACCTTCCTTCACGGCACGCTTCAGCACGGCACCCATATAGATGCGCAGGGCTATATCGTAGTATTTCAGTCCCTTGCGAAGCGAAGAGGCATTGATAACGTATTCGTGGAAATTATAGGTAGAGACATTGTCGCCGCTGGCCTGACGGAGATTCTCGAGAATCTTGCGCCCTTCAAGGATTTCACCCACGGTGAACGGCGAGAGCCAGTCGAAGTTGATGATAGATTTCTTCGATTGCTTGCTGCGCTTGTCGCGCTTGGGCCATTTCTTGATATCGCGGTAGAGACCCACGGTTGTGATGTTACGGCCGGGAATCAGATAGCAGTCGTCGCCGTATGCCATCAGATAAGAGAAAGGCAGGTTGCGGGTGTCGGGATGGTGCATCAGTTTGCCGAAGCAGACGGAGAAGGCACCGATGGTAGCGGGCATCAGCACATAGGAACCGCTGGCGGTCTTAGTGCCGCGCTCAAGTGTTCCGTAGTGGAGCGGTCCCATTTTGTAGGCATGGTTCGAGAAATTGGTGTTTGAACCGGCGTTATAGAACGAGAACTGTCCGCCGATGAGCAGCGAACTCTTGTGATGGCTGGCCGAGAATGGTCCGCAGAAGGCGGCACAAGCCTCGCCGTTGGCCATGAACGAATTGGCAAAGAAGAGCGAGGCTTCTGCCGTGAAGCCGTTGGTAATCTGGCAGGCTTCGCCAACGAAACAGTCTTGCATTTTCACGGAGTTGGTGATGCTGCATCCGTCGCAGATGATGGAGTTCTCGCAGATGACACCGGTGCCGATATATACCGAGGCATCCTTCGATGACATGATGGTACAGTCGGCCAGCCGGGCAGCACCGCTAATCTCGCAGTCGCCCTTGACGACGGTATTCGTGATTTCCTTTGTGTTGATAATCTTCACGTTGTTGCCGATGGTTCCGCGCTCGGGAGCCGATACGCGCACTTCGTCGTCGATGAGCTGTTTCAGAATGTTCATCAGTGCCTTGTCTTCGTGATACTTCACCATGAAGGCGGCCAGCTGAGAGTTCAGTTCGCGGAAGAGCACCACGTTGCCGTCGCCCATCTCGTTGAGTACGGAAATAATGGAACCGGCGCCATAGCTGGCACCTTCGAGCGTCTCCATGGTAGAGATGTTCGAGATGTAGCAGTCGTCGCCGATGGTATAGTTGTTGATGAAGTTGCCCACTTTCTCGATGAGGCAGTCGTTGCCCACCCATACATTGCGCAGGGTGGCATCATTGATGCCCGAGTGCTTCATGAACCCGTCGGTGACCTCTACCTGTTTTTCGAATTTGCCCAGACGAATGTCGCCATAGAACACCACCCGGTGAAAATTATATGGCTTGAATTCTTCGTCAACTTTCACTCTCGACCAGTCTTCAGCCCAACAAGCGTTCTGCTCGAGTATCTGAATCTCTTCTTCTTTCAGAAATCTGTAATTTTCCATATTGTTTGTGCTTGTTTATGATTATTGTTCTTCAATGTCGTAAAGGAAATCGTTGTAGGGATATTTCTGGACATGCAGCTCGCGCACCTTTTTATATATGGTGTCGCGCAGTTCTTCGATGTTCTCCCTATTCTTGGCGGAAATGAAGATAGGCTGCTGGTCCAGTTTGGCCATCCACGTCTGTTTCAGTTCCTCCAGCGTGATGTTTTCACGTGTGGCCGGCGTCAGGTCGTCGGGTTCTTTGTTCACCCAAGTGTAGGCGTCGATTTTGTTGAAAATCATCAGCATGGGCTTGTCGGAGGCCTCCAGTTCCTTCAGCGTCTGGTTCACCACCTGAATCTGTTCTTCGAAGTCGGGGTGGGAGATGTCCACCACATGGATGAGCAGATCGGCCTCGCGCACCTCGTCGAGCGTGCTTTTGAAGGAATCAACAAGGTCGGTGGGCAGTTTGCGGATGAAACCTACGGTGTCGGCAAGCAGGAAGGGCAGGTTTTCCACCACCACCTTACGTACCGTGGTGTCGAGTGTGGCAAAGAGTTTGTTTTCGGCAAAGACGTCGCTCTTGGCCAGCAGGTTCATAATAGTGCTCTTTCCCACGTTGGTATAGCCAACCAGCGCAGCACGGATAAGCCGTCCGCGGTTTTTGCGCTGTGTGGTTTTCTGCTTGTCAATCTCGATGAGGCGCTGCTTCAGCAGGGTGATGCGCTGAAGAATGATTCGGCGGTCCATTTCCAGCTGCGTCTCACCAGGACCGCGGAGTCCCACGCTTCCCTTACCGCCGCCAGAGCCCGAGCCGCCGCCCTGACGCTCAAGGTGCGTCCAGAGTCTTTGCAGGCGGGGCAGCATATAGCGGTATTGTGCCAATTCCACCTGCGTCTTGGCATTGGCAGTCTGGGCACGCATGGCAAAGATGTCGAGGATGAGCGTGGTGCGGTCGAGAATCTTCACCTTCAGTTCTTGTTCAATATTGCGGATTTGCTTGGCCGATAGTTCATCATCGAAGATGACCATGCCCACCGGCTGCGGAGGATTCTCTACTGCTTCACATTCGCCAGCCTCCAAAGCTTGCTCGTAGTCGTCGGCAGCATCCTCGCATTGCTTGATATATTGCTTGATTTCTTCGAGTTTTCCTTTTCCCACATAGGTGGTCTGGCTCGGGCCGTTCACCTTCTGGGTGAACCGCTTCATGGTAACGGCTCCTGCCGTGTCGGCCAGGAATTCCAGCTCGTCGAGATACTCTTTGGTTTTGGCTTCGTCCTGCTGTTTGGTAATGAGTCCCACCAGCACGGCGGTTTCGGCCTTCACCTCGGATATTACGAATTCTTTCATTTAAATGATTTCTCTGTGTTCTTAGTTGGTTGCAAAGATATAAAAAAATGAGAGCAGAACAAAAGAAATTCATTTCTTTTTTATGTTGAGTGCAATGTATCTTATTTTTAAGGTGCGAAACTATCGGGTAGTTTTTAGTAAGAATCATGGATTTTTCGTAAACGTTTTCGTAAATATTTCGTTTTTTTTTGTCTCATAATTGATTTAAATCAAGAATTTTGTATTATCTTTGCAGCAGTTAAGACAAAAATGATACTGATTTTCAGAAATTACATGCTACATAATACTAACTGCTAAGACATTCAAGAGAAATTGCTTCGACGTGACGTCGAGGCATTTTTTTTGCTGCGTTTTTTTTTGTTAATTTTTGGGCGGCGTTGATATTGGTTTTGCAGATTATTTTTATTTTTGCACCCAGATTTATTTCATAAAAAAAAGCAAACACTATGAGAGTTATTATTGAAAAGGATTATCAAGGCATGTCCCAGTGGGCAGCCGAGCATGTCATTGAGCGAATCAATGCATTTAATCCGACCCCCGAGAAGAAATTCGTTCTTGGTCTTCCAACAGGTTCATCACCTGAAGGCATGTATGCCGCGCTGGTGAAAGCCAACAAGGAAGGTCGCGTGTCGTTCAAAAACGTGATTACCTTTAACATGGATGAGTACGTGGGACTCGCTGAGGACCATCCCGAAAGCTATCATTCATTCATGGCCCGCAACCTGTTCGACCACATCGATATCGACAAGAAGAATGTGCACATCCTGAACGGTAACGCCAAAGACCTGGTGGAAGAGTGCGCTCACTATGAGCAGATGATTGCCGAGGCCGGCGGTATCGACCTTTTCATCGGTGGCATCGGTCCTGATGGTCACATTGCCTTCAACGAGCCTTTCTCATCGCTCTCTAGCCGTACGCGCCAGAAGACGCTTACCACCGATACTATCATTGCCAACTCACGCTTCTTCGACAACGACGTGAACAAAGTGCCCAAGAGCGCTCTGACGGTTGGCGTAGGTACTGTGATGGATGCCAAGGAGGTGATGATTCTGGTGAATGGTCACCACAAGGCACGCGCCATGAAGGCCGCCGTCGAAGGAGCCGTATGTCAGGAGTGGACCATTTCTGCCCTTCAGATGCACCAGCATGGCATTATCGTTGCCGACGAGCCTGCCTGCGACGAGCTGAAGGTGGCCACCTACAAGTATTTCAAGGACATTGAGAAGAAATAAGTTCTGTAACCGCAGTCTTCCTGCTTGACAGTTTGGGAAATCCTCCAGTTTTTCGAAGGTTTTAGCGATACACGGCGGTTGATGGAGCAGACTTTATGACATGAATTAGAGTCATGAAACATTTGCTCTATATATTTCTGGGCCTGGCTGTACTGGTGACGGCCTGCGACAACCACTACGACGAACGAAGCCTGCAGCTCCACGAGCTGCAGGCTCTTAATCGTTCGGACAGCCTGATGACCAACGACTCACTGGCCCTGGCCCTTTGTAACTACTTCGACCGCCACGGCACTGCCAACGACCGCATGCTTGCCCATTATCTCCTTGGGCGCACCTATGCTGACCTTGGCCAGACCCCTCAGGCTCTTGAAGCATATCACGATGCCATTGATCATGCTGACACAACCGCCAGAGACTGTGACTTTGCCATTTTGGGTAGAGTCTATGCACAAATGTCAGACATTGTATACATGCAGAATCTCATGCAGGATTATATGGTTTGTAATGAACATGCCATTAACTATGGTTGGAAAGCCAGAGATACCATGATGGCTTTAAATGAGACTGGTTATAGAGTTCCTGCGTTAGTAGAACTGAACAGGGATGAAGAAGCAATAGCATTGTTTGATTCAACATTTAATAAAATAAAGAAAAAATATGGGCTAAAGGTGGCAGCTACTTATTGTATTTTTCCGGTAAATAGCCTGTTGAGGCTGAACCGTTTTGCAGAAGCTAAGAAAAATATAGATATTTTCGAAAAATACTCCGGTTTTTTTGATTCACAACACAATATAACCAAGGGCCGTGAGGGTTTTTATTACTATAAGGGTTTATACTTCCTGAAAATTCATGAGAATGATTCAGCCCTAAGTTGCTTTTACCGAACACTTCATCTTGCAAGTAATGTACTGAACCGTAGAATGGCCACTCGTGGCCTGTCGTTAGCTTATCAGCAAATTAATCGCCCCGATTCTGCTGCTAAGTACGGTCTGTTAAGTTATGAGCTAAATGATTCCTTCTATACACAGATGGCAACACGCGAAGTGGAGCAGATGCAGGCCATGTATAATTACAGCCGGCATCAGCAGATTGCTCAGCGCGAACACCAAAGGGCGGAAAGCGAAAGCCGGAAAGCTCAGTTACGGCTATATATTTTAATAGGTATAGTCCTCATAGCGGGAATGGCACTGTTTCTACTTTTGAATAAAAGAAAGAAAGAGAAACAGGCATACACGGAAAGTCAAAGAAGGCTTGAAAAGGCTGTAAATGAAGTGGTTGCGCTCCGATTGCATGCGGAATATCTTGAACAAACGGTTCTGGCATCAGAACAGGCACTCCATCAACAAAACGATGATGCTGAAAGGCAAATTGTCGAACTGCATAAGATTATATATGACAAAGAAACCGAGATAAGACAGCAGCAGAAGTTGTTGGCAGAATCGAGACACCGCTATGTGCAAACAAAAGAAAGTGCCGAAGAGCGCCTGATCAAGTCAGAAACCTATATTTATATCCACAAACTTGCAAACGTCGGCCAAAAACTGACCGACGACGACTGGCATTTAATACAAAATATGGTTGTGGAAACGCTTCCCCGCTTCTATCAGTATATTATTTCCAACAAATACTCACTTAACCAACATGAATATCAGGCATGCTTACTTTTCCGTCTGCATGTGAACGCTTTGAGTGTTAGTAATTTGTTGGGCGTATCACCTGCCACTATCACGAAAGTAAGTAAATCTATCTTGAGAAAGCTGTTTGAAAAAGAAGGAAACAGTAAGGATGTGATGGAAATGCTTTCAGATCTTTGCTGATTAGCAAAGAGTAAAATTTTGGTAAAATTGTTGTAAAGAGCTGAATTCCAGCCTGGTTCCAGGGCGTGAATTTTCAGTAAAATAATACGCAAGTGTTTTCTTCTTGCCTTATCTGGCATTTTATATCTTTGCAACTGTATTTTTCTTACGACTTATTAAATTATACACGAATATGAAGAAACTAAAAGTTGCATTAATCGCTCTGCTTTTATTGGGAAGCATTGATGTCCTGGCATTCGATCCTATTGGATTGGGAGTTGGGTTTGAAGGTTCTTATCCTATAGGCTCAGGCCATTCTAAGGTCCCCGTTGTTCCCCCTTCACTTTGGCAAGAAGGCCATCAGATTCTTTTTGAGGCTAACCATTCAGACTACACGCTTGACATCGTTCAAGACGGAGAAGTGGTCTATTCCACTTTCGTGCCGTCTTCGACTACTCTGGCCACGTTGCCGGTGTTCCTTTCTGGCGAATGCGAAATCCTTCTGTATAGCAGCAGCGCATATTATTTCTATGGTTATATTATCTTATAAAGTTGAAACATGAAAAATAAAATGTTCTTGTTGACAGGTTTTTTGCTTGTCCAATCTTTTGGGCCGATGAAGGCTCAATCTGCTTACTATTATTACGGCGAAAAGAAAATATCCATTTATGAGTCAGAAAAATCATGCCTCATCATGGAAAAGGCAACAAACAAAAATAGTCTGCGTGACATATTGTCCGGGTCGGTAAAAAGTGAACGAGTAATAAAGGATGATAAATATGATATCTTTGTGGTGAATGCGGTAAGTAGCCTCGCAGGGCTATCCGAAGAATCTATAATGGTTCAGCCATGCTATAAAGATGAGAATGGGCAGGATCTGCTAATGACAAACTATCTTAACATAGAGCTTAAGAATCTTGCAGATTCTATTTTGCTTTATCGTATCTCAGAGAAATACCATCTGTCTGTTGTACGCCAAGATCGTTTCCTACCTCATTGGTACATTCTTTCTGTGACTCCTCAAACTCAAGGCACATGTCTGGCGGTTGCTAATGAAATCCACGAAACAGGATTATTCGCTTCTTCTATACCTGACTTCAGCTCAGATGACTGTCAAGTTTCATGGGACCCTCTCGTCTGGAAGCAATGGGCTCTTTATAATCCTAATTATGAAGGTATAGATCTTGGAGTCGCTAATGCTTGGGACTATGCTACAGGTAGCGGCATAAAAATAGGAGTGCTTGACACAGGCATAGAGTCTACTCATATAGACTTGAGTGCAAATCTGACTGATTGGGGATTCGACACAGAGTCGGGAACAGAATGCCCCCAAGTTTATAATGAGCATGGTACTCATTGTGCAGGAATAGCTGCTGCTGTCAGAAACAATAATATTTTGATAGCAGGTGTTGCTCCGGATGCTGAACTTGTATCCATTAGCAACAGGCTGTCTTCATCAACGAACAGCAGATTAAAGCGGGCTGACGGTATTGTATGGGCGTATCAGCATGGAATAGACGTAATATCAAATTCATGGTTTTCCGCGTCATATCATGCCGCTATTGACCAAGCCATACATCAGGCTTTTGTTTATGGACGTGAAGGAAAAGGATGTGTTGTCGTTTTTGCGGCTGGAAATGGATATGGGGATCCCGTTGCATACCCTGCCAATTGCAATGACACCATAATTGCGGTTGGAGCTATAGACAGCACTGGAACTGTGGCGTCTTATTCTAATATTGGTGAAAAACTGGATGTTGTGGCACCGGGTACAGATATTTTGTCAACAGTGTTGAATAATGGTGCAGACTGGAAGTCAGGCACTTCTATGGCCTGTCCGCATGTGGCTGGTCTTGCAGCGTTGATTCTTCAAAGAAATCCTACGCTAACCGTAAAAGAAGTGAACGACTTGATAGAAAGTAACACACAGAAAGTTGGAATGTCTCCCTATAGTTTCAGCAAAGCTAATGGAACATGGAATACTCAATATGGCTATGGTCTTATAAATGCCTATCGTGCCATCATCAATACCCCTCGGCAATTGTACACAGCAGATTTCTCTATGAAGGATGTCCCAGAAAATGATAAGCAGCCTGTAGAAGCAATCCCTTCTTCAGATGAAGTTCCTGATGTTTCATTAGGTAAGTGTTTAGACTTGAAGGCATCAGAAACTATAACAGATGGTAACAGCGCCTGTTTGATTTTCAAGGCTGATGTTCCTTCTTCGGAAATGTATTATCTGAACTTGTGGCTATTGCCTGCCTTGTATGCCGATGGCACTTATACCCAGTTGGACGTTATGCTGGACGGAAGGGAGATAGAAACACTGAACCCGCAAAAGAGTGGGTGGCAGAGTATGTCTATAAATAATGGCCTGCCACTTCGTTTATCTAAAGGAGTTCATCCCATTACTATCAGCACCCCTTTACCAGAAATACCAGAAATTGGACTTGTGAGGTTGGCTACTGAAAAGGTGTCAGCAGAAATACCATCATCGGCTTATGACGCATATCTGAACAAGGCAATTGCTTCTAAAGGAAAACTGCTTACACTCGAATTTGGATCGAAAGGTAATAGTAGTATAGACTCCGTAACCTTGGGGGGCATCCAAGTGTTTACCAACGTTCCTTTGAAATATTCGTTCTATAAACCCATGTCGTTTGTTGCGGGACAGCAGATCATTATAACAACAAATAGTGAAACAAGGCATGTGATAGATATGTTCAATATGGGCGACACAGACTTGTCTCAGACTCTCAATTGGACTGCTTCTTCTGCACCGGCATTGAACGATACAACTATTCAGATGAGCACTCTTATGGTAACGATACCTCAAAGTGGTTCTTATTTAATAATGGTGCATAGTGCTGACAATGGTGCTCTGGGAACTGTTAATGTCAATATTAATGGAGATTTCTATTATGCAAATGTTCCTATTTATTATTCCTGGCGGAGTGTTCTTCAGCCTGCGGGAACTCCCTATGCGACAATGACCATCTTGCCGGAGAACTCAACTGCAGACCCTATTCTGTTTGTCGAGGGGGTAAATTATGTGCCACCTTATAAATTGGTGGCTTATAATGATGACGCTGATGATGCGGCAAGAACTGCTTATCAGTTGGCTCAGAAAGACGCTTATCTATGCCGTACATATCTGATGCCAGCTAGAGGGTTGCGTGTTATTAATTATGCATCTTACAATCCCGAAACAACGTGTACTGTTTTAGCAAGGATTCCCGAGACTGGCAACATTGTTTCATCAGAATTTAGAAATATGTTATCTCGAAGAGGATATACTACGTCAATAGAAACTGCAAGGCTGGCAGATACGCATGCGTCTGCTGAGGACATATATGACTTGAGCGGGCGGCATCTGAAAGGAGAACCGAAAAAGGGCGTTTATATAAAAGGTGGAAAAAAGTTTATAATAAAATGATAGCGCAAATACTATTAGGCATCGCCTCTTTGTTCCAGCAACTGCCTCAGCAGTTGACAAACTCTGGACTTCCATTGGTTTGTATAGAAACCGTCAATGGGGAAACTCCTACATGCACTGATATAAATCACCCTGTGGGAGCCATCGGCTCAAGTATTATTAATGCGACAAAAGTGCCTGGGCGTGTTGTGCTGATTCAGAACAATGACACATTGTACGACTCGGGTGAATATGTCGAGGACAAGTCGGGTATGGTTATACAGATACGTGGCAATACGAGTGCACATCTGCAGAAACGCCCCTACAAACTGAAACTTCAGAAAAAAGCAGACCTGCTGAGGCGTGGTGACAAAAGATTCAAAGATAAGACGTGGCTGTTGCTGAACTTTGGCACTCAACTGAATACCATGATCGGACTAAAAGTGAACGAGTTGATGGGGTTGCAGTGGACACCGTCTTTCGAATTTGTCAACGTGATACTCAATGGTGACTATCAAGGGGTTTATACGCTGTGCGAATCGGTGAAACGTAACCAGGACTGCAGACTTGACGTCTCTGATAGTGGGTATGTGTTTGAGTTTGATCCCTATTGGTGGAAAGAAGACGTTTATGTAGCTTCAGAAACCGACGATAATGCAAAGTTTACCTTTAAGTATCCTGATGCTGAAGAGTTGTCGGATGAGCAAATGGATTATTTTAGATGGCTGGTTGCTCAGATTGACAAATCCTTTGCCAGTGGAACTTATTCGGATTGGCTTGATGTAGAGTCATTTGCCTCCTGGAGTCTTGCTCACGACATATTGGGCAGTTATGACGGACATGGTTCGAACCTGTTCCTGACAAAATATGACAATACTCCAGGAACGAAGGTGATGATGGCTAATCTTTGGGATTTTGATGTGATTATGATGACGGAAAACGACTGGGCCCGTAATCACTATGTCTTTTATTTCAAGCCTATGTTGAATAGTCCGTGCCAAGATTATCTGGAGGCATATGTTAGAAAGTGGGAGGAAGTCAGTCCTTGGATTATCCGTGAGATTCTAAATTATCTCGATGAATTCAGTCGGTCAAAACTTTGCAAGGATTTATCCGAGGCCATCCTTATGGACGATGAGAGATGGAGCAGTCTTTATGGCAAATCAGAGAGTGTGGAAGTCCAGTTGGAACGTGCTCGTGAATGGTTCACCAGTCGCCAGCTATGGCTGGATGAGGCCATATCATCAGAAAGAAGGAAACTCAACACGACGGTGATGCCTGTAATCGCGAACACAATACCCGAAATAAGTGATTCAGCTTGCTATGACATTACTGGTGTTCGGGCAAACAACGGAAACCCCATGAGGTTGTACATTAAAGGTGGGAGAAAATACATGGCTAAATGATAGTGTTGGCAGAAAATGAGAAATCCTCCCCGCGCGGGGAGGATTTCTTTTGTTTGTTACAGTTCTATTTTCTTGGTGGACTTCGTTCCGTCTTGTGCTTCTATGACGATGATGAGCACCTTGTCCTTGATGTCCTTCAACTTGAAATTGTAGTCACGGACGGGCAGCAGCTGGTCGGTGTGCGGCACCATTCCTGTCTGATAGGTGTAGATGGTCTGGCCGGAATAGCTCACAATGTCGAGTTTCTTGATTTTCTTCTCGCTCTTGATGCGTAGGTTCTTGCCCTGTTTGTTTTTCCATATCTTGTGGCTGATGGCAAACTGGCCGGCCGCCGTGTTCACGTATGACGTTTCGTCGTTGGCCTTGATGCCCATGTGCTTCAGGGCGGCGTAGGCATAGCGTTTGCCCAGGGTGATGTAGCCTTCGCGTGAGAAATGCACGTTGTCGTCCATCGGCGGGCAGCCTTTTGAAGAGACGACGTAGCCCGTGGGAATCCACTGTGGCAGACGGTCGATGGTGGGGATGGCATGTGCACAAACGCCATTGTAGGTGCTGTCGACGGTTTCGCCCACGATGATGGGACAGTCGGTGGCCTCCAGTTTCAGTTCGCGCAAGAGGTATTCATAGAGCCCCTTCACCTTCTGCAGCCAGGTGTCGCTGTAGGCATCGGTCTCGCCCTGATGGAGCAGGATGCCCTTGATGACACCGTCGGCCTGAGCCTTGCGGGCCAGCGTGAGCAGTCGCTCCAGCGGTTTGCCGCCGTAGCAGTTCACCTCGTTGCGCTGCCAGTCGGGCAGGTCCTTGGCCACCCAGGCATCGTCGTAGTCGGGATGGAACACATCGATGGCGCAGCCGTCTACAGCCACGATGATGCTGCCCACGCGCTTGTCCGACGGCAGGTTCTGGAGCATGGTCCGTCCGAAATAGTCCACGGGGCACAGTTTGGTCCACTGGCGGGCGAGTGGGGGGACGGCTTTCCGCCATTGCCCGGTGGTGTGGGTGTCGCAGTCGCTGGCTGTGAGGTTCAGGAAACGCTCGCTGACGATGGAGTCTTCGACCGTGGGCTGTGCCTGTCCGACCATGTTCGACTGTCCGATGGCGAGATAGATGTAGAAATTAGGGTCTTGCGCCTGGGCCGTAAGGGTGGCGCAAAACAGTGCGATGGTAGTGACTAAAAATTTCATATTTCGGGATATTTATGGCAAAAGTATAAAAAGTATCGGATTCCGACAAGTTTTTTCGGAATTTTTATTTACTTTTGTGGTCAAATAAAATCCTTTTAGCAGAATGATAACAACAATGATGAAAAGAACCTGTCTGACGGCGGCCTTGGCGCTGTCGGCGCTTGTGGGGAGCGGATTGCAGACGGCTGTTGCCGGCCACGTGACGGTGGCTTCGCCCGACGGCCGCCTGATGGTGACTGTGGAGAATCAGCAGTTTAGTGTGGAATACGACGGTCAGCAGGTGGTGTTGCCTTCTGCCCTGGGACTTTCAACCAGTCTGGGTGATTTCACAAAGGACCTGAAGTACGTGGACTGCCACGAAGAAACTATCAGCAAAGAGTATGACATGCGCCAGGCAAAGGCATCGCATATCAAGTATGAGGCCAACCAGCTGGTGCTTGACTATCAGACGACCAACGGGCTGCACATGCTGGTGACGTTCCAGGTGAGCAACAACGACGTGGCATTCCGCTACACGTTGCCCCGTCCGGCAAAGGACAATCCCAAGCGTGCCATTATATATAAGGAGAGCACCTCCTTCTGCTTCCCCGACGGAACAAAGACGTTTCTCTGTCCCCAAATTGGTCCCGAGACCGGATGGGAACAGACGAAACCCAGCTACGAAGAAGACTATAAGGCCGACGACGATATGAAGGTGAAGTCGAGATTCGGTCGCGGCTACACGTTCCCCTGTTTGTTTAAGGTGCAGGCTTCCGGTAAGAACTATTGGGCGCTGGTCAGCGAGATCGGTGTCTCGGGTGCCTATTGCGGCAGTCATCTGAGCGACTGGCAGGAGGGCGGCTATCAGATAGCCTTCCCCGACAAGGGCGAGAACAATGCTTTCGGTTCTGAATTTGCCACCATTCCATTGCCGGGCAATACGCCCTGGCGCACGATTACCGTAGGCGCTTCGCTGAAACCCATCGTGGAAACCACGGTGGCTTATGATGTGGTGGAACCGCTTTACGAACCCTCCACCGACTATAAGGCAGGCCGCTACACATGGAGCTGGCTCATCTGGCAGGACGAGAGCGTGAACTACGATGATCAGGTGCAGTTTATCGACCTTGCCGCGAAGATGGGCTATGAGTATTGTCTGGTAGATAACTGGTGGGACAAGAACATCGGCCGCGAGCGGATGGCGGAGCTTTCACGCTATGCCCAGCAGAAGGGCGTACACCTTTTGCTATGGTACAACAGCAATGGCTTCTGGAACGATGCCCCGCAGACTCCACGCGACTGCATGAATACCGCCGTGGCACGCGAACGCGAGATGAAATGGATGCAGAGCATCGGCGTGAAAGGCATCAAGGTTGATTTCTTCGGCGGCGACAAGCAGCAGACCATGCAACTCTACGAGGATATCCTCTCGGATGCCAACCGCTACGGATTGCAGGTGATTTTCCACGGCTGCACTTTGCCGCGCGGATGGGAGCGTATGTACCCCAACTTTGTGGGCAGCGAGGCCGTGCTAGCCTCCGAGAATGTGTTCTTCAGCGACTACCATGCCCGTCAGGAAGGCTTTGAACTGACCATGCATCCCTTCATCCGCAATGCCGTGGCATCTATGGACTGGGGTGGCGTCATCATGAACAAATATCTCTCGAAGGACAACAAGAGCCGCCACCAGCGCTTCACCACCAACACCTTCGAGATGGCCACAGGCATCACCAACCAATGTGCCGTGAACTGTGTGGCGCTCACTCCTCAGGCATTGCCCGAAATACCAGCATTCCAACAGGACTTCCTGAAGAAACTGCCCACCACATGGGACGAGACACGTTTCATCGACGGTTATCCCGGCCGTTATGTGGTGATGGCCCGCCGTCATGGCAGCGAGTGGTATGTGGTTGCCCTGAATGGCACGGAAGCCCCGATGGAGCTCACCGTCTCGTTGCCGATGCTGGCCGGACAGCAAGCCGACTATTATGTCGACGACCAACAGTTGCGCACGCTGAAAATCAATAAGAAAGGACAAGTCCGCCTGAAGCTTCCGGCTCGTGGCGGCGCAATTATTAACAAATAAAATATATCCGCTAAAAAAATGAAGAAAATCAGTATGTTGGCAATGGGCCTGATGATGATGGCCGGTTGTGCCACGGCACAGGATATCCAGTTGCCTGCGCCCGACATGAATGTGAAGATGACGCTGATGGAGACGCTTCAAAAGCGTGCCTCCCAGCGCGAGTACTCCGACCGTGAGATTTCCGAAGCCACGCTCTCGCAGGTGCTGTGGGCTGCCTGTGGCATCAACCGTCCGGAAAGTAAGAAGATTACGGCTCCCTCGGCCATCAATGCACAGGACATTCTGCTGTATGTGGCCCGTAAGGACGGCGCCTATCTCTATGAGCCCCAGAGCAATACGCTGAAGAAGATTTGCAGCGACGACCTCCGCGATGCCGTTGCCGCCAATCAGAAGTTTGCTGCCACGGCTCCCGTCTGCCTCATTATGGTGACAGACCTCTCGAAGTTCGGCAATCGCGGTCAGCAGGCCCTGCCCATGGCAAACATGGATGCCGGTTATGTGTCGGAGAACATCTGTCTGGTATGCACCGCGCTTGGCCTGAACACCGTTCCCCGCGTAGGCATGGACAAGGCTGCCATCTCGAAGGCCCTCGGTCTTACCGAGATGCAGATTCCATTGCTCAACAATCCCATCGGGTGGCCGAAGTAAGAGTTCATAAATACAAGTCAGCAGGGAACGTATCTTTTCGGATTATTCTCTGCTGACTGTTTGTTTACATTCGCCTTTATTTCTTTTGTAGAACACTTTCCCGTTTTGTTCAATGTTGTGAATTAAATCATTGTTGGTAAGGTCTCTCATGATACTGGTGTCACAGTAATAGGGAAGGTATGAATAGTATAGTTTGTCGTCAAGCAAGGCCAGGTCGCGGAAAGTCAGGTCTTTTCCTTTTAGGGTAATGTCAATGTCTGACGTAGGCTTATAGTCGCCTCTGGCTCTTGAGCCATAAATTACAGCCTCCTCTATTGCTGGTATTGAACTAAGGATATCCGTCAGTTCTTTCCTGCATCGTTCGCTTAATCCGTACATACCTTTATTGATTAAATAGATCTTGAAGACTTGAGTCCCCAAGCTTATTCATTTTCCTGTCAAATTCAATCAGCAAAGGAAAAAATTTGCTCTTGATAATCTCGATAGCCGAATCTGCCACTTCGCCATTGTAATTGTGGGCTGTCTCGTTTCTCCATTTTATCATCTCCATCCACGATTCGCCATCTTCTATAAGATGAAGTTGGAAAGCGCGACGAATAGAATCGCGTGATGCTCCAACTTCTTCTTCTCCCTGCGCCTCAGCATAACTTTTCATCACCCTCCAAGCGCATTCAAACGTAAACTCAAACCGTTTTACAACACTGTCTCTCTCGTATTCATTGAGTTCTCTTCTCTCGTTTTCGTTAATAACACTTGCGAGGCGGTTGAGTGCATTATGGTAATTGTTAAATCGCTGAATCCAGCGTGCTTTTTCTTCCATATTACTTATTTTTTTGCAAAAATAGCATAAATCCCAGAAACCACCAAATCTTTGTTGGCATTATTTGCGGATAATAATCACCCAGACAAACTCGCAAGTCCTTATATTTCTTTTAGTGAAAAACCGAATGTCCCCACTTCTCGCAGATTTTATGTTAATCCACACGTGGTTATTTAGGTGACCCAAAACGCAAGGCATACTCGGAGCACCTCGCAAGTGAAGGAACTCTGATGACATTGACGATATAAATGATGAAGAGCGGGAAGGATTGTCATATTGATGAAATAGCATCATATAATTGCGTGGACAGAAAATTGGGCTATTAATAATTCGATTCACAATAAACAATACTCTCTCATTTTAATCAGTCTTTGTTGATATAGGAAATAATTTCATCTTTTTTATGTGATTTTAAATGCTTAAGACCCCCTAATTGAAGAAAAATGTGTATATTTGCAACGTGTTTGATAGGAGGCACACTACATAGTAGGCTCTACACTCCCAATCACCACCTCGGAAAAATGGAGCCAATCAGAAACAAGAGCGTCGGCGCATAGAGCGCAGGCGTTTTCAACGGTTACTGAAGCTTGTGACGAGCTGGGAGTGCGTGGAAATGACCTGCGCATTTTGATTCAATAGAGTATCTAAAGGCAAAACATTATGAAAAGGTTATGTGTATTAACAATGCTTATTGCAACTATTGCTTTGATTGCATGTCAATCTGACAGCGAAAAGGCTGATAAGTTGCGCCTGGAAAACAAATTTGACGAGGCTGCTGAGCTTTATCAGAAAGCGGCAGATGAAGGTGATGCTTATGCCATGTGGAGGCTCTCACAAGCATATGGTAGCGGTGGTGGTGTTGACTGGGACGAGGCAAAGGCCTTGGAACTATTAAGGCAATCTGCTCAAGCTGGATGCGAAGAAGCTAAATGCGATTTAGCTTTTGCATATATGTTTGGCTGGAATGATATCGGTAAGGATGAAGATAAGGGTAAATCCTTGTTGGAAGAACTTGTCAAAAAGACCGATAACTCATACATCCAATCAAGGTACGCAGCTCTTTTATTTAGTGGTGATGGCCCCTTTGAAGAGAATAAAGAAAAGGCGCAATCTGTGTTTGAGAACATCAAGGATAAGAACAATCCAGAATATTTATTCCAAATGGGATATGTTTATTTGAATGGTTCTGACAATATTGATATAAATGTTGAAAAGGCAATTGAATATTTTAGCAAAGGATTTGAAAGAGGAAGAAAATATGGAGCGTATTTGATACAATCCTTATATGCTTCTGGTTATGGAGATTTAAAAAGCGATACAAAAAAGCGAATAGAATGGCTAAATCGTGGCATTCAGAGCGATGTGGCGGATTGCATGGTCGATATGGCTGGTATCTGTCTTTCAGAAGATAGCACATTACAAGACATCTATAACCCCCAAAAAGGCATTGAATTATACAAGAAAGCAGCACGCCACGGAAATGGAAAAGCCTATTTTGCCCTAGGGAATTTATATAATGAGGGGGAATTTGTAAGCAAAGATGACAATAAAGCTTTTAATTATTGGAAAAAAGCGGCGGCATTGAAAGATCATCAAGGAGCAGCCAATTTAGGTTATGCTTATATTAATGGTATTGGATGTGCTAAAGATATAAAGAAAGGTATAGAAATATGGAAACAGGCTGTCGAATATGGTAGTGGTTATGCAGCTAACAATTTATGTCGATGCTATTCAAGTGGGGAATACGGAGAAAAGAAAGATAAAGAATTAGCAAAAAAATATCTGATAAAAGCAGCTGAACTCAACGACGCTTGGGGTTGTTTAAACCTTGGTACACAATATTATTTGGGCAATTACTTAATGGATAAGAGCGATGGTCAAGCATTCGTGTATGTAAAAAAAGCAGCAGATATGGGACTCATTGATGCTTGCAATGTATTAGCGTATTTTTATGAAAATGGAATAGGGTGTGACAAAGACCCGCAAAAGGCAAAAGAATATAAAGATAAAACAATTGCTAACGGCGAAAAAAAGGAATAAGACATTATGGAAACAAGAATAATAAAGTGTTATACAAAGGACAACGTAGATTTGACTCTCTCAGAGAAATCAAATGGTTTAGAAATGGTTCTTGTTGATGACAAGAATGTTGCAATTGCTAGTTATGGTTTTGATATAGAGAAATTGAGAGATGTTAATAGTATTTCTTTTTTTTCAAATAATGTAAGAATTCATTTTGACGATATTACCCCATCAACATTAAGTGAACTTGCGCCAGCTATTGAATAGTCTTTTTAAATACTTCAAGCGGGAAGTAGCGCTGACATCCGTCGGCCTCGGTATCCGCTTTCTTTTCAATACTAGTTCAACTTTTCCTGTAGTTTGGAATAACTTTAGGATGGTGATGCGGGCATGTTCCTTGGGGCGGTGAGGTCTTTGTCGCCACTGACGATATAAACAACGGGAAAGCTATTAATCATTGAAAGGTGATAGAGGTCTTTAGGATTGCAGATGTCGGACTTGCCATCAACGGAGATGTCAATGATGAAAGCAGGCATCATAGATCATTTCGAAAAACTAATATCATTGTTTACTTCCTCATTTGCTTGACGTACCACTCTTCTTTTGGATGTAAGCTCCAGAAGTGCTTGCCATCGCCTCCTAAATCCCAAGAAGGCATCACCTCGAAGGACTTGACGGGAAGAAGATGTTCTTTTCCCTGATGTAATAACACATGCGCCTTACGGCGGAACTTGCGGCTGCTGGCCTGCTTTCTTTCCTTCTGCGACTTGCAGCTGGACCAAGTATTGACAGGCATTCGCTTTATACTTCTGCTCATAGTCTCGTAAATGTTATGAGGCGAAACGTATGGTTGTCTCATGCCGTCTTGGTTAAACATTTCGAGACTGTGGATTTCTGAGTGTTCATAATCGTATTTCTTTCCCTTAGGTTTTATGCCGTCTCCAGCTCTTCTTGAAGAATAGAAATGTGCAGACAGTCCACTATCTTTGACCTGTCGGTCGAGTCTGCTCATGTTCGGCAGAGTTCAAGCGAGCTTGACTCTACTCTCACTTAATCGCAGCCTTGACATGGTTTCGAGAGAAAGGTTCTCCTGACGTCTAGTTCATCCTAATACTGAGGTGTTGCTGGAGTTCAGAAGGTACTATACAGAAAAAAGACCGAAAACACTGACACCACCGCACATCGCCCTGTTTGTCGGGGCTCAGGCGTGACATAAGATGTGTCACCACTGACACAACACTGACACATTTTTTTTGTGTTAGGTGTTGGATGATAGAGTGCCAGAATATTAATAAGGGTGCGAAAATCTCTAGAAATTTTCGCGCAAAAGATGGCTTTTTACCTCTCGAATCATTATCAGATGCCGCAAAATCTCTAGAGAAAATGGAGACCCACCCCATCCCTCCCTATGAGGGAGGGAGCAAATAGTAATGAGCTGGTGAAGGACAAAAGTCCAACAGCCAGCTCATTGCTATTTTATTAATTCCACCTCCAAATCTATATACTCCCTCCCTCACAGGGAGGGCCGGGGTGGGTCTTCTTATATGAAGTGCATCTCGCCCAGCATGAAGAGCAGGCCATAGCCTAACACCATCGAGATGACGCCCATGATGATGCCGATTTTCACCATGTCGTTCTGCTTCACCAGATTGGTGGAGAAGGCGAGGGCATTCGGCGGCGTTGAGATGGGCAGCACCATGGCACTCGATGCAGCAATGGCGATGCCGATGAGCACGGTGGGCGTGCCACCGATGGCAGCGAGCTTATCGCCCATTCCCGAGCAAACAACGGCAAGGATAGGCATCAGCAGGGCTGCGGTGGCCGAGTTCGAGATGAAGTTCGAGAGCAGGTAGCAGATGATGCCCGAAACGAGCAGAATCACGAAGGGCGACCATGTGCCGAAGGGGATGCTCTCCACGGCATTGGCAGCCAGGCCCGAGGCGTTCAGTCCGTAGCCGAGTGCAAAACCGCCGGCCACCATCCAGATAACGCTCCAGTTGATTTCTTCCAAATCATATTTGTTGATGACACCCGTCAGGGCGAATACCACGAAGGGAATCAGCGCCACGGTGTACGAGTTGATGCCTGTCAGCTTGTCGGTCATCCAGAGCAGTACGGTGACGATGAAGGTCACGATGACCACCCATGTGTGGAAACCCTTCTTCATGCCGCCCTCAATCTCCAGGTTGACGGTCTTCTGCGAGAAGGGGAAGATGGTGCGCAGCAGTATCCATCCGATGAAGAGCAGCACGAGCACCAGCGGCAGCATGAACATCACCCACTCGCCGAAGCCCAGGTTGAGGTTCAGTCCTGCGGGGTCGTTCAGATATTTCAGGGCGATGGCGTTCGGCGGCGTTCCGATGGGCGTTGCCATACCACCCAGATTGGCTGCCACGGGTATGGAGAGCGTCAGTGCGATGCGTCCCTTTCCTTCGGGCGGCAGCTGCTTGAACACCGGAGTCAGGAAGGTGAGCATCATGGCGGCCGTGGCCGTGTTGCTGACGAACATTGAGAAGACGCCCGTTATCAGGATAAAGCCCAAGAGCACATTGTCCGACTTCGAGCCGAACGGTTTCAACAACGCCTTGGCCAGCTGGGCATCGAGGCCCGTCTTGGTGGCTGCGATGGCAAGGATGAATCCGCCGATGAAGAGCATGATGACGGGGTCGGCAAAGGTGGCCATGATGTCCTTGTAGGGTAGGGGTTCGCCGGCTGCCTCATACATCATCGGCTTTATTCCGCTGGTAGAGGTGGTGAGCAGCATCAGTCCGATAATGCCCACCGAAGTGGCCCACGAGGGCACCACCTCGAATATCCACATCAGGGTGGCGAAGGCGAAGATGGCGATGATGCGCTGCTGGATAACGGTTAGGTTCTGAATGCCGTACATATCTGCCGGGGCATTCCAGAGAAAGAGGGTTACAGCGAGCACGATGGCTGCATAGGTGAGTTTCTTGATAACTCGCTTGGGATCAACATGCTTCTCACGACGGGCCTTGTGATAAGCCTCTACGAGATGGAATCCTGTAAAAATCTTGTACATGCTACTCTTGGAATATTTTGATTAAAGTATTTTTACCCTATTCTTTCAACTTCACGAGGCGGATGTCGCATCCACCGCCATGCTGTCAAAAAAGTCGTGCAAAATTACTGAAATTTTATCGAACGAACAAATAAAAAGGCGAACAATTTTGCTTGTTCGCCTTGTTTGCAAAATGGACTTTGCATTTTGAGTGTTAACGCACACACTAATTCCTAAATACCAGTCCCTCACCGAACGAATCCACGATGATGGGCTTCTCGCGGTTCACGTCGCCCGAGAGCAGTTTCTTCGACAAATCGTTGAGCATGTACTGCTGGATGGCACGCTTCACGGGACGGGCACCGAAGTCGGGGTCGTAGCCCATTTCGGCCAGATAGTCGATGGCCTGCGGTGTCACCTGCAGCTCCACGTCCTGCTCCTCCAGCATCTGCTGCACCTTCTTCACCTGCAGGCGCACCACGTCGGCAATCTGCTGCTTGGTCAGCTGCGTGAAGGTGATGATCTCGTCGATACGGTTCAGGAACTCCGGTCGCATAATCCTATGCAGCTGCTCCTCGGTGGCGTTCGACGTCATGATGATGATGGTGTTCTTGAAGTTCACCGTGCGGCCCTTGTTGTCGGTCAGACGGCCGTCGTCGAGCACCTGCAGCAGCGTGTTGAACACGTCGGGATGCGCCTTCTCAATCTCATCGAAGAGCACCACCGAGTAAGGCTTCCTGCGCACGGCCTCGGTCAGCTGTCCGCCCTCGTCGTAGCCGATGTAGCCCGGAGGTGCACCTATCAGACGGCTCACGGTGTGCTTCTCCTGATATTCCGACATGTCGATACGCGTCATCATGGTCTCGTCGTTGAACATATAGTCGGCCAGCGTCTTGGCAAGCTCCGTCTTACCCACACCCGTGGTGCCCAGGAAGATGAACGATGCGATAGGCCGCTTCGGGTCTTGCAGTCCGGCACGGCTGCGGCGCACGGCATCCGACACGGCAGCAATAGCCTCGTCCTGACCGATTACGCGCTTGTGCAGTTCCTCTTCCAGGTGCAGCAGCTTGTCTTTTTCGCTCTGCAGCATTCGG
>JAEEGF011819943.1_pt1 | contig 31280 bp, 25 predicted proteins | sample 9134171 | NCBI WGS metagenome assembly JAEEGF01 (sample SAMN16246542, study PRJNA631951) | gut metagenome | biome: gut microbiome; feature: rumen; material: AP-attached | host: Bos | place: Iran: Karaj | collected 2018-10 | reverse complement strand
CCGCGACCGCCACAACAATGAGTATGGTTGGGGCTGGTCACTGCTCACCACGCCCGAGCGCCTCTTGGGCCGTGATGCATGCCATTGCGAACGCACTCCCGAGCAGTCCCGCGACCGAATCCTCCAGCACCTCCGCACCATCCTCCCCCAAGCCACCGATGAGCAACTTGAAAGATTATTATAGTTGTTCCTCTCCAAAGGGGTCAGGGTAACGGAGACCGCTATGATATCGACAAGGCGTTCAGTGACCTTTTAAGCGATTTTGCCTAGAATTTTAACAAACAATCATGAAATCACATGGTATTCAGAAATAATTTGTACCTTTGTAAACCCAATCAATTATTAGCTACAAATTCCAAATAATATGAAGAAAATATTGTTACTATTTTCCATTGCTCTAATTTTTTGTTCATGCAGCAAATCTCCAGAAGATAAGGCTAATGAACTTATTAAAGCAGAATTAAGAAAATCACTATATAAGCCAGATTCATACAAGCCAATTGAAACCAAATTGGATAGTGCTTTTACACCCTATGACAATCCTGCTTTATTTGAAAAGATGGAAGAATTGGTTGGAATGGGAGATGAACTAAACGATTTAAATCGTAATCTAAAACGCGCTAAATCTTCTATGTCAATTTGGAACAGTCCCTATATGTCTTCTTTTGGTAGAAACGAATATAACGAAGCAAAAGAAGAATATGAAAATGCTAATTCTAGAATCGAGAAGCTAAAAGAAAAAGGACAAAAGAAATTCGAAGAAGTTGTTTCACTTTTAGTAAAGCAACCACAGTTTATTGGTTATCTGGCAACACATAATTACAGAGCAGACAATAATGCAGGGAATACACTTATTGGCAATTCTGTATTTATTATAGATAAAGATTTCAAAGAGGTTTTATTTAGTTGTGAAGTAGAAGAATACAACCAGATTCAAAAAACTATCAAACAATTTGAAGAACAATTTGAAGAACAAATTAGAGCATATAAATAAACCAAAGCTCATATAAAATTGGTGGTTATTTGTGTCTTTTCGTTTACCGCTCAATCAATGTAGTTTTGCAAAGAAAAAGCAAAACTACATTATTTAATAAGAGTTCGACAAATTTGCACTCAGAAAATCAGTGCGTTAGCAATTCCCCCTCTAAGCTAGAGGGGGTGCCGCGAAGCGGCGGGGGCGTGTGTCAAGGTGCATGGCGGTGTCACACACTCCTCCGTCACTCCGCGACACCTCCCCTAACTTAGGGGAGGACCTGTGTATCAGTAATTTATTTTTGTCGAACTCACGTTACATTACAAAGGCGATGATTAGAGTAAGGTGATAAGAAAAATCGCAGTGGGTCCTCTCTAATCACTTATCACCAGTATGTGTCTGTTTAATTCTCCATCAAATGAGGCAGCGACACGAAGTTATACCCGCGATGGCGCAACTCGTCGATGATGTCCGCCAGGAGATGATAGAACTTCTCAGGGCGGCGAGGGTCGGTGCCAAAGTGAATCAAGATAATGTGCCCGTTGAGGCTGTGCTCGCGCTCGTACGACATCATGCGGTCATAAAGCCATTGGTTGCTGCGATAGGTTGCGCCAGTCTCTTGCTCTATGCCAGGCCAGGTGTAATCTTCGTTACTGTAGGTGCCGCTGGTGTAATTGACAATCTGCAATCCCAGCTGCCGCGCCCACGATGCGTTATGATCATTATACCACTCATAGGGTGGGATAAAATAGGGCGCGTTCTGGGGTGAGATACCATGGCGTGCCAGACGCGAGAACGCGCGCTGCAGGTCTTCGACAAATTCTTCCTTACTTACCAAGCATGAGTCACGCTTTTCCCAGGGTGCATACAGCAGATGCCCATTGCTGTGCGTGCCCACATAATGCCCGTTGGCGACCAAGGTGTCAACTATCGCGGGATACAACTCAAGGAATCGGCCGGTAAAGAAAAACGCACCTTTTACCCCCTTCTGGTGCAGCGTGGTGATGATATGCTCGGCACCGTCGGCGCGGTCATCGGCGGTGAACACCAGGCAAACTTGTGGCTTGTTCGGATTACCCTTGACAATGCCGCCGTAACGGTAGACCGGCGCACCGTCAGTGTTGCCCGCTTGGCGGCGACCCTCGGCCTCGTAACTAGCCAAGGGGAACGTCAGCGAGGCAGTGCCATCCATGGTGGGCTCGTTGGTGCTATAGTCGTGCGTGTGATCGTGATACACCACATCGCCAGGCTGCACATCGGTGTAGATGTTGCTTACTACATAGGGCAAATAGCCGTCGATGTTCACACCTTTCAGACTATTAAATATGGTGGCATACACAGGTCCGTCAACCAATCCCCCCGTAGGAAAGCCTACCCGCTCCATCACCCAGTTGCTGTGGGTGGCGTTGGGATAGGTGCCACCGATAGGCAATTCGACAATCATACTGGTTCCCCAAGGATTGCAGCCAAATAGCCAGTCGCGCAATGCTGCTTCCATCTCGGCAAATGTCTGGTCACCAGTGAGTTCGCGGTAGAGGATGCTCTGCGTGAGCAAGGCAGTAGTTAGGTTGTTGCTGCACCAGATGCCCGGCACGCCCCACAGGAAAGGATGGTCACTTGCGCGCTCGCGCACGCGCGCAAGACCGCTGTGAAGGTTGCGTACAAACTCGGCACGAACGCGTTCGTTGCCAGCCATCGCCAACTGGTAGTGACCCATATTCATGAACGGATACCACTGGTAGTGGCGCGCACTGTCAGCACCCATCCACGGCGTGACAGGCTCGCGACGTCCATATTCGATGGCTTGTGTCAGATATTGGCTGTCACCCGTCATCTTGTATAGTTCGGCGGCACCCAGTTCCATGTCATCCACCCAGTTGTCCTCCTCGTAGATGTATGGCGACACTACCGACACCGTTTGGGTGTTGCCCGGCTTGTCCACGCCCACCTGGTAGGCGGCAGCGGCTTTGCTGCCGATGTGCGACGCAAAATCAGGATAGAAGGGTTGAAGCACGCGGCTGCCCAGGGCAAAGTCGCTGGCAAATTTCCCGGCTGTGCTGGCGGCACCCATCGTGGCATTCATGTATTTGCCGCGCTGTTGTGGCTTGCCGTCGATAAAATATACTGGGCGGCCGCCACCAGGGCCGCGGCCATAGTCGGCTGGGTCATCCTTGGGCATCTTCTTGCCGATGTGGTCACGGTCATCGGCAATCTGGTTGTACAGTTCGCCAGGCGCAGGGTTCATCCTGTCGAGCCAGTCCAGTCCCCATTTGATTTGGTCCACGATGTCGGGGATTTGATTGGCACCAGCGTCACCGTTGGCTTGATAGCGGTCGCCGAACACCTCGGGATGGCGTTCATAGGCAAACATGAGTTGATAGATGGCATTAGCGCTCGTGGAGGTGTATTGCAGCAGGTCGGCAGCATCATGCCAGCCGCCACGCACGTCGATTGTTTGTCCTTCAAGCGTGGGATGATAGCGTACAAAGGCATCGCGGGTGTGGCAACTGTCGCGTTGGAACGGGTTGTAACCGCACTGTTGTTGGCGCATGTAGTTCAGCAGAAAGTCGGCGCACCCGTTATATACGCGCGTATTGATAGGAAAGGTAGGCGACAGGGTCTCGCCAACCTTGATGCGGTAAGCACCGGGATGGGTGAAAGCACTGAAATCGAGCCGGTAGGTCGATGCCATGTGCTGCAACGGACGTGTCGCCCTCACCTCATTGCCATGATACACTACTCGACCTGTGAAGGCATCAATCAGTTCAAATGAATTGACGGCGACAGGGTCATTTGACATCAGCACCGCCACCTTGGTCGACACCGGAAGGTAGCCTAACTGGTTAATGCGTATCCACGCCTCACCCTGCATTGCAACGATGGTCATCGCCGCCATCACTGCAACCAAAAATCGCTTGCTCATGATTTTAATGTTTTTCTGCTGCAAATGTAGCAAAAAAATCGCGAATCATACGATTTTTTCGCATGGTTCGCGTCAATTCAGATGACAAAGAATAAATTCTTTAAATCCTTAAATTCCTGATAAGAAAAAGAGTCGTGAACTTACTTGACGACCTTCTTGCCGTTCTCGATGACGATGCCACGATAGTTGGCGTCAACGGGCTGGCCCAGCAGGTTGTAGCGGCCAGTGCTCACCTGGGTGTCGCTCTTGACCTCGGTGATGGCAGTGCTGCCGCCGGCAGGCATATAGATGACCTCGCCCAGCTGGTCATTGTCGGCCTTGTCAACAATGACTTGAGCAATGTGTTCCTCGTCCTGGACTTCGACACTCCAGATGTTACCCTGTGCATAGCTGGTGGCGGCGGTGTTGTTGTACCAGTCGTATTGTACATAGGGGTCGCCATTGCCGTTGTCGATAAACACATTCTCGCCAGGGTTGTAGTCCTCGGCATCGCGGTTAAGTTTGCCGGCGTTGATGTCAACATTGCCGATGACGGTTACACCCCAAACATTGCCCTCGATGCGGTTGCCCCTCATGTAGGCCTTTGCGATGATGCCATCGCCCGACGAGTTGCAGGTAATGTTTAGGCCACTACCGCCCATGTTGGGGTCAGAAATGTACTTGTTGTTAAGCACTATGTTGTTCTCCATGATCACATTGCCTGGACCGGTCAGTGTGATGCCATAGGAACAGTTCTCAACGAAGTTGTCGCGAACGTAGAGCGTACCCGTTGGAGGATTGCCCAGCAGGCAAGCCAGGGCGATGCCACCCGAACGCGTGGTTTCGGCAGGACCATGAACTTCGTTACCCTCGACGATGATGTCATAGGGTCCCGTAGCGCTCAAGTTGATACCCGGATACAGGCGAGTGCTGGCTGCAGGCTTGTTAATCACATTTTCCTTGAAGATGATGCCACAAGCGACATTGGCACCGCTGCCCACAGCCGACAATGCTGGGTTCTCGAAAACGCAGCCTTGTACCAAGTTGCCCTTGCTCAAACTGGTGAAGTTAATCACAGCATTAGCACTCTTGCTATTGTGGTTGTTAAAGGTGCAATCGGTGATTGTCAAACAACCGTCTTCGGTGCCATTGCCATAAGTGATACCTACATAATTGAATGTGCAGTCGGTGATTGAGACCGATGCCCCTTCCTTGTACAAACGGAATCCCTTGGCTTGATCTTCCGAGCCCTCGGCGGCGCCGAAGGTGGCTCCATAGGCCGACAGGGCGCCATTGATTTCCATCGAAGCCTTGCCACCAAACAACAATACCTCACCTTCGTTGACCTGAAGGTCGCCATTGATGGTGAAGTAATTCTTGCTCAGAACGATGTTGTTGTCATCAAAGCCGATGCCCTCGACGCCATCGGGTAGCGAGGCGGGAAGATTGACCACATAGGAGCCGTCTTCAAGGATAGCGACACCTGTACCGTCTTCCATGACGGGGACCAGTTCGGCCAGTTGTGGGAGTGTGTAGACCTTGGCCTGTGCTAGAAGAGCAAAGGCCATCAGAGATAGGGTAAAAAATTTCTTCATAACAAATTCACGATAATTATTGGGTTAGTAAATAAGAATTTGTGCAAAAGTAATGATTTTTTTTAATATGGCAAAAATTTCTATTACTTTGACATCTCAATCTGTTTGATAAGCGCATAGTTAAAACGTTCGATGTCGGTGAGTACAATGCTGCCCTTGCCTTTTTTGTACCACGGCTGTGCATCAAAGTAGCGCTGCGTGGCTGCATCCCTAAACGTATCACCGTGACGGGCATAGATCTCGCCGCGCATCAGCGTGAGCACCTCCTTGGGGAACACACTTAGAATTTGGTGGGTCAACGGAATGACCGAGGCAAAAGCCCATTTGCCCGGAATATCCTTGTAAGCGCTCTGCTCAAGGACTAGTTCAGAATTGTTCTCAACTTTGGGCATGTGGTCGACATGCGGCTCGTCACGCACCACATCGACATGCAGGCCACCCGTGGTGGGAGTAAGCTTCCATGCCATAGGGCCCATGATGGCTCCGGCACCGCCACCACCCGGAATGTTGGCATGGTAGTTGGGGTGGCTTGGGTCGCCACGGCTAACGCGTTGATTGCCGTAGAGCATGATGAGAGATGATGCGTCATCATCGAGGCAGAAGGTTTCCCAGATGCCCGGGTCGGTCTGCCAGCTCTCGCCACTGTAGTGCGGCAACTTTGGCCCAAAAACAGCATGGTCGCCCTTTGGAGTGGAGTAGTTGCCAGCAAACACTTTTTGAACCCATAGCACCCAAGCGTTATGGTTGCGATCTGGTTCTGACACATAGTAGTAGGCACTCACAGGTTGATCTTGGGTGTTGCGCTCGACAAGCATCACATAGTTACCCAGGCGCTCCACATTGTAATGTGAGTTGCGGTCGCCCTCCTTCTGCACCTTCCCAGCCTTGTATTCAAGTGGCTTGATAGGGTCAACCCATTTCTCAGGAGCGGGACCACCCTCTGGCTGGACGTCAATGCTGTTGTCTTGGGAGTTGTAGAAAGTGTAGAACAGGAAAAAACCATTGGTCCAGTAGCTGGCATCACCTAGAAGCAATTTCTTCACAGGCAACACCTGGCGCTTGGCGTTGCGAGCCTTCATGTCAAGGGATATCTGGCTGACCATTGCTTCGTTAGGCGACTCGTCGCCACACCAGTTGGGCACCATCCTTGGGTCATATTGTGCATTCATCGATAGGCACATCATCGTTAAGCTAAGAAATAATAATTTTCTCATTGTTTTGTAGTTTTTGTTGGGTCGTTATCTGGGTTTACTTTGTGCAATGTATTTACAATCAGAGCGATTGCACCATCACCTGTCACATTGCAGGCGGTGCCGAAACTGTCCATCGTGATATAAAGGGCAATCATCATTGCCTGCTGCTCGGCATTGAAGCCCAGGATGCTTTGCAGTACACCCAGCGCGGCCATGATCGCTCCACCAGGTACACCAGGAGCAGCAACCATCATTACGCCCAACATCATCACAAACCCCAGGAACATGCCGAACTCGATGGGCAAGCCGCGCATCAGCATCAGCGCAACAGCACAGGCGGTAATCTTCATCGCGCTGCCCGACAGGTGGATGGTCGCACACAATGGCACCACAAAACCAGCAATGCCAGGACGGACACCATTCAATTGGGTCTGCTTGAGCGTGACAGGAATGGTTGCGGCGCTGCTTGATGTTCCCAGAGCGGTGAAATAGGCAGGTAACATCTTAACCAATGCCTTAATGGGGTTGCGGCGCGCAATGGCACCGGCAATGCAATACTGAACAACCAGCAGAATGATGTGCATGGCAAAAATGACACCGATAATTGAGATGAACACCTGGACGATGTGCCAGGCCTGGCCTGTGTGTGCCATGCTCATGAAGATGCCCATGATGTAGAGAGGGAGCAATGGGATGAGTGCCACCTCGATGGTTTTGGCGACAATTTCGCGAAATTCGCCGAAGCCACGCTTGAGCGACTCAGAACCAAAGTGAGCAATGCCCAGACCCATGGCAAATGATAGCACCAATGCGCTCATCACATCCATCAGCGGCGGGATGGCAATGGAGAAGTATGGCTCAATCTTGGTCTCGTCGGCAATCACTTGGGCTGCAGCGGCTGGATCGATCAGATGGGGAAACACAGTGATACTGGTGCCATAGGAAAACAGGCCTGAGAACACAGTGTCGCCATAGGCTATCAGCGCTGTAATCAGCAACAACTTCCCCGCACCCTTACCAATGTCGGCAATCGCTGGAGTCACGAGGCCCACAATGATGAGAGGGATGAGGAACGACAGGAAATTGCTGAACACACTGTTGAATGTCACAAACAGGCGCACACACCACAAGGGCAGCACATTGCCCAGCAAGATACCCAGCACGATGGCAATCACCACCCGCAGCAGCAATGGAATTTTCTTTAACCGGATCTTCATTTTTATCAGTCTGCTGGATTGACGGCCTTGGGAGTCCAGTGTTTGAAGAAGTCAAGCACTTTTGTTTGGTTGTAACTCTTGCCCTCTTCGAGTAGTCCTGAGTCTTGAATATGGACCACTTGACCTTCGCCATTGAGCACCACTAGCACAGGATAGCCAAATCGGCCAGCGTTGCCCAAGCGCTTGAGCATCGCCTTACCCGCCTCACCGCTCTTGCGAGGGTGGTAGTTCACGTGGATATATACAAAGTTCTCCTCAACAACTTGACGGATAGCCTCGTCGTCGGTGATAAACTTGGCAAACTTGAGGCACCAAGGGCACCAGTTGCCGCCTACTTGGCAAATCACAAACTTGCCTTCAGCCTTTGCTTGGGCTACCGCCTGGTCAATCTGAGTCATAGGGTCCAGGCTCTCATCATACACCTTCGCCGGGGTGTCTTGCGCACTCAGGGCACAGCACACGAGCAAAGTCATTAAGGAGGTCAATAATGCTTTTTTCATCGTTTAAATGAGTTTTGTTGTTTTACGCCGCAAATATAGCAAAATTCCTTGGATTGAGAAACGTATTTCTTCTGCAAACCAAGAATAAACACTAAGAATTGTGTTTTTGTGAAGATATTGTTGCTTTTGACAGAATTATTGATTAACTTTGTGCCGAAATAGTTGAAAACAGATTTTTATTAATTTAAAAATACTAATTCATGAAGAATCTTTTAGCTATACTCACCCTAATCGTCATCGCGATGACGATAGGGACTGCTCAGGCGCAACTGTTAAATACTCAACGCGCTTCAAAGCTAGTGCTTAAAGGCGATGTCAATGGTGATGGCAGTGTCGACATCAGTGATGTCAACGCCGTCATCAATATAATGTTGGGCAAAGGGATCTACGCGGGCAATACCAGTGGCGATGTCAATGGCGATGAGGTTGTCGACATCTCAGATGTGAACATGGTCCTTAACATCTTGCTTGGAAAGATTGACAACACGCCCACCGTGGCCGATATGAACGAGGCTGTTAAAGAGTGCGCCCAAGTGATGATGAGCCAGTATTTGATGAATCAAGGCTTTAGCGGTGAGGGTGGCATTAGGATGTTCTATGGCAACTATCCGGGTCAGGACTTCTTCTTTAACCTGCCAGGCTGGGATGCACTCGTCAATCAGGACATTCATGAGATTTCCAGTTCTATTTACACTTATTATCCATGGCATTATTATCAGAGGCTAGCCGATGAAGCTAATGTCATATTAAAGTACATTGACCGTGTTGATGCCAATCAAAGCACCAAGAAGTTCATTCGAGCGGAAGCATTGACTTTCCATGCTTATGCCTATCTGATGTTGTCGCAAATCTACTGTAAACGCTGGGTTGATTCGAACAATGGAAGCACCAGCGGACTGCCACTTGACCTCAATTTGTCGAATGGAATCCCCGAACTGATGACTCTGGCCGAGACCTATGAACTCATTTATAGCGAACTGGATGAGGCCATCGCGCTCTATAAGGCATCGGGACTTTATCATCCAGCCAGTGGATGGTATTTGCCCGATATCGAGGTCGCATATGCTATCTATGCCCGAGCGGCATTGACCAGAAACGACTGGACAAATGCTGCGGCTTATGCTCCATTGGCACGCGAGGGACACCCACTCATGGGCACAGAAACACTGTTGACCGATGGTTTCTGCAACAACAATAGTGAGTGGATTTGGGGTGGATTCAGCGATGAGCTCTATTACTATAGCTACCATGCTTACATTGCTTATAACAGTAATTCTAATGCCGTCCGCAGCTATCCCAAGTGCATTAGCCGGGAGTTGTTCGAGCAAATTCCAGCCACCGATGTGCGCAAGCAATGGTGGCTCGATCCCACTGGCTATGACTACAACATGTTAAACGGAAGGGCTGACAGGTATTCCGATTTGGATGCACTTGCTAGAAGCCAGCATCCCGACATCTCCGATAATGCTTATGTATATGCCTACATGCAGTGGAAAGTGCGTTGCAACGAAATGCCAGGAATTGCTGACCTGTGCATCTTCAGGTCGTCCGAGATGCTTCTTATCGAGGCCGAGGCACAATGCATGATGGGTAACAACACAGCGGCACAAGCGGCACTGGTGGCATTGAACAAGACCAGCGGACGAGACCCGCAGTATGCCTGCAACAAGACGGGAGCCGACCTGCTCAACGAGATCAAACTATACCGCCGCATCGAACTCTGGGGTGAGGGATTTGACTGGTTTGATCTCAAGCGATGGAAAGACACACTCGTGCGACACACCTTTGAAGATGGTGGCAACTTCATAGAGCCGTTTGCGGTCACCATTACTCCCGAAGAGAAAAACGAGTGGACCTATGTGATCCCAATAGATTATGTTACCAATAATAACTAAATAAAAAGGGTTTTCATCTAAAATTGCAGGTAATCATCCGTTACCTGCAATTTTTTTGCTACCTTTGTAGTTCATTAAAGAATTTAGTAATCCAACAAGCCTCACTGAAAGTACCCCTTTAGGGGGATTTAGGAGGCCTTATACAATGATCACGATACAACGATACATTCCGCAGATGCGGGCTGATTGGGACGATCTGGTGGCAGGAGCGCGCAATGGAACTTTTCTTCATTTGCGCAGTTTTATGGACTATCACAGCGACCGCTTCACCGACCACTCGCTCATGGCGATGCGTGACGGTGCGATGTTGGCTGTGTTACCTGCTAATCAAGACGGTGACACGCTGTGGTCGCATCAGGGACTGACTTATGGCGGCTGGATCATGCCCAGCAAGCATATTGACCCCAGTGTGATGCTCGACGTGATGCAGCTCACCATCGATTACCTGCGAGAGCATGGCTTCAAGCGCATGGTCTACAAGCCCGTTCCGCACATCTACCATCGCTATCCTGCCGAGGACGACCTCTATGCCTTGTGGCGTTGTGGAGGGAGGCTCCTGGAGTGCGGCATCAGTGCCACCATCGACCTGACCAATCGCCTGCCGCTGGACCGCGGATGCCGCAGTGCGTCGAACGCCGCCAGAAGGGGTGGGGTAGAGGTGGCGCGAAGCCAAGACTGGGAGGGATACTGGCAGGTGCTTTCACAAGTGCTGGCCGAGCGACACGACACACGCCCTGTGCACACTATCGACGAGATTCGACTGCTTGTTCAGCGTTTCCCCGATCGCATCAAGCTTTTCACGGCCAATGTCAGTGACGAGCTGGTGGCAGGTGTTGTAATATTCGAGGTGGGCTCGGTGGCGCATGCACAGTACATCGCAGCCTCTGAGCATGGACGTGAGCTCAAGGCATTGACACGCCTTTTCGACTGGCTCATTGACCACTACGCCGAGCGAGAGTTCCACTACTTTGACTTCGGCATCTCAACCGAGCAGCACGGCACTGTTCTCAACAGGGGCCTTGTGCAGCAAAAGTGCCGTTTGGGTGGTCGAGGCATCCTTTATCCCATCTATGAAGTAACTGTCTAGTCTAGTTCCTCTAATGCTTCTAGCCAAGAATTGAAAAACGACACCAACATATCGCGGTTGGCCATGAAGGCGATGGGACTTTTTGGAGGCGTACAGGTGATGGGCATCCTTTGCTCCATCATACGCACCAAGCTTGTTGCCATCTGGATTGGGCCCGTTGGTGTGGGGCTCTTCGGCCTTTTCACCAACGCACTCGAGATGATCAACACGGGCACCAACCTGGGTATCCGTGGAAGCAGTGTGCGTGATATCTCGCAGGCTGTCGCTGGTGACGACCGAACACTCATCTCGCGCATTATCGTCGTGGTGCGCCGATGGTCGTTGTGGCTGGGACTGGGCGGTGCTTTGCTCACCTTGTTGTTATCACCATTGTTGAGCCAAGTCACCTTTGGTACACAAGACCAAATGTGGGGGTTTGTGGCTTTGAGCATCGCCGTTTTGCTGATGGCCATCAGCAACGGCGAACAGGCTGTGCTGCAAGGCTCGCGTCGACTCAAGCGGTTGGCACGCGCCAGCGTCAGCGGCACATTGCTGGGGCTACTCATTTCCATCCCGTTGTTCTATTGGTTGCGCGAGCGCAGTGTATTGCCGTCAATTATCGCCTATGCAGCCTGCAACGCATTGATGATGTGGTTGATGCGCAATAAGGAGTTCCCTGCCACCGAGGTCTCGCGGCGCGACACGGTCGACATGGGGCAAGGCTTTGTGCGGTTGGGCATCTACATGACTGTGGGCAACTTTGTCACCATCCTTGCTGGTTATGTCTTCAACGCCTGGCTCAACCAGGAGGCAGGCACGGCCGTTGTGGGCCACTACCAGGCTGGCTATACCTTAATAAATAAATACACGGGGCTGATTCTTACCGCCTTGGGCATGGAGTACTACCCACGGCTGGCGCAGGTGGCAAGTGACCGCCTGCAGCTGCGCGAGTCGGTCTCGCAAGAGGTAAGTGTTGCCATGCTCGTTTTGGCTCCAGTAGTGGCACTGTTCGTGCTATTGCGAGGGCCAGTAATTTGGCTGCTCTATAGCCAGGAGTTCTCAGTCATTGAGGCGATGGTTTCATGGGGCATGGTGGGTACGATCATGCGCGCCCTGTCATGGTGCATGGCATTTGTTATCCTTGCTCGCGGTGACGGCAAGACCTATGTTGTCACCGAGTCGGTCAGCGCCGCCGTGGGACTGATATTGAACATTTTGTTCTACCGATGGTGGGGCATCACTGGCTTGGGCCTGTCGTTCCTAGTGTGGTATGTGGTCTATACAATCATAATTGCCTTGGTCTACTTCCGCCATTATCATTTGTCTCTGTCGATGGGCAGTGTCGCCAACTGGATGTGGGCTCTGGTGGTAGCAATGGCTGTAGTGGTGACTGTAGATGTGGGATGGCTAGCGCTGGCCGTGGCTATAACCATTCTCAGCTTGACCATGAGCGCCTTACAACTCGTTAAGCAGTGGCGCAATTAGGTTAATAATCCTAAAATTTAACACACTGATGCCACTGAAATTTTGCAGATTATAAAAAACATAGTACCTTTGTCCCACTAAAACATTTGAGAACAATCACGGGGGATCCTGGCGTAAGCAACGGGATTCTTCAATTTTTTTACTAAAAGAAAATAAAGAAAGCATGGCTATTGTTTACATGACCCAAGAGGGTTACGATAAGAAAATGGCTGAACTAGACCATCTGGAGAACATTGAGCGTCCCGAGGTGATCAACGCTATCCGAGAGGCAAGAGACAAAGGTGACCTCTCGGAGAACGCTGAGTATGATGCCGCCAAGGAGCGCCAAGGACTGCTCGAAGCAAAGATTGCAGAACTGAAAAACCTCATTGCCGGTGCACGCATCATCGACGAGAGCAAAATTAGCACCGATGAAGTGCAGTTGCTTAACCGCGTCACCATCAAGAACGTGGCAAACGGCATGCAGATGACCTATACCATCGTCACCGAGACCGAGGCCAACTTGCGCGAGGGTAAGATATCAATTACCACACCCATAGCCAAGGGTTTGCTAGGGCACAAGGTGGGTGAGGTTGTCGACGTGCAGGCGCCTGCTGGTAAGATGAAGTTCGAAATACTCGACATCGCCATCTAACTAGTTACCCCTCTAACAATGAGTGGGATGTGGAAGTTTGACCACAGGGATGAGATTATGAATTATTAATTATGAATTAGATATAACGATGGCTTCTATTTTCAGCAGAATCGTTGCTGGTGAGATTCCCAGCTACAAGGTTGCCGAGGACGAGAACTACTATGCATTCCTCGACATCGCTCCCATGGCCAAGGGCCATACACTCGTCATACCAAAGCATGAGGTTGATTACATGATGGACCTCACCGACGAGGAGTATCAGGGACTGTGGGCGTTTGCCCGCAAGGTCGCCCTTGCCATTAAGCCTGCCATGCAGTGCAAGCGTGTGGGCATTGCAGTCCTGGGCATGGAAGTGCCACATTGCCACATCCACCTCGTGCCGCTCAACCGCGAGAGCGACATGGACTTCCGCAAGGAGAAACTCTCCCTGTCGCCCGACGAGATGGCTGCCATTGCCCAACGCATCGCCCAGAATATGCAGTAATTTACAAATTCTCACTCCATCGAAATCAGGGTACCCAGTCAATAACGACTAGGCACCCTGATTTCGTTTTCCACTGAGGCCCGATGCTAATCAAAAAAACACCCTCAGCCCGAGTGGGGCAGAGGGTGTCTGCGACTTCGACAGAAGTCAAGTCTTGTTCCTTCAAGGTGATTAGACCTTCTTGGCCAGGTCAGCGCCAGCTTTGAACTTCACAACCTTCTTGGCGGGGATTTGGATCTTCTTGCCGTTCGAGGGGTTCACGCCTGTACGGGCAGCCTTCTCATTAACAGCGAATGTTCCGAAACCGATCAGAGCGACCTTGTCACCCTTCACCAGTGTCTCCTCGATAGCCTTCAGAGTTGCCTCCAGAGCAGCCTTTGCTTGAACCTTGGTCAGCTTGGCCTCAGCAGCAATTGCATTGATCAATTCTGTCTTGTTCATAATGGTTTGAATTAATTATTGAGTTAGTTAAACAATAAAATGTTAATTTGGGGGCAAATATAGGTAAAAGAATATTATCTGCAAAACATTTAGCGAAAAAAAACGCTTTTTTTGACGAAAAACTATGATTTATGGGCAATTCAGTTGAGTTTTGAGAGTTTTTCGCTAAATTTGCACGCTATTTTACGATAAAACGCTTATGAATTCAAGAGGCTCTTTCTTGACCAATATCCCGCCGGTCACTAAACACTTGCTCATTATTAATTTCTTGCTTTGGTTTGCCACCATCGTGTTAAAGCGAACAGCGGGCATTGACTTGCAAGACTGGTTGGGCTTGCATTTCTGGCGAGCTGCCGATTTCAATGCGGCGCAGTTCATCACTTATATGTTCATGCACGATACCAGTGGCATTGCGCATGTGTTCTTTAATATGTTCTCGCTGTGGATGTTCGGTCGCATCATCGAGCAGGTTCTTGGAGCCAAGCGATATCTGTTCTATTATGTGTCGTGTGGATTGGGAGCAGCTCTCATTCAGCAACTGGCTTGGGAGTATGACTTGCGCGAGATGGTGGCTGCGGTCAATGCAGGTAAGACTATCATCGACCAGGCAGGGCAGGTGATAACCTACAATGACTTCATCACCGTTGGTGCCTCGGGCGCGGTCTTCGGCATCCTGTTGGCTTTCGGTGTGCTTTTCCCCAACATGCCCATGTACATCATTCCCTTCCCGTTCCCCATCAAGGCGAAGTGGATGGTGCTGGGTTATGGTGTGGTAGAGTTGCTCTTTGGTGTTTCTGGCGTAATGGCAGGTGTGGCTCACTTTGCACACCTGGGCGGCATGATTATCGGTTTCTTCATCTTGTGGTACTGGAAGCGCTCGGGAGCGCTGGGAGGCGGACATGGCTATTATTGACGATATCAAGCGCAAGTATCGGCAAGGAACCATGCTCATGCGCATTATCTACATCAACATCGCCATCTTTGTGCTGCTGCACCTGGTGGCGTTTGTGGGTGTGATAATGAGTGTTCCAGCCCAGGGAATGATTCAGTGGCTGCAGGTACCGTCCAACTTGTCGCAGTTGCTTTATGCCCCATGGACGCTTATAACCTATATGTTCACTCACTACGACTTGTTGCACATCTTGTTCAACATGTTGTGGCTCTATTGGATGGGGCGTATCTTTCTGGAATATTTTACGCCCAAGCGCCTCAGCGCCCTTTATCTGTTGGGTGGCTTGGGTGGAGCGTTGCTCTACCTGTTGGCGATGAACCTGCTACCACATTTCATAGGCAGTAATGCTTATCTGATGGGCGCTTCAGCATCGGTCATCGCCATCGTGGTTGCAGTGGCCATATGGGCACCTGACTATAAGATTGGTTTGCTGTTTATTGGCGAGGTATCACTCAAATGGGTAGCCATCATCACCATCGGCATCGACCTGCTCAGTGTTGACGCGGGCAATGCTGGAGGTCACATCGCCCACCTGGGTGGAGCGGCAGTAGGCGCTATCTATGCTACGGCTTTGCGGCGTGGCACCGATATCACTAGGCCGCTTAATGCTGCGCTCGACTGGCTCGCATCGCTCTTCAGTCGTCGAGACAAGGGGATTGGAGCACCTGTTGGCGGCACTGCATATAATTCACAACATCAGGCAACCGACGAGCCAACCGAGGCGCAGATTGACGCTATTCTTGACAAGATCAAGCGTTCTGGTTACACCTCGCTCACCGACAAGGAGCGCGATCTTCTCTTCCGCGCATCACGCAAGAAATAAAGGTAATGAAACTGATCTCTCGCCTCATAGCAACCTTAGCTGCTCTCATCTTGCTCGTGTCGGCCTACAGTGGATGGGTCGATCCGCGCACATGGGCATGGCCGGCCATTGCAGGGCTGGCGTTCCCATTTGTGATGGGGAGCGTTCTGCTTGTGGCGTTTTTGTGCTTGGTGTTGCGACAATGGCGTGCGTTGGTCATCGTGGCGGGGGCGATTCTGCTGGCATGGCCTACCATACGATTGCATGCACCATTGAGCGGGGCGAAAGAGATCCCACAAGATGTTACCACCTTCCGTGTCATGACCTATAATGTCGCGGGATTTGAAGAACTCGAAGCAAAAACATTGCGGTACATCCTCGCCCAGGATGCCGACTTTGTGCTCATGCAAGAAACCACATGGACTTCGATGGACTTTACCGACCTGCCGCAGCATGTTGATCTGCGTGAGGAGTTGGAACAAAAGTATCCCTATCATTCGCAGGGATATCACGACTTGGCCATCTTGTCAAAGCTACCCTATACTGTCTATAACGATACTACACTTATGCAACGCAGTGGAACAGCCGACGACAACAGCGGATACCATTACTATGCCAAGGCTTTTGACCTGAAGGTTGCTGGTAGGCCTTTGCGCATTGTTAATGTACACCTGCAGTCCATCGGACTGAGCAACGATGACAAAACTTTGTATAAGAAGATTACAAGCAACGAGATCAATTCTCGACAAGATATCTCACAGGTGCGCCACTCCATCTTAAGCAAGTTGGCGGGAGCGTTCCGACGGCGTGCGGGCGAGGCCCAGCAGTTGCGCTCGTTTCTCGATGAGGTCACGAGTGTGCCCGATGTGATTGTCTGTGGCGATTTCAACGACACTCCAGGGTCCTACTGTTATCGCACCATCCGCGGCAAGGACTTCAACGATGCCTTTGCCGATTGCGGCCGATGGCCCACGTTTACCTTCAATCGCGACAGGTTTTATTTCAAGATTGACCACATCCTCTATCGTGGCGGTCTACAGGCAATGAATATCCGTTGCGACCGAGCCGGAGGCAGCGACCACTATCCGCAACTGGCAACCTTTGCCCTTTTACCGTCTCCCTAACTTCGTAAAGCGGGTCTTTAATTCTCAATAAAGAAATCATCAATTTTATAACAATGTTCAAACATTTCATTCTTTTGTTTGCCGTGCTAGCTACCCTGGCATCGTGCAACAGCAACAAATTCAAAGTCGAGGGTACCGTTGAAGGTGCTACCGACACCACTCAGATGGTGCTCGAGATGTCGAGCAACGGATATTGGTTCCCTGTCGACTCAATCTCTGTAGGGAAAAACGGAACTTTTAGTGTGGCAGCCGAAGCACCCGAGTTCCCAAGCATCTACCGCTTGCGACTGGGCGACAAGGCCATCTGCTTTCCTATTGACAGCCTTGATCAGTTGACCATTAACACGCGGTTGGCAACTTTTGCCACTGACTATACTGTCGCGGGCACCGACCATGCAGTGCAGGTGATGAAGATTGACAAGGAAGCACTGCAAATGGCGGGAGGCAAGGCATCGCCCGAGGAAATGGCTAAGTGGAAACACAAACTCGCCGAACAGATTGTTGCCGACCCCAGTGGTATCGTGGCATACTATGCAATTAACAAGTATGTCGATGACAAGCCCCTATTCGACCCATTAAACGACGAGGATTTGCGCATCATCGGGGCGGTTGCCAATGCTTTCTACACCTTCAGACCCAATGACCCGCGCACCGACTACCTCGTCACCGTGCTCACCCAGGGGCAGCAGCGCCGACGGGCGGCAAGCGCACCCACCGACACCATTGAGGCCGAGTTGGCATCGCTCATCGACATCAAGCTGCAAGACTACACGGGCACTACCCACAGTCTGGAGCAGGTGGCGCAGAAAAACCGTCTCGTGTTGCTCAATTTCACCGTTTATCAGGCCGAATTCTCCCCCGTGTTCAATAAGTTGCTCAACGACATCTACACCAAGTATAAGAGCCGTGGACTGGAAATCTACCAGGTCAGCCTTGACACCGACAATGTCTTCTGGAGCCAGGCGGCAAAGAACCTGCCCTGGATTACAGTATACGATCCTCGCGGCCAGAACTCGACCACACTCGGCATTTATCAGGTCATGGGCGTGCCCACCACATTTATCATCGTTGGCGGTGACATTGTCGAGCGCGTTGAGGACGGCTCCAAGCTTGAAGCAGCTGTCGCCCGTCGCATCTGATGATGGCAGGCCAACAACAGACACTCTGCACATATCAAGAAACGCTAGCCGATGGGCTAGCGTTTCTTGATGATTCCTGCAGTGGTTATCTCACGGTGTCGTAGAATATAGAAGAGCCCGCGATAAATGTGTCGTAGGCCATAGGTAAAACTGGCATCGTGTCGACGGTGCTGCCGCCAGGCCATGGGCCACGGGTATAAAAACATCTTGCTGCGGTAGCCAATGTACAAATAGGCTCCCTTGCCCATAAGTACACCTGGTGTGGTGGCGCGGCTAGCATCGGTCGTGGGGTGGTTGTGCTCGACTATTACCAGCGGAAAGAACTGGCATTGCAGCCCCAGCGACATGGCGTCGTGCACAAGAATTTCCTCTTCGCAGCAATGAAACAGTGGCGCTCCTAGCCCGAAGTGCTCGTTGAACTGCAACCGGTCGCGCACCGCACTGAGTCGAAACGCTAGCTCCACCGACGATGGGTAGTAGCCTGCCGGAGTGTGGGCCAGCGAACAGATTTCGGTGGGGTAGGGCTTTGGCTGACCTGGGCATTGCATCATGAAGGCGGCCAGGTCGGTGGTGGGGTTCTGCTCAAAAGTTGTGATGACAGTGCGCAGGTTGTCGAGTGTGTAGCTGCAGTCATCGTCGCAAATCAGGCAGAGGTCGGCAGTAGCATGACGCAGGCAATTGTTGCGGTTGCGGCTCAATCCTCGGCCCTCAAGATGCACTACCTTGATGTCATCGCGCTGCAACGCCAGTGGCACTGTGCGCTCATCAACTGTCGCACTGTGCTGCCACGACACCACATAGCTGATGTCGCTAGCTGGTGGCAAGACCAGGTCACACACATGGTCGATGCCGCGGTCAATGGTGCAGATGAGCAGTTCCAGGGTCATGATCTCGCTATCAGTTCGTTCCAGAATTGTAAGTGCCGTTCTGCCACCACTTGGGCGGCATTGTGCTCGAGCACAAACGCGCGGCTCTGGCGGCTCCAGAGGGGTAGACGGTCTTTGTGTTGGATGATATATTCCAGTTGGCGGTCAATGTTGGCATCGTCATAGGGCGTTACATTGACGATGGGGCGGTTATCTGCAGCACCGATGAACTCATAGTACTCGGGCTCGGCACCGCTCACAGCCACCAGACCTTGTGCCATCGCAATCAGGGCATTGGTCGCGGGCGTGTAGCTGTACAACTGGTCGAGCAACACGTGCGAGGCTCGCATGCGTCGCGTATACTCGTCGTAGGGCAGGTTCTCCACTACTTCCATCTCGCACTGGTCGGGATAGCGGTCGTGCACACGCTGCAGTGCTGCCAGCAGGCGGTCGGTGCCCTTGATGACTGTGCGGTCGCGTTGGATGCCGATGAAAAATCGAACCCGTTCGGGCACTTTCTCAAGCGGGCGAAAGGATAACGCGTCGACATCAATCGGGATACCAGCGTAGGCGAGCTTGTTGGGTACTAAGGACCGATAAGCTTCATAATACTCCCACAGGCATGCCACCACACCGTCGATATGGTTTACCAGATAGTTGCTATAGTCCTGCATCACGGGCAGGCGCCAGTTGTCTTGTTGCTGAGCATAATATTCGCCCGAGTGGACGTAGGGACTAGGCTGGTCTCCAACGAAGTAGTCGCTATAACGATAGGTGTGGCCGTCAAAACATGCATTATAGTACACACAATCGGTGCCCAGTGCCGAAAGCACCACCTTACCGTTGTGGTGGCGCAGGTAGTCAAACACCAGGCGCACCTTTTGCGGCTTCAGGTCCAGGAAGATATGGCTGGATAGATGCACGATGTCGTAGCCTCGCATGCGGGGCAAGGAGCGAAGGATGTCCCAAACGTAGCGCACTGCGCCTAAGCGGCCTGGACGGCGGCTCAGGTCGATGTCGCGCGAGGTGTCCATCCATCGCGAGCCATTAGAGGCCACGACCGCATCGTGACCCATCAGGCGCAACTGACGTGCAAGGCAGTTGTGCAGATTGCTCGCATCGCCAACGAATAATATCCTCATTTCGCCACAAAGATAGTACTTTTAATTGAGAAAATTTGGCTACACTTCGGAAATAAAAAAGAAAAAAACTATTTCTTTTTATATTTCGCTCGGTTTGCACAATTTTTCTTAATACGTCATTCTTATTTCTTATTTTTGTTGTACCTTTACAAGTTTTTTAGAACTAACGAATGCTTTTCACGATCATCATACCCGTCTATAATCGGGCGCAGGTGGTGCAGCGAACACTAGACACTGTAGTGGCGCAGACTCATCGGCCCTTGCAGCTAGTGCTTGTTGACAATGCCAGCACCGATGACTCTATGCAGGTGTTGGAACAGTTCAGAAAGCAGCATGATGCGCCCGATTTTCAGGTTATTGTAGCTCAGGAAACACACCACACCGCTGGGGCGGCACGCAACCGTGGGCTGGACTATGCCACAGGCGAGTGGCTGATGTTCTTCGACAGCGATGATGAGATGGAGCCCAGTCTTGTTGAAGCATATGCACATGTACTAGAAGGGCAGGGACTGGATCTCATCTCGGCGCGTTCACTGCTGGTCTTTCCCGATGGCACGAGTTGTGAGGCGCCATTCTTCAAGCGAGACATCTTTGCTAATCAGATTTTGCACAGCCAGTTGGCGACTCAGCGCTATGCTGTGCGACGCGAGTTTTTCAACGCTACCGACGGCTGGAACATCGACCTGCCAGGTTGGAACGACTGGGAACTTGCCATGCGGTTGTTGTTGGCAAGGCCTCGCATAGCCTTTATGGACCAGCCGCCGCTCATTAGAATCAACCATAGCGGCAATGACTCTATTACTGGTACTGAGTTTCACACCCGTGCAGGCCAGTGGGAGCGTGTAATCGACATCGTCCAGAACGAGGTGCGCTGCTCGGCATTGCGTGACAAGACGCGCTACTATCGCTTGCTCGATTATCGCCGCCTGGTACTTGCTGCCCATTACCAGAGGGAAGCTCATGCCGATTTGGCCAAACCGCTGGCGCAGAAGGCTTATGCCTCGTTGCGCAACACCTATGACGACAATCTGTGGTGGAGATGGCTTGTTGCCCCGGTCACACGATGGTTGTTTCGACGAATTGTCGATGGCAAGCGTGGCTCGGCGCGCATTGCAAGGCGATTATTTTGACAGTTTCGCAAAAAATCATTACCTTTGCAGTTTCAAAACATTTCAAGATTGAAGAATCTCTAATCTAGTGCCCCTAGTTAATCTAGTGCCTCTAGTAAGACAATTCTCAATTTTTCAATTCTCAATCATTAAATAAGAGAATGGCTGAAGAACTAGAAATAACAACTGCCCAGCAGCCCGATGAGTTTGGAGGATACGACGAGTTGGTTACCCTGTCGCCGCGTGAACACATACGCCAGCGACCGGGCATGTATATTGGCAAACTAGGTGACGGTTCGCAGAGCGACGATGGAATCTATGTCCTCATCAAGGAGGTCTTTGACAATAGCATCGACGAGTTCAATACTGGATTCGCCAAGCCAACCATCACTCTTGATGTTGAGGATGGGACAGTTACTATCCGCGACTATGGCCGCGGCATACCTCTGGATCAGGTCAGGGATGCCTCGTCAAAGATGAACACGGGTGCAAAGTATGACACTCAGACCTACAAGCGTTCCGTGGGACTAAATGGTGTGGGCATCAAGGCGGTCAACGCCCTGTCATCTAACTTCTACATCCGCTGTGTGCGCGCAGGACAATGCTCTGCTGTCACTTATCATGAGGGGCTCGTTGAGCAAGAAACAGGCATTCTACCAGCCGAGGAAGGCGAGGAGAACGGTACCTTGGTGCGTTTCACTCCCGATGGCACTATCTTCAAAAACTATGAGTTCCGTGATGATATCATCGAGACGATGGTCAAGAACTATTCGTTCCTCAACACGGGTCTCACCATTATCTATAACGGCCGCCGTTACCATTCGCGCAACGGCTTGAGTGACTTAGTCAAGGAAAATATGACCAGTGAGCCGCTCTATCCGCTCATGCATTTCCGCAACGATGATATCGAGGTGGTCATTACACACGCTGCGCAGATGGGAGAGGAGTTTTACTCGTTTGTCAACGGCCAGCACACTACCCAGGGCGGAACGCACCAGAGCGCCTTCCGTGAGGCCTTGTCGCGCACCATCAAGGAGTTTTATGGCAAAAACTTTGAATATAGCGACATTCGCAATGGCGTGGTGGCGGCCATCAGTATCAAGGTCGAGGAGCCAGTCTTTGAGTCACAGACCAAAATCAAGCTGGGCAGTAGCGTCATGTGGAAGGATGGCCCCACTATTTACAAGTATATTAACGACTTCATCAAGAAGGAACTGGACGATTACTTGCACAAGACCCCAGCGACAGCCGATATCCTGTTGAAGAAAATCCAGGAAAACGAGCGTGACCGCAAGGCCATTGCTGGTGTCACCAAGCAAGTGAGAGAACGGGCCAAAAAGGCTGCCCTCCACAACGATAAATTGCGTGACTGCCGTGTCCACTTTAACGACACGCGCGCACCCAAGGACAATGACCGCCGCGATGATTCCTCCATCTTCATCACCGAGGGACTCTCGGCAAGCGGCTCCATCACCAAGATTCGTGATGTCGAGACGCAAGCCGTGTTCTCGCTTCGAGGCAAGCCTCTCAACACCTTCGGGCTCGAGCCAAAGAAGGTTTACACCAACGAGGAGTTTGCTTTGCTCCAGGCTGCCCTCAATATCGATGATGGCATCGATGGGCTGCGTTACAACAAAGTGATCATCGCTACCGATGCCGATGTCGACGGTATGCACATCCGTCTGCTCATGCTCACTTATTTCTTGCAGTTTTATCCCGAGCTCATCAAGACGGGACATCTCTACATTCTGCAGACACCCTTGTTCCGCGTGCTCAACAAGAAAGAGGCCAAGCGTAAGAGCCGCACAAGCAAAAAGGAGGCCAAGGAGCAGAAACCCGAGACCTATTATTGTTATAGCGACGAGGAGCGTGTCGCTGCCATCAACAAGCTGGGCGATAACGCCGAGATTACGCGATTCAAAGGACTGGGCGAAATTTCACCCGACGAGTTCAAAGACTTCATCGGGCCCGATATGCGACTAGATCGCGTCTCTCTGCGCAAGGAAGATTCGGTCAAGGACATGCTCGCCTTCTTCATGGGTAAGAACACCATGGAGCGACAGAACTTTATTATTGACAACTTGGTTATTGAAGACGATGAGGACATCACTGTACACTGACGAGAATCGACCCGAACGCCGCGTGGCGTTCTTTGCGGGTTCGTTCGACCCATTTACTCGTGGGCATGAAGACATTGTCTTACGCGCCTTGCCCTTGTTTGACGAGGTGGTCATCGCCATTGGCATCAATCCCGACAAGAAGGGTTTCTTGCCCATCGCCGTGCGCAAGCAGTGGATTGAGTCTTGCCTATTGGGGCACAAGAATGTGCGTGTGGTCACCTTTGATGGACTCGCCGCCAATGCCGCTGTCGAGCACGGCGCTTGCTGTTTCATCAAGGGCGTCCGCTCAGCGCAAGACTATGAGTATGAGATGCAGATGGCGCAAGTCAATCACGACCTGTGCGGCCTTGACACCATCCTCTTCTACACCCATCCCGGGTTGGCTCACATCAGTTCTACCGTCGTCCGCCAGCTGCACGCCCTGGGACAGGATATAGCCCCTTATCTCCCTGACATAGCGCCTCTTAACTTATTACCCAAATAGGATATGGTTTTTGCCTGAAACAAACCAGATTGAAAAGGTTTTTTGAAATGAGAAAGATTACACTTCTTGCCGCCGTGATGGTGGCTTTGATTACGCTGCAAGCGCAGCGTATACCCCAGAACCTGAATAAGCTTCTCCACGCCGAGTATGCCATCAATTCGCTCTATGTCGATTCGGTCGACGAGGATAAGCTAGTCGAGTATGCCATTGTGGGTATGTTGCAGAAACTGGATCCGCACAGCAGTTATACCGACGCTAAGGAGACCAAGGAAATGGAAGAACCGCTGCAAGGCGAGTTCAGTGGCATTGGTATCCAGTTCAACATGCTCAAAGACACGCTCTATGTCATCCAGACCATCCCTGGCGGGCCCAGCGAGCGTGTGGGCATTCTTGCTGGCGACCGCATCGTCATGGTCGATGACACCATCATCGCCGGCGTAAAGATGAAGCGCACCGATATCATGAAGCGGCTGCGGGGCAAGAAGGGAACCAAGGTCACTGTCAAGGTGCGCCGAGGCTCCTCGCCCGACCTGATCACCTTCCGCATTACCCGCGACAAGATACCCCTGCACAGCGTCGATGCCAGTTATATGCTCGATGAGCGCACAGGATATATTCGCATATCGAACTTTGGTGCCAAGACCCACAACGAGATGATGGAGGCATTGGAAAAGCTCACCCAGCAAGGTATGCAGCAAGTGGTCATTGACCTCACCGACAATGGCGGGGGATATCTCAACGCCGCCATTGACTTGTGCAACGAGTTCCTGGACAGGGGACAGCTCATCGTTTACACCGAGGGACTCAAGGCGCCGCGCAACGAGGCCAACGCCTTCGGCAATGGCAAGTACAAGGATTTGCCCATGGCGATCATGGTCAACCAGTATTCGGCATCGGCGGCCGAAATCTTCAGTGGGGCCATGCAGGATTGGGACCGCGCCGTTGTCGTCGGTCGACGCACCTTCGGCAAGGGATTGGTGCAGCGCCCTGTGCGCTTTGACGACGGCTCGATGATTCGGCTCACCGTGGCGCGCTATTACACCCCCAGCGGGCGATGCATCCAGAAGCCCTATACCAAGGGTAACAAGAAAGCCTATGAGGAAGACTTGCTCGAGCGTTCCAAGAGCGGGGAGTACTACAGCCTTGACAGCATCCACTTCAACGACTCGTTGCGTTACACCACGCTCACTCATCAGCGCCCCATCTATGGCGGCGGCGGCATCATGCCCGATATCTTTGTGCCCGTCGACACCAGCGAGTACAGCACTTATTATCGTGATATGGTCGCCAAGGGTGTAGTCAATCAGTTCGCGATCGACTATGTCGACAAGCATCGCAAGGAAATCAAGTCAAAGTACCCCACATTGAGCGATTACGATGCACACTATGTGGTCAGTGATGCCGATATGCAGCACTTTGTCGAGGCCGGAGAGAAGGAAAAGGTGAAGTATGACGAGAAGATGTACCGCACCAGCGAGCGGGTCTTCCGCACGATGATCAAGGCACTCATTGCACGTGATGTCTATGCCGATGCAAGCGCCTACACCCGCATCGTCAACCACCGCAACCCCGATCTTGAGGCAGCGGTTCGGGTGCTCTATGACAGGGAGCGGTTTGAATCGCTCTTGCAGCACGGAAATCCCGATTACGAGCGTCTCGTCAAGAAGTAGGTCGGGCCTCCCGAGCCATCTTGAACAGTTCCAGCGGCAGGTGACAATAGCCTGTCGGGTTCTTGTCCAGATAGTCCTGGTGATAGTCCTCGGCAGGGTAGAAGTTGACCAGCGGGCCCACCTCCACCGCCAGCGGGGCAAACAATTCCTCGGCCACTTGCCGCACTTTCTCCTCAATCACTGGCAATTGTGCCGCATCGGTATAATAGATGCCCGTACGGTATTGTGTGCCCACGTCGGGGCCCTGCTGGTTCACGCTCAGCGGGTCGATGGCTTTGAAGTACATGTCCAGCACGAAGCGCAGGCTCGCCACCTCGTCGTCATAGGTCACACGCACCGTTTCGGCAAACCCTGTCGTGTCGGTGCACACGTCTTGATACGTGGGGTTCTCGCTGTGGCCGTTGGCATAGCCCACCTGGGTCGACAGCACCCCGGCCACCTGCTTGAAAAAGTGCTCGGTGCCCCAGAAGCAACCGCCAGCCAGATAGATCTCTTTTTTCATTGTACTGAGTTTTGTTGGTGCAAAAGTAAGCTTTTTATTTGAATTGGAAAAATGACCTTAGGAGTAATTATTTCCACCTACAATCATCCCACCTGGCTCGAGAAGACCTTGTGGGGCTACCTCTGTCAGACGCGGCCAGCCGATGAAATCATCATCGCCGACGACGGCTCAACGCCCGACACGCGCCAGCTGGTCATGCAGTTTGCCGCCTGGCTGCCCATCAAGCACGTTTGGCACGACGACCAGGGGTTTCGCAAGACGCGCATCCTGAACCAGGCCCTGCGTGCGGCCCAGAGCGACTATCTGGTGTTTACCGACCAGGACTGCGTGCCACGCCAGGATTTCCTCGAGGTCCATGCCAGCCATGCCCGGCGCGGCTGCTTCTTGAGCGGGGGGCTGGTGAGGCTGCCCCTGGCCGTCAGCCAGCTCATCACGCACGACGACATCAGCAGCCAGCGGGCTTTTGACTTGCGGTGGCTGCACAGCAGGGGACTCAAGTGCAACTTCAAGTGCTCCAAGCTGGCGCCCTGGCCGTGGTTCTCGCGCGCCATGAACGCCATCACCCCGGCCAAGGCCACGTGGAACGGCTGCAACGCCTCGGGATGGCGGCACGACCTGCTCGCCGCCAGGGGATTTGACGAGCGAATGAAGTATGGCGGCGAAGATCGCGAAATGGGAGAGCGACTCGTCAACGCCGGCATCAGGGGCAAGCAAGTGCGCTACACGGCCATCGCCATCCACCTCGATCACGACCGACCCTACGTCGACCCGCAAGCCATCGAGAAAAACAACCAAATTCGGCAGCAAACACACGACACCCACGCCGTCACCACACACTACGGACTGTGACACAAAGCAAATAACAGCAAAAGAGAGCGAAGTTCATCAGATTTCGCTATTTTTTCATTGTCGGACGCCCCTTTTTTTGTAATTTTGCGGGTTGTACGTTATTTAGACCGTTGTTGACATGAACATCTTTGCAGATTTACCCAACCGTCAAGCCGCCAAGTATGGCGATCGTGAGCAGTTGCGCTACCGCGACCGCGTGACCGACGCGTGGACCTCGATGTCGTGGAACGCGCTGCGCCATGCCGTTGAGCGGGTGGCGGTGGCGCTCTACGACCTGAACCTGGAGGAGCAGGGCCGGCTGTGCCTGTTCACACAGAACTGCCCCGAGATCTTCATCGCCCACTTTGCCGCCTTCTACAACCGCGCCGTGCCGGTGCCCATCTATGCCACCAGCAGCCGCGACGAGGCCGCCTACATCATCAACGACTCGGGGGCGAGCGTCCTGCTCGTGGGCGACCAGGCGCAATATGACATCTCGCGCGGGCTGTGGGCGTTGTGCCCCACGCTCCACCACGTGATCGTGCTTGACCCGCGGGTGCAGCTGGCGGCCGATGACGACAAGACCCTGCGGTGGAGCCAACTCATGGAGCGTGGTGATGCCGTCGTCGAACAAGTGGCACCGCAGGTCGAGAAACGTCGGCTCAAGGGACGGGACTGCGACTTGATGTATCTCATCTACACCTCGGGAACCACTGGCATGCCCAAGGGGGTGATGCTCACTCACAGCAACTTTGATGCCGCCATGGTGGCCCACATCGAGCGCATCCCTGTCGATGACGAGAAGGATATCTCGCTCAGTTTCCTGCCGTTGAGCCACGTCTTTGAACTGGGGTGGAGCATGGTGTGCTTCATGACCGGTGTGCGGGTGGCCATCAATCTCAACCCCAAGGAAATCCAGAAGACCGTCAAGGAAATCGGCCCCACCTGCATGTGCAGCGTGCCACGATTCTGGGAGAAGGTCTACACCGCCATCAACGACAAGCTCGAGGCTGCTCCGCCCGTGTTGCGACTGCTCGTCAAGCGAGCCATCGCAGTGGGCAGGACACGAAATCTCAAGTATGTGCGCATGGGCAAGAAAGCGCCCGTGCTCATCGAGAAGCAGTACCAGTACTTCGAGAAAAAGATTTATCAAAAGTTCCGCCAGGCTATCGGCATCGAGAACGGGTACCTCTTCCCCACAGCGGGTGCGATGCTCAGCGACAAGATTACCGAGTTCCTGCATGCCGTGGGCGTGAACATCGTCATCGGATACGGCCTGAGCGAGACCAATGCCTCGGTCAGCTTCTTCCTGCAGAACGAGCCCTTCACCATAGGCACCGTGGGGATGCCCATCCGCAGCATCCAGGTGAAGATTGGCGAGGAGAACGAAATCCTGGTCAAGGGACCCACCGTCACGCAGGGCTACTACAACAAGCCCGAGGAGACCGCCAAGGCCATCGATGCCGACGGATGGTTCCACACGGGTGACTGCGGCGAGCTCACCGAGACCGGCGAAATCATCCTCACCGAGCGACTCAAGGACCTTTACAAGACTAGCAACGGCAAGTACATCGCGCCCCAGATGCTTGAAAAACTGCTCGGACAGGACAAGTACATGGAGCAGGTGGCAGTGATCGGCGATGGCAAGAAGTATGTCTCAGCACTGATTGTGCCCAATTTTGACGAACTCAAGCTCTATGCCGAGAAGAAGAAAATCGAGTTCCACAGCATTGAAGAACTGGTCAACAACACCGACATCCACCAGATGATTGAGCACCGCATTAACGACTATCAAAAGGACCTGGCTTCCTACGAGCAAATCAAGCGCTTCGTGCTGCTGCCGCGCGCCTTCACCATGGAGTCGGGCGAGCTGACCAACACCCTGAAGATACGTCGGCCGGTCATCAACAAGCGTTACGCCCCGCTCATCGACGCCCTCTACGCCGCCGACTACCGCAAGAAGAAATAAAATGCTTCAACTGCTTAACCTAGAATTCTGCATTGTGCATTGTGCATTGTGCATTGTGAATTAAGCATTGTGCATTGTGAATTGTGCATTGTGCATGGTCTTCGCCGCCTTCGCGGCGAGCGCGGCCGCCCCCGCCCTTTCGCTCAAGGTCGACGGCGGCCACTCGATGAACCTCGAACTCTTCAGGCCGAACACGCCCAACGCCCCGTGGGCGGGCGTCTACGCGCGCCCCTTCGCCGCCGGCCGGCCCATTGCCGGCCGCGCCACGACGTACAACTTCAACGCCGTTCTCGAGGAGGCGACCTTCGCCACGATGGACGACCTCTATCGCTGGCAGCAGGTCTACGCGAAGCGCGACTTCAAGGATCCCGCGCTCGACGTCTGGTTCTGTCCAGACGGCGACGTCTGGCGCCTCTACCTGAACGGCGTCTACGTCAACCACCTCCCGCGCGCCTCCGCCGCGTCAGGCCCCGCCGACATGACGTTCACCCCCGGCTTCCCGCTGGCGCTGAACGTCCGCCAGAACCCGCCCGACCCCGCCTTCGAGACGATTGACATCACCGAGCGCGCCAACGCGAAGGGCTTGCCGGGGCTGAAATACCGCCCATCGACCGGCGCCGTCACCAACGTCGCTGGCGTTCCGTTCCTCCTCTCCCGCGACCCGTTGCGCGACCACATCGACCTCTCGATGAGCTGGAACCCCGCCGCCCAGCGCGTCGGCACCGCCGCGTGCCACGCCAACAGCCGCTGGCAGTCGCCCCTCGCCAAGACGCCGCTGCGCTACCAGTTCCAGGTCCCCGGGCGCGACTACGACGCCCTCTACGTTCTCTGCACGACGGACCCCGGCCGCCGGGACGCAATCCCGCGCTTCACCGCGCAGTTCTACCGCAAGCGCTTCTCCTACAGCGGCTCGGGGCGTCCCTTCAACTTCGCCTCGGGCGAAGTGCCCGCCTACACCAACGCCGCCGCGAAGGGCGAGGGCATGGCGCTCGGCGAGGGCGGCCGCCTGTGGCTCGTCCGCATCCCGCTTTCGGGCGACCTCGTCACCGAACTCGGCCCCGAGGAGTACCTGTGCTTCGAGCTCACGAAGGACGTCGAACCTTACCGCACCTACGCCGACCCGCTCAACCACAGCTGGCACGCCGGCGGCCTGCCCAGCGCGGTCCAGGTCTACGGCGTCACGCTTGGCAAGGCGCCCGTCTCGCTTCGTTTCGACCCGCTGCAGAAGGCCAACCTCTTCGACGAGGACGAGAAAGTCGGCTACCATGTGACGCTCCGCAACAACACCGGCGCCACCCGCACCGAGAAGCTCTCCCTCAAGGGGCAGGACTGGTTCAAGACCGACACCGTTTCGGCCGCGGCCTCCGTCACTCTCGCCCCCGGCGAGGAGAAGTCCGTCGAGCTCATGCTCAACCCGAAGAAGTTCGGCTGGTACGAGATTTTCCTCGACGGCACGGGCCGCACGTGGCGCCACACTTTCGTGAAGCTCCGCAAGCGCGAACGCGACCTGCGCCCCTTCGGAACCCCCGGCCTCCGCGTTGGCACCTGGTGCATGATCTACAACCCGCTCAACGCCTACATCACCGGCAAGGGCGGCTGGGACACCTCGTCGGCCCGCATCCCGGCCTCGCAGCTGAGCAAGGAGGACCTCGACGAACTCCACGCCATGATGCGTAAGTACGGCATGCACAGCTTCGTCGCCCCGCACAACATCCGCGCGCAGGGACGAATCAACGCCGAGACCTCGCTGGAGGACGGCATCGCCATCCTCACAAACGGCCTCCCGAACGTCGACGGACTCGTCGACGACGAGTACCTTTCCAGCGACTATACCTCCTACATCGCCGAACCGGGCGGCATCGGCACCGGCAACGCCGGCTTCCCCGAATACTATGGCGAGCCGACCAACGCCTACCACTACACGAAGCTGACCGGAACAGCCGCCACCCGCTACGCCAACTACAAACGCCAGATGCAAGTCATCCACGCCGTCCACACCAACCGCACTCCAAAGACGAAAATCCTCATGCCGCACGGCAACTGGAACTTCATGATTCCGTTCCTCCAGGATCCCGACACCCGGGATTTCTCCGACGGCGTGGCGTGCGACTTCCAGTTCTACACCCGCGTGCCCGAGGAGCAGATGCACCAGTGCTCCGTGAATTCGCTCTGGTACTTCCGCCAGGCC
>JAEEGF012387173.1_pt1 | contig 31285 bp, 34 predicted proteins | sample 9134171 | NCBI WGS metagenome assembly JAEEGF01 (sample SAMN16246542, study PRJNA631951) | gut metagenome | biome: gut microbiome; feature: rumen; material: AP-attached | host: Bos | place: Iran: Karaj | collected 2018-10 | reverse complement strand
ATTGCTGATCAGGCCTTGTGCAGATGTGATGTAGAAGTCTTCGATTTTTGAAGCTTCTTTTGATTCGATATAACTGCGTACTGCAGCAATTGTTGCCTTGTCAGAAAGATCCGGAGCGGCTTTTGCAAGGTTGCAGCGGAAGATCGAGTAGCCTGTGCTTGTTTCGATTACTTCAGAAAGTTCATCAACGTTCAATGCAGAAATCTTTTCGATATCGTCAGCATTTTTGAGGATGTCCTTAATCTGATATTCATAATTTGAAGTTACGAGACCGTCGCTTCCTGAGTATGCTTTGTCAGAGTATTCGCCGACAGCATCAGCAAAAGTGATTTCTTCGTTTTTGATTTTGTTGAGTACTGATTTTGCTTTTGCAGATTCTTTTACAGTGATTACAGAAACATTGTATTTGTTGAACAAATCCTTGTTTTCGCCTGCAAAAGTTTTAACTGCTGAATCAGGATAGTTTTCTGTGTTGAATACAGCCATGTCAAAGGCACGTTTTTCTCCGCCCGCTTTAGCGAGGAATTCAGCTTCTGCCTCAGGTGCTTTAAGACCGTACATTTTCTGTCCGCCTACATTTACCTGAGAACCGAGAAGGTCTTCGCTGTAGCGGTTCCATGCCTGGCCGCGTGCAAGTTCTTTTTTGAGGTTTGCAACATCTTCCGGAGCTACAGAATTGTAGATTTTTGAAGAATAATTGCCGTTTTCGTCCGAAAAGTACGGAACCATTGCGCGTGCAACGGCTTCTTCTGCCGGTTTCCAGCCTGCTTTGTCGATTGCCTGTTTGTAGGCAATTGCCTGTACAGCTGAGTTAAAAGCATAGTTGTAAATGTAGAAATAATCTGAGTCTGTAAGGTTAGCACCCTGGTTGCGGTACATTTCTGTGTAGTTGTTTACAGCGTTGGCAAATTCTGTACCCTGTGCATATTCAATCTTTTTGTTTCCGTATTTACCAAAAACAAGAGCTTCGCCCTGTGCGCCCGGTGTAGCAGCCGGAATAAAAATAAAGGTGATTGCGGAAAAAATAAGAATGATTACAGATCCGACAAATAACAATGTTTTTCTCATAGTGAATGTGTCCTTCTTTTTAGTAATAATGGATATTATCCTTTATTAAATATAGTATTTAATTTTATCATCTAGCCTTGTTAACTGTCAACAAAGGAACGCTCAGGTTTGGGGGACAAGTAAAAAAAATGCAAAAAAATTTAAAAATTTGAAAAAATGCTATTGACCTAAAATCTATGCTTTGATAATATAACAACATCACGCGGGCATAGCGAAGCTGGTTATCGCGCTGGCCTGTCACGCCGGAGATCGCGGGTTCGAGCCCCGCTGCTCGCGTAAGCCCTCCTGATTAAGGAGGGCGTTTTTTTTCGGGTATTAGCGCAGCTGGTAGCGCGCTACGTTCGGGACGTAGAGGCCGGCGGTTCGAATCCGCCATACCCGACTTTTCCCTTAATACACTATCATTTCGTACCGGCCCATCGAGGTCCGGATTATATCAATCCTGCTTTCCGTATCTTTTTCTATATATTTTTTCAGACGCGAAATATACGAATAAACTGAATTTACGCTTTCCCTGGCGCGGGCTTTTGTTTTAAAGAGCGCCTTTGCAAGGTCCATTAAGGTAAAGTCGCGGGTGCGGTTTTTGTACATGTATTCAAAAAGGCTGAACATGGAAGGCGGAATGCCTGTGCGGCGGCGGAACTGGTACAAATCAAGTTCGCGGTAGGGTGTATTCTGGCGCAGGTCTTTGTAGGCGAGTGGAACCGGCGGCTGTAAAAGTGAAATGTGGGGCCGGATTTTTGAATCGCAGATTAGTGAATTCAGGCGGACGAAGAATTCAACTGTATCTTTTGGAAGGATGGTGTTGTAGGCATTTTCGTTCTGCATGATCCACCAGGCAACCCGCTCTTCATCATCGGGCAGGGGATCGTTGTAAAAAATGACGGGAACGTTGTTACCGGTTTGCTTTACAATGTCAAAGAAGTTTACCGAAGCGTTCCCTGCGTACGAAAAATCGCAGACCAGAAGATCAACTTTTTTTGCTGCTGAATGTAAATCGTTGTCTAAACCGAGCCAGTCATCCTGGATATAACCGTGGTAACCAAAATCATTGAGTCGGTTTATTATTACCCGACAGACACTTTTCTGCTCCGTTACAAAACAGACTCTCATACTTTTTGTATACTCCATTAAATTATGAGGGGAATTTGTAACTGCTCTCCGCTTCAATAATCGGAGCGGGTGAAATTCAAGAATAGTTCAATGTAACTTAATTACGGCTGAAATTCTGCAATTTTATTTTAGAAATAGAGTTTTTAGAGAAAATCCGCCGTATTGAATTCAAAAAGGTGCCTTACATTTCCTTGTGCTGCATGCGCCAGTTGATGCTTCGCTGCAGGTATTCAACGTATTCGGGGTTTTTGCAGACACTCTTTCCTTCTATGTCGGAAATTTTTGCCACGTCACCGCCGTTGCAGGCAGTTGTCTTCATTACGATGTTGAGCGGCGGAACGTCTGTGTCGTTGGAAATATAAGTTCCGATGCCGAAGGCAACCTTTGCGCGGTCCTTAAAGTATGCGCGGATTTTGTCTGCTCGTTCAAAATCAAGGCTGTCGCTGAAAAGCAGTGTCTTTGTTCTGGCATCGATTCCGAGGCTTTCGTAGTGAGCAATCATTTTGTCGCCCCAGGCAAAAGGGTCGCCTGAGTCGTGGCGCACACCGCTGAAGAGGGTGGCGTATGTGAGCTGGAAGTCGCGGAGGAAGCAGTCTGTTGTGATTGCGTCCGTAAGTGCGGTTCCGTTGAGAATTCCATATTCCTTAACCCATGCGTCCAGTGCGTACCAGTTACTGTAAGCCGGGTTGTGTTTGCGGTTTCCCTGTCCTACACACATAATCCATTCGTGGGCCATCGTTCCGACAGGTTTTACGTTGTATTTTTTTGCAAGGTAAACGTTTGATGTTCCAACAAAAAGTGAATCTTTATATCCGTCTTTCTGCTGTTTTTTAATCAGTGTCTTTACGGCAAGTTCCTGCATTGCACTGCTCAGGCGGCGGCGTACACCAAATTCTGAGAATGCGCCGATTTTGTAAGTTCCGTCGACAAGGCCCTGGATTTTTTTATCCAGACGGCGTTCAAACTGAGCCTTGAGTTCCCCGTAGTCGTAATTTGTGCGGAAGTAAACTTCGTTGACAATTGCGAGGGTAGGAATTTCGTACATGCTGGTGTTGAGCCAGGTTCCCTTTGTTTCGATTGAAAGTCCGCAGCCTTCCTTTGTTTCTTTGATTTCAAAATCTTCGTACCGCGGCTGCCAGATGCGCAAAAAGTCAATATATGAACCTTTGAGCCACTGGATTTTGTGAAGGTATTCAAGTTCATCTTCTGTGTAACGGAGTTTGCAGTATGATTTAATCTGCTCACGGATTTCTTCTACAGTTTCGTGCGAAAAGTGAACATCCTTGTTCCTGCATTTGAATGTCCATGTTGTCTTGTAAGACGGGAACTGGTGGTAAATGGCCTGTCCCATTGAATATTTGTAAAGATCGTTTTCGAGAAGTGAATGAATCAGTTTTGGAAATTTCATATATAGCCTCTTTTTTTATTCAGTTTAGAAAAGATATTTGTCTTAGTCAAACAATAAAACTGTGTTTTGTTCATTTTTGCGCTCTTATTCTGCCCTCGGCCTTTTATTGAATAAATACGTAAAGCGTGCAACAAGGTAACGGCCGACAAAACGGCTTAAAAATGCAGTGAATTTCCATTTTGGTGCGTACAATACAATTTTTTTATCCCTGAATGCTTTTTTGATGCAGTGTGCCACTACCTTTGCGGGATTCTTTCCGTGAAGGACTTCTTTTCGTGCCCCGTTAGATGCAACGTTTGCAAAGTTTGTGCTCACCGAGCCCGGGCAGAGGGCAGTGACTGAAATGCCGCGCTCCTTGAGTTCTGCGGCCAGAGCTACAGAAAAACTTAAAACATAGGCCTTGGTTGCAGCGTAAACGGCAAAGTTTCCCAGGGGCATAAAGGCCGCAAGACTTGAAACATTGATTATCCTTGAGCCTGGGCCCATGTATTCAATTGCGTGGCCGCACAAACCCGTAAGGCTTGTACAGTTGAGTTCAATCATGGAAAGCTGTTCAGAAAGGGGAGTGTCAGAAAAAGGTCCGTAGGTGCCGAATCCCGCGTTGTTTACCAGGCAGGAGATTGTAAAGTCTTCATTCTTTTTAAATTCAGTAAGAATTGAATTGAACTTTTCGGCTCCCGACGTTCCGGTTAAATCCAGGGGGATGCATTTTACGGCAAGGGATGGTTTTTCTGATTGAATCTGAGTTTTTACTGTCTGGAGCTTATCTTCCGAGCGGGCTAAAAGCCACAGTTCATCATCGGTGCTAGTGAGCCTTTGTGAGAGCTGGAGGGCAAATTCCTTTCCGATGCCGCTCCCGGCTCCGGTTACAATCGTTAACTTTTTCATCAGAATTTCAGTTTAGTCCCAAACTTAAAAAGGGTCAAATAATTCAATATATATTTTGCAATTCTTTGTTGTGCAAGTTAAAGAATGTGTATAAAATGACACTGCATATCTAAAGCAAAGCATTGTGGAGGCGTGGAATGTCAGAAACAAGTATTAAAATCGACCACATTATTGATGAACTGCTTGAAGAAAAGAAGTTTGCAACTATAAAAGACATTCTCTCCACGATTAATGCCTCCGAAGTAATCGTTCTTTTTGAACATATCGACAAAAAGGAAGTTCCGGTGATTTTCAGGCTCCTTCCAAAAGACACTGCCGCAGAAGCCTTTATGGAAATGGACCACGACTTTCAGGAACTTCTCATCAAGAGTTTTTCTGACTCCGAACTTAAGGCCGTCCTCGATGAACTGTACGCAAACGATACTGCCGATATCATTGAAGAAATGCCTGCCAACGTTGTTGAACGAATTTTAAATCAGGTTGATCCTGCAATCAGAAAAGACATCAACCAGCTCCTGCAGTACCCGGAAAATTCTGCCGGTTCAATCATGACCACAGAATATGTTTCGCTCCGTCTCGGCATGACAGTGGGCGAAGCAATCAACCATATCCGCAACACCGGTATTGATAAAAAATCTTTCTACGCATGCTACGTTACCAAGAATAGAAAACTCATCGGCCGTATTTCCGTAAAGGACCTCCTTCTTGCAAAGGATGACTCGGTAATAATCGATGATTTGATGAAGACAAATGTAATAAGCGTAAACACACTGGATGACAAGGAAGAGGTTGCAAAACTCCTTTCCCAGTATAATTACTATGCCCTGCCGGTTGTTGACCGTGACGGAAGAATGGTGGGTATCATCTCTTTTGACGACGCTCTCGACGTAATGGAAGACGAAGCAACAGAAGATATCGAAATCATGGGTGGTATGACCCCTTCAGAAAAGACATACCTGCGTTCGTCACCCCTTGATCTGTTCAGGCACCGTATCGGCTGGCTCCTCCTTCTGATGGTGTCAGCAACCTTTACGGGGCTCATCATTACAAATTTTGAAAACGCTCTGGCAGTCCAGGTTGTGCTCGCTGCCTTTATCCCGATGCTGATGGACACGGGCGGTAATTCAGGTTCCCAGTCATCAGTAACAATTATCCGTGCCCTTTCCCTGGGCGAAATTGAATTCCGTGATATTCCCAAGATTGTATTTAAAGAGTTTTTTACAGCCTTTCTGTGCGGTCTTGTTCTTTCCTGCGCGTGTTTTGCAAAACTTATGGTCATCGACAGAATTATCCTGGGCAACGAATCGGTAACACTTCTGGTTGCACTCACTGTCTGCGTAACAATGTGGGCGACAGTTATCATCGCAAAACTTATCGGCTGTTCGCTTCCGCTATGTGCTAAAAAACTCGGTTTTGACCCGGCTGTTATGGCAAGTCCGTTTATTACAACAATCGTCGATGCGGTTTCCCTTCTTGTTTATTTTGGAATTGCAAAGGCACTTTTGTTCTAAACTGCTATAAAAACTGTTAAATTCAATAAATCAGTGTTATGACTCTTTTGTATTTTCCAAATTGAATTATACTGTTTTTATATTACAGGTGAAAACTTTTGGAGTTAAAAATACATGGGAGAGCTTGAGCAGACCTATTCATCATTAAGGGAAGAAGTTGTAGAAAAAAACATCTACTTTATGTGGAAGTTTTTCCCTTTTGTTTTACTTGCAGCTGCTATCATTGAAACAGTTCTTTTTTTTACCGTAAACGGCAGTGTAAACGTTCAGAATGATGAGGTTTACCTTCTTAAAAACTGGACTGCTTTTCACGCATTTTTTCCCACCGTACACGCTTTAACGGCCTACGCAGTCTTTTATTTTTTATTTTCCTGCACACACGCAAGTTATCTTCAGAAAAAGATTTATTACCTTGCTTCGATTTATTTTGCGTTTACCGGTTATATTTTTGGTCATCCGGGCTTTAACAGTCTGGTTCTCCTTTACGTTGTTCCTATTCTGATTTCTGCGGTTTTCAGCCTACGGGCAATCAAAATCACAAGTGCAATCTCAGGAGTTCTTGTTGCCACATACTGTATTTATCAGGGCGTAACAAGACATACAACTTATTACATTCCTCTTGGCGTAATTATTCTTTTTATCCAGGGATTGTGTTCCTTCCTTGCCATGGGAATGAACAACGTTTTTGATGAACTTTTCATGAAAAATGTTGCGGCAGTTAATTACTCGGACGAAATAGACAACAGTCAGACTGTTGATAAACTTACAGGCGCCTGGGTTTACGAAAAACTTTACCGCGACATCACTACGTTGGTATTCAAGTCGGTTGCCTTTATCGACATTGATGATTTTAACCGGGTTAATGAAAAGTTCGGGGAAGAAATCGGCGACTGGGTTCTGATCAACCTTGTAAAAAATCTTTCTTCACCTTTGATTCGAATTTACCGCTATGAAGGCGACAAGTTTGTAATTGCAAGTCTGATGACAGCAGAAAAACTTCTTGAATCTGTAAGCGAAGGAATTTCAAAATTCAAATCGGATACCGAGCAGAGAACCGGCGGAACGATGGTTACGGCTTCCTGCGGAATCACAGGAGCAAGTACTTCTATCCGTGATGATATTAAAAAAGGAAAGAGTGTTTTGTTTCTTCTTAAAAAGACCGGAAAAGACCGGATCAAATTCTTTAAATAGTTACTGGTTTTTTATTGAATCTGCCTGTTCAACTCTTTTTACAAAAAAGTCCAGGTTTGTTCCGATAAAAAGCGCGATGTAAACCGAAAGCACAACTCCGATAAAAATGCAGACAAATACCTGAATCGCAGGAATCGCATGTGCGGTTAAAATTGTTGCAAAAATCATGCAAAGAACAAGAATGATACCGGTTATTACCCATTGCTTCATTGATACTTTTTTTAACGAGTATTTTTCCGGGTAAACTTTCTGCATTATATCAAAAAGAGTCAGTCCTTCGTATGTTGAATAATCTTCGTGGCGTCTGGCAAGAATCCGTTCTGCCTTTGTCATCATTCTGATATTTGTACGGCAGTCTTTACATGATAAAAGGTGAAGGGTAACTTTGAAAGGAATCCGCTGATTCTTATCAAGGGCAAAAAAAGTGTCCATGACGTGCTGACATGTTTCGTTTTTCATTTGTACTCCTTGAGCTTTTCAAACAAAGTTCTTTTGGCACGGAAAATGTGGGACTTAATCGTATTGACCGGAACGCCGGTTGTTTCGCTGATGTCCTCATAATTCATGCCGAGAAAGAAATACAATTCAAGACATTGCCCGTACTGCTCCGGAAGTTCCCTGATTGCCTCCTGAACTGCCTGTCGTGTGGCCGCCTTGAGGTTTTCTTCTTCCGGATCGTCAATGTTTGAACAAATTTCTTCCTCATTGGAAAGATTTTCTACGTCTTTCCGTGTTTTTGCAGAGTCGATTGCCGTTGTAAAAGCGATTTTTGTCAGCCAGGTGGAAAACTTGCTTTGACCGTTAAAGGTCGAAAGATTTTTAAACACCTTTAAAAAAACTTCCTGAACAAAATCCTCTGTGTCCGCGTTGTTATGAAAAAATCTCATTCCAACTGCTTCTACACGCTTCTGGTACAAGGCCATAAGCGTTGCAAAAGCCACCGAATTTCCGGACAGGATTTCCTTTATCAGAAACCTGTCGCGTATAGACTCAAGATAGTTTTCTATCCTGGATAGTCTATTTTTCATTCGGGAGCATTTTGTAGAATATAATGTTCATAATACCAAGCACGAGTGGAATCAAGCCGCCCAGAAGTCCCCATGAAATTGAATTCATCAGGAAGAACATAAGGGTAAGCATTACACCCACGCCTGTCAGGCTAAGGCCCGAAAATAAGGCAAACAGCCTGAAATTAAAACGCTTTACTTCGTAAGTTCCCTTGGAAATCTGCATTTTAATTTCGTGGTGACGCCATAAAAGTGCAAAAAAGATAAGTACTGCCGCAAATACAATTCCGATGATTGGAATCAAAGCAATTATTACCTGCGCAGCCGGACTGAATTGTTCCATAATAAACCTCACAATTGAGATTCATTATACATTATCTTTGTTGCGAATTTCTACACGTCGGATTTTTCCGCTGATTGTCTTTGGAAGTTCCTTTACAAATTCCAGCTCGCGCGGATGTTTGTAAACTGCCGTTCGCTCCTTTACAAAAGTTAACATCTCTATTCTGAGTTCTTCCGTAGGTTCATAGCCCTGTGCAAGAACAACAGTTGCTTTAACTGCCTGGCCGCGGTGTTTGTCAGGAATACCAGTAACAGCACATTCAAGGCAGGCCGGGTGCTGCTGGAAGATGCTTTCTACTTCGAACGGACTTACGCGGTAACCCGATGTTTTGATAAGGTCGTCATCGCGTCCGATAAACCAGTAGTAACCGTCTTCGTCAAAGTATGCGGTGTCACCGGTGTGATAAATTCCGCCTTCAAAAGCTTTGTCGGTAAGTTCCTGGTCCTTGTAATAGCCTGAGAATACTCCCACCGGTTTGCCTTCCTTAAAGTACAGGACAATTGAACCGACTTCGCCCGCCTTGCAAGGCTTTCCGTCAGCGTTGACAATGTCCATGTCGTAGCCCGGTCCCGGTTTTCCCATTGAACCCGGTTTTGGAGTCATGTCAGCAAAGTTTCCTGCAAGAAGTGTAGTTTCGGTCTGGCCGTATCCTTCGTACATGCGGATTCCTGTCATTTCGTAGAACTTGTTGTATACTTCTGGATTTAATGCTTCGCCTGCTGTAACACAGTGCTTGAGAGAAGACAAATCGTAAGTATCAAGTTTTGAACGGATAAGATAGCGGTAAACAGTCGGCGGTGCACAGAAAGTTGTAATTTTGTACTTCTGGATTTTCTGCAGAATTACATACGGTTTGAATGACATCATGTCGTATACAAATACGGCAGAACCGCAGATCCACTGTCCGTAAAGTTTTCCCCACATGGCTTTTGCCCAGCCGGTTTCTGCGATTGTAAGGTGGAGACCGTCGTCAACAACCTGCTGCCAGAATTTGGCTGTAGTGATGTGGCCGAGAGGGTAGGCAAAGTTATGCTGTACCATCTTCGGATAACCTGAAGTTCCAGAAGTAAAGTAGCGGAGCATAATGTCTGAGTTTTGTGTATTTGCGTCACCTGTCGGACGTGTAAAGCTTTCGCTCTGTTTTTCAAATTCTTTTGCAAAGTCAATCCAGCCGTCTTTTGGAGCGCCGACGCGTACAAGATGTTTTACTGTCGGAGAGTCCGGCATTGCCTTTTCTACTTCTGCGCTTACGTTTTCTTCGTCAACACAGATAATCATTTTAATGTCAGCCGCGTTTGTGCGGTATTCGATGTCTTTTTTTACAAGCTGGTTTGTTGCAGGAACGGCAACGGCTCCGATTTTATGCATTGCAAGCAGAATCGGCCAGAATTCCCAGCGGCGGCGGAGAATAAGCATGATAGCGTCGCCTTTTTTGATTCCCATTGAAGTTAAAAAGTTTGCCGCCTTGTTTGTAAGAAGTGATATTTCCTTAAAGTTGAATCGTCTTTCTTCCTTGTCATCAATCCAGAGCATGGCAAGTTTTTCCGGGGCTTCTTTGGCGTATCTGTCTACGATGTCGTAAGCAAAGTTGAAATTCTCAGGTACCTTTATTTTAAAATTCTTTTTGATGTCCTCATAACTGGAAAAATCGATGTCGTTCTGCAAATAGTCTTTTAAAAAGTTCATTGTAGTTTCCCCTACATTAATTTTTTGTAAAAAGTATTTTTAATGGCAGAATAATTTTGCCTTTCATTAAATTAGACGAGGCAGATTTTAAAAAGGTTGCAGAAAAATTTAAAAAAAATTCTTTTTTTTGTTAAAAATAATTATATTTTAATAAATGGCAGTGTACGAAGAGCGCAGTTTTACAGATTCAAATACTCAGCAGCAGATTCAATATGTTTTATACAGAAAGCATATTAAAAACATAATTCTCCGTGTGGACCCGAGCGGAACGATTATGGTATCTGCTCCGATATTTTCGCCTTTGTATAAAATCCAGAAGTTTATTTCTGAAAAAATTGAATTCATCAACCGCGCCCGCTCACGTCTTGAGTCTAAAAAAGTAATCAGGACCGGAAAGTTTGATTCAAAAATGAAGGAAAAATGTACGGCCGTTTTTATGCCGCTCATCGACAGTGTCTACGAAAAGTTTAATGCTGAGGGAATAAAGGTTCCGTACCCGGTTTTAAAAATCAGAAAGATGAAAAGCCGGTGGGGCTCATGCATTCCGTCCAAAAAGCAGATTACGCTCAATATGAATTTGATTTATTTTGACGAAGACTGCATCAGGCAGGTTATAGTTCATGAGTTCTGCCATTTTATTTACCTGAACCACTCAAAGGACTTTTACGCGCTTATGGAACGCTTTGAAAGCAATTATAAAGTGTATCGTAAACGCCTCGAAAGTGTTATTCTTATATAAATAAGGCCTGTTCAAGAGGCTGTTATGTTGAGCGAAGGCTGCCGCACAGGGTAAAGACCAGGCACCTTCCGGAGGTATCATGAAAAAATTATTGACCGCACTTATGGCACTTACATTGATTGGAGTCGTTTCGTGTGCAAAAACCGGTAAAAAATCAACTGAAAGCACCGTATCATCTTCTGCCGGAACTTACGCAAGCAAGGCTCCTGATTTTAATTTAAATCTTTCTGATAAAGGAAACGGCAGACAGGTAAGCCTCAAAGATTATGAAGGAAAAACTCTGCTTCTGCATTTCTGGGCAACCTGGTGTCCGCCATGCCGCGCAGAACTTCCAGGCATGCAGGCTCTTTTTGAAAAGCTTGAATCCCAGGGCGATGCCAGAAAACTTGAATTCCTTGCGGTTTGTGTTTCTGACACGGAAGATGCCCGTTCAGCCTTTATGAAAGAAAACAATTATACATTTACCGGAGCCCTCGACCAGAGCGGTATCGTTGCCGCACGATACGGTGTCCAGGGAATTCCGACTTCTGTGCTGATTGGACCAGACGGCACAGTGTTAAAACTTAATGTAGGCATGATGAGCGAAGAAAAACTTGCTCAGTTTGTAGAAGGTTATGTCGAATAAAATTCACTTTTCAAAACTTTCTGTGTTTTTACTTGCTGTCTCTCTCTGCCTTATTGCTGCGGGCGTTCTGCTCGGCGACAATCTGACTGTCTTCAGAAAGGCAGTTTTTATCTGTATGGAGTGTGTGGGAATTGCTTAAGGCTTTCAGGAACTCAAAGATTCGCAGAAAATTAGTTCAATTTACTGCAATGCTTGTCTACAATGCTGACGTAAAACGCTGGTTCACAGGCGGCATTTCTTCAAGCCCGCTCAAGAATGTCTGCGTTCCGGGGCTCAACTGTTATTCGTGCCCGGGTGCCGTTGCTTCCTGTCCGCTTGGCTCATTGCAGAACACGATTGGAAACGGCAGGTTCCCTTTTTTTGTGACAGGCTTTCTGCTTTTGACAGGAACACTTTTTGGACGCATGGTGTGTTCATTTTTGTGTCCCTTCGGCCTTGTCCAGGAACTTTTATACATGATTCCGCTTCCAAAACTTAAAAAGAGCCCCAGGACACTGCGCGTAACAAGAAAAATTTCTCTCCTGAAGTATTTTATCCTTGCCTTTATGTGCATTTTGATTCCGGCATTTTTGTATTTTAAAAATGGAATTTCTTCGCCGCTTTTTTGCAAGTGGTTTTGTCCTGCCGGAACCGTTTTTGCCGGATGGCCTTTGACCGCGCTCAACGAATATTTACGCTCTGCGGCGGGGCACATTTTTTTGTGGAAGAGTGCGGTTGCTGTAAGCTTTATTGTATGGTCAGTTTTTATGTACAGGCCTTTCTGCCGCTTTTTCTGTCCGCTTGGTGCAATTTATTCTTTTTTTAATAAAACTGCAATTTTCGGAATAAAGGTCGATAATAAAAAGTGTACTGATTGCAACGCCTGCACTAATTTTTGTAAAATGGATGTATTAAAAATCAACGACCGTGAGTGCATCAGATGCGGTGAGTGTATACAACGTTGCAAATTTGGCGCAATAAAATAGGGGACTTCTATGAAAACGCTTCGTATTTCACTTTTTAAAAATCAAAAAACGAATTTGATATTACTGTCAGGGGTCGGAATTTTTCTTCTTCTGATGGTTGGTGTCATTCAGTTTTTCATTATCGGCGGTCAGAAAGAGACTCTGCGAAAAATCAGAATTGCCCAGCACATTGCACTTGATAATTATGTCCAGACACTTCCTGTGGACGATAAAATTTCCCAGATTTTTCTTGTAAGTGTTGAAGGAAACCGCAAATACATTCCCGTAGAAAAGACAGGCGCCCTGATTGGAAATCCGCGTGTAGGCGAGCCTCTGGTTCCGGGCGGAGTTTTACTTTTCAGCTTTAATATTGCAAATTCAAAAGAGCAGGTAATTGAATACATAAAATCAATCAAGGATTATTATTACTTTCACAACAAGGTACCGCCATACGTTTCCATTGACCAGGAAGGCGGCTATGTAAACCGTCTGCGTGGAATTACAGAAATGCTTCCGTCGGCAAAACTTGTTGCATCCGAATACACTCTTGAAGAAGCGGCTGTACTGTATGCAAACCAGGCAAGACAAATGGCCGAACTCGGCTTTTCGCTCAACCTTGCTCCTGTTGCAGAAATCGAAACAAAATTCAACGAAGATTTTCTTGATACACGCTCCTTTGGAACTCTTGAACAGGTTACTGCCTACGGAAGTGTACAGATACAGCAGTTTAAGGCACAGAAAATCGGCTCTGCCATCAAGCACTTTCCGGGAAACACAAACCTTGACCCGCATACGGGACTTCCGGAAATTTCTGTAAACAAAAGCGAATTGAATTCAACTTATATTGAACCGTTCAGAAAACTTATGCCTTATGCGGACGCTGTTCTGATGAGCCATGCGCGCATAAATGTAATTGACAATCCGGCCGCTGACAGTCAGACACCAGCCTGCCTTTCAGATTACTGGGTTAAACGCATTATCCGCGGTGAACTCGGCTTTGACGGCCTTGTAATCAGCGACGATATTTTTATGGGCGCACTGGTTAAAAACGGTTATGACATGGAAACGGCCGCAGTAAGCGCAATTAACGCAGGCGTTGATGTTATCATGATCAGCGAAAAGCGTTTTGGCGACATTGCAAAAGTTCTTCTTGAACACTGCGAGGCTGACCCGAATTTTGCGACAAAACTCGACCGTGCCTGCCGCCACGTAATTGAATACAAAATCAAAAACGGACTTCTCCGCTACGAGTTGATTGGTAAAAATAAATTTGGTCCGATGTATGAACTTGTTCCTTTCCGGCCTGAGGAAAGATAATGAAGCAGAAGGACCGTGCCAGAAAACTTACGGGGGAGCAGGGCTTTGAGCAGTATTATTCTGAGCTGTTCGGTGAACGCTGGCCTGCGTTAAAGGACGCTCTTCTCGGAAAAGACAGTCCGCTTTCATATGATGCAGGCGGAAAGGACAAATACTTTCTGGACTCAGCCTCTGTCCGGGCCGCTGCAAGCCTTCCTCTTTCAGGCTCAAAATCAATTCTTGATATGTGCGCGGCTCCCGGTGGAAAAACCGTTGTAATTGCCTCCTGTATGGATAAGGACGCACACTTACTTTCCAACGAACGTTCAAACGACAGAAAGAACCGCCTTGTAAACACTGTAAAAAACTGTCTTCCTCCGCAAATCGCAGAACGCGTAACAGTTATCGGTAAGGACGGGGCAACCTTGTGTCTGGCTCCTTCTAACCGCTTTGACCGCATTCTGCTCGACGCTCCATGTTCTTCCGAGCGGCATGTTCTCCAGGACCCCAATTATCTCAAGGACTGGTCTCCTTCAAGAATCAAAACTCTTGCAGCTGCACAGTGGGCTCTTCTTTCCAGCGCCTGGAGAATGCTCAACGAGGGCGGCTTTATGGTTTATTCAACCTGTGCGCTCAATCCTGATGAAAACGATAATGTAATTCAAAAACTCCTTAAAAAATTTGACGATGTAGAAGTGCTGACCTGCCGGGAGGGCAGCGGACTTTCTTCAACTGTAGGCGAGCTTGCCGTTTCTGATGTGAGCGCGTTCTGCAATGCACAGCTTCCGCTCGGCGAGCAGACCCGTTTTGGCCGTCACGTTCTGCCTGATACAAGTGAAGGGGCTGGTCCTTTATATTATTGTGTCCTGTCTAAAAAAAATCTCCAAATTCAATAGAAAATCCGTTTAAGTTATGTTATATTTAAAATAGCAAAAGAGGTTTTTTTTATGAACAACACGTCTAAGGAACAGAAACTTCAAACTATTATCGAAATGGAGCGCATGCTCAGCGAAATCCAGGATATGGACGTTTTGCTCGAACGCATTCTGACAGAAGCACGCGGTATTGTACGCGCTGATGCCGGTTCAATTTATGTAGTAGAAGACAATAACTTAAAGATTAAATACGCACAGAATGATACACAGCTTCGTAAGCTTACACCGGGAACAAAACTTCCTTATGTGGCATTTTCTTTCCCGATTACAGAAAAATCAGTTGCAGGATACTGCGTTCTTTCCGGAAAAATCCTCAACATCAAGGACTGTTATAAACTTCCAAAAGAGGTTCCTTATTCATTCAATAAATCAACAGACGTAACAACAGGCTACCGCACAAAGTCCATGCTGAGCATTCCTCTCAAAATGGCAAACGGCCGTATCCTTGGTCTTCTTCAGATTATCAACGCTCAGGACGAACAGGGCGAAGTAATTGAATTTGACGAAGACGCCGAATTATACATTACACACTTTGCTTCCAACGCTACACAGGCACTTGAACACGCATACCTGACAGGTAACATGATTATGCGTATGCAGCGTATGGCTCAGTACCGTGACCCTAAAGAAACTTTCCCGCACGTTGAACGTGTTTCTTCTTTTGCTCTTGAAATTTATGACCGCTGGGCCGCAAACCATGGAATTCCAAATTACGAACAGCAGAAATTCCGTGACAACTTAAAGATTGCGGCAAAATGTCATGACTTTGGTAAAATCGGTGTATCGGATTTAATTCTCAAAAAGGAATATCCGCGCTTTACAGAAGAAGAACGCGATATCATGAAGGGGCACACCTGCGTAGGTGCCATGCTCTTTACTGAACCTGAATCAGCCCTCGACGAAATGTGCCGTGACGTTGCACTCCGCCACCACGAATGGTGGGATGGAAGCGAACGCGGTTATCCTGGAAAAATCGACTATACAAAACTTATTCCGGGGGATCCGGTTCCACGCGCCGAGCCTCTCAAACACGATGAAATTCCTCTTGCAGCACGTATTGTAGCGCTTGCCGATGTATTTGACGCTTTGAGCCATAAACGTGTCTATAAGTCGGCCTGGTCAATCGAAGACTCGTTCCAGGAAGTACAGAATCTTTCGGGTACTCAGTTTGACCCTGAAGTTGTAATGGCTTTTATGCAGGTTAAAGACCGCATCTGCGCTATCAACGCAATGTGGGAACTTTCCAACGAGTAGGCTTTTATTCTTTTGCGGCACTTCTGATTTGTGCTGCGTATTCATTCATCAATAACTGGCTTGTCTGTCTCTCAAATGATGCTGCAAACTTCTGCAGTTCTTTTTTGCCGTAAGTTTTTGAACCGCTTCCGCCGAGTCCGAGGGAGGCGAGTGTAAGGTTAAAGTTGCGTTCGCTCATGCGTTCGCCGATGTTTTCTTTTGTAAAAACTGTTCCGCGGTCGTTCATTACAAAAATCTGCTTTTTAACGAGACGGTCTGCAAAGGCAATGTCGCGTGTTACAACGATGTCCGTATCCCTGCAGTTTTCAAAAATATAATCGTCTGCCGCACCTGCTTCTTTTGAACAGATTACCATTTTAAAAATGTCAGAGTTTTCCGGACAGGGAATCTGGTGGTTTGCGACAAAAACTACGTTCATTTTTTTTGATTTTGAATTATTCAGTATGCAGTTACGTACCGGAAGCGGGCAGGAATCAGCATCTACCCAGATTATGAATTTGCTCATTTTATGTTTATTGCTTCGTCGAGTTTTCTGATCATGTCTTCGGCAAGTTTTTCAGCTTCTACTTCGGAGCCGATTGTCGAATTCTGTGTGATTTTGGCTGTCTTTGATTTTTCTTTGTAAAGTTCGTCGCAGAGCATAATGCCGGCCATGATTGCAATCTGCATCTGGTTGTGCATCATTCCGTTTTCTTCAATTGCATCTACGATTTTTTTATAATAACCCAATAATTTATTGAGGTAGGCTTCATCTTCTGAGGATTTGATTGAAAAGGAAGTTCCCAGCATATTAATTTGAAGTGTTCCCATAAAAAGACCTCAAATTAAAAAATATCGAATGTCGGCTGGCTTGAATCCGGTGTGCTTTCCTGGGAAGCAGGAGCTGATGGTGCAGGATTCATTGTATCAAAAGTATTTACAGGTGGCTGGACCGGTTTTTCCTGAACTGGTGCTGCTGGCGCAGCCTGTTGAACCGGTGCACTCTGCTGTGGGGCAGGGCTTGCTGCCTGTGGAGCCTGATTTACAGGTCCTGGATTTGCGGCAGTTGAACCTGCCTGATGAATTGCATTTTCGACACTGTCAAGGCGCTCGAGCGCCTTGAGAATGCCTGCCTCGATCTTGCCCTGGTCTGACTGAAAATTAGAAAACTGCTCCGTTTTTGCTGAAAGTGCGTTTGTGAGCTCTGCACATTTACTACGCAAAGCAGCATTTTCTGCATTAAGCTGTGCAATTTTTGCAACAGCGCTTTCTACTTTTTCTTCCAGAAGAAGGACCTGATCGAGTGAAATCATATTCTACCGCCTATTTGAGCGCTTTTTTAGCTACTTCAACTACAGCCTTGAAAGCTGCAGGGTCTTCGATAGCCATGTTTGAAAGTGCCTTGCGGTTAAGAGTTACACCGGCCTTGTTGAGACCGTCGATAAATCTTGAGTATGAAAGACCTTCGTCGCGTACTGCTGCGTTGATACGGCTGATCCACAACTGGCGGAAGTCGCCTTTGCGGTCACGGCGGTCAACGTATGCGTGACGGAGAGCTTTTGTTACAGCGTCTTTAGCTGCCTTGTAGTTTGTTCCGCGGCGTCCTGTAAAGCCACTTGCGAGCTTAAGGATCTTTGAGCGGCGGTTATTGCGTTTTGTACCATCTATTGCTCTAGACATGTTTTATCTCCTTAATTAGCCGTATGGAAGCTGCTGTTTGCGGATTCTTGCTGCTGAATCTTCAGAAAGAATTCCTGCACCACGGAGGTGCATCTTGCGTTTTGATGATTTCTTAGTCAAAATATGACGAAGATTCATTTTCTTGTACTTTACTTTACCTGTGCCTGTAAGTGTAAAACGTTTGGCAGAGGATTTCTTTGTCTTCATTTTAGGCATTTCTCTAACCTCATCCTATTTGGCTTTTGAGTTCAGTGTCATCGACATAAAACGGCCTTCCATAGCAGCCGGTTTTTCGATGGCGTACGAACCTTCTCTAAGCCTTTTCTCTACTTCTTTCAGGACATCATAGCCGAGTTCGGTGTGTGCGAGTTCGCGTCCGCGGAAGCGGATTGTAACTTTTACCTTATCTCCCTCGTCCAAAAATTCCTGAACATGTTTTGCCTTAGTATCAAGGTCGCCTGAGCCGATTTTCGGCTGCATGCGGATTTCCTTAATCTTAAGGGCTTTCTGGTTCTTGCGGGAATCACGGAGTCTTTTTTCCTGCTCGTACCTGTACTTTCCAAAGTCCATGATTTTACAAACCGGCGGATTTGCGTTTGGTGAGACTTCTACAAGGTCCAGATTTCTCTCTTTTGCTAATTCTAAGGCTTCCCGAGTAGCTACAATACCATTCCTTCCACCTTCATCATCAATCAAGCGAACCTCACGAACACGAATCTGTTCGTTTATTCGTAAACCTTTTACGTCTGCCAACGTTCCTCCTTGTGTCTGAAAACACACTTTGATAAGTTCTAATAATATATCAAAAAATAATAAATGTTGTCTAGTCGAATTTTGTTCTATTACCGTGATTTAGACTATTTTTTTAACTGTTGAACAAGAATGCGAACTTTGTTATGTTTTTTCTATGTATTTATTTTTGTTTGCCCTGATTCCCGTGGCAATGATTTACTACGGATTTTCAATTTACTCACTCGAAGGTTCATTCAATACTTTAAAAAATAAACTTTTTGTGTGCATTTACGGACTTGTTTCTGCCGCCGTTGTGTGCACAGTTCTCGGCTTTTTTGTATTCTTCCCTGAATACACAGGAACAAATGCCGCCCTTCGCGCACTGTTCCGCTGGCTCCGTTCTTTTTTTGCGCCGGCCCTTCTGTTTGTACTTTATTTTTTCTGGTCAAACGACCTGATTTCTGAACGAAAGACTTCTTTCTTGTTTTTTGCGCTTCCGTTTTACGCTGTCTGGCTTCCTTTCTGCGTGCTGTTCAGCCTTGAAAGTCCGACCTTCTTTACGATTTTTATTGAACCGTCACTTGTTCTTCTGATGCTCATTGTAGTTTCCGCAGATTTACGTAGACTTTTTGATTCACAGACGAGGGGTGACAAATTCATTTTTGGAATTCTGATTTTTGTTGAATCCCTTATTCCGGCGGTTATTTACAGCCTCTGGTATGCAGGCCTCTTTATCATGATCTGGGCTATTCCGGCACTTTTGTACGCCGCCCTCTGTTTTTTACGAAGCGGCCTCAAGGCAAGTGCCCTTAATATTGCAGAAAAAATCCGCTCATAAAAAATAGGCTGTCCTGTTAAGGACAGCCTTTTTCAGTGTTTTTCAGTATTATGCTTTTCCGGCAGAACCGAGAACTTCGATGTTTTTGTGCATGTACATCTTTTTGAGTTCGTCACGGGCAGGACCGAGGTATTTACGCGGGTCAAATTCGCCCGGGTTTTCTGCAAGAACCTTGCGTACTGCTGCAGTCATTGCAAGACGACCGTCTGAGTCGATGTTGATTTTGCAGACAGCTGATTTTGCAGCCTTTCGGAGCTGTTCTTCCGGAATACCTACTGAATCAGGAATCTTTCCGCCGTACTGTTCGATAATCTTTACGTATTCAACAGGAACAGAAGATGAACCGTGCAGTACAATCGGGAATCCCGGGAGTTTCTTTTCAATTTCTTCAAGAACGTCAAAAGCCAGCGGCGGCGGAATCAGAACACCGTCAGCGTTGCGTGTACACTGTTCAGGAGTAAACTTGCAGCGTCCGTGGCTTGTTCCGATGGAAATTGCCAGTGAGTCAACACCGGTCTTTGAAACAAAGTCCTGAACTTCTTCCGGCTTTGTGTAGTGGCTTGATTCGGCAACTACGTCGTCTTCTACACCGGCAAGAACACCGAGTTCGCCTTCAACTGTTACATAGTCTTTCTGTGAATGTGCAAAATCGCAGACCTGTTTTGTAAGTGCAACGTTCTCATCGTAAGGAAGGGCAGAGCCGTCGATCATTACGGAAGAAAATCCGCTTTCGATACAGTCCTTGCAAAGTTCAAATGAACTTCCGTGGTCAAGGTGAAGGACTACAGGAATGTCATAGCCGAGTTCGTGTGCGTATTCAACTGCACCGCGTGCCATGTTTTTGAGAAGGTTTTTGTTGGCGTATTTGCGTGCGCCGGCAGAAACCTGGAGAATAACAGGTGATTTTGTTTCTACACAGGCCTGAATGATGGCCTGGAGCTGTTCCATATTGTTGAAGTTGTAGGCAGGAATTGCGTATCCGCCTTTTATTGCCTTTGCAAACATGTCTTTTGTGTTTACAAGCCCCAGTTCTTTGTAACTTGTCATTTATACTCCTTTAAAGCCTTGGCGGCAGCCACGCGCCAGGACGGCGCGAATAGCAATTGCAGGCTTCAGAATGCAATTGCCCATGATAAAAATTACCAGGGATGTAATTTTTATCATGCCTCCTTCTTAAAAAATAGTGTTTTACACGCTAATTATGATGTCGAAAGCACTAAAAATCAAGTTGAATTGAAAATAAAACAAAAATATTCAAACAAAGAGTTTGACAAAGACGAAAGAGGAAAATATAATCAAAATGTTATTATAATTATTTTGATAATTGACCGATAATAAAATGTCGTTTTGTAAAAAAACACATGAAGGAGTTTTTAATGAAAAAAGGCGTAGTTCTTTTAACTAGTCTTGCTCTTCTAGCAGCTTTCTGTGCTCCAGTTGTAGCTCAGCCTAGCAGTAGAGCAGTTGAAACTTTTATTGTTGATGATTTTGACAATAAGGGCGAAAAAAACGCTTATCAGCAGATGTCTGGTAGCGAACAGTGGACCTGGAACATCCAGACAAGCCGCAACATCAATAAAGATGGCGGTTTCCCAAAGATGGATTATTTTGATGGTCAGCCTAATTCTCTTAAGGCACTTAATAAAGATAAAGAGTCTTCTCCAAAAGTTCTCGGCGTTAAGACAAGTTATCTTCGCAAGGGAGAAAACTGGTTCGAAGTTTACCCTGAATTTGACGGCAAGGCTTACGAAATCCCATTCGTAGGAACAGCTACACAGATTGACTTCTGGGTATGGGGTGCAAATTACCTTTACTACATTGATCTTCTCGTTCGTGACGCTGATGGTCGTGTTCATACTCTTCCTGCAGGAAATCTTGCATTCAACGGCTGGAAAAACCTCGTTGTAACAGTTCCTGGTCATATCCGTCAGCACTCAAGACTCCGCTCAGGCCCGACAGAAATGACATTTGTAGGTTTCAGAGTTCGTACAGATCCTGATGAATATGTTGATGATTTCAATATTTTCTTTGATCAGTTGAAGTATACAACTAACACATTGAGCAATATCTTTGACGGTTATGAACTTAAAGATATTGAATTCGGTGATTCAAGTTCAAAATCAAGCAGTTCTGGTTCTAGTTCTGCGGGAGATGCAAAATAATGAAAAAGTTACTTACAGCAGTTCTTGCTTTAACAGTTTCAGGTTTGGTGTTTGCACAGACTTCAAGCCTCTCGGAGCCAGATCCGACAATCATCGGTGCAGATTCTGCAAAACAGGCTCTCCGCGAAATTTCTGTTGACCGCTTCGAAATCGAAGGTTCATGGAATTCGCACATTTCACCGGACTATGGTGTAATCGCTTCAAGACTTTTTGACGGTAGCCCTGCTATGAAGGAACCTCTCAAAGGTGAAGAAGAAGCAGAAGATACAAAGGTTCTTGGTGTAAAAGTTGAATTCTTCCGCCGTGGAGTTAACTCATTCTATATCAAATCAGCACGCCCGATCCCAATCGAAGGTGTTACAAAAACAATCAGCGTTTGGTGTGCAGGACGTAACATGAACCATGAAATTTACATCCTTGTTCAGGATTACTTTGGAAACAATTTTGAATTGTATCTCGGTAACCTCGGATTCAGCGGATGGAAAAAGCTTACTGTAGCAGTTCCGCCAACTCCGGATGGAGAACATGGAATTATCCAGCAGAGTGCTTACAATGGAGTTAAACCGGGACTTCGTATCCTTGGTTTCCGCATCGATTGTAACCCGATGCTCGCACGCGGTCAGTATTATGTATACTTTGACGACCTTCGCGCTGTAACAGATCTTTACGATCTTGAAAACCGCGACGAAGACGATATTATGGACGACTGGTAGTCGTAACTTCTTCAAAAAAGACCTGCAATGCAGGTCTTTTTTTTTGCTTTAAATCACTTTGTATAATTTTGCCCGGCCGCTCTTTCCGCTTTCTTTTACTAATCCCATCTTTAACAAAAGCCAGACTAAAAGCGGGTTGTAGGATGCGTTTTTAGCGGCACTTGATTTTGTATGACCTTCATTCATTAACTGTTCTGTAAGTGCCTTCTGGAGCTGCGGTTTTGTAAATTCCTTCCTGTATTCAACTGGAAGAAGATTTATCCAGTCGGCCTTTGTTTTAAAAACCTTCTTTTCGTAAATCTCAACAAGCTGTTTGTCAAAAACTATCCAGTCCTTTAAATGACGCCTGCTTTTATTCAGTGTCTGTATCTTATTTTCTGTTTTCCGTCTTATTTCAAGTTCTTCAACGTATAAAACTTCGAGAGTAAAACCCTCCTTTAAAAAATACGGATACATTTTGGTCATTGAGCGCAGGGCAGGGTATATTGTCGGATGATTTGCGCTTTTGCGCATGGAAAGCAGACTGCCGTCAGCCCGGATTGTTTTTATTGTTTTGTTTAATGCGACCGGATGCACGATTTTAATCTTCTTTTTGTTTTGCAGCATGAATTCTGTCTTTTTTGCGAGCGAAGAAATGTTTGCAGTTTGAATCTCAACCGCGTCTCCGTTTTTTGTCTGTATGTCCAGGATAAAGGGGCCGTATTTTTGTTCTGTAAGTGAATCATCTTCAACCGCGTACATCTTTTTAAGCACTGCATGAAGCGAAGTTTCGTTGTATGTATTTATCATTTTTCAGTCATTATAGCGGTTCTGAATTATTTAATCAAAATCTTAAAAAAAAGTTATTTTCGGAGAAAAAAGTGGTTGACTTTATGAATTTATTGGTTAAAATATTAATTAAGTGGGAAAAAGTGGGACAAAGTGGTAAATTAGTGGTATGGAACTGTTAACAGGAGAATACAGGAATACGCTTGATGAAAAGGGCCGAATCCTTTTTCCGTCAAAGCTTAGAACTGAGTTATTCAAAGATTCAGAAAAAAATGTTCTCATTGTTACACAGTCTTTTGACCGCTGTTTATGGCTTTACACTGTTGATGAATGGAAGACCCTGTCTTCTAAAATCATGGAAACAGCTTCTCCTTTTAACAAACAGAACCGACTTGTTTTGCGAAGTTTGATTGCTCCTGCCCAGGAAATTGAACTTGATAAAGCCGGCCGTCTTTCTGTTCCCCAGAGTCTCCGCGATTACGCGGGGCTTTCCAAAGATTGCGTAATTCTTGGAATCAACAAGTATATGGAACTTTGGGACGCAGATACTTACGCTAAGTACCTTGAAGAAAATGATGACAGCATTAAGGATGCTGCAGAGGCACTCAGTACGATAAGTCTGTGATTTTAATCTGGCTGGTTTAACCAGTGCAGTTTATCGCGAGGAAAAGGTTTTGGAAGTTGTTCATACTCCGGTTTTGCTAAAGGAATGTTTATCTTATTTAAGTCCTGCCGGCGAAAAGTTTGAGAGTGATGGCCTTATGATTGATTCCACACTGGGTGAGGGTGGACATTCAAATGCGTTTCTTACGGAATTTCCAGGACTACATATAATCGGTTTGGACGCCGATAAGACAATTCAGGCCCGGGCCAGGGAGAGACTTGCTCCATTCGGCGACCGGATGAATTTCTTTAACGGCTGGTTCAACGATTTTTACGAGAATTACGACATGTCTGGAAGAAGACCTGACATAATTCTCTTTGATTTAGGCATTAGTGTTTATCACTATGAAAAAAGCGGGAGGGGATTTTCTTTCCGTTACGACGAGGAGCTTGATATGCGGCTTAATACCGCTGAGGGGGAAAGCGCCGCTGACGTCGTTAACACATGGAAAGAGAAGGAGCTGGCAGATGCAATTTATCTGTACAGTGACGAAAAATATAGCCGCCGGATTGCAAGAGCGATTGTTGAGGCCAGAACGGGTGGAAAAATTACCTCTTCAAAAGCATTGGCCGGCATTATTTATGACTGCGTTCCTGGTGATTACCGCCATGGACGCATTCATCCGGCAACGAGAACTTTTCAGGCACTGCGGATTATCGTTAACAGCGAGCTGACCCGACTGCCAAAAGCGTTGCACAGGGCATTCAATGTCCTTAACGATGGCGGAAAAATGGGTGTGATTACTTTTCACAGCCTTGAAGACAAAATCGTTAAAAATTATTTCAGAAATCTTGGGCGCAAGTGTGTTTGTCCGCCTCAGCAGGCTGTGTGTACCTGCGGTGGAACACCTTGCGCTGAAGTTTTAACAAGAAAACCGGTTGAGCCGACTGATGAGGAAGTGAAGGTAAATTCACCGAGCCGCAGTGCAAAACTTCGTGTTGTCAGAAAAATCCGTGACGCGGGCGATGAAAGAATTGCCGGTGTTGGAATTGACGGCGGGAATGAGTAATGAAAAAGCGTGAGTTCAAGGTAAAACTGATTGCTCTGATTGCAACTCTTTTGATTCCGTTGCTGCTTGTTCTGCAGGCATTTCAGGCGCACAGGTACAAAAAACTCCGGGCCGAAATACGCAGTCTTGAAGACAAACAGGTTGAACTTGTTGAACAAAATAAAAAGCTGATTTCAGAAATCAGCGTGCTGTCGAGCTCGGAACGAATTGAGAAAATTGCCGAAGACGAGCTTGGAATGCACAAAGCGGGCACAAATGATATTGTCCGCGTAGAAATAAAAGGGGAAGAAAAAAAGTAAGTTTATGGGTGTTCTTGCTGCTGACACAAATCATCAAAGTTCTCTTCTTGATATGGCGTCTTTACTGGACGCTGTTGACGGTTCTGTTATCGGGGACTGTTTTGATTCATCATCATTTTATTTTTCTTCCGTTGTAACCGACAGCAGAAACGTCGTAAACGGCTCACTCTTTGTTCCTCTTATCGGAACACAGCAGGACGGTCACAAATACATTCCTTCCGCTCTGGAAAAGGGCGCTTCTGTTGTTTTTGTCCAGAAATGCGCATTTAAGGTTGATGCACAAACTTTTGAAAATTATTCAATTCAAAATCCGGAAGTTGCATTCATTCTTGTAAAAGACTGCATGAAGGCTCTCCAGGACGCTGCCCGTGCCTACGTAGAAAAATTTCCGGACCTTATCAGAATCAGCGTAACCGGCTCGAGCGGAAAAACTACTACCAAAGAAATCCTCGCTTCCATCATGAAGCAGAAATATAACCTTGTCTGCAATAAGGGTAACCTTAACAGCGAGACAGGGCTTCCTCTGTCATGCTTTGAAATTCGCCCTGAACACCAGATGGCCATTCTCGAAATGGGAATGAACCGCAAAAACGAAATTAAGGAAATTGCATCTGTATTTAAGCCTCAGCACGCGATTATTACAAATATCGGCCGCGCTCATATCGGCATTTTAAAGACACGCAAAAATATTGCCCGCGAAAAGAAAAATGTATTTAACTTTATTAAAAAGGACGGATTTGCCGTTATTCCATATGCTGACGACTTTGTAAAATTTTTGGGCCGCGGTGTAAAGGGCAGAAAAATCTACTACGGATTTGACTGCCCGGGCGATGAAGTAAAACTCCTCGAAGACCGCGGTATCTTTGGAACTGATTTTGAAGTTTGCGGCAAAAAAATGAATATAGCCCTCCCTGGCAAATACAATTTTTTGAATGCGCTTTCATGCGTAAAACTTGCACTTGCTCTTGGAGTTGATGCTGATTCAATTAAAAAAGGTGTTGAAGAAGTAAAGGCCCTTGGCGGAAGAAGCCATATTATCAAAGGCTTTTACACAATTCTTGAAGACTGCTATAACGCAAATCCGGATTCTATGGAAAAGGTTCTGGAATTGTCTTCAACTTTAACCGGGTTTAAAAATAAGATTTTTGTTCTGGGAAGTATGCTCGAACTTGGCACACTGTCCGAAGATGCTCACAAAAAGGCAGGTCAGCTGGCACTTCAAGGCGGTGCAAATCTGATTGCATTTGTGGGTAAGGACATGCGTGCAGGTTATGAAGAAGCTCTTAAATTATCTTGCGGTAACAAAAATCTTCGCCTTGAATATTTTGAAAATCACGACGATGAGTCGATTAAACATATTGCTGAACTTGTAAAAGGCTTTGCCTGTGAAGGCGATCTGATTCTTTTGAAGGGCAGCAACGGAATCGGTTTGAGCTGTCTTGTACCTCTTCTGGACAAGGAGGGCAGCCGTGTCTGATTTTAAGTTTTTTGCAGAAAAGCCGGCTTCAACTTACCGCAAAAGTGATTCAACCCTGATTATTCTGACATTTTTGCTTTGGGCTGTAGGCATTGTAACGTTGTATTTCTGTTCATCCGGATACGGAGTACGGGCATTCAACAATCCGTTCCACTTTGTCCAGAGACAGCTGATTGCCTCTCTGGTAGGTTTTTGCGCAATGATTTTTCTTGCGTGTATGGATGTAGAAAAACTTAGAAAAATTCTTCCGATAATTGTAATTGGAAGTGTAATTCTGTGCCTTTTGACCTTTGTGCCTGGAATCGGCGTAGAGCGTAAGGGGGCAAGACGCTGGCTGAGAATTCCGTATTTTTCGACCTTCCAGCCTTCTGAAGCAATTAAGTTTGCCATGGTTTTGTACCTTGCAAACCTTTTTGATAAACAGGAAAAACTTCCTGAAGAAGAAAAGTCTGTATTTCCGGCATTTTTAGGTCTTATAATTTTTACTTTGATCATTTTTGCCCAGCAGGACTTTTCTACAGGTGTTTTTGTTCTGTGCGTGGGACTCATTATGTTCTATGCGACAGGAGCCAAACTTGCGTGGTTTATTCCTTTTGCGGGGCTCGGGCTTCCTGCGGCTGCACTGATGATTCTTTTAAAACCGTACCGCGTTCACCGTTTGACTGCGTTTCTGGCTCAGGACGATTATCAGCAGAGTTACAATTACCAGATAATCAATGCCAAAAAGGCAATCACACACGGCGGATTCTGGGGGCAGGGGGTTGGAACCGGCTTAACAAGAATTACAAATGTTCCGGAAATTCAGTCGGACTACGTTTTTGCCGGCTGGAGCGAAGCTATGGGCCTTGTCGGAGTTGCAATTTATTTTATCCTCCTCGGTCTTTTTGCCTGGAGAATTATAAAAGTTAGTTTGTCATGCGGAAACAGATTTGCTGCAATCGCATGCTTTGGATTTGGAGTAACGATTGTTGCACAGTCCATCCTGAATATTGCTGTTGTAGGCGGTGCCCTGCCTTCAACCGGTATTCCACTCCCGTTCTTCAGTTCGGGTGGTTCATCAATAATTTTCACACTCGCCATGTGTGGATTTATTATAAATGCGTCAGGAATTGAAAAAAGTGATGTATACGAAAATGTAAGCGGAGAATTTAATATATGAGTGACTTTGCCTTTAAAGCCTATGATGGATTTGAAACTTCTCAGAAAAAATCAGATTCAAAAGGTAAGATTTTAAAAATTTTATTTGCCATTCTGCTCTCTCTTCTGCTCATTGAGGTAGTTGTTTACCTCTTTGTTGTTCCTGCACTCGGCAATGTAAGAATTTCCATCAGCGGCCTCAACAACTGCTCTGAACAGGAAATTGTAAAGGCTTGCGGCGAACGTCTTGCAAACAATTATTTAAAATTCAATCCTGAAGAAATCCGCTCTGTAGTTGCAAGTATTCCCGGAGTTGAAGACGTAACAGTCAGCAGAAGATTTCCGGACCGTGTTTTTATCAACGTGATGGAAAGAAAACCTGTTGCAGTAACATTTATTAACACAGAAGACCGCACAATACCTATTCAAATTGATAAAAATGGAGTATTATTTCCTATAAAGTCTGCAGCTGTTCCTAAGGACGGTTCAGTACCAATTATTTCCGGGATTCCGGTTGATAATATTCCGGAGGGAATGCGGATTCCGTCAAAATATCATTTGCTGATTGATCAGATTACTCAGATTCAATCGGTTAACAAAAAGTATTTTGCCGCTGTTTCAGAAATCCGTGTAGTTCCCAGAGAATTTGGTAATTATGAACTTGAACTTTTTCCGGTTCGGGCTCATTTGAAAGTGCTCGCTGACCGTGTTCTCAACGAAGAAACTCTGCAGAAAATGATGGTAACTCTGGATGTTGTACGTGGTCTGGACTCGGCCGTAGATCAGATTGATCTGCGTTACGGTTCAGTTTCTTACCACTCAAACGGATCCAGAACAGGAGTATTTTTTTGAACAACATAGTCGTAGGTCTTGACCTTGGTACGAGTTTTGTCCGCGCAGTAATCGGCGAAGTCCTTGATGATAATCGTGTAGAAATCATCGGAATCGCCCAGAAACCGTCTACCGGTCTGCGCAACGGCGTAATCGTAAACCGCGAAAGTGCCATGGACTGTATCAAAAACTGTATCGAAGAGGCAGAGCAGAAGGCAGGCTACGAAGTTCTTTCCTGTGTAACTGCCATCGGCGGTCTCCAGATTGAAAGCGTAAATTCGACCGGTCTCGTTGCAATAGCAACTCATGGCAAAGGTCCCCGCGAAATCAACCGCAGTGATATTGAACGTGTTCTTGACGCGGCAAATGCCGTAAATATTCCGATGGACAGAAAGATGCTGCATGTAATTCCTCAGAATTATATTGTAGACGACCAGACTTCCTACAAAAATCCGCTCGGTACAATCGCTGTCCGTCTTTCTGCCGAAGTTCACATTGTTACCGCTTCTAAAACTGCCATTGCAAATATTACCCAGTGTATTGAACGCTCAGGTTACCGCCTTGATAACGTTATGCTCAAAACACTTGCAGGAATGCATGCTGTTATGGCACAGGATGAACGCGAACTAGGTTCCGTTCTGATTGACCTTGGTGGCGGAACAACAGACGTAATTGTAATCAATAAGGATGCCCCGATTTGTACAGTTTCTATTCCTGTGGGCGGTAAACTTGTAACAAATGATATTTCGATTGTAAAGGGTGTTTCACCTGCAACGGCTGAACAGATTAAAATCCAGAGCGGATGCTGCTGGCTCGGCCTTATCGAAACTGATGATGAAGTAATTATTCCTGGCGCAGGCGGCCGCGATCCTGAAGTTTCAAGCCGCACTGAAATCTGCCAGATTATTGAACCGCGAATGCGCGAAATCTTTTCAATGGTTAAAGACCAGATTGTAAACCGCGCAAACACAACTCTTGCGGGAAATATCATTCTTACTGGCGGCGGAGCCCTTATGCCGGGCGCTGTTCAGCTTGCAGAAGATGTTTTTGGCACAACGGCGGTTCGTCTGGGTATTCCGGGAGATTTTGGCGGTCTCCAGGAAGAATACAGAAAACCTGACTACGCAACGGCCGTAGGTCTTGTAGTAGGTTCAATAAATCAGCTTGGCGGTGAAGGTGCCTCTGATTTTAAGCGGCGCGAAGAAAAATCTTCGTCAAAGGGCAGTGCCTGGTCGCGTTTCTTAAAGAAGTTTTTTTAACAAATAAAACGATATAAAAAGCAGAAGGGGATCTGCTGATTATGGGCGGGAGGAAATTATGATTGATATTCTGGATGTAAATGACTCGGGAAACACAACTGACTTTGTCAGTCCGACAAAAATTAAGGTAATCGGGTGCGGCGGTTGTGGCGGTAATGCCGTAAACACAATGATTGAATCCGGTATTCAGGGAGTTCAGTTCATTGCGTTGAACACCGACGTTCAGCACCTTGCTGTTTCTAAAGCAGAGTATAAAATTCAAATCGGTAAAAAACTTACAAATGGTCTTGGTGCCGGAATGCATCCGGAACGCGGTGAAGCTGCCGCAAAAGAAGAGGAAGAAACAATCCGCTCCCTCCTCGACGGCAGTGATATGGTATTCATTACCGCCGGAATGGGTGGTGGTACCGGTACTGGTTCTGCGCCGATTGTTGCAAATATTGCCCGCGAACTTGGTATTCTGACCGTTGCAGTCGTAACAACTCCTTTTGTTTTTGAAGGCCCGATCCGTATGCAGATTGCAGAAGAAGGCATCAAAAAACTCCGCGCAGAAGTAGACTCCCTCATCGTAATTCCTAATCAGCGTGTATTTGACGGCGCTGATAAAAAACCTTCCGCTGTTCAGGCATTTAAAACTGTAGATGATATTCTGCGCCAGGGCGTAAAAGGAATCTCAGAAATCATTACAAAAACAGGTCTTATCAACCGCGACTTTAAAGATGTAGAAACTGTAATGAAAGGTCAGGGGGATGCAATCCTCGGAATCGGCGAAGGCTCAGGCGAAAATCGTGCCGTAGATGCCGCAACTGATGCAATCAACAACAAACTCCTCGCAGACACACATATTGACGGCGCTAAAAACATCCTTATCAAAATCAGCGGCAACGAAGATGTTGGTATCGATGAATGTGACGAAATCGTAAAAGTAATTACTGCAAGCGCTGACCCGCAGGTCCGCGTACTCTGGGGACTTTATATCGAGCCGGAACTTGAAGATAAAATTACGGTAACTGTTATCGCAACAGGATTCAATTCACCTAATTCTTCAATTCCTGCAGAAGATGCTGCTGTTGTGGAAGAAAAACCTCAGGCAGATTCAAATATCTTCTCTCAGGGTGACTTTGAAAAAGTTCTTAATCCGGGCAAATTTACCGCTCCTGCAGCCGCAAGAGAAGCAGTTACTCCGGCAGAAGAAAATGCACTCTTTGGTAGAACTCCACAGCCTGCCGCAAATAAAGACAGCGGACTTGGAAGTTTGTTTGAATCGGCAGCACGCGAAAGTTCAAAACCATCTTCAATCGTGCCGCCTGCTAATTTTAAAAACGACGGCGACTTGAACAAGCCTGCCTGCTGGAGAAATCTTGATAACTTATCAAGATCTATTGACCTTACTAAAAAATAAAAAATGACGGTAGAGCTGCTGATTCAAAAATTTTATACAGATTTGATGACTGTCGAAAGACTTAGCAGCAATACTGCAGGTACATATTCTGAAGGGGCTGTTTTGTTTTTGCGCTGGCTTACAGACCAGAAGTTAAAACTAAAGGAAGTAACCGCTCAGAATATTATTTACTACTTTGCACAGCGCCGCACCCAGGGTGTGGACGAACTTACTGTTGCAAAGCAGATTTCCAGTTTGAGGGCGTTTGGTTCCTTTCTTGTACGCGAAGGCTGGTGGAAGGAAAACCTTGCACTCCAGCTGGACCGACCCAAAGCAAGCAGGGCCCTT
>JAEEGF011954884.1_pt1 | contig 31295 bp, 27 predicted proteins | sample 9134171 | NCBI WGS metagenome assembly JAEEGF01 (sample SAMN16246542, study PRJNA631951) | gut metagenome | biome: gut microbiome; feature: rumen; material: AP-attached | host: Bos | place: Iran: Karaj | collected 2018-10 | reverse complement strand
CCGTTTGGCACATAACAAGTGCTGCGATATGCGTTACTTGGACGACTGGGCAAGAAGTCAACAGGCCGACACGCTCGATTACTGGAACGACATTGTGGCCATCGTTGCACCACGTGGCTATCAGGACACTGTCTATCAAAACCGCCTGCTGGCTATGAACAGAGCGAATAATGCAGCATGGCAGATGCAGCACGGCAGCAACAACCAAGATTCGGTGCGGGATGCCATGCGTATGGTTAATTCTGCCAATCTGAGTGAGTTAAAGCAGCTGATAGCGGAGCGCGGTTTCCCGACATACAGCAAGGTAGGCTACTATTGCGTCAAATATGCCTCAGCGATAGCTTTGTACCAGCCATCAGAGTTTCTCCATTGGTATCTAAAACAAGCCAAAGCCGCCGCCGACAGCAACGACTATGACCCTGAATGGCTCGGCCATCTAATCAAACGCGACAGACAGGTGAGCATCTACGACACCGTGTTCTACACGCGCATCGAACCGCTGTTCCAAGCCGACCAGGATGCGCGCCATCTGCTGAACAAGGGCTTGGATGAGGACTCGGTGTTGCGCGTTATACATGAGGTGGACTCGGTGAATCTCATTGCACTGAAACAACTGATTGCCGAACGCGGTTTCCCGACGCTGTCGCGGTCGGGCTACAAATGCTGCGACTACGCCGCCCTGATAGCGCAGCACTCGCCGCCAGAGTACCTGCACTGGTTTCTGGAACAGGCGCAGGCTGCCGCTGACAGCGGCGACTTCATTCCCTCGTGGATTGCCTATATGACCGACCGTGACCTTACCCACCAGGACAAACCTCAAATATACGGAACTCAAGGTTCTACCCGCGACAGTTTGACAGGGATGTACCTTATCGATGATATTGAGCATCTGAACGAACGCCGAAGAAGTATGGATTTGGAACCCATTGAGGAGTATCTTCCATACATGGATATGCCTGACTTCTATTTCCACCCCTCGCTCGTCGACTACAGACAATACAGCCTCAACCTACACATCGAGGGCGACACGCTGCGGGTGTCGGGTTTTTATCTCATCCCCTACGAAACCTATTCGGGAAAACCCATCAAGGTCGATACTGCCTATTCCCTGCCGCTTGCCGACTACCGCACGTCCGATGGTGCCATTGTTTTGCGGCGCGAGGGCAACTGGTACCCACACCGCAATGGCGAGCTGCTGACGGCGCAGGTACACATCAAGGCAGACGACTATTACATCCTTGGCGGCACAGAATGGCTTCCCTCGTTCGACATACACCTCGTCCTCCTGCCGAAGGATAAATACACTTGCAAGGTGATTGATTCGCCCATTCGTCCCTTCCATTTCTATCGCCTTGCAAGCGACACGACACAGTACCCCGAGGCCTATTACAACGAGTTTGTGGATTCCTACAACTTCTATTGCACCTTTTTCGGCGATTCCTTGTCTTCAAAGCCGATGAACATCGTCGAGATTGGCGACCCGCAGTTTGTGATGTGTCAGTCGCTGCGCGATATGATTATCTTTGGACACTATTTCTATGATGTCTACACGATGATACCCGACTTTTCGTGGATTCCTCACGAGGTGGCGCACCAATGGTGGGGCGACGGCATCTTCTTCGAGTACCGCGACTACGCTCTCAGCGAAAGCCTGAATGAGTACATCAAACTGCAATACCTCAAAAGCCGCGGACGTGGCTACGAGGAGCAGCTGGAATACTACAAGGCGATGATGGAGCGTGCCGAGAAATCGTTGCCAATCGCCGATATCCACAGCGTTGAATCGCAGGACGAGTCCATCGCCATCTACCATGCCGCCCCCTATCGCTTGACCCTTGAGGACACGGCGACTGTCAACGCCACCCTGCAACAGCTCTATAGCAAGCATAAACACACTGTTGTGAGCCGAGATACGTTCCTAAAAGAATGTAAGAAATTGCAGCACTGGCTGAAGTCTAAATAATTATAACCGAAAGCCGAGAAGAGATCTTCGCCTTCCTTACCCCAACCAAACCGACCTCCTCTCAAGCATCATCGCCGAATACAAGTAATCCTTCCGAGGAACTGAAACGTAAGCGGGGCCGCCCATCCGGGCGGCCCGACTGTGTTTTATGCCATATTTGCGGCTTCTTTTCATGTTTCAATTTTGAAAGCCATTGGAAACACTCCTTTTAGCCATTTTCAATTTTGATTGGCGTTAGCGAGAGTTTTTTGCCGCTTTCAAAACCATTTAGTGCCTGCGAGAGCCTTTTCGTCCGTTTTCAAAACCGATTCATTCCGTCCAATATCATTTGACAGAAAAACCGACGTATCCATCATTGAAATAATAGAACGTTGTGTCGTGCCTGTACACAACCGAATCTATTGTACCATCTTCATACTACTCTTTGCCGTTCTCGTGAGGGTATGTGCTTTCAGGTTTGGTGTACTTAAATTGCCGGCATGAAACCGTCTGCAACAAAGAACTCAGGCTGTTTCGGCGAGGCGAAGGTGCGTTCTATCATGGCAACATGCGAGAGGTATTCTGGGTCGGTGAAGGCAATGGCACCAGCTGGACAGCTGCGTCGGCAGGCTTGGCATTTTATGCAGATGCCTTCGAACTGCGGCACGCCTTCTTTGATGGCGATGCTGCCCATCGGGCAGATGTCGTGGCATGTACCGCAACGTGTGCAGCGCTCATTGTCGCACGCAGGTTTGGCTTTGAGGAATCCTGCAGGGACGTTGTTCGTCTTGAGCGGGGTGTAGTATTTCTCTGGATGTGCTTCGCCTGGCACATTGAGAGGCGCCATGTCGTTGCTGTCGGTCAGGATTCTCCCGGCAGCCCGTTTGGCAAAGCGGTCGAGGGCGTCAAGGTCGGCCTCGTTGGGACGGTTGGCGCCGAGGGTGTCGCTGAAGGCGTGGCGCGTCACCATTGCTGCTGCCGCTACTGGCCGCAAGCCTCCGTCGCGCATCAATCCCACCAGCTCGGCCAGCGCGTTGTCGTAGGCGCGGTTGCCGAAGGCGACAAGGGCGATGGCCCTGTTTCTCGGCTGACGGGAGAGTGCAGTGCGTACAAAGTCGAGCGTTTTGTTTGGTATGCGTCCGGCATAGACGGGCGTGACCCAGATGATGATGTCGTCAGGGGCAAATGCTGGCAATGTCTCGCGCTCGCGCGGCAGGGTGTAGGAATGGTATTCCGCCGTGGTGCGGAGCTCCCTGCAAAGTGCCTCGGCTAGATGCCGCGCCACCGCTAACGTCCCGCCAGTGGGGCTGAAATAATACACTTTTATCTTGTGGTATTGCATTTTCTTTTCTGTGCTTTCGACTGCGAAGATACGCGCATTTTGCGGAATATGCAAATAAATCTGCCGTCTTGTTGATACACAATATCAATTGTAAGTGAACGTTATTACTGAAAAGATATTTGATACAGACATACTTTGTGAATGAAAAATATCGTACGCATAACGTTTTTTGCATTTGTAGGACTCATGCTCATCTCATGCAGTCACAAACCCAAAAACCTGATAGATGATGCCGCGATGACAGCACTGCTGACCGACGCCTACCAGCTGGAGGGGTTCTATGCGGTGGAGCGCGGTATGGACAGCGTGATTACCGACCCGGTCATTGTTGCGACGTACGACAGCATCTTCAGAAAGCACGGTGTGACGCGAGATCAGTTTGACGAAAGCATGGCCTACTACATGCGACACGCCGACAAATACGAACTAATCCACAAGCAGGTAGTGGAAAATCTTGATAAAAAAGTGAAAGAGATGCAATGAGCATCTCTTTTTTGTCAATATAATGAGGGTTGGACTGGTGTTTGTTGCTCCGCTGTGTTTTCTGGCCCTCCCGGTGCATTTGATGAAAGCATCAGGGTTTGATCGGATTCAATAAACAGGTTGTTGTCCATTTCGGCAAGGGATTTCTTCTTCTTGTTCTCGCTGGCACCGGCCTTCAGCAGATTTCTCGCTGCTGTGATGATGCTGGGACCACTGTCGGCAGTGGTGATTTTAAGCTTTGAAATTTTCTTGAAGGTGTCGTTCATGCTCGATTCGACATCCATGAAGCGCATCCCGAAATCCTGTACACGGTCGATGATTGTATTGGCTGCGTCCATCAAGGCCTGCTGATTGTTAAGTTGGCGTACCTGTGTCCACATCATTTCAAGTACACGCAGGTTCATATACATCGTTTGCGGGCCAAGTATCAATACTCCCTGGTCGTAGGATTCCTTCCATAGAGAGTTATCGTTCATGAGGGCCAAATTTAGAGCCCCTTCGATAGGTATGTACATGATAGCAAATGTGAGTCGGTTGTATCCATCAGGTAGATACTTTGTATAGCCCTTCTTGGCCAGCCGGTTAACCTGCGCCCTGACACTCCTGAGGTGTGCTCTGAGGTATTCACTTTTCTCGGGCGTACCGTCCTCGGCGTTCATGTAACGCTCGTAGTCGGTCAATGACATTTTTGAGTCAACAACAACATGTCGGTTGTTGGGGAAGTGCAGGATGAAATCGGGAATCATGCCTCTTTCGTCGTCTCCTTTGAGTATTTTTCCGCTATTGTCCCGCAGGGTTTCCTGGGTGTCATATTGTTCGCCTTCTTTTAATTCAAGATCCTCAAGTAATTGTTTCAGTTTCAGCTCTCCAAAGTTTCCTTGCACTTTCACTTCGCCAGTCAGAGCCCGTGTCAGTCGGTCGGCTGTTTCACCTATGGCATTGCTTTTCTCCATGTTTATCTTTATGGTCTGATCCAGTCGGTCAAGAGCCTCTTTTTGCTGGTCTTTGTTTTTTTCCAGCGCATTCCGCATATCTTCCAGGCTCTTTTGCAAGGGGTCGATAATTTTTGAGACTTGGTCTTTGTTTTTTTCGCCAAGTTCTTCTTCTCTGAGCTTGAGGACTTTTTCGGAAGTGGTTTGCATTTGCTCCTTGATAAGGTCGAGCTGGCTTTTCACCTGCTCTTGGTTCATTTCCTTCAATGCCTCAATCTGACCCTCATGAGCCTCTTTCGTCTGTTTCAGCTGGTTTTCGAACGAAAGCTTTAATTCGGCTATTTGTTGTTCGTATGTTCGCTTCAGCTCATCGTATTGTTTTGTGAGAGTTTCTTTCTGCTCCTCGGCTCGAGCTGCAAAGTTGTTTTTCGCTTCTTCTATACGTTTTTCAAATTCCTCTTTTTGAGCCACGGTTTGCTTTTCGTAGTTTTCCGCGTTGTTTTTCTGCACATCGCGCTCAGCCGTAAGTTTTTTAATCTCCTCGTTCCTGATCGTCAGTTCAGAATCTTTGTTGGCTTTCTCTTTTTTCAGTTCAATGATGTCGTTCTCCAGTCGTGTCTTGTCCTGCTCGATGTTTTTTTTGCCGCGGTTTCCAATAAAATACGCGAGCACACTTATCAAAACGATGACAAGTATTGATATTACGTAATATAGTGTCATGGACATTTATAATTAGAGGTCTTCAATTTTGCAAATATACGAAAAATCTGGTGTATGGCAACTAAAATTGGTCACTTGCCCCAGGATTCTCTGTCTAGGCTGCGGTAGGTTATGGCTTCGCCTAGGTGGGTTGGGGTTATTTGGGCGCAGCCTTCGAGGTCGGCTATGGTGCGGGCTACTCTTAGGATGCGGTCGTAGGCTCTGGCGGAGAGGCCCAGGCGGTTCATGGCTTGTTCCATTATGGTGCGGCACTCGTCGGAGAGCTGGCAGTGCTGGCGTGTGAGCTTGCTGGTCATCTGGGCGTTGCAATGGACGGTGGGGTTGTCCTTGAAGCGCTCGGTCTGGATGGCACGAGCGGCGAGGACTCGTTCGCGTATGACGGCGCTGGATTCGGAGGGGAGCGTCTTGCCGAGTTCGGTGACGGGAACTGGGGTGACCTCGATGTGGAGGTCGATGCGGTCCATGAGCGGGCCGCTGACTTTGTTGAGGTAGCGGCGGACGGCGCCCGGGGGGCAGGTGCATTCGACGGTGGGGTGGTTGTAGTAGCCGCAGGGGCAGGGGTTCATGGCTGCGATGAGCATGAAGGCTGCGGGGTATTCGATGGAGGTCTTGGCGCGGCTGATGGTGACGTGCCGTTCCTCCATAGGCTGACGCAAGACTTCGAGCGCAGTACGCTTAAATTCAGGTAGTTCGTCGAGGAAAAGGACGCCGTTGTGGGCGAGGGAGATTTCGCCAGGTTGGGGATTGGTGCCGCCGCCGCAGAGGCCTGCGTCGGAGACGGTGTGGTGGGGGGAGCGGAAGGGGCGGATGGAGATTAGGGAGTCGTCTTTGCGCATTTTGCCGGCGACGGAGTATATTTGAGTGGTTTCGAGGGATTCGCCGAGAGAGAGTGGAGGGAGGATGCTGGGCATGCGTTTGGCGAGCATAGTCTTGCCGCTGCCCGGAGGGCCGATGAGGATGGCATTGTGGGAGCCTGCGGCGGCGATTTCGAGTGCGCGCTTGACGTTGGCCTGGCCTTTGACGTCGGCGAAATCGAACTCGTAGTTGTTGAGAGAGCGTGCGAACTCGGCACGAGTGTCGACGATGGTCGGAGGGATGGAGGGTTGTCCGTTGAAGAAGTCAACGACCTGCTTGAGTGAATCGGCGCCGTAAACTTCGAGGTTGTTGACGATGGCTGCTTCGCGGGCGTTGGCGGCAGGTAGGATGATGCCTTTGCAACGGCGGCGACGGGCTTCTATGGCGATGGGGAGTGCGCCCTTGATGGGGCGGAGGGAGCCGTCGAGGCCGAGTTCGCCCATGATGACGTATTGGTCGAAGGCGTCGGCGCTGATGTCGCCGTTGGCGCCGAGGATGCCGACGGCGAGTGTGAGGTCGTAGGCGGAGCCTTCTTTCTTGAGGTCGGCCGGAGCCAGGTTGACGATGATGCGTTTGCCCGGTATTTGGAATCCGGACATCTCGATGGCGGAGATGACGCGTTGGGAGCTTTCCTTGACGGCGTTGTCGGGGAGGCCGACCATGTTGAATCCCATGCCGTAGCAGACGTTCACTTCGACGGTGACGGTGACGGCGTTGACTCCGATGATGGCGCTTCCGTAGGTTTTTACTAGCATGACATGGTTTTTAGTTAGAAGATGTAAGGGGGGTGCGATTTTTGTCGGGTGCTGGCTAAAGCAAAAGCCAGTCCTGTGGGGGACTGGCTTTCTAAACCCTTAATAACCATTTTAAATCCAAACGCCTATTACATGGCGTTCACCTGACGCATGAGCTTCGATTTGAGGTTGGAAGCCTTGTTCTTGTGGATAACTGAACGCTTTGCAAGCTTGTCAATGACAGAGAGCATGTGCGGGAGTTTCTCGACGGCGACGTTCTTGTCCTCAAGGGCTCTGAAATCGCGCAGGGCGTTACGCATGGTCTTTGCGTAGTATCTGTTTTCTACTCTTTTGTTTTCGTTGGAACGAATTCTTTTTTTTGCTGACTTGTGATGTGCCATATTCTTTATTGTTCTTTTTGTTTGTACTCGGTGCGGGATTCGAACCCGCGATTTTGAGAATGAAAATCTCACGTCCTGGGCCAGCTAGACGAACCGAGCTCTTTTTTTGCTGACTTTTTCTCGCAAAACAGGTTGCAAAAGTACGCAGTTTTTTTTTATCCACAAAATTTTTTTGAGAGGGAAGAGTGTCCTGGGTGTGGGTTGTGGGATGGTATGTGTTGATATATAGTGTGTTATGTGTTAGAAAAGAATCGGTGTTTTTCAACATTTTTTGTTTATAAGTTGTGCCGAAATCGGTGTGTTAGTGTTGTTTTAGGTGGTCGGTTTTAAAAAAATGTGGTCGATGGAAGAGGATGTCGAATCTGGGTTGGGGGAGATGAAAAGATTTTTTTCGGGAGGGAAAAACATCAAAGATTTAGATATTTTCCAATGTGGGTTACCAAAAGTTTTCGTATCTTTGTAAAATCGAATTGAGGATTATGAAATCTTGCAAAGAGATGTGTTTCAGCTTTTTGAGTGGTATTGTGGCGATACGGCCCTGCGCAAGGTTGCAAACGACGGTTTTGCAATAGGCTGAAAAACAATTGTTAAATCTTTCCCCTACGTATCAAATACCTATCAACGACGTACTAACGCCGTATCCGGTACGTATCATCTCCGTATCAAGGCCGATGCTCCGCCTAGACACATAGGGGGTATCTCCAGGGTTTCGCTTAGGCATAACCTACTTGGTTCTTAGCATGGAGGTGTTTTGGCTTCGGTGGTGGCGGGGAGGGGGGGGGGGGGGTTGTTATTGCGGTAAGGGATCTGGGGGCTAAGGGATGTGATGGGGGAGGGATATCGGGGTGACGGGGATATGGGGTGGGGTCGAGGGTGGTGGTGATGGGGAGGGGTTGGGTTGGGGACAGGGGTGTTTGGTGGTGGTTGGGATTTGGCGGAAAGGGGTTGTGGAATTTGAAAAGTGGGTTTAAGGTGTGCGGGATGTGAGTGAGGGGAGGCGTATGAGGGTGTGATTTTGTGCGGGTTGGGGGTGGAATTTGGAAAGACGGGGAATTTTGTTTATCTTTGCAAAAATTTTTGAGTCAATAATTAATCAATAACAAAAGATACAGGACATGTCAAAGTTACTACTACTGGGCGACGAGGCGATAGCCCAGGCGTTTATAGACGCCGGCGGGAGTGCGATAAACAGCTATCCCGGAACCCCCTCGACACAGATTACGGAATATGTGATGAAGTCGAAAGAGGCCAAGTCGAAAGGCGTGGTCGCGAACTGGTGCGCAAACGAGAAGACGGCGCTGGAGGCTTCGATAGGTGTGGCGTATGCTGGCAAGCGTGCGATGACGTGCATGAAGCACGTGGGATTGAACGTGTGCGGCGACCCGTTTATGAACGCTGCGATTATCGGCACGAAGGGAGTGCTGATAGTGGTTGCGGACGACCCGTCGATGTTCTCGTCGCAGGACGAGCAGGACAGCCGCTACTACGGGCACTGGGCAATGATTCCGATGCTGGAGCCGAGCAACCAGCAGGAGGCTTACGACATGGTGTTCTTCGGCTATGAGCTGAGCGAGAAGATGGGTACGCCGATATTGATGCGCATACCGACGCGCTTGGCACACAGCCGCGCGGGGGTGGAGCGCAGGGAGCCGCTGCCGCAGAACCCGCTGAGCAGCCCGTCGGATCCGAAGAGTTTCGTGCTGCTGCCTGTGAACGCAAAGCGTCTGTACAGAGACCTTATCGACAAGCAGCCTGCCTTCACGAAATCGAGCGAGGAGAGCGGCTACAACAAGTATATAGAGGGTACGGACAAGTCGAAAGGCATCGTGACGACCGGCATAGCGTTCAACTACCTGATGGAGAACTTCGCTGGCGGGAAATGCCCCTATCCGATTGTGAAGATAGCGCAGTATCCGCTGCCGTTCAACATGCTGAACAAGCTGTATGACGAGTGCGACGAGATAATAGTGCTTGAAGACGGCCAGCCTTTCGTTGAGGAGCATATCAAGGGATTCCTCGGCAAGGGGAAACCCGTGCATGGACGCCTGGACGAGGTGATTCGCCGCGACGGCGAGCTGAACGCCGAGAAGGTGGCGAAGGCATTGGGTATGAAGGTGGAGAACGGACCTGCGGTGCCCGAGGTGGTGACCAACCGTCCGCCGGCATTGTGCCAGGGCTGCCCGCACATCGACAGCTACGAGGCGGTGGTCGAGGTGATGAAGAAATACCCCAACGGACGAGTGTTTGGCGATATCGGATGCTACACGCTGGGTTTCAACATGGGCGCCATCAACACGACGGTCTGCATGGGAGCATCGGTGACGATGGCCAAGGGAGCCGCCGAGATGGGCATCTTCCCTGCAATCGGAGTTATAGGAGACGGCACGTTCGGCCACAGCGGAATGACGGGCCTGCTGGATTGCGTGAACGAGAAAGCCAACGTGATAATCATGATTTTGGACAACGACATCACCGCCATGACCGGCGGACAGCCGTCGAGCGCCAACATGAAGCTGTTCAACATCTGCAAGGGGCTGGGCGTTGATGAGAAACACATACGCCACATCGTGCCGCTGAAGAAGAACCACGAAGAGTTTGTGAAGATACTGGAAGAGGAGATAGCATACGAGGGCGTGAGCGTGATCATCCCGCAGCGCGTCTGCATCGTGGAGAACAAGAAACGCGTGGCTGCCAACAAATAAAGTTAAAAAGGTTAAAAAGGTTGAAAGTTGAAAAGGTAACAGGACAACCGCGCGCCTTTTAATCCGATCGACCCTTTTAGCCATTCAAACCGGTAAAACCTCAAACAATAAAAACATGAAAAAAGACATCATACTTTGTGGCGTAGGCGGCGATGGCATCGTCTCTGTGGCCAAGATAATAAGCGATGCCGCGTTGAATCTCGGCATGAATGTGAAACAGAGCGAGATTCACGGAATGTCGCAGAGAGGCGGCAGCGTGTTCTCGCACTTGAGAATCAGCAGCGAGCCGATATTCGCTGACGTGATACCGGAAGGCAAGGCGGACATCATACTGAGCTCGGAGCCTATGGAGGCGCTGAGATACCTGCCGTTCCTTTCGGCGGAGGGCTGCGTGATAACGAACAGCGACCCGTTTATAAACATCACGAACTATCCCGACATTGAGAAGGTGAACGCTGAGCTGAAGAAGCTGAAGAAATGCGTGAGCTTCAACGCCAACGAGATAGCCAAGCAGCTGCACGCGCGCGGCAACATGGTGCTGCTGGGAGCCGCAGCCCCGTATCTGGAGATAGACTTCGCCGAGCTGGAGAAGGCGATAAAGAACATCTTCGGACGTAAGGGCGAGGATGTAGTGAACACCAACATCGCAGCCATACGCGCGGGACGCGACGCGAAATAACGGGCGAGAACGACCAGTCGAGAGAGGCGCTTGAACCGTGTGTTCGGGTGCCTCTCTTTGTCATTGGTGGGTGAAGGCTTGACATCTAAAAGCATGGAACGGCCCTGCGCTTTGCTGGGGCTTTTTATTGCTAAAAATTGCGAAAGGAGTTTCTTGCTTCGCTTGAAACTTTGTTTTTAACATCGAAAAACTCTAAAAGCACTAAAAGGCCCTTCGCTTTGCTGGGGCTTTTTTATTGCGAAAATATGCTAAAAGTGCGAAAGTATGCGAAAACTGTTTCTTGCTTGGGTTGACGATCACTTGACGACCACTTGACGATGGCTTAACTATGACATAACTATGACTTAACCATGACATAACGATGACATAGCCATGACATAACTATGACTTGGCGATGTCTTAACTTGGTGCGAGTGTTACTTCATGTTGGCGGTTATGGTTGACGCCATTTCAGGGTTTCCACTATGCGGTCGACATCGGCTTGCAGGTAGTCGATGACTGGGGCGAGGGAGTCGTTGTTTGGGGTGTAGTTGAGGAAGAGGGCGCCGCGTAGGAAGTGCTCGGTGCTGTCGGTGAGCCAGAACTGGTAGGTGGAGCCTGCGTTTTTGCCGCCGACTTTGACGATGGTGGCATAGACATGGCCGTCGGGGTCGGAGAGGTTCATCTCTTTCTCGCCTGTGGATTGGCTGTGATGGAGTGCGAGCATGCGAGAGGCGGTGTCAACCAGGGAATTGAGGTCGTCGAGGGTGCGGAAGTGTTTGTAGGTGAGGTTGATGATGCCTTTGTACTGTGGATAGACGAGGTCGAAATACTTGGTGCGAGCGTCGTCCTGCTTCCAGTTGACGAGGGCTTCGGACGGACGTTCGAAGGTGAATGGGAGCGCTGCGGTGTCGTAGAGGACATAGTCTTTCTGCGGCATATCCATACGGATGTAGGCCTTGGGCTTGGGGACATAGTTGTCGTTGCCGCAGCTGGCGAGGGATAGGCAAACGACGGTGAGTGACATGAGGTATCTTTTCATTGCGGGAGGGGGGTGTTGGTGGTTATTGGTATTTGAATTGAACGTTGCCGAGCATTGGGACGAAGCGGCAGTTGCCGAAATGCTCGATGAGAGGTTCGTCGTCAGGGCGTTTGGTGATGCGTAGCATCTCTTGCTGCTCGTCGCCGACGGGGATGACCATGATGCCGTCGGGTTTGAGTTGGTCCATCAGGGGTTGAGGGATGTAAGGTGCGCCGCAGGTGATGATGATGCGGTCGAACGGTTCATGTTCGATTTCGGTAAGTCCTTTGTAGCCATCGCCGAGGAAACACTTGGCGGTATAGTGGAGTTCGCGCAGCAGTTGCTTGGTTTTGTCGAAGAGGCCTTTTTGTCGTTCGATGGAGAATACCTTGGCGCCCAGTTCGCATAGGATGGCGGTCTGGTAGCCGCTTCCGGTGCCGATTTCGAGGACTTTCATGCCTGGGAGGACGTTGAGAAGCTGGCTTTGAGAGGCGACGGTGGAGGGTTGAGAGATTGTCTGGTCGCAGAGGATGGGGATGGCTTGGTCGTCGTAGGCAATCTCGACGAGAGTCGGGTCGAGAAACCAGTGGCGCGGCACCTTCTCCATTGCGGCGAGGACGGCTTCGTCGGATATGCCTTTGGCGCGGAGGGCGCGGCACATCTGAATACGTTGGCCTTGTTGTTTATAGGAGTCTAGCATAGTGTCGTGTATTGTTTTAGAAATACCAGTATGTCAGGTCGCAGATGTCTTGATGTGCTTGCAGCCAATGGGTTTGAAGCCCGATGGAGGCGGCACCCTCACAATGGGCCTTGCAGTCGTCTATCACTAGCGTTTCGGAGGGTGTGAGGTGGTGTTTGTCAACGATGTGTTGGAACACGGCGGGGCTGGGCTTGCGGTCGTGGAGATCGCAGCTGAAGAAGACATCGTCGAAACAGTCGTTCAGGATGTCGAAGCCGGCGCGTTGCTTCATATAAGCCCGGAAGTATGCGGCGTTGGTCTCGTCGCTGTTGCTCAGGAGGAAGGTCTTGTATTTGCCCTTCAGGCGTTGCAAAAGAGCGATATGACTGTCGGGGAAGTCGGCAATGACGGTGTTCCAGGCTTCGATGATTTGGGTGTAGTATAGCGGGTGCTGGAGAATGACGCGCACCATTTCGGTGAAGAGCTGCGTGCTGATGAGTCCGGCCTCGTATTTCTTGGTGAGGCCGTTCTCGCGGAGCAGCTGATAAGGCTTTTCGACGGTGACTCCAAAGTCGTGGAAACGCCGATTCATCAACTCTATGTCGAGCGTGATGATGGGGCCGCAGAGGTCGAATATGATGTTCTTAATCGTCGTCATCCTGGCTTGTCCAACCTTGAGCGATGAGGTCGATGGTCATGTTCTGCGGGGTGACCAGCTTGGAACCGGAGGCTTCGTCGGTGATATGGCCGATGATGGAGATGCCTTCGATGTCCTTGACTTTCTCGTAATCTTTCTGGGAAACGGTGAAAAGGAGCTCGTAGTCCTCGCCGCCGTTGAGCGCGTTGCTGAGAGGAATCAGGTTCTTGCTTATCTCCTCGCAGGCGTGAGAGGTCTGGTAGTCGATGGGGATGTGGTCTTCGTAGATTTCGCATCCGCAGGAAGAGTCTTTGCAGATGTGGAGCAGCTCGCTTGCGAGTCCGTCGCTGACGTCGATCATGCTGGTGGGCACGATATTCCGTTTGCGGAGCTCGGCTATGATGTCGAAACGAGGTTCCGGTTTGAGGTATCGTTCGAGTACATAGTCGTAGCCGTCGAGGTCGGGTTGGAATGAGGGGTCGGCTTGGTAGGTGACTTTTTCGCGTTCAAGAACCAGGAGGCCGGAGTAGGCGCTACCGAGGTCTCCGGAGCAGCAGATGAGGTCATAACGCTTGGCACCGCTGCGATAGACAACCTTGTCTTCGTCGGCAGTACCGATGGCAGTTACGGTGATGACCATGCCACTGCGGCTGGATGTGGTGTCGCCGCCGACGAGATCGACATCGTAGCGTTCGCAGCAACGGCGGATGCCGTCATACAGTTCCTCGACAGCCTCGACGGAATAGCGGTTGCTGACGGCGATGCTGACAAGGATCTGCAAGGGGACGCCGTTCATGGCGGCAATGTTGCTGAGGCTTCGCGCCACGGCCTTGTAGCCAAGGTGCTTGAGGGGTGTGTACATCATATCGAACTGAACCCCCTCGGTCATGGTTTCGGTGTTTATGAGGACCTTTTGATGGCCGGTGCCGATTACGGCGCAGTCGTCGCCGATGCCTTTGACGGTACTTTTATTTTGGGGTTCAAAGTGTTGCTGTATGCGCTCGATGAGAGCAAATTTGCCAAGACTCGAGAGTTCGGTGCGACCCTCGTTGGCATATTCCAGTTGTTCCATCAGTTGTTTTTATCATTATAACAAGATAGAAACGACGAAAAGCACGATTTATTGTAAGTAAAAGGAAGGAGGTGCCGGATGGGGGAAGTGTCAGTGGCGAAATTCGGCAAACGAATCTGAACAGTTGGCAAAAGAGTTTCGATGTTGTAAAAAAAAGTTTTCAACATCGGCATTTTGCGCAGTAAGTGAAAAAACAAGGACGGAGGACGAGGGTGTGGACATTGAAAGTATGAACAGGCAGAGGGTTTGGGAGAAAGAGGACGAGAGTGAAACATTTTTTTGAGAGGTACGTAAAATGTTGATAAATGGAATGAAATAACAATAAAAAAACTTTTTTTGGTTTTTTAAAACATTTATTGGAAAATTCTTTTTACTTTAGCAGTCTGAAAAAATAGAGTCGTAATGCTGTTAATCCTTGGAAAAGAGTACTGTAAGATTGATTCGAACGGACGATTCAAGTTTCCGGTTGCACTGAAGAGGCAACTGGAGACGGACGACGGACGATTCGTGATAAGGCAGAGTCTCTATGCCAAGTGTTTGGAATTGTGGACTTACGAGAGTTTCAGGGCTGAAGTGGAAGGACTGCAGAAGATGTTGAATCCTTACAACAAGGAGGACCGCGAGATGCTGAGAAAGCTGACCGAGGGAAACATTGTGGAGTTGGATTCAAACGACCGAATGCTCATACCAACCGAGCAGAAGTCGGTGCTGCAGAAGAGCAAGGAGATAGTGCTGCAATCGACGGGTAAGTTCATTGAAATCTGGGATTACGACCAGTATCAAGAAATGAACGCACAGACGGCGGACATGTCGGAGAGGGTGGATGCGCGTCTGGGCAATGGTTCCACGATTGAAGCACATGACGGAAAAGATATATCATAAACCAGTACTTCTGGCGGAGTGTATGGAAGGCCTTGATGTGAAGGCCGACGGCGTGTATGTGGATGCCACATACGGGGGTGGCGGACATTCGCATGCCATAGCACAGCTCCTGGGGGAGGATGGGAGGCTTTATGCTTTTGACCAAGATGCCGATGCGCTGGCCAACGCCCCAACGGACTCCAGGGTGAAGGTGATACATGGGAATTTCAGTCATGTGAAGGCATATCTACGTCTAGAGGGTGTACGCAAGGTGGACGGCATATTGGCCGACCTTGGAATATCGAGTCATCAGATAGATGCGCCGTGGAGAGGTTTTTCGACAAGATTGGAGGGGCAGCTGGATATGAGAATGGACGTAAGACAGGAAACGACGGCGGCGGATATAGTGAATACGTATGAAGAGGACGATTTGCGGAATATATTGAAGCTGTATGGCGAGTTGCCGAATGCGGGACAGATGGCCCGCAGCATAGTAGAGGCTCGCAAAGAAGGGGAGATAAAAACGACGGGGGAGCTGTGTGAGTCGGTGCGCCGTCATCTGCCAAGGGGGTATGAAAACAAATATCTGGCGATGCTGTTTCAGGCGATACGTATAGAGGTGAATGGAGAGCAGGAGGCGTTGAAGGCGCTTTTAGAGCAGTCGTCCGAGTTGCTCAAGGAAGGAGGACGTCTGGCGGTGATAAGCTATCATTCGCTCGAAGACAGATTGGTCAAGAACTATATAAAGACGGGAAATTTTAAGGGAGAGGTGAAGAAGGATTTCTACGGCAATCCGATAGCGCCGTACAGGGCGGTGAACCGAAAGGTGATTACACCGACAGAGGCTGAATTGCAAGACAACAGCCGCTCGAGGAGTGCAAAACTGAGAGTGGGGGAGAGGGTTTAGCGGTCAGATTAATATATAAAGTAATCATAAACATGGACGACACATTGAACATAAACAACCAGCAGGAAGGCAGCGGAGAGAAGCGCTGGCATTTCGACGTGTCGGGTGTGGATGTGCCGAAGAGGCCGGAGGAAACAGGAGAGGCTGATGCAAAAGAGGAGCCGAAAGCATGCGAGAAGGAGGATGAGGCGGTGGAAGAGAAAGAGGAGGTGCAGGCTTCGCGGAAAGGCGAGAAGCGGTCAATAAGGGAGTTGTTGAGGAACAACAAAATCACACGAAGAGGGCTGAGGCGTTATGTGCCGTGGATATTCATGGTGGTTATGTGTTTTGCGGTGTTGATATTCAACCGCTACCGCCTGGAGGATTTGGTAAAGGAAAAAAACGACACGGAGGAACGCATAAAATATCTGAGAGAGCACAGGATACAGATGCAAAAGATATATCAGGAGTCGACCAAGATATCGAAGATAGCCGAGGAATTGGACACATTGGGGATAGGACTGCTTTCAGGACCGCCCTATGAAATGAAATAAAAGCATACGGTAAAAACAAGAACAAGAAATGTCGCACACCGACGGAGATAAGAAACAGCTGCAACGCATGACCATGGTATATATACTGCTCATGGTGGCGGGCTTTTTTGTCGTGGGCGGATTCATAAAGATACAGCTTGTTGAACGGAAGATGTGGATGGACATAGCGGAGAAGCATGAGGCGGAGGAGATAAAAGATGAGGCGCGCAGAGGCAACATATACTCGTCGGACGGCAAAATAATGGCAACAACGATACCTATATGCAACTTGTATGTGGATATGGGCAGCCGCTTGGTGTATGACAAGAAAGGGAATGTAGCGAAAGACTCGACGAGGGAGAAGATACTTCCGGACTCGTTGTATTGGCCGGTGATAGACTCGGTGTGCGCTATGTTGGGAGAGCTTGGGCGACCGGGGCGTGACGCGCAGTACTACAAAGAGCGCTTCGAAAACGAGAGGGCAAAGGCAAAACCGTCGCGGTGCTTCCTGGTAGAACGTAATATACCATATACTACATGGGACAAAATAGTGCATTTCAACGGATGGGGAAGGTATGTCGTGAAATTGATGGGCGACGGGACGAGTGTGATACGGCAAAGCAGGGAGCATATATATGGAAATCTTGCCGAGAACTGCATGGGATTCGGGTATAATGACCATCGCCTTTCGACGGGCTTGGAGGGATATTACAACAGTGTGCTGGCTGGTCAGGACGGTTTGTATGAGTGCCGTAGGCTTACACGCGGAGTGTGGATACCGGTAACAGCCGTTGATGACGAAGGACAGTCGGCATCGGATACGCTGGCACGCGACAAGCAGAAAAGGGAACGTATAGACGGGGCAGACATTGTTGCGACGATAGACACAAGGTACCAAGACATAGCAGAGACTGCGTTGCGTCAGGCGTTGCATAGGAGTGGAGGCACCTCGCGAAGCAGCGGTTGTGCAATACTGATGGAGGCACAGACAGGATATGTGCTAGCCTGCAGCAACCTCGCATGGGACAGCGTTTATGGCGAATATCGTGAGTTGCCGGATAAAAACATAGCATGTTCGGATTTGTACAACCCAGGATCGACTATCAAAACAGTGTTGCTGACTGCTATGATGAATGACTCATCGATAGTGATAGACACAGCAATGAGAATACGCGCATGTGTGAAGAACTTCACGGGGAGGCAAGACGGCGAGATAAAAGACGACCATTTCCTGTACAAAGACAAAGAGAGGAAGATACGCAAGGACACCATCTCGTTGAAAGAGGCCATCACCATTTCGAGCAATGTGGCGATGTGCGAGCTTGGATGGCAGAACTACAATGACAGAAGGAACGAGTTGAAGAGGCTTATGGAGAGAGTGTTTCCGTACGATATTTTGCATTTGGATTTAAAAACAGGAGAATACAAACCTATTGTGAATGACATAACCTTGTCGCAGCGCGACTTCTTAGGTTTGTGTTTCGGTTACGCACAGTCGATATCGGCCATGCAGCTTATAACGTTCTATAACGCACTTGCCAACGGAGGGAAAATGATGAAACCGCTGTTTTGCAAGGCGATAATAAAGAATGGTGAGAGGCAGGAGATAAAGCCCGTAGTGATGAGGGAATCGATATGCGACAAAAAATCGTTGAAAACCCTAAACGACTTGCTGGTGAATGTGGTGGAACATGGGACGGGCGACAACATAAAAGACAACAGCTACGGTATAGCTGGTAAGACCGGCACATCGGTAAACCTCAATTCGCCTGGGGTGTTCAATGCTTCGTTTGCCGGATATTTCCCAGCGGAGAACCCCCGTTACACCTGTTTGGTTGTGGTCAAGAATGTGCCAGCATACGGACGGTCTGCAGCGGCTCCGGTATTCAAGAAGATATCAGACTGTGTGGTGGCACTTGACAACAGATTGGAGAATGGCAAGATAGAGGTGGGGAGTCGGTCGGGGCGGAAACAATTGCATACAGTAGCAGCAAAGTCAGCGACAAGAGGAGAAGAAGGAGTGGTGCCAGAGTGCCGTAACATGACGGTGCGCGAAGCCATAGCCACTCTGGAAAGTTGTGGTCTCAGGGCGAAGTTCGAAGGCCGAGGCCGAGTGGTAAGTCAAAACTATACGAAAGGAACGAAACTCAAAACAGGCAGCACAGTACGACTGTCACTTAGAAACAATTTATGAATATGCAATTATCCAAAATAATAGAAGGAATAGTATGTGAGAAGCAAAATTTCTCGGAGCGAGAGATAACGCATATCACATTCGACTCGCGTAGTGTTGTGGAAGGGGCACTTTTTGTGGCCCAAAGAGGGGTACACGTCGATGGACACAAGTATATAGAGCAAGCTGTGGGGCAAGGAGCTGTGGCTGTTGTGTGCGAAGAAATGCCGTGCAACGTAAATCCAGAGATAGCCTACATTGTGGTAACGGACAGTAGCGCAGCACTTGGAATGATGGCCGCGAATTATTATGGTAACCCAACGGAACATATAAAACTTGTAGGAGTGACTGGCACCAATGGAAAGACGACGACCGTCACGCTTCTGCACCGCATGTTCCGTATGGCAGGCTATCATGTTGGATTGATATCGACCATCGTAAACAAGATAGATGAGCAGGAGATACCTACGACCCATACAACGCCGGATTCGTTAGAGTTGAACCGACTGCTTTCGGAGATGGTCAAACAAGGTTGTGACTACTGCTTTATGGAGGTGAGTTCGCATGCCGTGGTACAGCAGAGAATAGCAGGGCTTGTTTTTTACGGCGGGGTGTTCAGCAATATAACTCACGACCATCTGGATTTCCACAAAACCATGAAGGCCTATATAGAAGCCAAGAAGGGCTTTTTCGATATGTTGACGTCAGGGGCGTTTGCGCTTGTGAACAAAGACGACCGCAACGGAATGGTCATGGTGCAAAACACCAAGGCAGCGGTTTCGACGTATTCGCTAAGAGGGAATGCCGATTTCAGTTGCAAGATTATTGAGAACACGTTTCAAGGACTGCATCTGGAAATTGACAGACAGGATGTGTGGGTGCGTCTGGTTGGACGGTTCAACGCCTATAATGTGACTGCGATTTATGGAGTGGCGGTTCTTTGTGGAATGGAGAAGATGGAGGTGTTGCGATTGCTCAGTACGCTTTCGGCAGCAGAGGGGCGTTTTGAGTATATCAACGGCAAAGGAGTCACGGCAATAGTCGATTATGCGCACACTCCAGATGCGCTTGAAAATGTTATAGACACCATCAATGCCATAAGGGCTCGCCAGCAGAGGCTTATCACGGTGGTGGGCTGCGGTGGAGACAGAGACAAGACCAAGCGTCCGGAGATGGCTCAGATAGCGGTACGTAAAAGCGATATTGTGATTCTTACATCGGACAATCCGCGCACAGAGAATCCTGAGGCTATTCTGGACGATATGTTTGCTGGTCTCACAACGGAGGAGCAACGTCAGGCATTGCGAATCAGCGACAGGCGACAGGCAATAAAGACAGCGTGCATGACGGCCCAAGAAGGCGACATAGTGCTTGTGGCCGGAAAGGGGCACGAGAAATATCAGGAGGTAAACGGAGTACGAAGTCATTTTGACGACAAGGAAGAAGTCAGGAACTGTTTGGAAGTCCGAAAGTAAAAAAAGTAAATCAGAAACAACAATACAAACAAAATGTTATACTACCTATTTGACTGGCTGGACCGAGCATATAATGTACCAGGGGCGGGAGTGTTCCAATACATATCGTTCCGTGCAGCGTGCTGCTTTATTTCATCGTTACTCATTATGCTGCTGTGTGGAAAACCGTTCATTCGCTGGATTGGCAACAGGCTACACATGAACGATGTTGTGAGAACCGAACTTTGCCTTGAGGGTGCCAACCAGAAGTCAAAAACCCCGACCATGGGAGGGCTGCTTATCATAGCGGCGATAGTTGTTCCGACGCTGTTGTTTACAAAGCTAGACAATATATATATCCTTATCATGCTCGGCACAACGTTGTGGCTTGGGGTGATAGGGTTTATGGATGACTATATAAAGAAAAAGGTGAGCAAGAAAGGGCTTGCAGGGCGTTACAAGGTTATTGGACAGGTTGTTTTGGGATTGACAGTAGGGCTTTTGGTTGTTTTCCATCCCGAGATTTCGACCACCAAGACCACAATACCGTTTGTAAAGAACAACGAGTTCGATTATGTCTGGTTAGTCAGCTGGATGGGGTCGTGGGCTGAGAATTGGGTATGGCTGGTGTATGTGATAGTTGCAATATTTGTGGTGACAGCAGTGTCGAACGCGGCGAATCTTACAGATGGGATAGACGGACTGGCCAGCGGAGTCGGAGCAACAGTCGGTGGAGCGCTAGCCATCCTTGCGTGGCTCTCGGGCAATATAGTTATGGCAAACTACTTAAACATAGCCTACCTGCCCAATATTGGAGAACTGATAATGTTTATCTCGTCATTTATTGGCGCCCTTCTAGGTTTTCTGTGGTTCAACAGCCATCCCGCCCAGATATTCATGGGAGACACGGGTTCTCTGACAATCGGAGGAATTATAGCGGTCTTCGCGCTGCTTATCCACAAGGAGCTTTTGCTGCCCCTGTTGTGCGGAATATATTTGCTGGAAGACTTTTCGGTTATACATCAAACCACGTTCTGCAAGATATACCGCAAACGTCATCACCTGAAACCCAACGAGGTGGTGCCGGTTGAGAAGAGACCATATAAGATGACACCACTTCACCATCACTTTCAAAAGACGGGACAAGCTGAGGAGAAGGTGGTGCAGCGGTTCATAATCATAGCGGTGTTGCTTGCCATAGTAAGTATTGTGACACTGAAACTGAGATAAAAAATAAAAAAAAATAAATAATAAAAGCAATAACAATGGGAATAGAAACCATAACTCGTCAAATCGCAAGTCCAAGCCACACCAGTTTAGCGGCTATAGATCGCACGCAACTGATAAAAATGCGTAACCAGGGGTTGCGCGACTGCTTCAAACATCTGGATGATATTCCGCATAAGATGGAGTTTGTGGCACGTATTCAGAACAAGTGTTTTGTGGATGATGCCGCATCATGCAATGTCAATGCCACTTGGTATGCGTTGGAATCGACGGAGGGATCGATAATATGGATAGCCAATGGAACGGATAGTCATGTTGATTACAAGAAGTTGAAATCCAGTGTTTCTCAGAAAGTCAAGATGATACTTTGTGTTGGAGGGAATGCCGAGTCGTTGCATCAGGCATTCGACGGAGTAGTGCCACATATCGTTGACTGTCCTTCGATGGAGTTTGCGGTCAACCGTGCGCTTTATAGTGATGTCGAGACCGCTACGGTTATATATTCCCCATCGACAAGGCACGAGGCATCGATAAATGAGTTGGGAGCCGCATTTCGCAGAGAAGTGTGCGAGTTGTAAATAGAAAACGAGCAAACATAAGTGTAAAAACAGGAATGAGCAAACTGTCGGCCATAGTCAAAGGAGATCGCGCAATATGGGTGGTGTTCATATTCCTCTCCATAGTGTCGTTGCTTGCTGTATATACCTCCATAGGGTTTACGGCTCGCCATGACCTTGGTCGCAGTCCGCTTTTGGCGACGCTCAGGCATTTGTTGTTTGTTTTAGGTGGATATGTACTTGTGTGGGGAGGAGGGCGCATACACTATAAGTATTTTGTGCGTTACTCGTTTTATGCGTATGTGGGTGCAGTGGCTTTTCTTTTTGTGGCCTTGGTTGTTTTTGGAGGCCGTTGGATAAGGATACCTGTTATAGGAAGTGTGCAACCGTCGGAGTTTGCCAAAATATGTTTGTTGTTCTATCTTGCGACGCTACTTTCGAAACATAAAGACAGCCTTGAAGAAAAATATTTTGCGGCAAAATTGTTAATACCGGTTGTGATAACATGCGGTTTGATATTCCCGGAAAATCTGTCTAGTGCCATTATCACATTTGTGGTGAGTATTATAATGATGTATGTGGCAGGGGTACAAAAGCGTGAGTTGGGGAAATGTTTGTTGGAGTTGTTGGTTCTTGCGTTGATATTCGTGGTTGTAACCATGTGGATGGACAAGTCGGTTTTCCGTTCGGAGACATGGGCTAGCAGGGTTGACAAGTGGCTGCATCCAGACCCGAAAATCTACAACCAGGAGAATATGTCGCGTATGGCAGTTGCACGAGGCGGTCTTTTTGGTGCAGGAATTGGGAATACAATTCACGGACGTTTGATGACGCAAGCGCATAATGACTTTATATACGCAGTGATAGTGGAAGAGGCAGGAAGTATCGTGGGAATAGCCATATTATTGGCCTATTCGTTTCTATACCTGCGTTGTCTTATCATTGCACGCAAGTGCGACAAACTGTTCGGCAAGCTTGTTTGTGTTGGAATGGGGACCCTTATCTATGTTCAGGCATTGGTTCACATATGTGTGTCGGTTGGGGTTATACCCGTTACAGGCCAGACGCTTCCGTTCATCAGTTACGGAGGCTCGGCTTATTTGTTTATGAGTATAGGTCTTGGTGGAGTTCAGTCTATCGCACAGGATTTGCGCCGTCAGAAGGCGCATAGTGAACGAGCTGCAAAGCAGGCGTCGGTACAAGAAACAGTTACAACGGAATAATTGAAAAAAAACAAATGATATGAAAGTAATAATCAGTGGAGGAGGCAGTGGAGGCCATATATTCCCTGCAGTAGCAATTGCCAATGCGATAAAACGTCGCTGGCCAGACGCCGAGATATTGTTTGTCGGAGCCCAAGGGCGTATGGAGATGGAGAAAGTGCCGGCAGCAGGATATGAGATAAAAGGGCTGCCTATTGCCGGTCTTCAGCGTAAGATAACGATAGAGAACATTCTGAAGAATGCGCTACTGCCATATAAGGTTATAAAAAGTCGTCTTATGGTGAGAGGCATATTGCGTGGATTTAACCCAGATATCGTTGTGGGAGTTGGCGGTTTTGCCAGCGAGCCTACGCTTAAGACGGCATCGGCTATGGGTTTCACGACGCTGATTCAAGAGCAGAACTCGTATGCGGGACTGACCAATAAGACGTTGGCCAAAAGTGCTGCAAAGATATGTGTGGCATACGACAATATGGAGCGATTCTTTCCCAAGGATCGAATAGTATTTACGGGGAATCCAGTGCGTAAGGAGATAGAGGAGCTCTCGTTGACACGAGAGGAAGGGTGTGCCGAATTTTCACTAGACCCTGTCAAGCGAGTGGTGCTTTCGGTTGGAGGGAGCCTCGGCGCCCGTACAATCAATGAGATGATACTGAATAATCTTGACTATTTCCGCAAGAAGGATATACAGTTAATATGGCAGACGGGACGCTGGATGTATCAAGACGCATCGGCTGCGGTTAAGGAAAAACAATTGGAACCTTGGATTAAGGTGAAAGAGTTTGTTACGAGGATGGACTGTGCTTATGCAGCTGCGGATGTGGTTGTATCGCGTGCGGGAGCGATTGCAATATCGGAATTGTGTCTTGTTGGCAAACCGATAATACTGGTCCCGTCGCCCAATGTGGCCGAGGATCACCAGACCAAGAATGCAATGGCATTGGCCGACAAGGGTGCGGCTATTGTGGTGGCCGACAAGAAATGTGCGGAGCTGGGCATCAGCACGCTCGACAAACTTCTTGATGACGAAGGCCGGCGTCGTTCGATGAGCTCTAGTATAAAAGCCATGGGGGTGCGACATTCGGCAGATTTGATAGTTGACGAAATAGAGAAACTGATAAAACATTCCAAGTAAAAAACGAGATGAACTACTTCTTCATAGGTATAGGAGGGATTGGTATGAGCGCGATTGCGCGCTATCTTCATCAAGGCGGCAATAAGGTGTCGGGCTACGACCTTACGCCCAGTCCGCTGACAGCTGCTTTGGAGAAAGAGGGAATACATATTGTCTATGAGGATAATCCAGAACTCATGCCGAAGGATGTGGAGAGTTTTGTCTATACACCAGCCGTTCCGCGAGACACCGCCGTCTATCAGTGGGCAGAGAAATCTGGCAGGCCGATAGTGAAACGTTCTCAGTTGCTGGGGCAGTTGACGGAAGGGAAGAAGTGTATCGCTGTTGCAGGCACTCATGGCAAGACATCGACAAGTACAATGATTGCGCATTTGCTTTCAAAGAGTACTTTAGGGTGCAGTGCGTTTCTTGGTGGGATATCCAAAAATTTTCAGAGCAATATGGTGGTTGACAACAAGAGTGACTTTGTTGTGGTTGAAGCTGACGAGTACGACCGCTCGTTTCTCCAGTTGCATCCTTTTCTCTCGGTGATTACATCGATAGATCCCGACCACATGGATATCTATGGAGACTATGACCATCTGCGAGAGGCGTTCCTGCAGTTTGCCAACCTGACGAAGCAAGATGGAAAGTTGTTTCTGAAACAAGGTGTCGCTTTTGTTGACGACGATGAACATGAAGAACACATGCAAGGCGAGCATCACCATGGCATTCACGAAGAGGTTTCGGTGCCGGTGGTGTCATATACGACATCAGGTATAGAGGCTGATTATTATGCGTGGAATGTGCGTACAAGCCGAGGCAATATCTACTATGACCTCCGTACACCCAAAGGAGTCATATATGACATAGAACTGCGTCATACTAGTTTGTACAATGTCGAGAATTCGGTAGTGGCTGCTGCGGTTGCGTTGGAGTGTGGTCTCAGCGAATTCGAGTTGCGAGCAGGATTAAAGACATACGAGGGGGTTTGTCGTCGGTTCGATTTCAGGGTTGAAACAAAGGACGTTGTCTATATAGACGATTATGCACATCATCCCAAAGAGATTGCCGCCACGCTGGACAGCATCCGATACCTTTACCCAGGAAAGCGAATCGTGGGAGTGTTTCAGCCACATCTGTATAGCCGTACAGCAGACTTTGCCGAACAGTTTGCCGAAGTGCTGTCCACGCTTGATGAGGTAGTGCTACTGCCGATATATCCTGCCAGAGAGAAGCCTATACCTGGAGTTTCGTCTGGTATGATTCTCCGCAAGATGGAAACTCTGTCAAAATATCTTGTAAGTAAGGAACAGCTTATGGAGTTGATACCTGCGCTATATCCTGACGTTCTGGTGACGCTTGGGGCAGGCGACATAGACAGGCTTGTACCCCAAATAGAAAAGCTTCTGACATCGGAATGATTCAAACCCGGAAAACATTTGCATAAAACAAAGAATTAGTGAAACACTCTGGCAAAATAATATTATTTGGAATAACTATCATGGCAGTCATTGCCGCGCTGGTGGCCGCCAGTTTCATCAGGGCTGGCTCGGTTGTGGGGGGATTGACTGTCCGTATTGACAGCCAGGGAGTGACGGCACTTGTGACAACGACAGAGATAGAGAATTCGCTGTTGGAGGAATTTCCAGGGTTGACATCAAGCCGGGTGAAGGATGTGAACACACGAGCGATAGAGCGTTTCCTCACGACTAATCCATATATTGAAACAGTGCATGCCGCCGTCAGTGTGGGAGGACGCATACTTGTAAACGTTGTCGCTCGCAGGCCGATAGCCAGAGTGTTCTATGAAAGCAAAGACTTCTACGTGGACTGTTATGGGCGTTGCTTCCCGTCGCGTAGGAATGCCAGATGCGATGTACCGGTTGCTAGCGGCCATTTCCGTCAGAGCCTAAAGGGTGATCCCGTTCAACTTGATATTGCACAAATGTCGAATGACACGCTGAAGTCAGCCTATGATATTGTGAAAGTGTGGATGCTTGCCAAGTTTATGGATGGTCCAGCTGGTTACTCGAAGCTTTATGACCAGATATATGTCGATGAGAACGGAGATTTGATATTGCAGCCGCGGCTCGGATATCATGAGGTGGTTATAGGGTCGGCTGAAAATTTGGAAAAAAAGTTCAGCAATCTTAAGATTTTTTATTCCAAAGGACTGCCTCATGCAGGATATGACGCTTATAGTCGTGTGAGCGTGAAGTTCGATGGACAAGTGGTTTGTACGAAACGGAAACAAATTAATAAACAACAGTAATTATGGAAAACGAGTTCATTGCCGGTCTGGATATCGGCACAACCAAGATTGCCTGTCTTATTGGGAAGCGGGCAGAGGATGGTAAAATTAAGATTCTCGGCTACTCATGCACCAAGTCCATAGGAGTGGAACATGGAGTGGTGCGTAACATCAGTCTCACTGCCGAGAGTGTGAAGAAGGCCATAGAGGCGGCATCGCAGCAGGCCAACGTAAAGGTGGATGAAGTGTATGTGGGTATCGCCGGGCAGCACATCAAATCCATCCCCAGTCAGGGCATTGTCATAATACCCGAAGACCACAAGCTCATATCGAAAGACGATGTGGAACGACTGACACGGGAGCAGAATCGCGTCATGCTAGGCCCTGGCGATGAAATTATTCACATTTTTCCGCAGAACTACTATGTGGATGGTGCGCTTCTCAACAATGAGATTTCGCCAGTAGGCGTTGCAGGGAAACAGTTGAAAGCTGACTTCCACATTGTTACTGGAAACACGCAGAACATCTGCAATATCCGCGATAGTGTTCTTGCCGCTGGCTACAAGGTTAAAGACCTCGTGCTGGAACCTGTGGCTTCGTCGTATTCTGTGCTTGACGACCGAGACAAAGAGGCAGGAGTGGCGTTGGTGGACATTGGTGGCGGAACAACCGATATAGCCATTTTCTATGACGGAATCATACGCCATACATCGGTCATACCGCTGGCTGGACAGGCTATCACGAGTGACATTCGCCGAGGCTGCAGCATCTTGCTGGACCAGGCAGAAAGTCTGAAGGTGAAGTATGGTTCATGTTTGCCGGCCAATGAACGAGAAGGCGACGCCGTCTCGATACCAGGAATCCGCAATCAACCGCCCAAGGAGATAGGCCTCAAAGTGCTTGCAAATATAATCAAGGCACGAGTGCAGGTAATTATGGAACAGGTGGCCTACGAAATCAGCACGGCAGGTTATAATGGAAAGAATCTCAGTGCCGGGTTGGTGCTGACAGGCGGTGGCGCCAGCCTTAAATATATCAAGGATTTCGCATCGCTTATGACAGGCATGGACACACGTATAGGAATTCCCAGTGAACACCTTGTGGCCGAGTCGGATGCCGACCTTGCCTTGCCCAAATATGCTACAGGTATAGGCCTTGTACTTTACGGAATAGAAAAGGAAGAAGCCCGCATGGTGGCCAATGCTGCAAAGAATGCTTCGTCACCAGACACTGAAAAGGAAGCGGAGCCTTTGTCGAAACCTTCAGCAAATGGCAAGGAACAGTCGATAATAGACATACTCAACAACATGCCTGGAACTAAGGAACAGTCCGAAGTTCCCCCCGTTCAAAATCCCGAACCAGAGCCAATCAAGGTGGAACAACCAGAGCCAACCCCAGTTGTCAATGAGGAAAAAAAGGATAAGAACGAAAAGACCAAACCGACATTCTTTGGTAAAATTGCCGAGTATATGTGGAAAATAGTTGGTGACGATGATGTTAAATAATAAGCTTATTTGCTGATGGTTATATTTGTTGCAACGTGAGGAAGTGTCGTAAAATCGTAATCCTTGTTTATAAAAGTGTTGATAACTAATGTCTAAGAGGTGATTATAACTCATTGGCAATAAGTAATTTTACAATCTCATCGCTAGAAATCAGATATATAGTAACTATCTAATTTTTAAACAAATAAGCAATTAGTAAGCACTATGGATATAAACGATAATATGCAAAACATTGACGGTCTGGTGTTCGATAGTCCTAAAAACCAGTCGTCTTACATCAAAGTCATCGGAGTTGGCGGTGGCGGAAACAATGCGGTGAACCATATGTTCCGTCAGGGAATAGCCGGTGTTGATTTTATTGTCTGTAACACAGACCAAAAAGCACTTAACACAAGTCCCGTGCCGAACAAGATTATGCTCGGAAACGGAATGGGAGCGGGAAACAATCCTGAAGTGGCTAGAGCTGCGGCAGAAGCCAAAAGCGAAGAATTATGTGCCGTGTTGAAAGACAATACCAAGATGCTTTTCATTGCGGCCGGCATGGGCGGTGGTACGGGAACTGGAGCTGCACCAGTGATTGCAAAACTGGCCAAAGGCGTGGATTTGCAGGACGGATATACCACTAAGATATTGGTTGTGGCCATAGTTACCATGCCGTTCTATTTTGAGGGTGTGAAGCGCATGAAACAAGCACTGGCAGGTTTGGAAGAGTTGCGCAAGAATGTGGATTCGGTATTGGTTATCAACAATGACAAGCTGCTCAAGAAAGACAACTTGCCGCTACCGTCGGCATACGCACTTGCCGACGATGTGTTGCTCACGGCTGCAAAGGGAATTTCTGAGCTCATCACGATGAACTCATATATTAATATCGACTTTGAGGATGTCAACGCCGTCATGGCAGGCAGCGGCACTGCGCTGATGGGTGTTGGTGTAGGCAAGGGTGACAACCGTGCCAACGACGCCATAGTGATGGCCACGACCTCTGAACTTCTCAACGACAACGACATCTCAGGGGCGAAGGATATACTGCTTTACATCACATCGTCGGATAAAAACGTTATATCTGTTGGCGAGTTGACAGAGATTACCGACTATATCACTCGTCTCACTGGTAGCAACGATACCAATGTTATTTGGGGACAGGGTACCGATGACCAGCTTGAGGATGAGGTCAAAATCACCTTGATTGCTACGGGATTCGAGGCCAAGAAGAATAATCCGCCGGAGAAACACGTTTTGGAGGAATCGCATATCGTCGACAGCGCACGAGTCAAGCCAGTACCTGTTGCGGAAGCACCGGATATCAAGTTGAACGAACCTGTATCGCAGCATCGTATCTACACTCTTTGTGAGAGTATGTCAACAGAGCTTAAGCCCAAAGGGGAGCATATTCCAGGTGCTGTCACCTTCGGATTTGGCGAACACAATCAGGAGAAAGTCGATGACGGTATGCAGCTCGTCCATAAGGAACAGCCCGCTGTCAACGTTACCAGCAATTCGGACACGCTCTTCATTCATACACAGCATGAGGACGAGGCAGAGAAGTCGTTAGAGGAGCCGCTAACTATGAGAATGGAAGCGCCAATCACAATGGCCATAGAAACTCCTGCTACGACTGCGGAAGTGTCTGAACAGAAAGTTGAAACTCCGTCACTCAGCCAAGAAATGAAGACCACGGCAGAGGATAGAATCAAACGTATGCACGATTTGCTCCGCAACAATCCGATGGGAGCTGAGATAGCGGAGAGTATGACGACCGAAGAGCTGTTGGGTGGCAGTGTTCCTGCCGTAGCACCATTGTCAGTGTCGGAGATGCCTACCACCTATCTTGGCGAGGGAGGAAAAATATGCAAGCAGGATGGTTACCTTGACAACAAGGCCGACTGAGAAAGCTATGAATGTTAGATAGAAACAGGGTCGCCATTTGGCGACCCTGTTGTTTTTTTATGCATGTGCCGACGGGTTACTTCGGCAAGAACAGTGAGGCAGATTTGGCTGGGATGAATTCCTTGCTGTTTCCGTAAAGTTCGCGATAGAGTGAGCGAGCGGAAAGGATGGCAATCTTCCCTTCGCGTCGTGTCACGATCTCCTCGTTGCGGGAGGATTTGTCTTTCAGCATGCGCCAGTCGGAGAGGGCTAGCCCATAGCAGATTTTGCTGCGCAGTTCTTTAGCTTCTTCTTCCGACATATTCTTCGATTTGTTGATAGGTTTCGGGTGCGTGGATGGTGGTTGGGAGGTCTCGTCCGCCTTCAGCCACAAGGACGCGGTTGAGGGAGGAATTGTCGAAGAGAACCCAATAGTCAACGCAGGACATGTAAAGCTCAAAAAGGTGCTCAAGGCCGAGGCGATAACGGCGATGGATTACGTGTTTGGGCACGTTGTGTCCACCGGCTTCTACTCGTTTGGCGACGCGCATCTCGGCCATCTCGGGGGAGTCGAGCCAGAAATAGAGAAGGCTGCAGCGATAACCCATCTGCTGCGCTTTGATGATGAGGGTACGGTAGGTGCGCGGCGAGAGTGTTGTCTCGATGGCGAAAGTGGCACCCTGTGCTAGCAGTTCATCGACACGCTTGACCAGCAGTCGCCCCGCCTGAACCATCACGGTTTCGGGGTTGAACGGCGAGAGGCCACGCGCAATTTCGTCGGCGTTGACGAACTCCTGACAACCGAGAATCTCGGGCAGCACCGTGTAGGAGGCGGTGGTCTTGCCGGCCCCGTTGCATCCGGCTATGATATATAACTGTTTGGATTCGTCCATCTATATTGTAACGACGGGATTGGTTTGATATTGTGTTGTGTTTACAAACTCCAGGTGGCACCGTCCTTGCCGTCCTTGACGGTTACGCCAAGTGAGCCGAGTGAGTCGCGAATCTTGTCGCTGGTGGCCCAATCCTTGTTGGCTTTGGCGGTGGCTCGCATGTCGAGAATCATCTGCATAAGACCGTCGATGAGAGCGGTGTTGTCGGAAGAGGCTTCGTCGCGGAGGCCCATCACGTCGAACACGAAGGTGTCGAATACCGACTTCAGCTCGTCGATGTCGGCTTGTGTAAGAGTGGCGTTGTGGTCGTTGACCGTATTTATCACCTTTGCGGCATCGAAGAGGTGGCTGATGACGATAGGTGTGTTGAGGTCGTCGTTCATTGCCTCGTAGCACTTTTCGCGGTAGCCTTTCACTTCGACGGAAGAGCTTTTTGAGGGCTGAAGTTTGCCGAGAGTGTGGTAGGCCTGCATAAGACGCTCGTAACCCTTTTGAGCGGCTTGCAGGGCCTCGTTGCTGAAATCGAGCGTGCTGCGGTAGTTGGCCTGCAGGATGAAGAAGCGGATGG
>JAEEGF012120553.1_pt1 | contig 31305 bp, 21 predicted proteins | sample 9134171 | NCBI WGS metagenome assembly JAEEGF01 (sample SAMN16246542, study PRJNA631951) | gut metagenome | biome: gut microbiome; feature: rumen; material: AP-attached | host: Bos | place: Iran: Karaj | collected 2018-10 | reverse complement strand
TTCATCTTTGTTCATGTTACCTGGTTTTGTAGCGAAAACAAAGGTAACGAAAAAGGCTGAACCTCGGCAACGGGATTCAGCCTGATTTTTTCAGCCGCAAAAAAGTTTTAGCGGACACCAATGGAATTAATATCTGGTTGGATTAAAGGCGTTTTTTCTTTGCTTTCAAGGCTTTATCATTATCATCAGTTATAATGAGATAAATTTGGCATAAGGCCCATTTTTACAGATGGATTAACAAACCTCGAAAGTCGAGATCATGCTTGAGTGCTTCTTCCATAGCATGGATGTCTGCATCTATTTGTTTTAATCTATCTGCTATTTCATCATCATTGTGTCTGTCATCAAGCAATGTTCTCAACTTCATCATCGCTTTTCCGTACTCTATGCCATAGTGAAGGGTTACCTCATCAATCGCCATTTGAAGGTTTGCAATACGCGACCAGGAATAGCCATAAAGGACTTTCCCACATTGTTCGTATCTTTGAATATCATGTTGGCATTCTTCAATTAGTTCTTCTCTTGTTTTATTCATGTTGTGATTTTCTAAAGCATTAACTAATTATTTCCCAGAAGCCGCCTTTATCAGGGCCCACTCTACGGAGGTATTTCCCACGCATATAATCTATGTTACGCATGATAGAATTAGCACTGATTCCTACAACTTTCGCAAGTTCAATTTTTGAAATATAAGGATTGTCTATCATGAGCCCCAGTATCGCAATACGGTTTTTTGTTAACTTATCACCATTTTTTGAAGCTCTTTCTATCAGCTTTTCCAGTAATACTTGACGAGTTACAGTCACCTTTTGAGTAACATCTCCATCATTTACAGTCACCTTTTCAGACACCTTTTTAGTTTTTACAGTCACCTTTTCAGACACCTTAGGCACAGATATCTTTAGGATAAAGTCGTCGGTGCGGAATGAAAGGGCAGATGTGCCATTGGCTTCAAGTTCTCTATAGATGCGGTCAACACCTTCTCCATATTCCTTGACGTAGTGATAAGCTTTTAGGAAAGCTGCTATCTTCGGATTACGGGAGAAGTGAGTGTTGCGGATGTTGGTTGGCTTCACCATTCCAGGCAGCTTGCCTGGTGTTTCGAATACGAGCCGGTTGTCAAACATCTTGATTTGGATCTCGGTTCCTTTGATGCTGTAGGCCCGATGGCAAACGCTGTTCACTGTCATCTCTTGAATGACGAATTCTGGATAATCGCGGCGTGTCACGAACTGGCCATGTTGTCCCAGGTATGTGTGTTCCCTAACCTGAGTCTCAATAAACTCTATGGTTTTCTTGACTTGGTTCAGGATGGTTCCTTCAAAAGTCACATCCTTGATGACGTTCATTTCAGCACCCACCTTTTCATCGACACCCTCATATCTGATAAAACGAGTGCGGGCGCGAGGGAAGAACTTCTGAGGGTTCTTACCGAATAGCAGAATGCATGCCGTGCTGACATCTTCCTCGCCTTGCTTATTGGTCATCACAAAACCATTGTTTTCTCGCAAGTATTGCAAAGGACTTTTCCCATAGCCAACCAATTTTGCATAGTCAGCCACGGCATCCATGTCAATGTCATCGATGGTTGCCCCATACACAGCTGTGTCCTCATAGAAGCGCTCACCCTTATCGTACATCAGCTGCACACGCTCATCAAACGATAGCTTCCTGCTCTTGTCACCCACACGCATGAAGGCTTCATCCGCCTGGTTGGTGTGCAAATACATGCTCGCAGGGATTTCCATCAGCAAAATGTGGTTCTCATTCCCATCCTTGTCCTTGCAAGGAAGGTAAGAGCAAGTTACGGGAATTGACGGATTGCAGAAGTCGAATGGAACACGAAGCAGCTCATTAAGTTTCTCCGTATGTTGGTCAACCCCCTCCAGAGTCCTGGTTTTATCCGACACACCTATAGCAAGCACACCGCCATCAGCGTTTGCCATTGCCACGATGGGCACCGCCAAAGCCTTCTGATCAATCTGAATGCTCTTGCAATCGAACGTTTGATCTTCCCTGCGAGTCTGTATTTCTTGTATCGTCATCGCTATTATCTTTTATGAAAAAACACATGTGATAGTTTTATCATGATAATCATTTTTCTAATTATGTATTATCATCAATTATTTCTACCGGCAATCCTATTCTTGATACATAGTTACAGAATCTTAGAGATAAACTTTCTCGGAATAAACCATCTAAGGAATATAATCGCTTATGAAGCTGATTATATAAGAAATCTCTATTCACTGTAAAAAAATGCTTAAAGTCAACTATTAATTCTGGTTTATCGTCCTCAAGAAATTTTAGGTAATGATATCTTGGATTTTGATTATCCATTATTGCTTTAGTTGCCGTATCTTTCCTTTTGCATCCTTGATTTTGTGCATAGATTCCTCCCCAATGAGTACCAGAAAGAAATTGTTCAAAATTGAATGCAGGAGCAATTGCTAGATGCAATAATTTCCGATCTCTATTTTTTGTTTCAAAATAATCATTCTCCAAATCACACTCTTGATTTAAACACACAACATACGGAAAGCAAATTTTATTAACAATCAATCTGCTTTCCCTTACTTCTATGTTCTCTATTATTTCTATATTTGAAAATATATCACCTTGTGAAATCCTCTCAAGCGTTTCCTTGGGGACTCGTGCTGATATTTTCAATATTTTTTGAGAGCTCATATATTATTTGAATTCGTTTTGGAGTTTCAAATTTCAACTTAATAAAATCTACTTCTTTACTTTCTCCTTCCGTGGTTGGAATGTCTATATAATCTTCCATAATTTTTCATTTTAAACTTTCAATATATTGAGAGTTCATAGACTTAACAAATGCCCCATATGCCATATGATTAAGATTTTTAATAACTTCATCCCACTCTTCGAAAGGGTGAGTAGAGTCATCATACGAATCAATGTCTAACAAAACATCATAGGTTGTCATAACAGCAGGGTAATACTTGTTTGGCACTCCGTACTGCAAACGCAGTTTAGAGTTTTCAGTATTATATTCTTCTTGAACAATCATGCGAGACAATTGATTCTCTTGACAAATACCTGAAAGTATTTTTGCCTTATCTTTACTCAGTACTTTTATTATTTCTTTTGGAGTTTTGCAATGGAAACTATTAATATACCTCATTCCTATGCGTTTACATTGAATTGTGAGCGCTAATTCAATAATAGCATCTGTTACTATTTTTAGACACTCTTTATAACTAGTGTTATTCACATATTTAGCCAAATCAATAATGAGCGCATTTTGAAATGTTGAGAACGTCAGATTTAAGGACTTTCCCTCATCTATTAAAACGAAATCTGGAGTCTGTTTCCTCTGCACCTCTTCTTTATCTTGTTCTAAGTCCACATTAATATTATAATTAATATGTGTTCTCTGTTCTAACCGAGTAAAATGTTTAGAAATCTTGTTAACAAGTGAAGCAAAAGCATTAACATCATTTGAAACGAAATCAATCTTCAAGATAAATTTTTTAATTTCATTGTTATACAATGTTCTATCAGCTGGTTCCATAAGAATTATTTTATTATTTATTATTTAGAATTATTCAACCCATACTTCGGGCATTCTGGTTTTAAACTCAGAGTCTATAAAATGGCATTGTTCTTTCACTATACCACGTCTGTGAAGGGCTGGCTGCAAGCAATATAAGTTAAAGGCATCCTTGTCAACATCCTCTTCTTTCTCCCATTGGGGAAATAGCAATTTCATGTATGCTGTTGCCATACGCTTGATTGCCTTAGAATCTCTCACATCGGCCTTTTCTTCAAACCTCGTGATCTTGTCAAACAGCAAACCATATGTGTTTTGTATTCTCATAGAATGTAAAACCTCTGAGAAGTATTCCACATTGATAGTCCATCCCTTGAATATCATACTATCATTTACCCTCGGTAATAGCCATCCCTCAATGAAGCAATGGAATCGGTCGAGTAATGCAGACTCTCGGAAATTCTGAGGAAGAGAGTCGAAATACCTTGGTGATATGGGAACATTGGATGCAGTTAACGGAATATTCCCCATAAGCATTAGGCCACATTCAGAAGTAAATTCATTATTGTCGATCGTTGTCTTACCACTTTCCAAATATGATTTCAATGCAGCCTGAATCTCCGCAGGCTCTTGAAATACGATGGTCTGTATTTCATCAAAAACTGTAAAGTCGTGATTCTTTATAATGCCATTCTGTTGTTTGGTCTTGTCATAGAACAGTTTTGCACGGGTAACCTTTCCTCCACTTACCAACCATCCATATTTAGACAGGTTCCCAAAAACATACGACTTGCCAGTGCCCTTGGGTGCTAGTTCCACGACATTTAATCTCGGCTCAATAAATATCAGTAAACGCGTAAGGAACTCCAATTTTTGTGTCATTGACACAAACCCATCTGGATCATACTCCATTGCTGACAGCAAGGTATCAATCCATTCTTCTGTTGTGAAGTTTTTACGGGCTTCTCGCAGGAAGTTAATGTCAACAGTCTTATACGGTTTGAATGGATTATATTCTACCATCTGAACATGATTCTTCCTGCCATTATCATCAGGCAGAAGACAAAGTTTTACAATGCCCCATTTCTCACCGTCCACCAGTTCTCCGGAATGTTTCTTATAGACATATTCAGGAATCAGACCTTCACGGAGTTTGATGCCGTAATCGGGAATGGCGAACTGTTTCTCGCCTTTCACCAAGTCGATATAAATGATGAAGCGAGTAAGAAGCACTACTTCTTCTCCTGACAATACTTTTTCTTTTACCATCTCCCCCTTTGCAGGTATCACCTTGTCAAGGAAAGCACTCAGTCCCATTGCGTCTATGTTTCCTGTTTCAAGGTTCAGAAAACGTTTCAATAAATAGTCTTTGACAAAAGATGGTAAGTTTCGCCCCACAAAAAGACTGTTTGTTGCTTTCGGATCTTTATAAATAGACATATCCTTGAAGTATGTCCGTATCTTCTGCTGCAGTTCTTCTTTCATTGCTTCTTCTTTTAAAAATCAAACAATTCATTCATCGTTGTTCCTGTATTCACAGAAATCTTATATGGACGGATGACGCTGCCTACGCTGATTGTGAATGTATCATTATCACTATTCAGCGACAACGTCTCGGAAATAAATTCATCTATACCAATTGACGAGAGAGCATATTGTCTGCCATCATATAATAAATACGGAATATCACTGCAATTCAAACCTGATATATGGAATTTGACTACAGGATTTGCACTCGATACCTCATCCGTCAGCGGATATGCATTCCAACTGATTTCTCTTGGACTTCCTGACACGATAAAGATTGGCACTAAGACCTCTTCTGGAGTACAGCCACCGTGAATACCTTGTCCTCGAGGGACCTTACCACATAGAGATTTATGACTCAGAGAGCATAGCGTATTCCCATCTTCAAGAACAATATAATTCTTGTCTATCGTTATACCTCCGCTCTTCTTTAATGCAAACCGCCCATAATGATCGCCTTCCACTCCACTCAGATTCAATCCTCCGCATAATTGTGAAAGATATGTTAGGCCGTGGTCACTCACAATGGCGACTTTCTTCCCTGCGTATTTACTGATAATCTTGTTGATGGCGGTCTTCACCATCTCTATTTCTTCTACCATTATCTGCGGATACACGTTTGTTGAACGGTGGGCTAGACTATCAAGATCACCTATCTTCATGCCTTGTATATCAACATCTGAAAGTTTCTGTAGTTCTACCTTGTTAACTGTTGTTGTGGTTGGCAACAATGCACGTGCAATCATCACATCGTTTAGATAGATATTTTCATGCTCACGCTCCCTTAGTAATTCCGAAACCAAAGGAATCCAGTCTATACCTAAGCCGTCAATCCAGAAGAAAACTTCTATGTCAGAGCGACTACTCAGTAATGTTCTCGTAGTCTTGAATGACTGATACCACGTATCAAAAACCACGCTATCAGCATTCTTCTCATTTATATGGTTTTCTATTTCACTAGTATATTTGTTCGCGATTTTTGCCTGTTTATATTCTTGGAAATAATCATCAAGCCAGGCCTTGCCACCGGATACGCTTGTAAGCCCTGGCTGTAAATAAAGAGCCAATTCTGGAAAGAATGGTCTGACGTCTCTTGTTGTGACAAGCTTCTTACCTAACCACACTAAGGCTATCTCTTTTTCTTTTGCTGTAAGTCTAGTGAAGTATTGTAGCGCTTGTTTATATCCCATCTTCTGAGGATTTGATTCTAACCGTCGTCCGAGCAGACTCACGACTTCCTCTGTCAGAATGACATGATTGTCTGCTGCTGCATTTAATATCTGTCGTCGTTCAAGTACTTCTGCAGATAAAGTCGACATATCAAGAGCAACTTCATTAAACAGGGCGCGGTTACTGTAGTCAGCCATTTTTTTAATGCAACGACACAATAATTCGTCTGAATTATGTGTCGAATAATAGAACAATGACAACAGCCATCTGTCAAAAGAAACACTGTGAGCAAACCATATCCTTAAGAACGTCATGCTGTCCCCTATTGCTGCCACTCCAAAATAATGCTGCACAAATTCACTGAATACAAAAGGGCGACTCATATCTATTTGCTGAGCCAATAGTCGCCACTTATCTTCTTCTGTCTCCTTGTAGATAATATTCTCAAAATTAAGTCCCAAGCCTTTCGTCAAAAACTCATATACGTTTTGTGGTACAAAGTATGTAAAAGCGTTGTCTGGATTAGCATTAACAGAATCCGTATAGATTGTCCTTGATGTTGTTATGATAGTGTGTTTATTTTGGGCATCATTATCCTTCCAGATATTCAGCCATTCAAAAAGGCTATGTACAACATTATATTCATTTGCTAAGCCCTTAACTCCATAGCTTTCAGCATCACTCATGATAACGACTCGATAGCCATTACTATCGGAGTCCTTCAAATGCCATATTGTTATTTGACTCTCGTTTCTAAATGACTGCATCTTTTCCTCCAATCCCACAATGGGGATATAGATACGCTGATGCACATCCTGAGCTTCATTACTTCCCTCAATTCCCTTTAGCGATTTTATAAGGGCATCAAATGTCTTATCCCTTGTATTGTCATAAAAGCGGGCCAATTCTGAGAATGGTGCAACCAATCCGTCAGCGGATCCGATCCTCTTCACATAGTCTTCAATGGCTTCTCCAAGCTCCTGGTAGGTCATCATCAAGTCAGGATAACGTGTGTCCATCCATTTGTCAACGCTCTCAACATGAACTTGCCTTTCAGTCTGTAACCATTCTATGAGTTTGAAGCAAGCATCAAAACTGTCAGTTAGTATAAAGCGAAGAGGGAAACGATTTAAATTAGATGCCCCTACTTCAATAGAAACATTCTTATCGGCAATTATCTCTTGCTTCAGTTCTTCAAGTGTCAGAATATCCTTATACATACTTTATGATGATGTCAAGTGTTCTTACATCAGCGTTTTCGCATAAATCTGTCAGTAGTTCCTTCAAGATACCGCTTGAGGCCATTACTAATACACGTTTTGCTCTCTGACGTTTTTCTTGAATCTGGGATTCATCTTGTGGAGGGGTATGTTCTGTGTTTGTACCGCTGTCAGGCTCAGTCAAAACGAGTGTTTTGCCTTGTTCCTGCCCTCTGAGTTGTTCACGCTCTCGTTCCAATTCTTCTATTCGACGTTTTTGTTGTTCATCTCGCATCGTGCGCAAAGAGTCCTCTACCTGATCTTCAGACCAAAGGCTATATGTTCCTGCTAGATGTTCTTTTAAATACGTATAGGCACCATCTACTTCTTCGGTTTTTAAGGTTATGCGATCTAAGGATAGAAGATAAGCCGAAAAACCCTTTCTAAAACTATCGGCTTGCGGCAATAATAGATTTCCTAAATCAGTTCTTCTCTGTGATAGTCCTAATACGGCGGATGCCATCAACTGAGGTTTTTTAACGCTATCGGCCTCATTAACAACTTCCACGATATCGTTAATAACTCTTTTCAGATCTTCGTCATCAGTAGCATATTTTAATGACCACAATGGATAGCCAACAGACTGAACATATTCATGTTGCATAGTCCACCGCGCATCTTTCAAACTGCTGATTTCAATGTCGCCCTTTAGCTTTTTAAGACCAAATACGCTAACTAACAGCTTACTCAATTGTCCTGCTTCACGACTTTCGAGTTCAAATTCTAATTTGGAGGACACTTTGTCTTTTGACCAAGCGTCAAACAGCTCCACCACATCATCAACAAGATGCCCTGCAGAACGCGGTTTACCATTTAGATATATTTTATCAATATAAGGACGAAGGGCAAATGCCACCATTGCCATTGGTGCAATAGTCTTGAATAAGCCATATGGAGGTTCTGTAAGACCTTTCAATTTCTCACCGAGATTGAATGACTGATTTTTATTTGTATGAGCAAAAGCCGTTTTTACGTACTCAGCAACTAACCATAGTGGATGTCTCTTATCACAATCCATTTTCCAGTTCAAGTGTTCGTCCACACTGTCTTGAAGCAATAGCTCAACGTGTTTATATTGAGCATTGAGTTTTGCAAGAATTTCTGATCTGGAGTTATAGTTTAATATTGCTTGTACTGCAGTCTTTGCCGATTGTTCCTTCCAGTATGTTGTTGACTTCTTTTCCAGGATTGAGGGTAAGGACTCTGGACCGCTAGTAAAAATAGAAGGCAACACCTCCATATTGAATGTACTTGTGATCCTATTACCATTTGCAGCCAATCGCTTTCCGTTTACATAGAAAGAGACATTACCGCTTCTAATACGCATAAACCATTCTGCGATAATCTCTGTAGAGTTTTTTGTATAGGTTTGTGTTTGGTTTACCAACGAGTGGCGTTGGGCACATGTTGCATTCGCTTGATATTCAATAAAGCGCTCATAATTCTTTTCTCCCAAAGCCGTATCTAAAACCACGAAGCATACTGTTTTAAACCGTTCATCGGTTGTATTCTTTGCTGCAATGGTTTTGAGTTCGGCTAATTCTTGCTCAGTCTTGCCAACAAGATAAGCTACACACAATTGATGACCTGGTGTATGTCGTCTCAAGCTTTCCACTTTATTTAACAAAGTGTATTCATTAGATGATAATGACAAGAAATCACAATTAACTGGTCTGAAAACTTGTGAAGCAAACGAATTCATTAAAACAAAGCCTGTTTTGTTGAATTTCGCTACTTGCTCTGCACTCTGATAAGTGGATGTGCGTAAATCGTCTTTAATCTTCAGTATCTCGTCTGGTGGCAGTGCAGTAAACAATATGGAGTAATTGCCGTTTGGTTGGCGTTGGATTATGCTCTTTTCATTGAACCAATCCAGTATCTCAATGAGTCTGTCATATATCGGTGTCCCTTCAAACAATAGAGCGATATTCTCTTGTGATGGAGTTACCGTATCATCATTAGCTCGGTTGTTCAACGCATTGAGCAGCAGTATTCCCTTGAATACAGCCATTGTATCCTTACCTTCTTCATCAACGGCAAGATGGTGGCTATTGTATCGTTCTGTCACTGCCCCATATTCCTGAGTGCGTTCTTCAAAGAATGATTGAACGTAATCCCACAGATAATCAGCAGTAATAACTTTACCTTCAGAATACGCTTCTTCGCTATCAAAGAAAGCTTTTACGCCATCACTTGCCAAAAAGTCGAATACCGAGCGGCTGCTGGAACCTGCCACTATGGCAAAATATGTTGCTAAATTAGCTGTAGCAGGATGTAAAGGAAATAAGTTTGAAAGATCTCTATATGTTTGCTCTGGATCTGAACTTGAGATGGTGAATTTTTCTATAAGTTCTCTGTGTTTATCGCAAAACTCATCCTGTCTCATATTATATAATCCATAATGCAGTATCTTGAATTTTTTGGACATAATGCGGTAGGCAGAGACAGGCGCCATATTATACACAAAATAGTTATATCTCCCCATTGTTTTGTTCATTGCCTCGTTATCAAGTTTAGAAAACACTGAGGGGTGAGAAATAAATAAGAAGTAGCTGTCATTTTCCACCTTATTTAGAGTTTCTTCTACTTCTTGAAGCAGTGTGAAGATGCGAAGTGCCAATTCCGAAGTGCCAATCTCAGTAAACTCATCCCAGATAAGCAGCAGCCCAGTATAACCAAGATCTTTTGCCCTAAGTTCATTTTGCACCTCTTCTAACCACTGTGGTAGTACATTATTCTGCAAATTGATAGAGTAACCGCCTGCATTGAGCGCCTCATTGACACGGCTGAATACTTCAGTATCGCATTCGTTCAGTCTTTTCCTTAATCTTTCTATGTCTGGTGCAACGCTTTTTAATAGTTCATTCTGCGAAATTAGCATCTCCCAAAAGCTTGGTTGGCTTTCAATGTGACTCACATAACTCTGGAAGTCGGTGGGAACTGTGATTTCGATTTCTTCACGAAGCAAGGCATTCTTCACTTCCTTTTGGATTTGTAGTGATAAGTCTGCCTCACGTGAAATATATTGCTGCCCGTAAAGGTTTACAGGGAACAACCGCTTGTTGCGCCTTAATTCTAAGACACTGTTTTTCAACATGGCATATTTCTCTTCACGATATTCATCATTGACAAACTCCTCTACGTTTTCTATTGGGTCGCAAAGGAGATGTTTCAAGACGGAACCTGCATGACTTTTGCCAGATCCATATGTTCCTGAAATCCATATAGAACGATGCTTGTCTTGGTCATTATTGCGCACAGCTGCCACGGTTTGTCTCAGCAGGTTGTTAAATAGATCGTTTGCTATAAATGTTTTCCAATCATCAGGTGCTTCTGCCTTAATGTTATATGCCGGACGCATTTGTCGGAGCGTCACAATATCATTGTATTTTGTTGCCATAGTATTGGTTTTGACGGTTAGAATTTCAATATGTCTAAGCTGGTGATATCATCACGAAGTGTTATACTGTCAAGTCCCATATTGAGCTCTGCAGTAAGAAGCCTGTTCTGAGCTGCATTGAGTGCGCGGAGTGTTTTGAAGAATGTATTTTTTGATATTCCCAACACCTTGTTTGGCCCTGTCGTGCTTTCATCTTTGTAAAAATCGGATATGCGAAGGGAGCGAACACCTTTTTTTTCTGCATACTTATATAGAGAATAAGCAAGACCTGTAGGTGTTATGTATTCATATTCAGACCTTCTCAAAGTCTTCTGACTATCATCATTGGCATTATAAGATAGCAATGGTCCGATAGTTGCATTACGAATTGTCTGTATGAATGCTGATGCAGCATTCTTTGCTGTGCTTTCAGATTGAGTATAGCCTTGTTCGACAATAAGCGAAGCCATTAGTTTTGCATCATACTCATGATTAGTCGTAATGTTATTGGCAAACCATTCAACGATAAATGAGTGATAAGCCAGGTTAGTAAGTATGACTTCCCATACTAATGAAACATCATCCATAAAAATGTCACAAATGACGTTACCTAATGGAGTCAACTTTGAGTGTGCATCAATTATCTCGGCATCTTTTAACCACGCTTTGAATCCTTCTTCTTGCGGCTTTGCCAAACTGCTGCTACCCCAGAAGTCATCACCTAACTCCACAAATTCTTGAAGCCAAGCTTCGCGAAGTCCAAAGGTCTTATAACCCTGTACTTTTGCGTTAATCTTTTTATCCATATCGTTTATCATTCTTATACTATCAGCTGCGATACATCCTTTATCATGTGAGGTAATACACTTTAGGCAATGTACGCATTTTGTTTTGTCAATATTTAAATTAGGATATATGCTGAGAGCTCCAGTAGGGCAATCAACCTCGCATACTTCACATTGTACACAATATGTACACTTGTAAAGTACTCGTTTAAGGTATAATATGAATTGCTTATCGTGTGTACCATAAACTATCAATGTGAAGTCTTGTCGACATTTATCATACAAAACTTTGAAATCATATATGCTATCCTTGTATTTCAAAGAACCGTTGTCTTCACTATCGCCAATACGGACTGTATATTCACAGAGCGCATGAAGCCAATGATATAAATCAAAATTTGACTCTTTTACAATAGCGATAAAACTATCCTGTTTTTCAATAAATGTCACATTTTTATTGCCCAGAGCTTTGTTGCCGATTGCTTTTATCTTCCATCTGCGTTCTCGCAAATATCCTTCAATATCAGATATCTTTCGACTAACAGCCCAATCTTTGATTCTATCTTCGAATGGTTTAAGTTCGGACTGATATTTAATCCGAATTATCATATCATCCCAAGATGTGGAGAATGGACATATAATACAACCGACTCTTGCCTTTCCCTCACGATAAGCTTTATTGATGGGCAATTCATATTGAAACAGATAGAGAAATATCTCAACAGTATTCCAATTCAGTATTGGATGGGCATTATGGATCGTAGTATGTTTACCTTGACCTATTCTTGGATAGTTTGACCTCCTGGTGCTTTCCTCTGCTCGCACTCCATCAAAAGTTAGCACTTTAGCTTGCTTGCCATCTTCTTTTTTTAGCAGTCTATATAACGGTGCTGTCTTCATGATAGAACAACACCACCGATGAGAATCACTCGGAGTACCAATCTTATCCCAGTAATCCAAAACGGAGGCATGGTTTCTAGCCATACGGAACCTAAGGTCTGGAAAGCGTTCGTGGTAAAGTCTCTGTACCTCTTCATATAACTCAAGTGAAGGAGGTAACTCATAGCCAGTATCACTATAGATGACCTCAAAGTCTGTACTTGGCATAGCTCTGGTACACAGATCGAGTACTACCTGAGAGTCCTTGCCGCCAGAAAAGGAAGCCAAGAAATAATCTATCTTGGTGGTCTGATATATTTTGCGCCCCTGCTCTTCTGCTGCATCAAGTGGCATAATGTCAAACGAATCGCAGTCCTCCTTCACGATAGCCATCTTTTGCTTGCGTTTAGCCTCGATCCGCCTTACTAGAGCTTCATAGTCCATCTGGTTTGATGCCACTCGGTTTGTACTCTTGCGCGCTTTGGCATATTGATTGAAGGTCTCGTAAATAAATTCGATGGCTTCACTTTCCAGCGTAAACATATTCTCCTTGTTACGCTTTATCATCTTTGCCATATTTACGGGTTTCAGGCCTACCTTGATGTCTGCTATACTCTCTGCCAACACAATGGTAGCAGCATCATAGATGTTGGCACCTTTAGCCTCGAACATTAGTTCACCTCTATACCAATATTGCTTGTTGATAGCCCACATCAGTGGTTCTTTGCATCGTGGGTATTTCCATCCTAGCTTATCAAGCCCAAGTAAATCGAGTTCCTCGTAGAACACAGGCCGCGGTGATACACCAAGCGTGCCTTCCACGATACGAGTGTGCAATAGCACTCCTCCAGTCTCTTTGTCCCACGTTATCTTATGCATTCTTCTTTAATCTGACCAATTCGGATAATTCTACTTCAAGTAGCTCTGCTATTTTCATGTAAGTTTCCATTGGTGGCTGTGAAGAGTTGGTACACCATTTTGATACCGTAGTAGGTGCACAACCTAACTGCTCTGCAAGCCACTTGTTAGTCCTTTTTTTCTCTGCCAAGACTACTTTAATTCGGTTTATGTCTTTGTCCATGATGGATTGTACTTTGTTATGCTTACAAAGGTACTCATTTTCTTTCGAAAATGATGTTTTCTATTGCTTTATTTAATAATTAACTTCACTTAATTGCCTTTTATGCCACTTTTTGAGTGTCCTAATCTGAGTTAGGTATTACTTTACCAAGAAATCAATTGCTAAGTTTACCATTAATGCTGAAACAGCAACACTGCGTTTTGCATTTGTGTCGTTGAGAGAGTCTTTAACGTTTGATGCAAGAAAGTCTGCTGCTATGTGAAGTGAATGGTTCATTAGTTCGGTCTTTGATTTGTTATTAAGAGCATCATCAATTCCCTGTAATGCCCAAACAGCGGGATTGGCAACAGCTGATATTTTATTGTCAGGATAAACAATATCTACGAGAGCAAGAGCATACTTGATCACTTTCAAGAAATTCCCTACTGTCAATTGCTTTTCGTTTTGTGCGTACAAGACATCCGTGCTTTGAAATTGAGCTGGCCGTGAGAGTATCAGATACGCATATTGACAATCTCGCCTGATGTATTGCAAATTCATCCTGAACAAAACATTCATACAAGCCACAGTATAAACGTTCAACACGCTTGGATGCAGACATTCAATAGTGGTGCGTACGGGATAGGTCTTTATGCCACAATTGGCATAGATTTTTGCCATTTCTGCATTAGCCAGTTCGTGAAAATTGGGAATCCCCAAATTCTGGCAGTTGGTGCAACATAATTCTATTGCCTTCCTATCACGCTTTTTATAGTAGGCATCGGAAAGCTGATTATAAGCATCATCTATTGATAATGGAGGATTATTGTTTGTCATCATATTAGTATATGATATTTCTTAGTTCCAGTTCTTCATTGTTTTTTTCTGCAATCTTTACGACGACATTTGTCAGAATTCTTTCCAATTCTTTCCAATTCTTTAAACATTGGAAAGAATTATTTCATAAAAGGTTTTACGGCATCTTCAAAACTATCACTTCTAACATATCCCTTTTTGACCTTATTGAAAGCGAACTCATCTATAAGTCCACGTTCTACAAGCCCCATAATATCACCCTTGGCAGTTGTTGGACTAATAAAGAATTTGTTTTGAATATCCTTGACCGTGATAACTTCTTTAGGATTATCTACAAATAGTTTAACAATTTGGGCTTGACGTTCATTAATGTCACCTAATTGCAAATAAGCATTTGCTGCCTTTTTTTCATCTTGTTTTCGCTTGAGATAAGTCTGCAATTGCTTAAATGATAGCTTTAGTACTCTCAAATTATATGCAACAAAATAACCAATATCGTTATCGTCCGCAGCCACATACTGATATGATTTCTCATAGGCTTTTTTGGATCTTATAATAACCCTTGAGATTGATAAGTATTCAGTTAACCAGTATTTCTGCTTAAGCATATACCAATAGAACAATGCACGTGCAGTCCGTCCATTACCATCAGCAAACGGATGCATATAAGCGACCATATAATGAATGATGATGCCTCTAATGATTGGATGGATGAATACCTTTGGTTTATCCTCATTAAAAAAACGGCACAAGTCTTTTACAAATTCAGGCAACTCGGTGTATGATGGAGGGTAATGTACTACTTCATGAGTAATCGTATCCTCAACAAACACCGTGTCACTGGTGCGAATCCGTCCAGCGTCTTCGGGGTTATTCAAAGTGCCTTCAGTCATCAGGCGATGGATTTGCAAAAGCAACTCTTTGGTCAATGGAGTATCCTGGTTCTTCACAACAAACTGAATTGTTTGATAATTGTTGGCTATCATCCGCTGGGATTTATCTTTGGGGGTGATTTTCTTGCGTAACATGTCTTTTGCTACCTGGCGAGTAGTTGACGCACCTTCCATCTGACTAGAGAAAATGGCTTCTTCAATCAGAGAACTATTGAGATACCTTTCTTTATTATCTCCAGAAATAATTGAATTTGTTCCCCAAAACCCACCGAAATTCATGTCAAATTCATGGCACATTCTTTGCATCTGATTCGTAAGGCCCATGACAAAACCATACTTTTCCCAGACATGAATAAAACTCTTAATTCTGGAAGCTTTGACATAGGTCCATAATTGCTTTGCAGAGCATCCTTTAGGACGTTTCTTATACTTTACATCGTCCCAATACTCATAGTCCTCATTTATTCTGTCAACAATAACAGCAATATCCTCTTGTGGAGGATTCACCATAGCTTCAAGCAATTCCTTATCTCCAATCCTCGGTGGGGTTTCTATAATACTCATCTTTCAAAATAAATATGATGTTAATGCCACAAAATTAAGTAATTCTTTCCAGTCTTGCAAGAATTGGAAAGAATTGGAGAGGTTTAAGAACTCGATTTAACAATAAATAACACTGAATTCTTTCCAAAGTTTAAAGAATTGGAAAGAATTGGAAGGTTTTAAGATTGTGTTTCCCAGTATGCCAAATTACGCTTTAAGATCGTTCTTCGTGGCTCTTTCCCTTTTGCTAAAGCACGTTATGAATGGCAGTTTGGTTTGTCGCTTTGCTATATATGCGCAATGCGGACTAAACTTATTCTTCTTTCGCCAGAATTGAAAATACTAGCTGGCGAAAGGAAAAGGTGTTCTCTTTTGGCCAGTAAGGATCTTTGGTCACAATTCCAATGTAGGCAGGCTGTTGATGGCATCCTCTTTCAGCTTGTCAACAGCACGGGTGTACTTCTCGGTATGCTTCAGTCCGCTATGACCGAGGAGACTGGCGACAGTCTTGATGTTGGCACCGTTATTGAGGATGTTCACGGCGAAGCTATGGCGGGCGCAATGCCAGCTGATGTGTTTTTCTATACCGGCACGCTTCACCCATCGCTTTACTGACTTACAGCAGCTCTCGTATGAGGGAAGATTGAAGATAAGCGATTCCCTGGTTTCACCTTCTTTTGGCTTGCCAACCAGACGAATCAGACCATCGTTGAGGGGTATGGTGACCCAGCTTCTGGCAGAATGTCCTTTGATCTTGTCTTGCTCGAAGCGCAAGAGCCTGTTGGCATAGTCTATGCTCGAGTAGCGCAAGTCCTTCACGTCACAGAAACGCATCCCAGTGTAAAGGCAGAAAATAAAGGCGTTGCGCACATTCTCCTTCTCAAACTGGTAATGGGTGTTAATCAGCATTTGGACCTCCTCTTGCGAGAGGACGTCCTTAGTCAGCATCTGGTCATCAACGATACACCTAACGCCCTTGCAGGGATCTTTTGCCATGATACCTTGATCAATGGAAGCACGTACCACTTTCTTGAAACGCTGCAAAATACTCTTGGCTCCTTCGCCCACGCTGCGTGTCTGCAGATATTCGGCAAACTTCACCATCATTTCATGGGTGATTGCATCCGGCTTGATGAAGTCTTGCATCAGTGGATGATACTCAGCCAAAAAGTCCTTGAAGCGGTTATACGCAATTTGAATCATGCGGATGTCCTTCTTGGTGTAGCTATTGATGTACGACTGGTAGTAGTCGAGGAAATTAATGCCCTTATCCTTCTTCAATCGGTACCCCTCACGGTTCTCCAAAAACTGCTGTTCTCGCTCGAAGCGTATCTTCCTCGCCAACTCTATTGTCTCCTTCACTTGTTGCCGCTGAATTGATGTGCGTGGAGCTGCCATGACATATAGCGACAGACTTTCCTTTTTGCGAATGGATGTGCCATTGTCTCGGTTATAACCCATCTGGTACTCTAGATACAGGCTGTATTCCGTGCCGTTTTTCACGAGTTTTCTCAGTAATCGAGGGTTCCCTCTCTCTATCAAATTCTTATTTTTGCCTCTTTCCTCTGCCATAATGATGATTTAATTTCCTTTGTTTTCCCTTTATTTATCGTTGTTTGCAAAGGTACAACGTCTTTTAAATATGGGGTGTTAAAAAGGTGTTAATTTTGACAAAACAAGGGCAAAAATAGGGTATTTTGGTGATAATCCGCAAAAATTGAAAGTTATCTAAATTATTATATATCAATTACTTAATTGCTTTTTCTTTCCTTTGTTTTACTCGGTTAAGTACCGGCTCTGGGTACGAGTATAAGGTGCTGATAATCAATAGATTACAGCGCCTTTATTTTCTATGACTTTTGGGAATTGTTGATTAGGACCGGTCAACAGAACTAAACTATTGCTGCTGCATGATTGATGATGTCATCAAAATGGGTTATCCCTGTTTTCTGTGAAACAATCAGCTGGTTTTCAGTTTTTGAGCGATGAAAAAATGCTATATGATGGTTTTTCTGTACTTTTGCAGTGGAATAGTTATGGATTCACTTTTCTTTTATCATATAGAAGAGGATGATTTGGCAATCTTTAAAAGAGCGATACGCACGTTTCAAGCGTTGGCAACGTGAGCCGCTAACATATGTCAAGGGTGAGGATGAGCACCGCTGCAGCAACTGTGGGTTCACCTTCACGGGCCACTATTGCCCTACATGTTCGCAGCGGGCAGGCTTGGGCCGCATCGGTTGGAACAGCGTGCACCAGAGTGTGATGGACGTCTGGGGCTTGGGCTCGCGTTCTGTTTTGTCTAGTGCGTGCCAGTTGCTGTTGCGCCCCGGCTATTTCATCAGTGACTACATCAGCGGCAAGCGACAGGTGAGTTTTCCGCCGATGAAGATGCTGTTCATTCTGGCGGTCGCCTATGCAATCATCTTCCATTGGCTGTTCCCTGACTTTAAGGGCCTTGGCTATGGTATGGATTTCAGTGAATTAGGTTTCAGTATGGATGATGGGGAAAACATGGCTATTATGTCCAAGCCGTTTTATGACTGGTATGAGTCCCATTTCGGCTGGTCTATGCTGATACTGTCCTTCATGGCCATCTTCCCCACCTGGGTCATGTTCCACTATTCGCCGGTTAACACACGGCACTCGCTGCCCGAAGGATATTTTATCCAAGTCCTTTTTGCCGACATGCAAGTGGCCATTTTCCTGTTGATGTTGCCGTGCTGGTTCTTTCTCAAGCAGATGACCGTTCTCACTGTCCTTTTCATTCTCGTAATAGCTTATTACATCATCGGTTACAAGCAGCTGTTTGGCTATGGGCTATGGGGCACCTTGTGGCGCCTGGCATTCGTCTTTATATTTGTTTACTGTTGCGCGTTATTGCTAGGGCATTTCGTGTTCTTTTCAGGGCCTACCCGCGACATTCAAGTGATGGGATTCAATTTGCCAGCCAAAAGCTTCATGACAGGCTTCTATATCTTCACCGGAGTCCTGATTTTGTCCACGGGCTACCTCATCAACCGCCTCGTCACCCCCAAGACCCGCAAAACCCGACCACAAGACGCCGCCCAGTAACCCAAAAACCGACGAAAAAACCCAGAAGTGCTGGTATTTAGGTATTGATTAAAGCGCCAATCGTTTGCTTGTCAAATGGTTGGCGTTTTGTTGTGTTCTGTGTGGAGGTGTTCCCGCCGGTGGTTTACGGGATAGAAATCCAAATAAATGCACTATCTTTGCGACCATATTGCAACACTGATGACGAAATGAGAAGATTATTGACAACGATGCTCCTGCTGTCGGCCATACTGCAGTCGGGGGCTGTTCTCAAGGAGAACACCATCCATCAAACGCTAGGTGTGCTGTGTGAGGAATTGAGCGAGACCCACCAGGAACAAAAGCAGCGTGCTAAGATGTTCGAGGCGCTCAATGGCCAGTTCCAGCGCAATTTTGAGCGTGACATGGAACTGTGCAACAATATCGAACTGATGCTGTATAGCCAAAAGGAGCAGAACATCTTTGACCTGGCCTATGCCTGCGGACAGGCGACCGAACTCTACAACCGCGTGTCGCGCACCCACTCGTTCAAGCAGTTCGAACAGCAGCAGGACGAGAAAATCGCGCAATACGAGAAACTGGTTCAGGCCCTCCACAATCTCCCTGATGAACAGCTTAAAAACAATGAAAACCGCATCACCCGCGACAGCTGCATCTATCTGGCCAAGGTCATTGAGAGCGACATCCGCAAGGCCCGTGAGACGCTCAAGGACAATCACCAGCGCAGGCAGCGGGTCGCCAACAAGGCCAAGAAGCTCAACGACTATGCGCTGAGCATGTATGAGCGCATCCGGCAGAGTGTGTTCGTCAATGGCGGCCAGAACTATTTCCAGATGTTGAAACGGTTCAACTACAACTGGAACAACAGCAAAGATGACATTGCCGAGAAATATACCCATGCCCGCAAGACGCGCAGCGAGTGGCGCGGTCCGCTCATCGGCTTCCTGTTCATCTTCATGGCGGTGTATATTGTTGGTGCATTGCTGCTCAGTTGGTTGATTATCAAGTTTCTGGTACCCAAACGCTGGTTATCGCACAAGTCTTACAAGGCGTTTCTCCAAAAACGTTCCAGCATCATCATCTGTGTGGCTGCAGCAGTCTTCGGCATTGCCACGTTCATCATCTCGATCATCATCGACAAGAATTTCATGATTATGGCCACGCGGCTGTTGAGCGAGTATGCCTGGCTCATTGCCGCCATCTCGTTGTCGGTCATCATCCGCATGAACGGCTCAACGGTCAAGAGCGCGATGAAACTGTATGTTCCCGTTCTGATGGTTGGATTTGTCGTTTTCGCCTTCCGCATCGTGTTCCTGCCCAGCACGGTAGTCAATCTGCTGTTCCCTGCCCTGCTGCTGGTGTGCACCATCTGGCAACTGATTGCCAACAAGCGCCACAACACCAACGTGCCGCGCAGCGACGTGTTCTACTCGTGGATTTCGTTCATCGTCATGGCTGTCTCGTGTGTCATGGCATGGATGGGCTACACCTTGATGAGCGTTCAGGTACTCATCTGGTGGATCATGCAGTTGACGCTCATCCAGACCATTACCGTCATCTACGACCTGCTGCACACCTATGAGGACAAGTACATCCCCAAGAATAGCGACATCAGGAAGACGTGGTTCTATGACGCTGTTTACAAGATGATTATCCCCATTGCCGCAACGCTGAGTGTTGCCCTGTCGATTTACTGGGCTGCACAGGTGTTTGACCTCACGCAGTGGTGCGAGCGCATCTTCCGCTACAAGTTTGTGGACCAGCCGGGCATCATCGTGCTGTCATTGAACAGGATACTGTTCTGCGTTGCCGCGGCATTTGTGTTCAATTACCTCATCTACTTGTGCATCGAGGGATACCAGCTGTGGAAGATGTACAAGACCAAATCCAAGAACCGTGCCGTTACCCTGTCGATGAACATCATCAAGTACATCGGTTGGGGCATCTACATCTACATCGTGCTGGTCACCCTGCACGTTAACCGCACGGGCATCACCTTCATCCTCACGGGCCTCTCGACTGGTGTCGGCTTCGCCATGAAGGACACCCTCGAGAACCTGTTCTACGGCCTGTCGCTGATGAACGGACGCGTCAAGATTGGTGACGTCATCGAGTGTGACGGCGTGCGCGGCAAGGTCAAGAACATCAACTACCAGAGCACATTGGTCGAGACCATCGACGGCTCGGTCATCGCGTTCCTGAACAGCCAACTATTTACCAAGAACTTCAAGAACATGACCCGCAACCACGGCTACGAGATGGCCAAAATCACCGTCGGCGTGGCCTATGGCAGCAAGATTGACAAGGTGCGCGAGATGATTATCGACCGCATCAGCCAGCTCGACTGCTACGATGCCAAGAAGGGTGTGCAGGTGCTGTTCCAGAACTTTGGCGAGAGCAGTGTCGATCTGCTGGTTGTCGTGTGGGTGCGCGTGGCATCACAGGTCGCCGACATCGCCCTCGTCAAGGAGAACATCTATAGCGTCCTCAACGAGAACGGTATCGAAATCCCCTTCCCGCAGTCCGACGTCCACATCCGCACCGCAGTCCCCACCTGATATTGCCGCATCCCACCCACATGAAGAACCTCGCCATCGGCGGCAAGGGCCTCAGCGAGAACGCCTTCCAGTAATTAATCGATTCCACAACCCCAAATTAAAGTGCCCCGGCAGCTACGTCGGGGCACTTTTTGTTATTGTTTGTTTGTACTCTCGTTTACTGTTGACTGCCCTTGCTTACGCGTCAAAAAATCCCCATTTCATCGCCGTTTTTGGTCGTATTCTTGAATTAGAACACCCCTACCCCAAAAGAATGCAACATTTCTCTTGTTTTCTTATACTTTTGCAGAAAATCTCGTAATTATTCATCCAAATTTTTAGATCCATGAAGAAATTATTGTTACCATTGATTGCTGTTGTTGCCCTAGGAGAGGCGGCAGCCGATGAAATTCCCGCTGGCTTCAAGCCTTTGGAGACACCGACCTCTGTCCGCCCCGACTACCAGGTGATTGCCGATGGCGTTAAAATGCCTAATGAACTGAGGTTCTTTAATCCCAAGACGTCCACCCCTTCGCGTTCTTCGGCAATTATCTATGATCAGCCTGAGGGTGAGTTGAAGACATACTACCGCTCGGGTGGTGCGATGTTCTTTCAAGACTTGTTTGTTGATATACAGCTGGTAACTGGTCCTCAAGAAGGCCATGCTTATGTGGTTTACGGCGATAACGGTAAGGTTTATCTCAAAGATCCCGTCTATGGCCTTAAAACTGGTGCATGGGTTGAAGGCACGTTGAGCGATGACGGCACTCAGATCATTGTCCCTCTGGGTCAGACCCTCTATGAACAAGGAGGCAACACCCTTGACTTGTGTTGGGGATCCACAACCTATACTGGAGAGCCTGATGAATGGTATGGACTTCCCGTCTGGTTCACAATCGATGAGAGTGTGACTGAGGCGGTTTATACCATTGATGGCGACTGCCTCTATTTGGAGGACACCGAGGGAAACTATGAGGCTGATTTTCCCGATCATGCAAGTATGACTGGCTTGAGTGCAGCTTGGAGTGATTATAATCGATGGAATTGGTGTATTGATTACGGCACGGTTTATACTGAGCGCCCCTTTGACCCATGGCCTGTTATTGAAGCGCAGCCAGAGGGCGAACTGGTTGATTACCTCCGCTCTGGCGAATATCTCTTAAATGGTGTATATGGCCCGTCTATGGATGTGCAGTTTGGTAAGGCATATTGTGTCTTTGGCGACGATGGGAAGGTCTATATTATGGATCCTATTATCTGTGGTGACTATCAACGTTATCGTCCGCATCCGAATGTTTCGACTGTATGTTGGGTAGAGGGAACATTGAGTGAAGATGGTACTACTGTCACTGTTCCCATGGGGCAGGGCCTCGGATGGGATGAGGAGAATGACGTGGCCTATGTCTTGGCCAATGTCACCATACTGGTCGATGAGGATGGTCAAATATACTACCACATCAACGAGGATGTTACCGAGATGACCTATACCATCGACGGCAACAAGCTTATCCTGAACGGCACCGACGGTGACATGAATGCCGAATGGCCTATGCAGATAACCGGTCTCGCCGAGTGCAGCATGTATCCACAGTATGACTATGAAAAGGCTTTCACTGGGAATATGGAATGGAACACCGTTTGGCATAAGATTGTCAGGACGCCTGTTGTCCCAGCCAACCCCAGCCTGGATCCTGCAGACTTATATGGTCAGGATGCGTGGTATGACTGCGGTAATGAAAGTGGCGCGAGCGAGTTAAAACACTTCATCATACTAGAAGATGTTGACGGAAATCCCATCGATGAAAAATATGTGACTTACAGCATCTTCACCGACGATGACCAGCTTTTCACCTTTGAAGCAAACACATACTTATATGACTTGACTGAAGATGTGACCGAGATACCCTATAACACTCAAGGAAAGGCTTTAACGCATCAGCACACTAAATTTTATCGCACCAATGCAGAGGGGTATGAGCGTTTCTTTGATTGGCGCATCGGCATTCAGGTGTACTACACGGTAGAAGGTGTCCGCAAGGCTTCCGATATCGTTTACTATGAAGTGTTTGACCACGACACCAATGTTAACGAGGTTGCTGACTGCAAAACCGTTGCAGGGGTGAGGTACTACAATATGGCGGGCCAAGAGATGCGTGAGGCTAACGGTATCTGCATCGCCGTAATCACATATACCGACGGCACTACCAGCACCATCAAGCTTGTTAAGTAATTTATTGATTCTTATATTATTAACTGACCCGTAAGGGTCACAAAAACTTACACAAAGATGAAAAAAACTATTTTTGCGCTCTTTGCAGTGCTATGTTTCTCGATTCCAGCGCTGGCAGACGAGGAAACCGGTTTTATTCGTGGCGACGTGGATTTGGATGGCAGTGTCAACATCGCCGATGTGACCGCCCTAATCGACTACTTGCTCAGTGGGCAATGGCCATCTGAGGCTCCAGAGCCCGAGGTCTTTACCGTCAATGGCGTATCCTTTACGATGATTCCTGTTGAGGGTGGCACGTTCTTGATGGGCGGCACCGAAGAGCAGGAAAGCGACCGCGAAGACGAATATCCCGTCCACGAGGTGACTTTGTCAAGTTTCAGCATCGGCCAGACCGAGGTAACATGTGAACTCTGGAAAGCGGTGATGGGTGATCGTCCGGATTATCCTAACGATATGCAGAGGCCTATGGAAGCGGTTACTTGGGCCGAATGCCAGGAATTTATCGCCGCATTGAACGAGATGACGGGTAAACAGTTCCGCTTGCCCACCGAAGCCGAGTGGGAGTTTGCTGCTCGCGGAGGCAACTTGAGCGAGGGCTACAAGTATGCCGGCAGCAACAATTATAATGATGTGGCATGGTGTGGTGGAAATGCCTACTGGGCGCAACCCGTTGCTACAAAAGCCCCTAATGAGTTGGGCCTTTATGACATGAGTGGTAACGTGAGTGAATGGTGCAATGATTTCTATGGTCCGTATACGAGCGAGGCACAAACCAACCCGACAGGTCCAGATAGTGGTCAGGAATTTGTATATCGTGGTGGCCCGTATAATTATCCAGCAAGTGCTAGCCGGGTGGCGAGTCGCAAACATATGGAAGGCCTCAATACGCATATGGGAGGCTTGGGCCTGCGCCTTGCCCTCTAATTGCTTGGCGATTCAGGAGAGTTCAATATAGAGTTATGTGTCGCCACGGCTGCAAACGGCTGTGGCGACACTTCGCATGTTGTGTGTTTTTTTGGAGATGTGTCGGAATAAATGTACCTTTGTAGCAAAAGAGCAATAACACCAACATGAAATTCAAGCGATATCTGATTATAATGGTAGCATGGAGTGCCGCCCTCACGGGATATGGCCGCGCTGCCGACAATAAATCATTACAAAGGTTCTATAATCTTACCCCTAAGGAGTTTGTAAACAAACTCAATGATTATCATCTGCGTAATTTGGCCGACAGTGCCATGCTGTGTGCCAACATTCAGGCCAGTAAATATGGTAAGGAAAAACTCACAACAGAGGAAATCAGAGCATGCTGCATCGCATTCAGGCATATGGGCCTGGAATATCTGTGGAGGTATTATAATTACCAGAATGCAGCCGATTGCCTTCTTAAAGCCGAACAAATAGCTGAAAAAAATGGTTTTAAAGAATTAGGTTGTCATATTGCTTGTGATAAAGCAATATTGACAGCGACACAAAACTGCCTGGAAAACAACTTTGTCTATAATAGCATGATGATGGATGATTTCAAGAGAGCTTTTTACTTCACACTCGAGCAAACTGATTCAGTCAATACAGAATACAATAGGATCATCATGGAACTGAACTTGTCAAATTTGTTGTATCTTGCACTGAAGTTTGGCAAAACCCATGAAGTCCCCAGTGAAGTACAAGCTTACCGTGAAGCACAAAAGCGCTATGGCGTCAGTTTCAATGTGGATGAAGTGCTTTGCGACGCAATAGATTTTTACAATGTCGGCAACTTTGCCCAAGCATACCAAACCCTGCAGTTGCCATTATCAAGAACCTCGATTCTTAATGATAAAGAGTTCTATCAGATTCAATCAACGGTGAAGATTTGCCAATATGCCGTACTGCTTAAGAGTGGGAAAAGGACCGAGGCGTTAAAACTACTGCTAGAGCATGAGCAGTTCTTGCGTGAGAATGATATGCCATTTGAACTGCTGGAAGTGCTGCAACTCATCAAGCAACACTATGAGATGGAAGGCAACAAGGCATTTGCTGACAAATACAGCCTAATCTATTACACTACCAAGGACGAGTTCATCAATAAGAGTCGCTTGGGCAAGATGGATCAGGCGAAACTCAATCTGGAACTGGAGGAGACGCGTGAGCGAATCCGTGAGATGAGTTACCGGCAGCAGATGCAGACCATTTTACTGTGGAGCGCCATTATCATCACGCTGCTGGCACTCACCATCCTGGGGGTGCTGTATGCCAACTACCGGAAGACCAAGCGCACCAACCGCCTACTGTATGAGAAAAATGTTGCCCTACTCAATGACAACAAACAATTGCGTCCTGTCGCCGAAATCCCCGAAAAGATCACCAAGGACGAACTCTCGCCCGCCGACCTGGAACTGCTGGACAAGATTACTGCTGTGATGGAATCGTCGCCCGAGGTATTCAACGAGGCGTTCTCGCTCAACCGCCTTGCAGAACTGGTCAGCAGTAACACGAAGTATGTGTCCCGTGCCATCAACATCGGCAAGCAGTGCAACTTCAGCGTGCTGTTGAACGAGTACCGCATCAAGGAGGCTTGCCGGCGACTGATGGATACCGAGAACTACGGCAATTACACGATTGAGGGCATCGCAAACAGCGTCGGCTATAAGTCTCGCAGCAATTTCGCGAGCATTTTCAAGGAAAGTGTAGGACTTACCCCCTCGGCGTTCCAGAGGATGAGTCGTGATGGGGAAAACGTTATTGACCTTTACAAGGAATAAAGCCCTGCAAGAGGGTACCACGCCACTTAATTCGTCAATTGCGGTGAAACTGCTTCTTCCTTACAGATGAGGCGGTTTTCATTCATGCGGGACATGTATTGCTGGATGAGGGCTTTGAGAAATTGTTCCAGCGCAGGTTGTTCGGGCAATTGACCGACCAAATTGTTTTTCAATAGTTTGTCGGTTTTGAAGCGATAAACGGCGGTGGTGCGGGTGCCATCGAACTGGAGCAGCAGATCACCCTTGACGAGCTGGTAGATTCCCGCATTGTAGTTGAAGGCCCACGTCCCGGCAGGGTCAGCGGCCAACACATCGGCGCCGAAGGCGATATAGGGTTTATTGTAGCCCAGCAGGTGCAGCAAAGTGGGTGTGATGTCGGTCTGCTGGACGATCACGTCGTCGCGCAAGGCGGGCGCCAGCGTGCCGTCGGGCGTGAAGAAGATGATGGGGATGCTGTACAGCCCCAGGTCAGTCTTATAGACGTCGTGGCTGGCCTGGTTGGTGTGGTCGGCAACGAGGACGAAGATCGTGTTCTGGTACCACGGCTCGCGGCTGGCGCGCTCAAAAAAGCGACGCAGGGCCAGGTCGGTATAGCGCACACACTTGTGGATGGGCTGGCCGCCCTCGTCGTGCAAACTGTCACGATACTGCTCAGGAACGTTGTAGGGATGATGCGATGACGCGGTGAATACCGTGGCCAGGAAGGGCTGTTTCAGGCCCTCGATGTTGTCGAGGGTGAACTGCAGGAACGGCTCGTCCCAAATGGCCCATTTCCCGTCAAAATCGCCCATTCCATCGTATTTTTTCGACATGCAATACTCGTCCAGGCCATAGTAGCGCTCATAGCCGATGCTGTGGGCATAGGCGCTGAAACCCATCGAAATGTTGTGCCCGCCGTGGAAAAAAGCCGTGCTGTAACCCTGGCGGTCCAGCATCGACGAGATGCCGTCCACATCGTTGAGCGAGGCGGGCGTGAGGAAGAACGACTCGACCATCATGGGCAGGCCCGACAAAATCGAGGGCATGGCGTCCATGCTGATGCGGCCGTTGGCAAAACTGTATTTGAAAGTCAAGGATTTCGTCAACAGGCTGTCGATAAACGGCATGTAGCCCTTATAATTGCCGCCATCCAGGTCAGGGTTGAGTGAGCCGATATACTCCTTGCCCATGCTCTCGACGATGAGGATGACCACGTTCTTGCCCGGGTGACTCAGGGCGTCCACAACGGGCTGGGTATGCTCGGGACTGTATGTGGTCTCCATCTGTTCTTTGGTCATGTAATCGGGCGTGACAAAGACTTTCTTGCCGATGCTGCGAATCATCGAGAACGGCGTGTTCAGCACCACCGAAGCCTCTACGGGGCGGTTGACAAACTCGTTGGCGTTGCTGATGGTGATGGGGCGCGTACCCGCCGTGACGCTGCCGCGAATGCCCACGATAGCCAACGGAATCATCACCAACAGAGCCACAGCTTGTGAGATATAATACTGAGAGCCAAAACGGTACACTTCAAGCCGTGGCTTGGTATAGCATCGCCACAAGATCAGCACCAGCGCGAAAAATGCCAGCACCAGATACCAGTGACGGATGAATTCGGTCAACAGGATGGACGTGATGTTGCCCTCGTTGGCAAACTCGGTGAATACCGTCACCGTCGAACGGCGGCCCGTGTATTGGAAATAGACCGCATCCATCAGATTGCTGGCGATGGCAACAGCATTGGTGACGACAAACAGCCACTTGAGTCCCTTGTGAATTGCCGGACGCTCCTTGAGGTGCAGCGGTAACAGCATGAGCACCAGATAGATGCTATTGACATAGAGCAAAGCAGACGTATCGAAAACCAGCGCCCCATGCAGCATGCTCTTGAACAACGGCCACGACATGTAGGGCGCAAAGGTGGACCAGTTCTCGGCAAAGAACGCCACCCGCGACAGCAGCCACACGAGATAGGCCACCAGCATATTCAGCACAGCAGCCCCTATATTGCTATGAATCAACTTCTTCAAGCTACCGACTAGTTTATTCGTTAATGACTATTGCTGTGTTTTATATTCTTTCGCAATCAATATAGATCGATTAAGTTTATCAATAAACCATTGTTTGTCAGGGAGGCATGTCAAATATTGTCCTACTTTTATGTTATCCTCGTCCAGCATGAGCAATTCAATGTGTTCCGTGTTTCCTTCGCTACACAACAGTAACCCTATAGGCTTGTTCTCATCGGCTTGCATTTCATACTTCTCAAGGTACTTCAAGTAAAGTTCCATTTGCCCCTTATATTGCGGTTTGAACTTGCCCAGTTTTAAGTCGATGGCAACAAGGCATTTAAGCCTTCGATGATAGAATAGCAAGTCAAGATAGTAGTCTGTTCCATCTATAGTAAACCGTTTTTGCCTCTCGAGGAATGCAAAACCTTGCCCTAATTCCAGGATGAAACTCTCCAATTGTTTTGCAATTGCATTCTCCAAATCCTCTTCAGAATAATAACCACTCAAACCAAGGAAATCAAGAATGTAGGAGCTTTTAAGTACTACATCTGGCTCCATGTGGTGAGGATTGATATTCTCAAGTGTCTTGACCATCATATCTCCTGGTTTCACAGCCAGTAAAGATCTTTCGTAGGTCATTTCGTCTTGCTTGTTGCGTAATTGCTTGACGCTCCAGTGCTCGGCAATTCCCATTTGTTGGTAGAAAAGCCTTTTGGTGTCATCTTCGATGGTGATGAGTTCAAGAAAATGACTCCATGTTAATGTTTGCGATAGCGTCGCAAACATTTCATAGTCATTATACAGTCGAGCAACCTTCATCATTCTCGTCAAAGCGGAATAGGTAAATCCTTTTCCATACCGAGCCATCAATCTTTGCGACAATGTCGCAAGAATCTTCTGACCATATGATGAGTATGTTTGATAATTAAGGTCCTCAATGATATATTTACCGACACTCCAGAAAGTCATGCTAGAATGAGCATTGACATAAACCGCCACCTTATTTTTTGCGTTATCAATTATTTCGGTAACGCCTTCATAGAGATGGTCACTGATTTGCCCTATTATCTGAGTATCAACAACCGGTTCATTCATATCTTCTTATCGTAGTTTTGTTCATTTGCTGAGGAGTTTGAGCATCTGTTCGATGATGTTGCGGTTGTTGCTCAGGCGGGGGACCTTGCGCTGGCCACCCAATTTGCCGGTGGAAGCGAGCCATTTGTCAAACAGGCCTGTGGGAGCGATAACCAGAGAGGGCGGGGCAAGGAAGATGTCGCCCGTGCGCTTGGCATCATAGTCGCTGTTGACTTCCCGCAGATGCTGGTCCAGCAGCTGCATGAATCGTTCCTTATCGGCGGGCTCGCGCTCAAACTCGATAAGCCACTGGTGGTGACCGCGTTGGCCATCATGCGCATATACCGGTGCTGCAGTATAGTTGAGGACTTCGCTTCCCGTCTCCTTCTCGGCCAGTGCGATGGCATGGTCGGCATTGTGCACCATCAACTCCTCGCCAAAGGCATTGATAAAGCTGCGGGTGCGGCCTGCTATGGTGATCTTGACGGGGTTGAGCTGTTCAATAGTCACTGTGTCACCCAAGCGGTAGCGCCACAACCCGTTGGCGGCTGTGATGATGAGTTCATAGGTGCGACCGGCCTCAATCTCCCAGATGGGATAGACCTCGGGAGTCTCGCTGTCACAGTCCTCGACAGGCAGGAACTCATAGAATACTCCAACATCGAGCAGCAGCAACATTGCCTCGCTCGACCAGTCACTCTGAACGGCAAAGAAACCCTCGCTGGCATTGTAGGTGTCCAGGAAGTGCATCTTGGACATGTCACAGAGTTGTTCATATTGCTGCCTGTAAGGCTCAAACGCGATGCCACCATGGAAGAATACCTCCAGGTTGGGCCACACCTCGTGGATGCAGGATTTGCCCGTGCGCTGCAGCACCTCGCGCAGCACCGTCAGGAACCACGACGGCACGCCACTCAGGTTGGTCACGTTGGCACCAATGCTGGCCTCGACCAGTTGCGGCAGTTTCTCGGTCCAATCCTCCATAAGGGCCACCTGTTTGCTGGGGATGCACGCCAGATTGGCCAATGGATTCATGTTCTCGATGAGGTTGGCACTCAGGTCCCCTACCCTAACGCCAGGTTTCAGCTTCAGGTTGTTGGCAAAGCTGCCCCCCAGGATGAATGCTTTTCCCGAGAAGATGCGGCTGGCGGGATTTAGGTTCAAGTAGTGAGAAACCACATCGCTTGCCCCTATATAGTGATTCCAACGGAACGATTCGCGGGTAATGGGGATATACTTGCTGCGACCGTCGCTCGTACCCGACGATTGGGCAAAATTCATGCAACGCCCGGGCCATAACTCGTCCTTGATGCCATTGACCATGCGCATGATTTGCGGCCTCAGGTCCTCGTAGGAGTACAAGGGCAACGTCGAGGCAAACTGCCGATAGGTCCTGATGGATGAGAAGTCATATTTACGCCCTATGCGCGTCAGGGCGGCTTTCTCGATCAGGCGCACCAACTCGCCCTGCTGCACGGCATCGGCATGGTCGATGAAGCGGGCATGCTCCTGCATGCGCGCCAAGAAATGACTGCGGACAAGTGGTGTGAAATCTATCATTGTTGCAAAAGTAGTAATAAACCCCGAAACCACGTAAATCGGACATGGAAAAATCAAGAAAACCATGCCCTTTGTCGATGAAAATGAACTCCTGGGCGCTTCATCCCGCAAGAAGAGGCCTTTTTGGTTATTTAGGCATGGAATATGCAGTTTTATGGGTGATTAGTCGATTAGTCATGAATATTTGTCTAAAAAATTTGCATCAATTCATCAATGTCGCTAATTTTGGGGCAACAAACATTTAGTAACTCATTAAAACATACGCACTATGAAACGGTTTATCTTAA
>JAEEGF010173476.1_pt1 | contig 31328 bp, 21 predicted proteins | sample 9134171 | NCBI WGS metagenome assembly JAEEGF01 (sample SAMN16246542, study PRJNA631951) | gut metagenome | biome: gut microbiome; feature: rumen; material: AP-attached | host: Bos | place: Iran: Karaj | collected 2018-10 | reverse complement strand
TCCCAAAACAAAATCCTGGGAGTTAACCTTTAAGCTGCTGACGGGAATCGAACCCGTGACCTCCGCACTACCAATGCGACGCACTACCGACTGTGCTACAACAGCATGCAAATGCGTGCCATTCAAGGCACGCATTTAATTCTATCAAAGGTGTTTACCTTTGTCAATCAGCATTTGTTACTGTCCTGTTCCATCGCCTGTAGATTGTTCAGTCTGCTGTTGAGCTGCCTGTTCTGCTTCAGTAAGGGCTGCTTCTGATGCCGCATCCTGAGCATCAGTAGTAACTGCTGTTCCTGCAGCTGCCATTGCGGCCTGCTCCTGAGCAAGAATATCTGCATAATTCTCTTGCAAGAAGAACTCTGCGTTGTGATGACAAGTGTTCAGAACAGTAACTGTATTACCTAATTCATCTGTAGTAGTTGTGTACATCGAATTAGTATTTCCTGTATCTGGCGAATATGGCTGCAATGCCTCAGGCTCAGCAGGGATCAATTCAAATACACCACTTACTTTAAACGGACATGTATCTGATGCAGGTAACTGATCATAAGCACATAATGTTCCAGCATAGTGTACGTCACATGTCTCGGTAGGAACAGTTCCTGATTCGAAATATTCTGTAACAAGATCATTGTCACACAATCCCGCAACAGGGAGCTTACCGGACTTAGCACAAACTGTAGCTGTTACAATACCGCTAGGAACTGTAAAGCTTGTAGATTCAAGGTTTTCATGAATACGCTCCATAACCTTACGCCACAATGTCTTTGCAAGATTCTTCTGATCAGATCCAGATAATTTTGCATTATTATCATATCCAGCCCATGTTGTAGCTGTGTAATATGTTGTATATCCTGCAAACCAAACGTCGTTGTAATCTGATGTAGTACCTGTTTTACCAGCAATTGCTGTTGTACCAAAGTTGACTGATGTACCTGTACCGCTTGTAACAACTGATTCCATTGCGCTTGTTAAGAGGTATGCAGTTGTTTCCTTTAATACTCTCTTGGACTCAATAGCTGTGTTATCAAGGATAGTATTTCCATCATGGTCAACAACCTTAGTATAGAGCTTAGGAGTAATGTATACACCGCCATTAGCAATTGTTGCATAAGCTGCATTCAGCTCGTAATTCTTAACACCTTTTGTCAGACCACCCAGAGCTGTTGATGTCTGGATATCTGAATAGATCTTGCCGTTTATCTCTTCACTCTCAACAAGAGTTGTAAATCCAAAGTTCTGAAGATAACTAAATCCAAGCTGAGGTGTAATAAGTGTCAAAGTCTTAACCGCAATGATGTTCATGGAATCTTTAATAGCAGTCCTTATTGTTGTAAGTCCCCTATAGGATTCACCATACCAGTTTCTAACAAGAGTTCCGTCAGGATATGTAAACGGAGCATCATTAAGCACAGTAGCCAGCGTCATGCCTGCGCTATCAAGAGCAGGAGCATATGTTGACAATACCTTAAATGTAGAACCAGGCTGACGATATGTGTCTGTTGCTCTGTTAAGAGTACGGCTGGCAGTCTTCTCACCACGTCCACCTTCCATGGCAACAATATATCCAGTTGACTGATCTTCCACAGTAAGAGATACCTGAGGCTGAGCTGTAAGTGTTGAAGTCTCACCATATACCTCATCACCATCAACCATTATCTCTGATTTATACTGCTCTATTGCTGCTTCTGCATCTTCTTTACTTGAGAACAGTAATGAGAAATTAGCATTAGTCTCCTTGAAGTATGACTCCATCATCTCATCACTGTAGTTAGTAGTTGTACCATCTGCAGACTTAATAGTAAGAGCATAGTCAAGAAGCCATTTTGTACCCTCCGGGAAATTGCTCTCATCCTGGAATATTTCATCACAGATTGCTTGTATTTCAGGATCCTGTGTTGAATAAATCTTCAAGCCGCCACTATATAACAGTGTGTATGCCTGAGTCTCTGTATATCCTGCATCGATAAGGTCTTCAAGAACTTCATTAGTAAGAGCGTCAACAAAATATGAGTTAACAGCTTCATCACCAGTCTCTTCGTCAACAACCTGTATCCTTGAATATACATCATCAGCCATTGCCTGATCATACTCGATCTGAGTAATATATCCCTGATCAAGCATATTATTTAATACTTTTTCTCTTCTCTGAGCATTATTTTCAGGATGTGTTATAGGATTGAATCTACTAGGATTCTGTGTAATACCTGCAATAACAGCACACTCTGACAATGTCAGTTCGCTGACTGATTTATTGAAATATCTAAGTGATGCTGCCTGAACACCAAGCGTATTAGCGCCAAGATTGATAGTGTTCATATAATTAAGCAATATGTCATCTTTAGACATTGTCTTTTCAAGCTCGATAGCAAGATACTGCTCCTGAATCTTACGCTTTAAAGAATCAAGGAATGTACTTTCTGAAGTCCAGCTTGAGAATACATTATTTTTCAAGAGCTGCTGAGTAATAGTACTTGCACCTTCTGAAAAGTCTCCGGTACTAAGGCCAACATAGGCAGCACGGATAATACCTTGAATATCTATGCCGTTATGTTCTCTAAATCTCTCATCCTCAATTGCAATAAAGGCATTGCATAGATTCTCCGGAATCATATCCATTGTTACAGGAATACGGTTGGAGTCTGTAGACACGAGTTTTGCAATCTGATTGCCCTCTGTATCATAGACAAAGGTTGAAAATCCGGTAGGAGTGACATCAATATTACTGATATCAGGTGCTGTAGCAATAATACCCTTAAACACACCAATACCAGCACTTGCACCAATAATGGTAATTGCCAGCACCAGCAAAAGAAGAATATTAAGCACAGTCAGACTAAGCTTTCGTCCCCATTTGCCCGAACCGGAATTAAGAGTTCGCATCTGTTTGCGGATCCCTTTTCTTCCATAATTCATATAAATTTCTCCATTTTCAATTTTCACTAATTCAAAAAATTTCCATAAAAATGCTGGTAGCATTTTTACATAAGATTTATTATAACAAATATAGGTATGAAAAAAAAGAAATTCAGTAATTCTTAAGTTCTGCAACAATTTTGAAACATTTGAATACCGGCACTTTGAATTAGATGTAGTTGAGGAAATGTATGGATATCAATGGTTATAAGGTAGTTAAGGCACCAGCAAGCGGTGAAATTGTTGAGAAAAAGTCTCGTTTTATAGCTAATGTGATTCCGGTAGCTGACACCGGCGAAGCTGAAGCTGAGATTGCAAGAATATCAAAACAGTACTGGGACGCAAGGCATAACTGCTATGCTTTTGTAATAGGAGAAAAAAGCGAGATCACAAGATGCAGCGATAACGGAGAACCATCCGGAACAGCAGGCAAGCCTATATTGGAGGTGATCACCGGAGCCGGGCTGACTAATGTTCTGATCGTAGTTACAAGATATTTTGGCGGTGTACTCCTTGGTACAGGCGGACTTGTACGAGCTTATACCCAAGCTGCGCAGGAGGGTATCGCCAATGCTGAAATCGCTCTGATGCAAAAAGCTCTTCCACTTACCCTAGGTCTTGGATACGACATGATCAATAATGTTCAGTACTATTTAAGGCAGGAAGAAATATTTGTAGAAAATGAAGCTTACGGAGAATCCGTTAATATAAAAGTGATCGTCCCTTCTGACAGGGTTGAAAAAGTCATGGATGATCTGACTCAAAAAACTAACGGTCAGATCAGGATTACTAAAGGTGATGAAGGTTATTATCCGCTTTAAATCCGATTGAAACTATTAAGCGAATATCACGCACTTCGTACTCCATGTCCTTTCGACCGGCAAATGAACTTGTATGGTATGCATACATCCCATTGCCGGTCTTTTTCTTATATTAATATTTTAGAATGAGTCAATTTGATACGTCCCCAGTGACTCATTGCATGTATCTTGAACTAATGTATATTTTCTGCAGTAAGGATTTAATCATCATCCTTTCCACAGTGCTGCAGTGTTTATAGTAAAAGACCATCTCTTCCACATCTATGTCTATACCGTCTTTTTTGCTGGTTCCATTTACCTGCATATACTCCAAAAACTCTCTGTAGGCCTTATTATCATTGGTAAGAGAATCAAAGACTTTCTTAAAATCCTCTATTGTATTCAGATCTATTTTCTCTTCTTCATTAAGAAGTTTTATCAGATCCAGATTTTCATCATTACGATAAACGTATACATTAACCAGTTTTTCAATATCGGTATCAAAAATTTTGGACAGATAATATAGCTGTTCAACAGAAGGTTTGTTTCTTCCAGTTTCATAGTGAGAATAGGTATTTCTCTGCATATCAAGTTTATCAGCAACTTCAGACTGAGTTAATCCCTGCTTTTCCCGCAAAAGTCTAAGATATGCTGCAAGAGATGATTTTGCATTTTCAGCATCGATCTTTTCTCTTTCCTTTCTTCTGCGTTCCTTCTCAGCTAATTCTTTGGAGTACCAATTCTTTCGCTTCGCCATTTTTACCATTCTCAAGTTTCTGCAAATTAGTGCAGCAACTTTCTTCCTTTTTATCAAACATTATTGTTGCTTATGATAATAATGGTAGCAATTGCAAGTTGAATTGTGCGAGTTTTGATATCTATCATAGCATATAACGCAATTATATATCTGTCATATCTTGCAGTATTTTATATATTATTGGAAACCCATGTTTTAGATACAGTTTGAATAATGTAAAAACTCCTAATGTAACATACGATTTTCCATACTTTACATTAGGAGTTTTCTACATTAAAAATTTTTAAATTAAACCTTGTTCCTTCAAGACATCTTTAACTTTTTCAACAGATACATTCGTCCTTGTTGCTATCTCTTCAAAGGACAAGCCATCTTCAAATCTTGCTGTTATCTTAGCTTGTTCTACCGCTTTGTCTATATCATCCTTCATGAGTTCTCTTAACGCTTCACACATAGGCGATTCCCTCCTTATTTCTTCATACATTTCTCTATTTGCTGAAACACTAACTTGTAGTAATGCATCTATATTTTCTCTTTCAGCCTTTGTTTTAATATTTCCAGTGTCACTCAGGAATTTCTTAATTGTTTCCTTATCTGCTTTGTTTACGAGAATTTTTAAAGAAGCATATAAGTCCCTCTCTAACTCTCCAATTACCACAATCTGGACGGGAATATTTATGATTCCATTTACATAATACACCCCTGAATATTTCTCTTCAATAACAGCACCCAATTCCTGCAATGTCTTAATAAGATTTACTGGCCTAGAAAATCGAAATAAAGAAATAGTCAATTCTCTTGCATCTATAACATTTACTCTACAGCCATAGCCTTTGTAGAAACAAGCATACCCGATAGTCTTATAAAAGTCATCGATATTTAACCCATCCTCTGGACTCTTATATTCAATGACATTGTACTTTCTAAATATATTTCCTATAGCCTGGTCAATGACCATCTCAGTATTTTTCTTAATAATAAGCATATCCATCTGTACGGGTTCCTTAGAAAGAACATGCTCCCTATCAAACTCCAAGATTTCACGATATTCACGTAACTCATACTCAATTCCAGCATAAAATCCTGGATGCCATTTTATTTTCTTATTTTCCTCCATGTAATCCTCAAACTCCTAAAAATATTTTATTTTTCAGAAGCCTGGTCATTCATATAAAATCAAATAAAACATCGAATCTCCTTTCACACATCATTTCAAATGCATGAAATGCTAGACCATAAAAGAAAATAAGAAATAAAATACCACAACATGTAGATCATATAACTAATATCTTTCCTTCTGGAAAAAATGGTCGATTCGACCGGATGCCACTTCGTGCATTTGATTCAAAACAGATTGAAGTATAGCATCCTTTATCTCTTATGTAAAGTATGAAATCGTGAAGGAGCAAAAATCGAAAATACGTGTAAAATTTATGGGAGTTCACATTATTACTTCACAAATATTTTAAGCTTTCCACATCTCTATACCATTTTTCTTTTCATCTTCGCGCCTTACAACTTTATTTCCTACATTATCATCGTAATAGAAATCAAGATAAACATAATAATCGTTGATTCCCATAGATTCTAGCTGGTTGCCTATTTCCTGATGCCAAAGGCTGACTATGATCACACGGCTATCCTTGTCAATAATTGATGGCAGGTCTTTGGGATTTCGTACCTCTACTCCAAAATATTTTTTGCCCCACTTATTAGGATCATTGTCAAACGTGCATACCACCTGCTTTTCAAGATTAAATCTCTCCATCCATATACGGAGGCTATCGGCTGCGCCAAATAAATATATTTTCTTTCCTTCAATACCTTCAAGCATTCCAGTGTATTTTTTTACATAATATGTATAATCTCTTTCAGTATCAAAGAACCAAAATGTGGGCTTACTATCCATAGCTCCAGAGGGCCATGCCCACTCATCGTAGACTTCCGTCAGGATCTTTCTTGGCTTAGCCGGGACTTTGACTGAATGGCCCTCAAAAGTCCCTTCTGTAGCAGGAAAAAACCAGTCCTTCAGGTATACTGCATCAAGCTTGTCAACAGAACGTAATGATGGAGTTTTATAACAGTCTGCTCCAGGAACTTCATTTAGCGGAATGATATCTATAGGAATGCCATGATGACCTCCTTGTCTCAAGCTATCCTCCAATTTTTCTCTAAATGCTGCTGTACCATTCATTCTCAGTTTTCCAATATTAGGTAGTCCTTCATCCAACGGGGTCTGAAGAATAAGTCTATCATCAAAAGCAAACCATTCTTTATGAAGACACAGTTCTCTAAAATCCGCTTCTGGCATAACCACATCTAAATCGTCATCCCAAGGTAGATATCCACCGCATCTAACTTTCCCTAATAGTGTACCAAAGCAGATACACCACTTAAGATCATGCTCTGCACAGACACGTGCAAATGCATCTAATAATTCCAACTGAATTTCTCTTAACCTGGTGATATTATTGATCAAGGCATTGTCCTCCTAAATCACACTCTCACATAATCTTCAGTTCACAAGGATTCACAATTTATCCGACAATTACATTTTTACGTATTCTTAATGAACCGGTAAACCTTCTCACCGCAGTCTCCGTCAACACTGGCATTGATATCTGCAAACTCTTGTATCTGCTCATCACGATTATGCTGATGACCAGGTATATTACCGGAGATCATGTCCTCAATGCTACATCTTATTTCTTCAAAGCAGCAGTATTTAAGCCACTCATGTGGAGTTACAAATCCATCAAATTCATTTATGAATTCTTCCTTATCAAAAACCCCAAGATCTAAAGGCTCTATTTCTTTAGTATACATATCTATCTTGTACCATTGACGCTTTGGTGCATAAAAGTATCTATACTCGTCTTTTAATGGATTTTTTGAAAAATGTCCCATTCCATAGTTTGGTATATAACAGTCATGATCCTCAAAAGTTACATCAAATGGGCTCTTCCACTCAGAAACTTCTTCTGTATCCAGCGACAGCTCGACAAACTTATTGCCCCAACTTGGTGCAAATATAACTTTTTCATCTAATACAATAGCAGAAGAGAATAACCTCTCGGTAGTTTTTTCTTTGTACTTTCTATTAAAACCTTCCAGACCATCAACTGCAATGTCATACTCTTTATGTTCAAAGGTCTCCATATTAAATCTGACCACTTTAGTGCCTTCATATGGAATCAGCCACATCTGTTCATCGTCTATTCTTCTGCCTGATATTCCGACATACAATCCTTTGAGGCCGGTATCCTTTACAGTAGTTTTGAATGTATCCAGATTGATCATGAGCATCTTACTACCATAAACATTTAACATACACATATAATTTCTGTAATAAAACCTCGCAGCTGGAACCCTCTCCATGTCTGGCATAACTGCTACGTTAAAAGAGGCTACTTTTTCCAGATACATCGGCACATTATGTTCCATGTCAAAGATTACAAGATCAGGATATCTCTGCGGCCAGATAAATGCATACTGCCCGACTATACTCGTACCAAAGAACGCACATGCTCTCTCCAGCTTTTTATCAATCTTAATAGTTTTTATTTCATTATTTTGGACAACAAGCACATCCTGCGCACTACTAGGGAAAATAAAAAGCTTTCCTTTATAATCATAAGCCATATTGTAATATCCATCATATTTAGTGTAGTCACACAGATACTTATATGTCTTACCATCCTCATCAAGTCCCAAAAGATGCCTTCCCCTTAATAAAAACTGTCTGTGCCACGTACCATCAAGATCCTGGATCAGCATCGTATTTCGCAGCATCAATTCATAATCTTCCTCATTAGGAAGCGAACTGATGGCATTATTTAAAATATATAGAGGTTTACCAACCACTCCAAAAAGAGAAGTTACACTTGTCGCCGAATCGCCTAGATATGCATCGCAAAGTGCTATCGTATCCTCGATCGAAGGCGTCACATCATAAATCCCCCAATCTTCCTCAATATACTTATCTCTTATATCAAGATATTCCTGCAAAAAGGTCGGTCTGATAGACGCAAGAGTCTTCTCAAAAAGGGGATGAGGTCTCCAAATAAGGCATACATCTTTTTTGTCTCTAAAAGCATCAAAAACATAGTTCATCTTTTTCATGAAATCTCTGGTATTAGCCAGCATTCCATTTAAACTGGTGTTGTAGAAAAAGACTTTTTTGCCTTGCAGCTTTTCTCTCCATTCTTCCGGAGCCTTTACTCCTTTTTTACATTTTTGGATCACGCTATCAAACTTGGGCGAGCCAAAAGGTAAAAATTTCTCTCTATCCACAGATTCATCATAGAAACCTATAAATTTTTCTGACTGAACAACAATATGATCAACATTGGCATAAGCCGGAACCAGCGCCTGCCCTTCGCTCATAGAACCAGATGTTGCAAAATAAGGTATATACACAAGACAATCTGTAAACTGCTTTATCTTATCCGAATAAAAAAACGGGTGGATACTAGTAACATAATTGGCATCATCATAAGGATTGTGGATAAAGATCATGTCAGGATGCTCTTTTCCAAAATCAAACTCTTCAAACTTCGTAATAGGTACATAATCAGGGAAGTCTTCACCTTCCCAATATGTCTCCTTGATACTACCATCAGGATTTTTGTCATGATATGGAATAGGAATAACAAGAGCCTGACAGTCCGGATCAGCATCTGCTGCCATCCAGACTGTTTCAAGTGAATCCCACATACTGGCTTTATAAGGCAGAAAAACAGCTAGATATGTGATCTTAATATCGCTGTCAGCACTTCTTTTGATTTCTTTTACACTATTTTCAAGCCTTATTTTAGCTGACATAGCTGAAAGGCCTCTCTCAGATAGGATATCCTTATGGACATCAAAAATAATCTCACAGAATTTTTCAAGAACAGTGACAGTAGCATGTCCCTGTCCTTCTTCCTCTTCAATATAAGTTCCCAGTTCTATGGCTTTTTTCTGCGCTATCTCAAGATATTCACAAGCTTTATCCATACTCTCACTTTTCTCATTTAATTCAGTATAAATAGCTTCATTCAGTTTTTCGAATAAATGTATATAGTTTTCAACCTGCTTGAACTTATATTTTCTCATCAGCTACTCTCCGACTTTTTGTTACTGTCATTTGCTAACAACTTGCTTAAGTATCACCTTTTCCCTTCAATTCCCGCTTAAGCCTGCTAGAACTGATTCCTTCTGTATAAGGGAAGAAATAGATATCACTGCCATGTTTTCTGAGGTACTCTCTTTGAGCCAGCCATCCTTTATCATGTTCATAATCGCTTCCAGAAAACTGGACATCAAAATGATACATGTGGAAAGCATCTATACTGCTAGGCTTATCTACCGGAATCTCCACTGCTTCATCAACATACTTGCAGCCTTCTATGATAGCCAATCTTTGGTCAAAAGGTATCACCGGTCTGGTACGCTTGCCATTCATGACCTGCTCATCAGTAACCACTCCAACTATCAGATAGTCACACAACTCCTTAGATCTCCTCAAAAGATTCAGATGACCAATGTGAAACATATCAAACACGCCCGAAACATATCCTATATGGTATGGCTTTGGACCGTTATCGCCTTGAGCCTTGAATTTAATTGGTCGTGGATACTCAATTCGAGGATCATATATTGAAATCTCCCTAATGTTCATTTTTTTTAGCTGTAATAGCACGTCTTCATAGTACTTAATGCAAATAAACACTCTGTAGGGCAGCTTTTCATCTTTTACAACAGCTGGTGAACAAATAGGAATACCATATAGGTCTGTCCCCCATTTTTCACTATTGTTATCTAAAATCGCCTTTATTTCATAGTATTGGCCAAATTGATCTATGAATTTCTTAGCAAAATCTCCAGAACCAAATAGATATATCTGCTTATTATCTACATCTTTAAAAATGTCATCAAAAAGCCTATTATATTCTTCCTGCGGAAAATCCATACGAAAACGATTTTTCATCATGACAGAATATTCTTTTCGTTTTCGGAGATTGTAGTTTGATAATGCTATTTCGTTTCTTAGTTCCGATAGATATTTAAATTGCTGCTTTCTAAATATCTCCTGATTGTCTTTAAGATGAAAATGATCAAGAAGTTCATCCTTTGGAAACAGTCTTTCCATCTCATAACAGTCTCTATATATAAAATCTATAGTACGTATAAATATTGCATTTGCAGGGAAATTATCTATATAAAATTCCTGGTCAAAGAAAACAGGTCCCTCGCTTGTCTCAAAGCAATTGAGTGATACAAGGTCAATGTAACCACGCTTTAATATAACTCCGATTGATTCCTGCTCACTCCTGCTGCCGAAAGCTAAATCTCTCCATTTATATTTTGTAGGGTCATCTTCTCTTCTTTTCTCCCAATATGGATCAAATTTAAGCCAGTCATATTCATCATATGGAACTGCATCCGAAGAATTATCAATTATATTTTTAAAGTGTGTAAGCTCACTCAGAAATTTGTCTTTATCTTCCCTAAGGCATGTACGCAGATAATCTGTATAGATTACACCCTGAATATATTTAGTAACAAAAGACTCTTGATCTGAATCTACTGCTGCCTCTGCCATAGGGACGTTATGCTCTATCAGATATTCTGTATTGTCCTTTAGCTGCGAGACCTTATCTATTCCAGCCTTGTACATAGGTACTTTCTCTACCCTGTCCGGATAAACATAAGTCGCCACACAGGTCTCTGGATCTCTGTCATTTTGAACAGTAATCTGATCAGCATCAGACAGTTTTCCATCAGCTGTAGCCTCTACAAAATAACCGTTGGCCATCTGATGAAGCATGTCATTGGCCAGCAGGTCATCATATAACTTCTCTTCATAAAGATATACAGTTTCAGGATTAACATATTCTGAAAAAATCCTTACATCCAGTCTCTCATTAGGTTTATAGCCATATTTTAGAAAAATCTGAGGCCTCTCTATGCATGGGAAAACAGAATAAAATGAACTCTGCAGAACCGCTTTAGTCAGCATCTTTTCCAGTTCCGACTTGGAATATGCGTGTCCGCCAATAGTCTCCATTCGTTTGACGCTTACATTAATATAGTTATCTATCCCGTCAAGCACATGCCCTGTGGTAACGTCTTTATCTCCACAAAATCCTCTAAGTGCATATCTGTTATTCACACCGATAAGAATTTTTCCACTAGGTGCAAGGAAAAAGGGCATCCTATCAATCAACGTGGCAGCGTCTACAACCTGCTCTAGTATCCCAGTCAGAATAATATAGTCGAAGTAATGTTCATATATTGATAAATCTATATTTTGGTATTCTTCTGGAATATCATGCGATACATATTCCATCTCAAAATCAGTAAACAGATATTTATGAAGCTTTGTAACTTCAAGTCCTTTATCCTCAAGCACAGAAAAAAGCACTTCAAATTCAGGCAAAGTGCCTGTAATAAAAAGTGCTTTCTTTCCTTTTTCAAATTTATACCAACTGATCAAAGCCTTTGGTAAATCCTGTACTACCTGTGCCTCGTCTCTCATCTTACGCCCCATTTTGATAAAAAACAGATTTTAAATGTCTGCTAAAACACCTCTTATAATATATCGACCTTAGAATACGATTACTTAAGTTTGTTTATTTGTACTCTGTTATGACTTTTTGATTTCATAGTCATATATATTATTTTATCAATAAATGCGCGTTATACCAAATAGAATTTTTCTTCAAATGTTGTTACATCTATTGTATTGCTAACTCCAAGCATATTTAATTTATCGGACATAGCCTTATATGCACCACTGCCTCGAACTGTAGCTATGATAACAAGGCTATCTTTAAATTTTTTTACTGCATCATCAATTATAAGGACTTTTTTGCTCGCAATGACCTTTTCTGTTACGTCAGAAGTAACAGCAAAACAGCTAATCTTATCCGTAACTCCAAGATTATGAAGGTTGCGAAGAGCAATAGATCCTCGATATCCCGCTCCATATATTATTATAGATTGAGCGGTAGCTATTTTTTCTTTTACCAGCGCCTTTTGAGAAATGATTTCCTCACAAAATGACTCATCTTGTATTATCCGCCTCATCCAGGTATCCAGGAAACTGTTGGCTTTAATATATGCTTTGTACCTGGAATACTCTTGTCTAAGGTGCTCCCTGTATTCAGGCTTAAGCTCATCAGCAATCCTATAGAAGTTGCCCCTGTCCCTAAAAAGTCTGTAATAGCAGCAATATGGCAAAAGATCATAATGACCTCTCTTCTTGAGTTGTTCTTCCAGCCATGTGTACTCATTTTCCATAGCATATACTTTGCCTGGACTTTTTACAGAAGCTTCCGGATTATCCTGCCTATAGAGATAGAAGGCTTCTCCAAGCCACATGGCGCGCTCTGCATACATAAGAGTCTGCATCCAAAAGCCATTATCCTGATAAGACGCACCTGGGCTCTCATTGAATCTTATATCATGGGCCTGTAAAAAATCTTTTCTATAAATACCAGTCCAGATATTCATGTAGAAATCAAAGAATATATTGCGATAGGTGTCATCAAGCACCTTGTTATAATACTGCTCCATGTAACCAAGATGAATATTTCTCTTATAATCCAGTGTTTCATACCAGTAATATGCATCTGACTTAACAAAATCAAGCTTCTCACCATCTGCTGCCCTGACCAGCTTTTCGTACATGTCTGGCAAAATACAGTCATCGCTTTCAACTATGCCTATGTACTCGCCACTGGCCATATCAAGTCCAGTATTCATAGCCGCGCCATACCCTGCATTAGCCTTGTGCACAGGTACTATTCTGGCATCACGAGCGGCATACTCATCAATTATGCCCGGGCTATCATCAGTACTGCCATCATCAACACAGATGATCTCTAGGTCTCTGTATGTCTGCGCTAGAATGCTGTCGAGACACCTCCTTAAATATTTACTTACGTTGTAAATTGGAACTATGATTGAGATCTTTGGCATAGAGCTCCTATCTATGAGATAAAAAAGTATGTATCATTAATCTATAGTTTTTCTTCGATTATCTTCATCCAAAAGGCTTCCAAACCATCATAATGATCAAATCGATAGCCTTTTTTCATAGGCGAAATACCTAGCATATATAAATACAATTCCGGATCATTATCTATTTCTTTAACACGTTCTATTACAGCATCAAAATCATTATCATATTCATTACAATTGATAAAACATCTGTTATCAACAGTTTCGCCGATAAGTGGATTGCCCCAATAAATTGGAATAGAACCCGCTCTTAATGGATGATATAGTTTCTCTGTAGTATATCCGTCAATTCTCTCGTTTTCAAAAGCTATCGTAAATTTATAGTTCCTTATAAATTCAACTTTTCCTCTGGACCAATCTCCTTCTCTTGGAGTTATAGCATCTTTCATATTATTTAATACTTTACCAGGACAATCTACATACCTATAATCCATAAGTCGTTTACAAAAATCCTGTCTCAGCAGAGCTCCCTCTCCATAGCTTCCATTCGAATATACGAAATTACAGAACTTTCTATCAGCCATATCTTTTTTCATAAATTGGCTTCTGTTCTGAATCATTGTATTGTATGGTTCCATTGCATTATATCTATAGTGCCTTGGTTCATCCGGCATCTCACGTGTTGTAATAGCATAATCGCAATCATTCCAATCTGGAAGATGCGACTCGCCTCCCCAAAAAGCAACTCTTATACATGGATAAGTAAAACCCAAATGATCATTTCCATAGCACATATATATGTATATATCGGGTTCATCGCTCACTACAAGCTTATATTTATCCATCACGCAGGATAATGGATTGTCATAGCTTCCTTTAAAGGCGTCGTCTAGCTTAAATTTTAATACAGGCAATTCAGAAAAAGGTCTATCTGGAAAACGAACCATCTGCCACTGCTGCCAAAATATATCAGACTTATACTTATCGTAAAACCGATATATTGGAATATTCTTTAATACATCATGATCAACTTCATCTACAAGGGATTTAAATAACCTGTCTTCATAATCAGAACTTGAAAGTATAATCGCATCAAAGTTCTCTTTATTAATATCTTTGACAGAAATAGCATTTTCACCAACATAAATCTCTGCACACGGATCAAAAGGCACATCAATGAATGTAATATTTGCATCAATCTTACCGACCAAAGTCTTATAGGCAGTAAGCATCAGCTTAGTATGCCGACCTCTGCCATAAATACCTACGTTAATGTGATTGCCTAAAGGTAATGCTTTTAGTATGTCAGGTAAAACATTTTCGCAATATGTATAATAATCCTTTAGATTTTGTTCTAAAGACCATGAATTATCAATCTGCATTTTAGATTTCTCACCTATTTTTCAAATACTCTAAATCGCATTTCAATAATAACCTCAAACACGAATCATATCATTCCCATCATCTTCATGAATCTCTCTGCATTTCTGCCATCCTGATAATGATGGATATAATCCCGTATCTCATGTCGTTGCTCTAAATGATCATCAATGCCCTCATTTGTAGCCATGATAAAATCAAGCATATCTTTTACATTGGCAAGCTTTCTCCCTGGCATATAATGAAACGGATCATCTACAGAAAAACCTATTTTATACTCATCAATGTCATCTACTGTATATGCTATTGGTCTGTCTAGTAACATGTAATCAAAAGCTATTGATGAGTAATCTGAAATAAGAGCTACTGTCTCTCGCATCAATGAATGTATCGTAAAATTGTGCTTTTCAAGTTCAGCATTAGTAACCAATATGATATTTTTATATTTGCCTATTTTATATAGAGAAAGATCTTGATGTGGATGCGGTTTAATAATAAGTTTACTTTCTTGATTGTCTAGAAATGCATCCAACTCTTCAAACTCTTCTTTGGAGTTTATAAGTGGAATACCAAATGGCGATTGCCTGATAACATCACTTCTTCCTAACGCAGTTTGGCGCATAGTCGGAAGCCAAAGAAAATAATTAATCCCTTCCTCATATTTATTTAATTTTTCTAAAACATGTTTATCCTTATATAGATAATCCAGACGTGGAGAGCCACAGATCAGCAATTTCTCCCTATCACAGGACTCCATATATGCGGCGTGATCAGCATAGTTTTCAGAAGTACAGATAATCCTATCAACATCATCCGGTATCCATAATACGCCCTTAACGTTTTTCAACGGAAATGTTCCGTGCTTTAGATACACAGATACCTGATCTTTTCTAAACTTAAACAGATTATAATTTTCATAAAAAACATATTTGCTTGTATATACCAGCTCAAGGTAATGTCGCAATTCCTCAGCTGTCGATGCATTATTATATATATTTCTGTCCAAGTAAGTAACATTCTCAGTATCGGCAAAATTTTGTGGATGATCACACAGCCATACTACTTTGAAACGTCCCAATAAGTTATTGTCCTTGATATAATCATAGATAGCACTTGCGTTTTCACAGTTATCGCCTTCGCCTTGCATGAGCAGCCTATCCTCAAGAGGATAATTTGTATACTGCTCTATCCACTTTTGTTCATTAATACACCAACACTGTGGATAAGAATAAAGAACAGCATCACTACCGATAATACTCTGTCTTAGTTGCTCTTCAATGTCACTATTTTCTTTTACAAAAACAGCGATGGCAACAGGCTTATCACCGATATCTTGGACCACCTGATCTAATGACTTGATGATCATACTTGTTCCATTAATATCTATATAGGTATTCCATAGATCAGCATTGTTATCTATTATCGCAGAAATACATTTTTCTAACTTGGCATCAGCAAATCTTTTAAATGTATTCCGCATCATCCTGCCAGCACCAAATATGAACAGTTTTCTATTTATTGATATTTCTTTTAGATCAATGATTCCAGATTCTTTAAGCACTTAGTCCACCTCATGATGAAAAACTCCTAATGTGATATATGAATGTTCTTTCATACTTTTTATTAGGAGCTTTGATTACTTATCTTTTTATGGAACTTTATTTTCTATCCATTTCAGCTAATTTCAGTTCCCGTTCAAGATTTTCTCCCAAAATATCTAGTGTAAAGAACTTTTCATACGTTTTTCTGGCATTCTTTCTGACTTCATCTAATTCATTAAAATGGTCAATTATATACTTCATTTTTTCAGCTAGAGAATCTGCATTTCCAGCTTTGCAAATAAAACCATTGACTCCGTCTTCAATATATTCTGCAATTCCTGTATTATCTGTAGTAATACATATTTTAGAATTCATCATTCCTTCGACTATGGTCAATGACAGTGTCTCTTCATATGATGCGCATACAACAACATCAATGACTCTGAACTCTTGTCTTAACTGAGTTCGATTTAATAATCCGAGATACTCAATATTTTCCGATTGATCAATGTACTTATCAACTTCCTTGCAAAACCTGTACATCTCACAATCCGATGGTTCATGAATCCACCACACTACATTTGAATATGATGACAAAATATACGCAGAAGGAAGCATCGGGAATGTATTTACAATAATATGATCATAAGACTTAAATATGCTTAATTCCTCTTTGCCTACATAACACCACATTTATCTTTAAATCATAGCCTTTTTACTTTCCAACCACTGATATTTCTAATTTCAGAAGAAAAATTTATTCCAATTATTACCTTTTCTCTTTTATCTGCCGCATACGGAATAAGATATCTATTTACCTCTACTTGTCTAATGGCTTCTTCAACAGATTTATCCAGTTTAAATTCAAACGCATATATGTGAGAAGTTGTCTCCACAATGCAATCTGCTCTGCCGTTTGCGCTATGTGATTCCACTTTTACAAACTGTCCTAATAACGCAAACACTATATAGATTACATTTTGGAAATTTTGCTCCACCAATCTTATATCCCTGTCTGATGGATATGGAATGCTTTCAAATAATGCCTCCAATCTACGATGCATGCTCTCCAGATCATTGTCGTTCAAATCATTTAAGAAGGATCTTATTTCAAGTGGCGAAATGCCATCATTATTATTCATGAACATTGGTGCCAGACTTTTTAAGAAACTATACTTCACTTCATCATTTGGATAGTCTAATCTGAGAGCATTAACCTCTTGATCATATCCTTTTATAGTTAAATAGCCTGTTTGATATAATAATGGAATAAGATTAACATCGTCTGCTTTATACTCCATTAGGGCATATCTCTCAGCATAGAGTTTTCCTTCAGTAATAAGTTTTACATTAAATTTCTCAGCTCGAATTTTATCTATAAGGAAGGTCGGAGTTCCTGTACTAAACCAATATGGTTCAAATTCTTTATTGTTAATAGCACATAATAAACTATAAGGATTATAGATATCTGGTGAATCATAATGGAAATGATATCCATCATACATAGCCTTTAACTTCAATCTGCAACCAACTGCAGATAAACCTAATTCATCAGATACTTGCTCAATATTCTCACTTAAATATCTATCTATTTCTTTATCCGTTATTCCACATATTGCTGCAAATTCTTTATTAATGGATATATCTGTAAGCTGATTTAAATCACTAAAAATACTAACCTTACTAAACTTTGTAACTCCAGTAAAAAAAACAAACTTTATATATCTGTCGTAGCTTTTCAAAGTACTAAAGAAACCTTTGAATAATTCTTTATTATGTTCTTCTTTTCCATTATCATCGATAACATCTAATAATGGTTTGTCATATTCATCCACAAGAATAACTACACTTTTGCCAGTACTATTAACTGCATGTTCAATAACATGCCTAAAACGCTCTGGCAAGGAAGCTACGCCTTTATCCAAACCATATTGCTGCTCCCAATTGCTAAGATGCTCATTTAATACATCCTCTAATGCATTCTCTCTAACATAAGAATCCTTATTAAAATCAAAATAAAAAACTGGGTATTCTTGCCACGCAATGTCATTGGATGATTCAAGTCTTTCAATTTCCAGCCCTTCAAAAAGCTCTTTTTTCCCTTGCCAATATGCCATAAGTGTGGATACTAACAGACTTTTTCCAAATCTACGTGGGCGACTTAAAAAGTATGGAATACCTGAATGAACCAATTTATAAACATATTCTGTTTTATCAATATATAAATACCCATCTGTTCTTATTTTTTCAAAACTCTGTATACCTAATGGTATGTTTTTCTGTAACATTGTAGACTCCATTGATTGTTTATAGTATTTATTATTTTAAGTATACAAATATCTCTCAATATAACCAAGTGCATTTCTCTATTTGATTCCCAAAATAGATTCCTGCAACTAAAACAACATTTCATTACTATGTCATTAAGAATATAGAAAATATCCATAGTCCACGCTTTTCATATAGACTCCAATATCCTGTCCGTTGGAATCCCCGCCTCTAGAAGCTAGGCTGCTATTTCAAACTTGTGATATTTATTTGCTACTATAAACACATTATCTGTATATTGTTCAATACATTCCATAGGACTTAAGACTGTATAACCATTACAATCTGTTCCCCATATTTTTTTGCTGTTATCGCATACTGCTGATACAGTAATATCAACTGTACTTTGCCGCAGATAGCTGATCATATAAATCTTCTCCTCTGAATAATATAAAAAACTCCTAATGCAAATATGTATTTCCATACTTTACATTAGGAGCTTTATCGCTATAAAGATATTAAATTAAACCTTGTTCCTTCAAGACATCTTTAACTTTTTCAACAGATACATTCGTCCTTGTTGCTATCTCTTCAAAGGACAAGCCATCTTCAAATCTTGCTGTTATCTTAGCTTGTTCTACCGCCTGTTCTACTGCTTGTTCTACTGCCTGTTCTACTGCCTGTTCTACCGCTTTGTCTATATCATCCTTCATGAGTTCTCTTAACGCTTCACACATAGGCGATTCCCTCCTTATTTCTTCATATATTTCTCTATTTGCTGAAACACTAACTTGTAATAATGCATCTATGTTTTCTCTTTCAGCCTTTGTTTTAATACTACCAGTGTCACTCAGGAATTTCTTAATTGTTTCCTTATCTGCTTTGTTTACGAGAATTTTTTAAGAAGCATATAAGTCCCTCTCTAACTCTCCAATTACCACAATCTGGACGGGAATATTTATGATTCCATTTACATAATACACCCCTGAATATTTCTCTTCAATAACAGCACCCAATTCCTGCAATGTCTTAATAAGATTTACTGGCCTAGAAAATCGAAATAAAGAAATAGTCAATTCTCTTGCATCTATAGCATTTACTCTACCGCCATAGCCTTTGTAGAAACAAGCATACCCGATAGTCTTATAAAAATGTAAAGTATGAAGTTTTGAAGGTACTAAATAGACAAATTTCTATACCTTTTGTCTAATAATTCATAAAAATTGTTATTTCAAAACTTTTTCCAATTTCATAATTTCTTGTTCAAATCTTTCGCCTAATACATTTAATGTAAAATACTTCTCATAAGTAGCTCTAGCATTTCTTTTTACAAAATCAAGATCATCATAGTGTTCTAAGACAAATTGCAATTTTTCTGCAAGAGAATCTTCATCACCAGCTTTACATATGAAACCATTCACTCCATCCTCAATATATTCAGCAATTCCAGTCTCATCAGTTGTAATGCATATTTTAGAATTCATCATGCCTTCAACTATTGTAAGTGATAAAGTCTCTTCATATGAAGCACAGACAACTACATCTATTTTTTCATACTGACTTTGCATTCTTTCTAAATCCAAGACACCTTTAAAACTAATGTCTAAGCCATCTGACTGTTTAGTCAATTCGTCATAATAATCCCTATCTTCAATTTTACCAATGAACAAGCACTCAATTTCTGTTTTTAATGTCATTTTATTCATAGCATTTATTAACACTAACTGTCCTTTAGGGTGCATTATCGGACCAATTAAACTAACGACATATTTTTTATTATTTTTTTCATTATTTTTTCGTAAAGGTAACTTATTTCTGTCACTTATGCACACAGGTACAATCGATTTTACAGTATTCGGATAAAACTCTTCAAAATTGTTTTTAGCAATGCTACTAACGGCTATTACCCATACTTTTTTTATTAATTCAATATCATCGTATCTTTTATATTGCATTCTAGTATATTCATAAAATGCATAATACTTATTACTACTTTCATGAACCCACCATAATGTGGGCATGATTTGTCCTAATATGCATGCAACATTTAACATGGGGAAAACATTAACTATTGCAAAATCAAATTTTTGACACCACACTGCTTCTTCCCATGTCATTGGTAATAACTGACTAATTATCGCAACAGAAATACCCATATCTTGTATTTCTTTAACCAATCTTTCATCTGCTTGATATGAAGCAATGGTAATATCATACTTTTTTTCCAACAAAGCCTTCCCAACATTAATAGCAGCAAGTGCGCCGCCATTGTATAATAAAGGATCTGTTATTATGATTATTTTCTTTCCACCATTACTTATCCCATTAGCAATAATAGAAATATCATGTTTTTTAATCTTCATATATTCCATATATTCATACCAACGAAGAATACGAAGCTTGCTTATACCTATAGTAATTAATTGCTTTTCAATTTCTTCAGATTGAGCAACCATTAAAAGAACATAATCATAATCAAATCCCATTATTGCATCTGGAGTATACACCTTTTTACCATTACTAAACTTTATATTTTCTGCATTATTGTCAATGAGCGCAATAATTTCGTCAGTATCTTTTATTTCTTCTATATGTCTCCTATAAAATCTTCCTAATCCAAAAATAATAATCTTCATATCATTTCATCTAAATACTATTTATAGTACATCCTTATATTTTATTATTCTTTTTTCTGAAGGAGTATCTTTTAAGTCATATGCGAAATTACCTAATATACTTGCAACGTAACCTTTATAATTTAACGAAGTCATGAATGGGCTATACGCAACATACGGTGAAATTGAAATATTATAATCTTTAGAATAATTGATGTAATCTTTTATAAAATCAACTATACCTTTTTGCATTTGATTAATTTCATCGATATTCTCTGGCTTATAAGCAGCATTTTGCAATAAAGTGCCATTATTTTGCCTTATATAATGCATCAACGATGAATCAGTCGATGTAAACAAAAATTCTAAGCCCAAATGCAAGTAGTCTATCGCCCTAACCTGTATATTACTTTCTTTAGGGAGCACATACTCGCTATCAATTAAATCTCTATTATGGAAAACTGAGTGTATATAAGCACCAACAATATTTTGCTCATATCCATTTATAGCAACATCATTACTGGTCGAACACATTAGCGTTCCATAAACTTCCAAGCCACTAAAGTTTTCCAACAAAAACTGTCTTAACGCAACTATGCAAGTACCAGACCATCCAATATCAACTATCAATACTCTCTTGGAATTTCCAAGTATTTTTTTATAATATTGCTTCGCAGCTTCTATATTTTGAGACAGTTCTTGCATTATAATATCTTTATTTTCGTATGCTATGTTTTTGATTTTTTCAATGCACTTTTCAATTTCTTCAGGAAAACATTCAATATTTATACCATCAGCTTTAACAATATCACATAGATATGAAAATCCCGCCTCTATTAATAGTTGTTTTAAAACTTTATTTTTTGAATTATTTCTTATATATTGTAATATTTCATGATTTACTAGTTCATAAAAGTACTGTTCTCCTGCAATTTCCAATGCAGATTTTCTAGAAATTCTTATATATTCATTGCTATATTTTTTGTAAAACATATTGTATGCTTCATAGATCACCTTGCAATCCCTTGCGCAAAACAATATAACTTCGATTTCCTTATCAGCAGCAAATTTATTTATAAAATCACAATAACCCGCGGTTAGGATTCCACCTATCCTATAGCCGTGTGTATAATACTCGTTTTCCTTCCATAAGCCATTATTGAGATTATTACTCAAAACAGCTCTATAAAAACTAGCATCCAATGTGTCCAATCCAAATTCTCTAAATTTAAACCTAGTATTAGGATAATAATATGAATATAAACCATGTACTTTAGATTGCTGTACATCATCTTTCCAATTATCTCCTATGTGTACAATTTTTTTATTATGAAAATCTTTTTTTATAATTTCATATAATTTCCCATCGCACTTTCCACAAGACTTATCATTAGATAAATAAACTTTAGGATTTAAATAACCATTTTTTTCTAAAATCTCTGTAATAACATCTAGTGGTAAATACATATCACTAGTAAAAATAATTGTTTTTCCTTCGTTCAATAAATACCTATAAACGTCATAAATGTATGGATTATATATACAAATATTTTTTTCAATTTCAATTTCACAATCCATCCACTCTAATGGAATTCCATAGTATTTATTTAGGACTTCATATATATCCAAAATGCTTACTTCTGAATCATTATGACTACACCTTCGTAATTCTCTTGCTCTTCTTTCTGCTTCAATTCTAATTATTTTATAGTTATGATGCTTTTTTATATTACCGAGTAATGTAAAAACATCCGTTGCATATTCTACTTTTCGAAAAATAGCTGTATCAAAAATATCAAATGAAATAACATCAAAATCAGCTAGATAATTCTTAACACTTTCAATATTATCCAATTTACCTGATGGCATGCCATATTCGTAATATTTTGACTCATTAAATAAAGATAGACTCTCAAAATCTATATAAACTTTAGGATCATATTCATACACTCTTTTATAGCCCAAATCATTCAAATACTTTATAACTTTATGGCTTCCCACTATTGAAACAATAACTAGAAGTCCTTTTTCACTAAATTCGCTAGGAGAAAAAACTTTGAGGCCACAATACTCTGTATTTTGTTTTTTTTCATCTCTATCTAAAAATCCAACTATTATTGCATCCTTATTGTATAATTCAAATACATCTTTTCCTCTTTTTCCTGCACCATAAATGACTATTTTTTCCATGTGTATCCCCTCAAATATTCTTATAATCATTATTTATTTTTTTAATCTGACCACCGTACATCATTTTTATAAATTGGTATACTAACAATATCCGTGATAAAATGCACAATATTTTCTTCATATAGCAGCCGCTCTTAAAAACTTTAAATCACTCCGTTTAAAGAAAAAATCATTTTATCCTTATCGACACCACATTCTGCTAAATAATTCTTGATAATGTCCATATCTGAGACTATAGATATATACATGTAATCGTAAGTTTTTTTTAGAGCTTCCTTTAACGAAATAACGGGCCATCCTGCTTTAATCTTATTTTCCCAATCCACATCAACCCAAGCGACAATTTGTATATCAGCTCTATTCATAAGAATATTAAAATCTCTCGTTCCTTTCTTGCCGGCCCCATAAATGATTATTTTCTTTGATTTTGAAGTAGCTACTTCAGCAAAATAATCAGTATATATATGTTTTCTCTCATCAAGTTTTTGACTAATATATTCCCTATCTGCTTTACTAGCACGTAATATTGAATAGTCTATATTTACACCTTTATAATCTTCTTTTCCTTCCAAGCAATTTAAAAGTTGATATCTATTCATCTTAGGTGCATATTTAGTATTGTCATCATTAGTATTATCATGGTTGATTTCGCCTATAAAATCAGATATATCCTCTGACGGACTTTCAAAAATCTTTTGTAATAATTTCTCTTTATAACTATAAAAATCAAGTTTTTCATGTTGATTGACCGCCATATTTTCAAGGCATTTAGTAACATCACAAACAGAATTGATATACGTCTGATAAGTCTGATGTTGCTCTGTTGAAATACTAAATTTATCTATTACGGGAACAAATTTATTACCATCTTCTTTATATCCTATAGTGGCTCCATGAAGAGCTCTGCAAAGGAGTTCCACCTTAGCTTCATATGAACCTCTTTTAGAATATACCCACCAATTCTTTCTTCCTCTTGTTCCATTTTCTAACATAACAAAACAAAAATAATGCATATCATAACTACAAATTCTCTCCATATTATCGAAGCTTTTTCCAGATGCTTGAAGATCTACAAAACCGATTTCTTTTTGCGGTCTATCGATTAGTTCTAGCATGTATCCTTTTAAATTGTTTATTGCCTCGTCATCTAAGCATCTCCAAGATATTCTAGAACTATATACATATTCAGTTTCTATATCTATTTTTTCTGTTGAAATAATAATATCTGCTATTTTTTTTAGAACATATCCATCCCTTGCAATAAAGCACAACTTTGTTAGATGGCGCAATATTGCCATCTCAATTATCCATTCAATATAGTCATATAATAATATTCCAGCAAATAATCCAACTAACTTCGGGCCATAATAATCTTTATAAATATTTGTAATTGCTGTATATGCTTTTCTACTTACCTCATTGTCATTTATTTGAACTAAATAAGCATCTTTAGGAATTTTGTTTTTATATAATTTTGTAGTAATACCAAGTTGTCTGGGGATAAGATAATCAGAAAAATAATTATCTCCTATATGAATCCATTTCTCATATGTCAATTTTTCTTTATTCTTTACATATGTGAATAACTCTCCTGTGCTTTTTAAACAATTGCAATCAGAAGAAACATATATTTTAATATCATCAAATACATAGTGTAGATCTTGTAACAAAAATCTTATTTCTCTTTCAGAAAGATACATATCTGAAATGAATACAACTCTTTCACCACTGTTTCTATATTCCATTATCAAATCGATATTTTCTTTAATTGGAACAACAGATAATTTCTCGGTTGATAATTCTAGTTGAATCAAGTCATCGATATATTCATCCGATATTCCAGTCATTGAAGAAAAAACTTCGTAAATATTCTTAAGAGTTATTTGTCTCTTTTCAGAATAAAATTCAACAGCATTCTTTTCAGCTGCCATCCTAAGCAAGGCAAAATTATTTCTTACTCTAGGCGAAAGCCACGCATAAACTGTATCTAATTGCATTTTCTCTTGCATTAATTCAAAAATTTCAGATGGCTTTTTAGTTTTTCTCGTTATAACAGTGTCAAAAATATCGAAGGAATACATGTTTATCACCACATCCATTGCTTCTGCAGCTACAATTTGTTTGTACACATCTATTCACTACTTGATGTAAAGTTTAAAAAAGTTGCCACTATATGTTAATATTTGATGATTTCAGAACTTCTCCTCAGTAATAATTTTCAAATAATCATTTGCAACTCTTTCTAAAGTAAAAAATTTACTATACTCTCTTATGTAATCAGTATCCCATTGCATAGCAAACCACTTTTCTATTCCATGTGCTAATGCTTCATCAGAATGTTCATCTACTAATATAGTAGCCTTGGTATCATTTATATCCGCCGCAGTTTCATTATCTGAAAACATTATAACTGGCATTCCGTATGATATTGCTTCTAAGGCCACTAAACTCAATCCTTCTATCAGACTAGGCATAATCAAACCATCGCCTATCGAATATATCTCATCCATTCTATCTCTTTCTACAGTTCCTAAATACTCAACAATGCTTTCAATTCCGCTTCTTTTTATTTCGTCTTCAATTTGTTGAATGAAATCATATCCTTTTATATTCGCGCCTACCAATAATAATTTCATATTATTCCTAATATTTTCTTTAACCAAACTCAATGCTCTAACTAATTGGATTTGATTTTTTCGTGGTTGTAATGAGCCAGAACAAATAAGAACTTTTTTTCCTTGTTCTTTGTATTTGTTAAACATATTATTACTAACAATCCTTCCCTCTTTTTTTGTTCCATTCACAACAACAAAAATATTATCCTTATTAAAACCTGGGTTATCACGTAAAAATTGATTTTTCTGCCCATTCCCAACAAATATTATTTTTTGATTATCGATATTGGCAATTTTGTCATTGCAACCTAAATCTAAACAAGCATTACTATATTTTAAATTTTTGCCTATATATAAATGACATATAAAGTAATTATCGACATGTAATTCTTTACATAAAATAGCTACATTATATGAAAATTCTCCTGTGCCTTGAATTAAAACACATGTTGGCTCAATACTCTCTATCGCATCTCTAACACCATTAATAAGCCCTTTTTGCCAGTCTGCTATATTATTTTTTGTTCTAGAATCAGGCAAATATTTTGTATTGTCGCAAATATTAATATTGCCAACTTTATTTTTTTTTGTTCTAACAGCACCAATAAAAAGATAACTGTCAACTTTCCTGCCAATATATTCGCATGTATCAGCAATCATTATTGCTCCACCATTTCTTTTAACTTCATACTTATCGTCATCAATAGAAAAAATATCCCACGTAACTGATAAAATTTTTACCATAATTTCTCCATAACCTATAATCGCATTATTCTCTTTTATACATTCTCAATAACAATAAAAAAGTAATTGTTTGTCCCGTTAATTTATAAAAGTTTAAACCAATAATGCTTGAATCAATAAATTATTATCTTTTATAGTCATTAATAAAACATATCTGCCTTTAATACTGAATCTGCATCTATGTCTACATTTGCAATTTTCCCTAACACTTCCGCGTATTTATCAGCAGTTATTCCATTTCCAGGTCTTTTAAAAGTAAGCATATCTTCTGTAATAACTTGCCCTTTTTCAATATTCTTTGCAGCCACTAATGACCTTCTAGCATTTAGCCTTGCTTTTTTTTCACTCTCCAAGCATTCCAACTTTTCGCTTCCAAGTAACATATCAATAAACTCCAATTTACTTACAATTTTTCTTACATCATCTGGATCCATAGCATGGTAATGATCATTACCTTTCAACGATTTATCCAGTGTAAAATGCTTTTCAATTACTCGGGCTCCCAGCAAAAATGCTGTTTTTAAAACATCATATTCTGCATCAGGCTTAGTATGATCTGAATATCCGATATTGCATTGTGCAAATTTATCTTTTAAAGATAATATTTTCTTTAAATTTGCATGTTCATAAGGCGTAGGATATTCCAAAACACAATGTAACAGTGTTAGCGGCTTATCATTATGTTTTCTAATTATTCCCACACTCTTTTCTATCTCATCTAAATTAGAAGCTCCAACTGATAAAATAATAGGTTTATTTTTCTGAGCAATGTACTCAACGAATTTTGAATTATTGAGATCAGAAGAGGAAATCTTATATACATTCATTAGATTATATAAATAGTCAGCTGATTCGATATCAAAAGGTGTAGATAAAAATTCAACATTACTTGACTCACAGTAATCCGCTAGCTCTTTGTATTCTTTGTATTCGAAGGAATCAAACTTTTTAAAAAGCTTATACTGTGAATCTGTTGGTTCTTCATTTATGTCCCAATAGTATGGAGAATCCTTTGATGCCAAAGTTTCTGCTTTATATGTTTGAAACTTGACAGCATGCACCCCTGCATCAGCAGCCTCTTTAATCATTTTTTTTGCAGCTTCCATAGGAGTGATTTCTTCTTTTTTAGCTATGTCATAGTAATTTACACCTACTTCCGCTATTAATACTATTTTGTTATCCTTTATCCTCTGATTTATGATATCAATCATACTCTCGTCCTTTTTATAATGAGTCAATTAATGATTTGATTCTATCTCGTCCATGCAGCAAATCTGTCTTTAGCATTTTTTTATGCATTTCTTTCCTTTCATCTAAACTAAGTTTTAAAAAATAATGCAAAGCCTTTATTATTTCGTGTTTACTTAATATTCCCTTCCTAATAAAACCGTTACTATCCGATACAAAAGAATGTTTTTCTTCTCTCTCATTTTGTGCAAGAGATAAAGTCGGTATCCCTAGAGATGCTAATTCGAAACACGTTCTTCCCTGTGAAGTAATTGCTATATCGCACTGTGACATTACTTCCGGCATGTTTCTTATATCGTACATTAATTTAATATTCGAAGACTCAAATTCTAATAAAGCCTGATAGTTTTTCTTAGCACGGCCTAATACTATGACAAAATTATATTTTTGATATTCATCTTTTTTTATTTCTTCTAACACTACTTCAGTATAATTCTGTGGATCGGCACCGCCAAAGCAAACTAATACTTTTTCAACATCTCTTTTTACAACTATTGGCTTATAGAGTAAAAACATCTTAGGTATCAAATAATAATTCGGTCCAATATATCTATGTACCTGCTCTTCATCATATAATGCATTAATTACAATATCTGCATAATCAGCACCAGTTCCTATGTCTTCGAAATTAACAACTTTTAACCCGAAGCTTTTTAGCTTTTTTATATAATTCTCTTCAGTATCTAAAATATCATTTATCAAAACTGTAAAATCATTCTCATTTAACTTGTTAAATAACTCATCCTTGGAAGAATATGGAACAAGTGAATATGTTGTTTCACCAAACACATTTATTTCAGTTTTATTTGTATCGTAAAAAAACACCGGCTTAGTATAAAACATATCCGCCAATTCAAGCATTCTTCCAACATGTCCTAGTCCAATACTATTATTCCCATCAACTACAATCGCAATCTTTTGTTCTTTCAATATGCTTTCAGCAGCAATCATATCCTGGAAGGAATCAATATCTATGGCTTCGTTTTCTGAAATTTCAAATACGGCAACTTTTTCACCTATGCGTGTATTGCTTTTTACTACACTTTTTTTTGATATTACAAAGGCTCCTGTTTCTTCATATCTTTTAGGCAGATACTGCCTATTTAATCTTTCTGAATATGCTGGAACTATATGACCATCCTTCTCAGTCCACGCAAGATGTGGTTTATTAACTGCAGAAATCAATGTATCCAGATCATTTTTTATAGCATATTCGATAGCTTTATCTAAAGTCCTATAATCTAATGTAGGAGATGTCGGCTGCATAGTTATAACATAATCACAGTCTATGTCTTTGCATGCATCATAAATAACTGCATCCAGTGTTACATCATCAGCACACAGTTCTGCTCTTCGTTTTAAACATCTTACTCCATAATAATTAGCGATAAGATTCACTTCTTCTGAATCTGTACTGACTATAATATCGCTAATAGCTTCACACCTGAGAGCATTTTCTATGCAATAAGATATCAGTGGTTTCCCATTGAGTATTCTTATATTTTTATTGGGAATTCCTTTAGAACCAGCCCTTGCGGGTATTACTGCTATAAAATTATAACTATTATCCATAGCTAACCACCATTCAGTTAAATATCATTGGACCACAATAGAAAAAATATCCTTATCTATCCCTACCCCATACTCAATATCTTCTTTATTCAAATCATCCCAGGAAATGTTTGTTAACAATTTTCCCATTAGCTCATCAAAATTCCTCTTTTGTTTATCCAACAGGCCCTTATTCAAAGCTTCAACAATAATTTCATTTAATTCACTTCTATCCTTCAATTTATAAGAGCAACCTACATTATCTAAAATCGAATGTCCAACTTGAATTAACGGTTTTTCATATAATAAAACCTTACAGTCTACAGCAGAATATAACGTCACAGCAATGTCTGATATTTTAATGATTTCATCAACAGACATATCTTCTATCCAAACTACATCTTCATACTTTCCCCTTAACGAAGATAATTTAGATATCCCCGGATGAGGTTTAAAAATTAAGTTATAATCATTTTTTTTACATATATTATTTAAATCTTCCAAAATCTCTTCCATACTTCCGTATATGGACGATATATTTTCCTTCCAAAAACATGAATTGGAATTCACTTCTCTTTCTATTCCAGCACCAATTAAAAAAATAGTTTTATAACTAGAATTTATTTTTCTCAACTCACGTTTATCATTTTGAGTCTGTAAAAACTCACCTGTATCTATTTCTGATTCCAATATGTATTTTTTTATTTCCTGAAGTTTTTTCGACGCATAATTATTGCTCAATCTTTCGTAATATAATGTGTCTTTGGCAATCCTACTTCTTCCAGCACTACCATCCAATTCAAACATAATTGTTCCAGGAATCCAGCCATATTCCCAAAATAAACATGGAATTTTATTTTTTTTTGCCAAATAATATAAAATTCTCCATTCAGGCTTTATATCTGTTCCAATCAAAATATGAGACGGCTTTACTATTTTTATCAATTCCTTGTAAAACCTCATTATCACAGAGCACACTCGAACAGATAAATTTATATCGTTGATATGGTATATAGACTGTAACTCGCTGATATATTTAATATCATTTTCATCCAACTCAATTATTTCTATTCCTTTTTCTTCTTTATCTATTTCAATATATTCTCTATAATTTCCTTGCCAATTAAGAATGTCAGGAAGGTCAAAAAAGACATTTTCTAATAAATTGCTTGCTTTTCCTTCACTAATTGCTGTCGTATGAGCTATAAAAATGTATTTCTTATCCTTTTTGGCATACTCTTTAAAAAAATTAATCAACAACTCTTTTTTTCTTCCTGTCAAAAAAAAGCCATTCATTAAATCACATCCAATATAGTCACTATGATTTGATATAAAATCTTGAATATTTATCAAAGTATCAATTACTGTATTGTGACTATTAGTTATTAATTTGTAGTAGCAAAAATCACCTATTTCCTTTAAGTTAAGCTCAAATAATTGTTGTTTAATCACATCATAAGCCATTGTGGCAACGATAATGTAATAATCGAAAATATCTTGGACACATTCGATTTTTTCAACGTTTACTCCAAACATTTTTTCTACCTTCGGAAAATTATCCAAAAATAAATCCGGCTTAAAACCATCATTTTCTTCAACAAATGACTTAGCAATAATTCCAGTACCAAATATTGCAACCTTTCTTCCTTTTAATATTTTTTCATTAATTAACATTTTTATGCCTTTCAAGTAATGGAAATTGCTTTAACCAATGATTAACAAATAAAGCTGACTTTTTTATTTGCATCTCATAT
>JAEEGF010847656.1_pt1 | contig 31336 bp, 21 predicted proteins | sample 9134171 | NCBI WGS metagenome assembly JAEEGF01 (sample SAMN16246542, study PRJNA631951) | gut metagenome | biome: gut microbiome; feature: rumen; material: AP-attached | host: Bos | place: Iran: Karaj | collected 2018-10 | reverse complement strand
ACGTTATCGTCATCGTCATCGTTGAATCAGAACCCTGACTGTCGTCGAGCTGCTTTCCGCTCGGCAGAATACTCAAGCAAGCTTGGTATTTCTACTCTCACTTAACCAGAACCTTCTTCCCGTTCTGGATATAGATTCCCTTCTGTGGCTTCTGCTCCAGCCTGCGGCCTGAGAGGTCGAAGAGGGCAGAGTAAGCGGGCTGACCTTCAACGGAATGGATGCCATTGGTATCGTAAACATGCTTGTAGGCCCAGCTTGATTTGATCTTTTTCATCTGGGTGTTGTTCTCCACATCCAATGTCCCGTTGATGTAGGCATTGTAGAGTTGGTTGTAGAGTGAGATAAAGTAATCCAACTGCTCGAAATACTCTTCGTCAGAGAGCACTTTCTGTATTTCTCCCAGATATCTTTCCGCTTCCTTGTAGAGCGTTCTGTAGGCAAGCTGGTTCTCCATAACCTTGTGAAGCATGGTGCTCAGGGCGCGGATGGCTTCCAGTTTCTCTTTGTTTGTCCCAGCCTTCTCCATTTCAGGAATCAGGTTCTTCAACTCGTTGCGCACCTTGTTGCTGAAGGATGTGTATGCATTCTCCCCTGGCTGTGTCTTGCTGCGATAGGCGAGGTCTTTCCCTTTCAGGAGCAGCTCATTCAGGACAGCATCAAGTTCCTTGCCGATTTCCTCCACGTCTCCCAAGCGATAGAGACGCATCTTGCCGAATGCCGTCCAGTCGAAATAGTCAGTACACTGAGGATTCTGTATCTCGATGTGCATGGTGCCGTCGGTCACATCGGCAATGATGCTGTTGGTGTATCTGTCACCATTGAAGGCGTATGCGGCACCCAGATCACTGCTTGGTACATAGTAACTGAAGTTGAAGAAATAGTCGGTGTTCTTTTGAGAGGGAGTGATGTAGCAGTTCTTCTTGTCCACCGCGTCCTCGAGAGGGAGCTGGTCCTCGAGGCAGTGCATCAGAGGCACGGAGGTGGAGTTGGCTGTAATCTCAGGGCAGAAGAGGTAGGGCCAAAGGCCAAAGCTCAGAGAGAAATATCCGTTTACCTGCAACAGATACAGACCGTTCTCCAGTCCTGCGACATCCTGGCTCAGGGTGAATGCGCCTTTGCTCGAGACTGCGACTGTCCCGTTTTCATCTGTAGTGAATTCCAACTGGGGCTCAGCCTTTTCCAGAACCCATCCTTCCAATTCCTGCGTGAAATCTGCATTCTTTATCAGACTGGTCACGTCCTTTGTCTGTGCGCTTGCGCTCATTGCTGCAACGAGGGCAAGCATTGCGATAATGTTCTTTTTCATGTTTTGATTTTTTTATTTGTTAATAACCGTTTTGACTTTCGTCGAGCTGCTTCACGTTCGGTAAAACACATAAGCAAGCTCTGTGTTCTACTCTCACTTAATCAGCACCTTCTTTCCATTCTTGATATAAATGCTCCTTTGTGGAGCACGCTCTAACTTGCGGCCTGATAGGTCATAGAAAGAGTTGTCTTCTTTTATACGAAGGAATCTCATGCCTGTAAAATCGTCAAAAGAAAATACAGTTCCGTCAGCTAATTCTATATAGTCAAGAAACACGAAATTACCTGCCAAAATACTGCGGAAAGGAACTAACAATCCACCGCTACTGCCCATTCCTTCCACCCATTTGTCTTGGAGGTCAGAGGCCACAATCTTACCTTCACCTTCTATATAGAACCAAGGACTCAGTGTAAAAGATTTACGCTTTTTCCCTTCAAAACTTATACTTGTGACATCTGTAACGGCCATACCTAGGAAAACCTCTTTTTGAACCCTCGATAAACTAACTTCATCACCCACATTTAAGGTGAAATCATAAAGTAATGTCTCTTCATGTGGAACAGCAACAGGATTATAGGAGAATACCTTACCGTCTTCTTCGCGAAGCAAACTAAGCACTTCACCCTTTTGGTCTACATATTTTTTGTATGTTATTCCTTCAGCAATTGTATCCCCTGATATTTTCTCCTCATACTTGTATTTCTGGCCAGTTGCCCAGTTGTAGTATGTGTAATGCCAGATCTTGCCGTCCTCAAGGACAGGAAGATATTGAGCATTGCAGACTATCGAGGCAAGAAAAAATAGTATAAAACATAATCTTTTCATGACAATACTTATTTTATTCGTCCATAATTGATTTGCATCTTCGCCCCTATAGGAATATAGAAATCCCTGTTTGTGCGAGGAATTATACGACCATTGTTTTGAATTTTGACGTTACTGCTCGTCAGCAGAGCGACCAATAAAAATTTCTTTGCTTTCATGATACAATATAATTTAAATTGAAATCGGAGGCAAAGTTACGGCAATAATCAATACAATATTCGTTTGTTAGGTTAGTTTTTTGAATTTGAATTATTTTGTTGATTTTTAAGGGATTATTGCACTTTTGTTCACTTTTCAAGGTTAGTTTTTTTGAGATGGCTACACTATTTCCACTAAAATTTGGATATAAATTGCTTGAAGGACATGCCTCCGGCAGGAACTTGCAGACGCTCCTTGTAATCCACCAGCTTTTGTTTTACGGAAGGCTCCGAGATGCCACACATGTTTGCCAAATCCTTGTTGGGGAACTTGAGACGAACCAGCATGCAGAACTGATAATCCTTTTCACGGAGGTTGGGATAAGCCTCCCTTAAACGAGACAGGAAGTCATCGCTCATGGCATTGAGAAAGCCTGCAATCTCTGTCCAATCCTCAGGGGTGAGGGTAATGTGTTTTCCACTTTTCTTCTGCTCTTCGATACTTTGGCGGAAATGGCATCTTTCCATTATCAGACTCCTCATCATGGATATCTGACTGTCTTTGTAGTCAAGCCTTTCCTTCGCTATTTGCTTTTCGTAGTCAAGCTTTAACTGATGTTGTTGCAGAAGATGTTCCTGTTCTCTTCTTGCATTCTTCTTGTGGTTGATGAACAGCAGGGAGAGAAGTGTCAGCAAGGCAAAGGATAAGCCAAGACAGATATACAAAACCGTCCTCTGGTGTTCTGCCCGTTGACGCTCCAACGCCTCGTGGAGATTCTTTCGGTACAGTTCGAGCTTGTCTTTCTGCGTGGAAAGGTACATGTCTGCTGCCACATTGCAGGCAGCATTGAAATACTTCTGGGCAGCATCGGCATCCCCAGTTTTTGCACTAAGCCTGTGCTGCAAGCTTAATTTCACCAACTTGTCTTCCTTAGAATCTGCATCTGGCAATACATTTATGTACTGTCGTGCTTTATCATATTCTGCATTTTCTGTGTAACATTGTGCCAGCAATGTTGCGAGCCACTTATCCAAGTACCCCCGATAGCTTAGAGCTCGTTGGGCATAGTCTAATGCTTCTTTGTATTGCCTATTGAATCGATAATGGTTGGATATGTTCTGGAGAACAGAAGCTATGGCGATGGAGTCGCCTGCCGATTGGGCCTTGTCAAGTGCCAGATCATAATAATACAAGGTGGAATCCTTATCTCCACATCTGGAATAACTGTCGCCAATACCAATCAACAGGTAAACCTCGTTGACAGGGTTGTCAGCCCCCTGCTTTAAGTAAAGCTGGTAAGCTTCCTTTGAAAGATTGAGGCACAGGGTAGTATCAGAGTTCTCCGCTATTTTGCGCATTCTGTCTGTTGCCAGATAAGCGGTATAGTAGTCCTTGTCTGCCTCGGAAACTGTTTTGGCTCTTAGCAGACAATTGTAGGAACTATCTGGTTGCTCTGTCAGCCACAAGTACTTCCCCATATAGTACTGGCTGCGGGCATAGAGGGAATCCTTGGGATGCCGGCAGTAGTAGTCGTAGGCGATGCGGAGCAGGGAATCGCTGGTGACATCCAAGCCGCTCTTGTCCTGAGCGATGGAGTGGATGAGCGCATAGCGGGCAAGTGTCTCGCCCGTAAGGGAATGCCGCTGGAGGGTTTGCAACAAATGCAATGCGCTGTCGGGCTGCTCCTGCATAAGCAGCTCAGCCTGATGGATCACCTCTCTCTCCTGCCTGTCCTTCTCCGCACATGCCTGAAGCGCGAAGATAGGCAATAAAAGCAACCAAATCTTGAATATGTTTCTCATCTTACGAATGAATCATTTGGGTTCTGGGGACAAAATTACGACAAAAATGCAATAAAGAAAAGAAAACGAGGGAACAAAATAAATATCTGCTATTGAAATTTCTGAAAGAAATATGTAGTCAAGAGTTAAGGGGGTAAGAAGTTTAGCCGATAGTTTACAACGATGACGAAGACGATAACGAGGACGAGAAAATAGGACTCCGCGCGCAAGAAATGGGAATCGTAAATGGGACTTCAACCTTGCTCGCTTGAGCGAAGTTTTTTATGAACGCAAAAATGCCCTACACTCTACACCAGCACCATGTAAGACCTTGAGGGTCAACAATGTGCATGGGTGTAGGATGGTGTAGGTAGCCTACACCCGTGTATCCTATTGATAGACATTGTGTTACGGGTACCCGGTGTAGGGTGTAGGGCACTTTTGAGTATTACCTAAACCACTTAATGAATATCCATAGAACAGGATCAATCTCTTCGTGGAAGGCGTGACATACAATCCTACAGCTCGTACTCGAGCATGACGAAACTATAGGGAGCCACATCGAGGGTGAATCGTCGCTGGGCCTTAACGTCAGAGTGCTGGGGAGCGATGGGTTGAGCCTCGAAATTGTTTTCGTCGTCAGGATTGCCTGAAAGAACGGTTTTCTTTGCCATATCCTTCAGCTTGAAACGCGAAAGATTGATGTTGGCTCGCTTGGTTTCAGCTCCTGCGTTGCAAAGCTTGACGAAAAGACGACGCTCCTTGACGTTGAGGACCACTGACTGGCCGTAGTGAACTCCCTCCTGCGGCTGTTCCACGTTTTTGGCATCACCTTCGAAATGGACACAGTCACCGTAATAATACTGTCCAGCCGACTGCCCGAACATCTGCTGCACATAATAACTGCATGTGAGTATGGGACGTTCGTTGTCGAAGTAGATGAGGTCAGGATTCCAGTTTGTAGCCTCTTTGCGGGCAAAGAGTGGAGCATAGGAAGTCATGCAGACAACATCGCCATTGCGCTCCACATGCAACAGGTAAAGTCCCTCTGCGAGAGCATCGATGAGTTTCTTGTCCTTAGAAGCATATTCACCCAGATAGACCTTTGTCTTGCGGTCGCGTGGATAGCTGTCGTACTGACGGCTGCGCAGGAAGTAGTCGCGCGGTTCATAGTAGTGCTCGTCCATGATGGGCATGCCCAACTCATCGGCCAAGCGCCATCCATTCTCGTAGTCAGGATTTCCCGCATGTGAGCCAGGACCTGCCGTGCCCACAATAACAATCTCAGGATGGGCTTCCATTACCTTTTTGTATATATAGCGGAAACGCTCCTCAAATTCAGGAGAAATCTTTTCTTCGTTGCCAAGCCCAAGGTACTTCAATCCAAAAGGAGCGGGATGGCCTGCCTCTGCACGCATCTTAGCCCACTTGTTGGTGGCTGGATCACCATTCGCCCAATCAATGAGATCGAGCGCATCCTGTACCCATTCGTCCATTTCGCTCATGGGTACCACGTCTTGTGCCTGTCCGCGCATGCCCCAGCCTCCATTGGTGCCCTGACAGGACACGCCACATGGCAAGATGGGTACAGGCTGCATGCCTACATCCTCGCAGAACTGGAAGTACTCGTAGTAACCAAGTCCCATTGACTGATGGTAGCCCCAAGTGTTCTTGAGCGGGCGACGCTCATGACGAGGTCCAAGAGTCGTTTTCCAACGATATGTGTTCCAGAATCCGTCTCCACCTCCATGAACAACACAGCCTCCAGGGAAGCGCATGAACTTAGGCTTCAGGTCTGCCAATGCCTGAGCGAGATCCTTTCGAAGTCCATGACCATTGTAAGTGTCTGCAGGCATGAGTGATACGGCATCGATGTCAACACTGCCCACGTTGAGTACGAGGATGTGGAGCAATGCGTTCTTGGAAGCCTCGGAAGGCGTCAGAACCGCTGTATGCTCTTTCCATTGCTTTCCGTCGACATTAAACGTGGCATCAGCCAACAATTTGGGAGACTTCCCCCACCCTTGCGGCTCAACGAGCGCCACACGTACCTGCTTGGCAACTCCCTCGACGTTGCGCAGGAAAGCCTTGAAATCATACTTTGCACCAGCCTGAAGGCAGAAACCGTCAAAGCCATCATTCTGGATGCCGAAACCTGTCCAGCCATCGAAGTCATAGTAATGGCCAACGCGTTCCACATGCAGGCGCATATAGTTGGGATTATTGGGATGGAGAGGCGCATCCATTCGCGTTTCCAGATAACCCAGAGAATGACCAGGACGAATCAGGCGCCAAGCTGTGCCTGCACCCCATCCATCACGCTCCGTTGGATTGTACTCAAACGAACCGTTCTGCACGAGGTCGGCATAAAGTCCACCATCGGCTGCAGAGCTGATGTCCTCGAAGAAAATACCAATAAGTTCATCGCTGATAGCCTTACCGCCAGAAGGAGCCTTCATTGGGCGACTGGCACTAAGACATGTCGCAACCACACATAGGAATACAGTCAAAAGATTTCGGTTAATCATAAGTCGTAAGAAATTATAAATTGATTTGTAGTTTAAGTTTTATATGACAAAAATAATGAATGAGACCTATAGCCAATGCCTCGAGGATATAGGCCCAAAGGTAGCTGTACCACAAGTAATGGGGAGCCCATTGAGAGACAACCCACAACACTGGAATAACGGTCAGCGAGAGGGCTAACGATATGAACAACGCCATGCGGTGTTGGCCATAGAGCTTGTAGACAATCATCAGCACATATATGTAGCAGAAAGGAACGAAACTGAGGGAGAAGATGCGAAGTGCACGACTCGTCTCAGCAATCATCGCCTCGTCTGAGGCACCAAAAAGCTGGGCTATAAACGAGGGGAATATCCACACAACTACACACGTCGCAGCCATTGAGATTGTGATAAAGCGGAAGGCACGCCGGAGCAGATCACGGAATCCTATGTCGTCGGCCTTACCCACATAAACGGCGCCCAACGACTGCAAAGTCTGGCATGTACCAGAAAGAAAGAGATTATAGAGCTGAAGCAGATTCATGCAAACAGCAAAGACAAAGATGCCCAAACGACCAGCAGTAGACAGCACAATGGAGTTGGCTGAAAGCAAAAGTAATGTCAAGCAAATGGAAGCAAGTGCAAGGGGCGCACCCTGGGAGAGGATGCAACGCCATGAGGACAATATTCCATCGATGTTAAGAAGTGGAACAAGCCTACGGTTTGATGGCAACCGCCAATGACTGAGAAGGATGGCAATGCCTACAACATGACCTGCGATAGTGGCTGCCGACGAACCAGCGATGCCCCAACCCAAAAGCTGTATGAAGACCACGTCCAAACATAGGTTAAGAGCATTGTCGATAATCACAGCCAAGGAAACGAGGCGTGGGCTGCCATCAACACCTACCATCGTGGAGAGACCCCACATGAGGATGTATGCTGGCGCACCAAGCAAAAGAATCCGCATATAGTCGAAAGCCATCGGACGAAGCTGGTCGTTGCTGCAAAGCATGCGCGCCAATTCCGAAGTAAAAAGCAGACCACCAAAGATAGTAATGAGGACACCTATGCCGGCACTAAGTCCAAGGGAACGTGTGAACATACGTCGTGCTTCAACTGAATCTTTCTTGCCCAGCGCATAACCAACGAGCATACCCGCACCAGCGTTAATGAGCAAATGTAAAGTGAAGATGAACTGCACAACAGGTTTCGAAAGATTGATGGCACTGACACCATCTTCGCTTATCAGGTTGCCAACGATGATGCCATCGACAACATTGCCAAGACAGCCCGACAAAGCGACGAAGATATATGCCCAAAGATAGCTGTAGAATGAAGTTTTCATCGATTATTCAAAGAATCCGAAACCACCGATAGCGGTAAGCATACGTTCAACATAATCCCATGACGTAGGCGACCACGCAAAGCCCAGACGATAGAGAACTTGTGTCGTGTAGTCATTGTCACGTGCAACATCTGTAGTCTTCTGGCCGTGAGCCATATCCTGATAAGCAAGAAGACTTGACATCTGACGAGCCTTCTGGGGATCACTCTTGGCCTCTTCCATGACAGCAGAGAACTCCTCTTGTTCCACGAAACGAACACCCATGTTTGCACCTTGATTGCCCGTCTTCAGTTTTTCTCCAACGTTGGTTAGCCCTTGGAGTACATCTCCCAGGAACTGAGTATGGATATTGTAAGGATGGAAGACACAGCAAGCTTTCGGCGTAGTAGCCAACAAGAGAATAGCCGCAGCCACTTCATTGATGGGCGAGAACTCCACACGTTTGTTACGCATAGCATACGGGCAGCAGCCAAGCATGTTGTACACTTTGATACGCCCCATGAACGAGTTGGTCGAGAAGTTGGCTTGGAACTCGCCATCGGTAGAACGAGCGGCGAGATTACCTACACGCATAATCTTTGCACTCAAGCCATGCAAGGCAACGGCATCCAGAATCAAACGCTCAGCCATAAACTTGGAATAGATGTACTTATTGCCAAGATACTGGCCCATATAGAGACGCTGTTCTGTGAAGACATCCTCTTTCGTCTCACCTGCCCAGAGTCCGCGAGTGCTGGCTGTTGAGATATGAACAAGCCTTGCACCTGTACGCAAACAATACTCAACGCAACGTTTTGCGCCGCCAATGTTCACGTCTTCAATCTCAGTTCCCTCGCTGAAATGTTTAACGACCGCAGCACAGTTGATGACTGTATCAATCGAAAGTCCTTCTGCAAAGTCACTGGTGACATCACCAAGCACAATGTGCAGACGTGATCCGAAGTAATCCTTGAAAGAATCAGCGAAATAGTAATAAAGAAGAGTGCGCAGGCGACGCTCTGCGGCTTCTTCTGTCTTACCACGCACAAGGCAATAGATGTGCGATGCATCAGAATCTATAAGCTCGCGCAGGATATGAATGCCCAAATACCCTGTGGCACCTGTCAACAACACATTGCCCAACGATTGTCTTTCACCACTACGGAAAGCAGTAAGTGTATTTGCGGCAAGTGTATTGTTGATGGACGTATAGTCAAAGGAATTTACTTCATCAGGCTCATTGCTACCATCCTCTCCTGTGATTAAGCGAGCCAAGGCACGCGGAGTAGGATTGGCAAAGACATCGCCATAGGCCACATGCAGATTAGCCTTGTCGGCCTCAATAATGACGCGTGTGACAACAAGTGAAGTTCCACCCAATTCAAAGAAGTTGTCTGTGGCCCCTACCTTATCCATCTGCAAGATATCAGCAAAAATGTCGCAGAAGGTACGCTCTGTAGCATTGGCGGGTGCCTCATAAGCTGATGTGACAGCCAACTGCGGTTCAGGAAGTGCCTTGACATCTGTCTTGCCGTTGGGCGTCATAGGCATGGATGACAATTGTAAATAGGCAGTGGGCACCATGTATTGCGTAAGACTCTTCGATATTTCAGCTTTCAAAGCATCTGGTGCAATCTCATGGTCAGCTGTGTAATATGCACACAAATGCTCCTTGCCGCCCAACTTGCGAATGAGGATGACAACTTTCTCAATACCTTTCACCTTCAGCATGACATTCTCTATCTCACCCAGTTCTATGCGCAACCCGCGTAGCTTGATTTGATGGTCTGTGCGACCAAGAATGACCACATCGCCATCGGGCAACCAGCGAGCATAGTCACCTGAACGGTAGATACGAGTGCCATGGTAGTCAATGAAACGCTCACGAGTCATTTCGTCAAGATTGTTGTAACCGCGCGCTACACCACGACCACCGATATACAACTCTCCTACTACACCAACAGGCAGTTCATTGCCATCGCTATCAACAACAAACTCGCACACGTTCAGCTGTGGCCGACCTACGGTGACCATCTCTGCATGTGTCAGTTCCTTATTGTTCGAGGCAACAGTAATTTCTGTAGGACCATAACAATTAAAGATACGCGCATTTGTCACACTACGCATTTGAGCAAGTAATTGGTCAGAGAACTTCTCTCCTCCTGCACGACAGATTCTCACTTTCGAGATGGCTTGACAAAAGTCGTCGCTAGTGAGCCATGTTTGCCAACGCGAAGGCGTTCCTGAAACCATATTGATATTCTGCTGTTTTATGAGATGAGCTAAATCAAGTGGGTTGTTAGCCTGTTCCTCAGTCGCAACAACAAGAGTCTTGCCATTGAAGTAAGCCATACCTATATCCTGCAAAGCAGCATCAAAAGAGATTGTAGTGACACTAAGAATGCGATCAGCATCGGTAAACACAGCGTTGGCAAACACATTGGCAGGATGACCATAGAGATAGTTGCAAATACCTTCGTGACGAAGCATTACGCCCTTCGGCCGTCCTGTGGAACCTGACGTATATATCAAATAGGCAAGATCATCGGGAGTAATCTCATCGTTAGTGAGAGGAACTTTCGTCTCCTGAGCAATCAATGTCTCTACATCAATTGCCTTATCAGCAGGTACGCTATCAAGACGGTCAGCCGTAGTGATGATAAATCGTGCCTCGCTGTCCTCCAAGATGAGCCGAACGCGGTCGGCTGGATACTCAGGATCACAGGGTATATATGCGGCCCCAGCTTTCAGCACACCGAAAAGCGAGAGAATCAAGCGACTGGTACGAGGAAGAAGGAGTGCTACACGATCCCTAGCGGCAACACCTCGACTGCGCAAAGCAAATGCAATACGGTCAGTAAGTTGATCCATCTGGCTATAGGTATAGGTAGCATCGATGGCAACCAATGCTTCTTTTTCTGGTTGCTGTTCAGCAAAATGATGAATACATTCATGGAAGAATTGGAATGGAGCATTGCCAGTAGCTGTCTGACGCAGACTTGCAAGTTCTTTCTCCTGATTATCGCTGACAATGGAAAGAGTTCTGACTCGAGCCTGAGACTGGGTCACCATCCGTTCAGCAACAGCAACAATACTTTCTGCTAAAGCCTGACCAAGGCGGGCACTATAAAGTGAATCATCGTATTGCACGACCACACCTCGTGATTCAATCTTGATATTAATCTTGAACTTGGGCACATTCAGTTCCAACAACTCCTGACCAACAGGCTTGCCTCCAACTGTATAATCTGAGAGAACACCCACCTGATATGCGTAAGCGATGGCAGGTCGGAAACCATAATCGGTAGCAATGCGAGCAAAAGGATAGTCCTCATGACAGAGTGTCTGGTCGAAAGTCTCACTTGTTTGACGCAAGAAATCGATTACACTTACATCATTGATACTTAACCCGAGAGCTAATGTGTTGACAAACATACCTACTGTATCAGCTATCTTCAGGTTGGATCGGCCACTGCTGACAGTACAGAGATAAACGTCACGATTGTTAGTGTAACGCGAAACAACATAAGCTGTGGCTGCCAGGAAGAGATGAGCAGGCGTAATTTCCTGCTGTCGGCAGAACGCAGCAATGTGGTCAAAGTCGGGCTTGCAGAAAACTTCACCGATAAAACCTTGCTGGTCAGTCTTAGGCATGTCAGCAGGTATCTCACTGGCGCCCTCACATGTCTGCAAACGCTCTGCAAAGAACTGCTTGGCGACACGGAAAGCATCCGTTTCCTCTGCAGCCTGTTGGTCTGCAACAAAATTCAGATAGGTGTAGGACTCACGCTCAATGGGAAGACCTTCTAGCGCACCATTTATCTGATGGATAAGCAGATCTGCGGAGCCGCCATCAAAGATGAGGTGGTGAACATCAAGCAGAAGATAGGTTCCAATCTCTGTTGACACAACCTCCAAACGATAAAGGGGTGCTTTCTGCAGGTTGAAAGGCCTTACAAAATCATTCTTGTAGAGAGCAAGCTGCTGTTCTGTCATCCCAGTAATGGGAACTTCGACAGCCACTGCACCTTCAGTAGTCTGTACAATCTGGTCACCCTCTGTGGTGAAATGCACGTGCATTTCCGGATGACTCTCCACAACTTGCTTCACAACTGCAGCCAATCGCTCCGCTTCAATATCTGAGGGATAAGAAAGAAGATACGGAATATTGTAAATAGTGGATGTGGGATCTTTCAAACATTCGAAGTATACACCCGTTTGAGCATAAGACAAGGGTACAAACAGCAAAGGTTCTCCACCATTCCCTGCCAGAGCTTGCCTAGCATCAGTCTTCCCTTGAGGAGAAGTATTTCCTGTTGAATCATCCTTGTGGCAAAGGAAGGACGACAGGATTGCGTTTTCAATACTCTGAAGCGTACCAGTCTTGACGAGTGTCTTCGAATCAAGTGTCACACCATAGCGCTTGTTTACCTGTACAGCCAGTTTAATGGCTGAGATAGAAGTCAATCCTGCATAGCCAAGTATTGTAGTAATACCGAAATCCTTTGTATTGACGATGTTAGCAATAAGTTCATGAAGTTCCTCTTCAAGCACATTCATGGGAGCGTTATTCTCTTCAATGACGGCAACTTTCTTCTCTGGCTTAGGGAGGGCGCGTTTGTTCACCTTCTGGTTTTGATTCAAGGGAATGGCATCAATCTGCATGGTGACAGCTGGTACCATATAAGGAGGCTTTTCATCGAGAATAAACTGATTGAGAGCATCTATATCGATAGCCTCATCACTAACAATATATGCTGCAATAAACTTGCCACCGCCCTCATCGTCGAAAGCTTGCACAGTAGCATCCTTGATACCAGGGAACTCGCGGATGATACCCTCTACTTCCTTCAGTTCGATACGGAAACCTCTAATCTTGACCTGCCCATCACGGCGCCCTACGAATTGGATATCACCCGTAGGCAGATATCGAACGATGTCGCCAGTTCGATAAATACGGGCATATTTCCTGCAGTCTGATTCTGTGTCATATTCATTAAGGAATGGATTTGTTATGTAGACTTCTGCCGTCTTTTCAGGACGGTTGAGGTATCCACGACTGACCTGTGGTCCACTGACCCACAATTCTCCTGCTGCACCTACAGGCATGCGGTGTCCCTGTGAGTCAACAATATATAGCCGAAGATTATCAAGAGAACGGCCGATGGGAATCTCTTTCATTTTGCGGTCAACGTGATAGGCTGTAATAAAGACAGTGCATTCCGTGGGACCGTAGACATTATAGAAATTATAATTCACAGGTGGCGTGAGGGATGCGAGCTTTTCTCCCCCTGTGGACAGATAATGCAAGGAGTGGTTATCGATGCTTGTAGCAAACTGATAGCCCACCTGTGTAGTCATAAACGAATGCGTGATACCATTCTGCTCAAAATAGTCGTTCAAAGCCACAAGATCAAGTCTCAATTCCTCAGGCACAATATATACGCATGCACCACACGTCAGAGTTGGATAGAGGTCCATCATGCAGGCATCGAAACCATAGCTTGCATAGGCTGCCACACGATGCTCGGCTTGCAGACCATAGAAACGTTGATACCAGTCACAGAATGCGACGAGATTGGCATGTGTAAGTTGGCATCCCTTAGGAATGCCCGTAGAACCCGAAGTGTAAAGCAGAATGAACAGGTTGTCTGGTGAAATTGAAGGTTGACTGTATAGTCGATCATTCCCTATCATCAAGTCTCCATTTTCAATTGGCAGTACCTCTCCCTCGTATTCGTCAACCAGAGGACGCAACTCTTTGTCAGCAATCAACAAACGGGCACCAGCATCTTTCATCATGAAATTCAAACGTTCCTTTGGATAACTCGGGTCGAGGGGCTGATAGGCACAACCTGCCTTGAGAATTCCCATCGATACTATAGCCATCCACTCACAACGCGGAATAAGTACGGAGACGACATCTTCTGTAGCTAAACCTTTTGAGATAATGAAAGCAGCTATGCGGTCACTTATCTCGTCAACTTCAGCATAGGTGTATCGCTTGTCCTTGTAGACAACAGCAAGGTTTCCTGGTGTGGCAGCAGCCTGTCGACGGAAAAGAGACACGATGGTTTGCGTGTCGTCATAGTCAACATCGGTTTGGTTGAAATTATCGAGAGTCTGCTTCTGTGTATCAGTAGCGATGTCTATATCATGCAGGAATGTTTGGGTAAGAAAACCCTCCACAATCGCCTCATAGCTCTCAAGGAACTGAGCGATGAGGGCAGCAGAATACTCATTCGCTTTGTATTCAGCCTTGACATAGTAAGAACCCTCGTGAATGAAAGCTTTCAGATAAAGAGAAGCATCGAGGGTACTGTTACCAATGCGTACGGTCCGCATAGGGAGACCACCCATCTGTTCGTTGGCAAAAAGCATCCCATGCCATGCAAACATCGAATTGCTCTGAAGACCAAGGTCACTGACCATGTCACCATAACTGTATGCGTCGTGATCGCGGCAACCGCTCATCTGCTCCTGTGCTGAACGAAGATAATCGAGGACGCTGGTATCTGGTGTAAACTTGGCATATACAGGCAGCGTCTTTACAAACATACCAACGGTATGGCTAAGCGATTTGTCTTTGCGTCCATTGAAAACGGTGGTGAAAAGCGACTCCTGCTCATTGTTGTATTTTGCAAGGAGGTAAGCATAGGATGCCGTGAAGAGCGTGCTACGGAAGATGCCTGTACGGTGGCAGAAGTCATCGACGCGCTCCATCGGAACACTTAAAACGCGCACGAGACTATCTTCAAGACGTTCTGTACCTTCAAGGTCAGGAAGAAGTTGTGTGAAGGTATCAGCACAATCAAAATGCTGAGCATACCAGCGTTTCCCTTCCTCAAATGCCTCTGCCTTTCTTATCTCACGTTCTATCTGCACTTGTTGAGCCAGCGTACGTCGCTCCTGTTCAAGAACTTCACCACAATAGGCTCGGTCTATCTCATTCAGCATAAGGTTCATCGATGTTCCGTCAGCAATAAGATGATGGTAGTCAATGAAGAGATAGTAATTGACAGGAGTCCTGAACAGACGGATTCGGAACAAACGGTCTTCATAAATATTGAAGGGTTTCACCAACTGCGACTGAACTTGGTCAATATCATCAATGTCTTCTATGGTAAGGGTGAAGGTTTCTTCGTCATCGACTGTCTGAATAGGTTCACCGTTTTCATCAGTACTGATGCGAGTGAAAAGTGTCGGATGAGCTGCTACAGCCATTTCTATAGCTTCACGCAAATGATCAGCATTGAGATTGCGGTCTAATATATAAATATAAGGTAAATTGTAATAGACCTCTCCGATATGATTGACACATTCAACATAGAGGCCATATTGCGATTGAAGTAAGGGAGAAGAGGTTTTCATATATTCGTGTTATTTGCTTAATTGAGTTTATTCAATTGTAATGTACTCACCATTTTGTCGTGAAGAGGTGTGGAGTGATGTTCAACGAAAGCCATATCCATTGCAGGCGTCCGTTGTCAGAGGCACGCTTGAGGGCTTTCATGGTATTGGATCCCACCATCAGAGAATATCCTGCCGAGAGTTTAGCGTCGCGCATGAAACTGTAAGTGGCCAAAAGCTCCAATTCATGACCCAATGCACGGTCCAAACCTTTCAAATTAACGGTCGTAGCCAAATAATGGTATGCAGCACTCGTGTTCACATTTTTTATGGGCGAGAAATCAACGCCAGCATAAATGTTCTGTAAACCTGGCGAGAAACCATCAATGAAGGCACTGATATAGAAGAAATCCATAGCACCATAGAACTGATGATTAGATCCGTAGAGGGTACTGAAGCCCTTCTGCTTCTTGCGGTGTACCAAGCCAATCTGACCTTGTCCACGAACATAATAGAATTCATCACCACTGAGATAATCGTAACCCGTCATGAGGCGCAGGGCATTCGTAATCTTATAACGTACCTTGCCGCTGGCCATCCAAGCCTCGATGGGCATATTGACGTCACTACGGCCAAACTGACGGTAATAAGAACCTTCCAACAGCCAGCGATTCGGATTGTACCGGGCATAGAGTCCAGCCAACTGTTGGAAACGCGTCACGCGATACGTCACATCCTGAGTACCCAGGTTCATAAATATGAGTGAGGCTCCCAACTTCGTGTGTGGCACATCGTAGTGATACCAAAGTGTCTGCATCGACTTGTAGGGCTGTGCGCCATTTGCATAGAACGTTCCGCCGTTGGTGTTCTCAGCATTCTGATTGAAACCCAAGATAAGGTGTGCCTTATGCCCATGGCCTTCATATCCAAACTTTCCCACGTCATGCGAGGCGGCAGCCATTGCCCAATCGTTACTGCCTATGATACGTTCGTCATCATACGAAAGCTCCTGCCTTCCCAGTCTCGTGAACATTCCGTTTTTAGCATTCAACTGAACCCATGTCTCATAGAGGTTCATTGAACCTTTGCCAGCTTGTCCCCATACACCTGAGTGCTGGAACGATATCTTGGCATCCAGATAAGGGCGCGAGTAACCTGCGATTAGACGAGTACGTTCCATAAAGAAAGCTGCGAAATCATCGTCCAGCTCGTTTTCGGGCAACCCTCCTAAACGCAACTCTCCACGAGATAAGAATTGTGCGTCGAGTGTCAATTGGTTCTTCTTGGAGACGCTGTCAGCATTAATGGTTTCTGAGGCCTGCGCCAAGAGTCGCATCGGACACAGGGCAAAGGCCAAGAAACAACTGATGTACAAAAAAACTTGGTTAGACTTCATGGGGAGAAATGGTGTTGAAGGCATACTATCAATAAGCATGCGCCTGTTTGTTGATGTTATTCAAAATCAAAGAGAGTGAGGAAGCCTGTCAGTTTAAACACATTCTTGATATCATCGTTGACATCTTTGAGAGTCACTTTACGTCCGTTGGCTTTCGCATTTTTAAGCAGGCTGACGAGGATGCGCAGGCCACTGGATGCAATGTAATCCAGCTGGGCGCAATCAAGGAGAATGTCACGCTTATCATCGACGAACAAAGGCTTCAGGGCATTCTCTACATCCTGTGCTGCCGCTGTGTCGAGTTCACCTTCCAGGACGGCCACGATGCGCTCATCCTGTTCATGGATTGTTGTTTTCATTGTTGTTGAATTTTATTGGATTATCTTTTAGTTTTTTCTTGAGAGTCAAAATGTTGAGGCCGTCTTCTCGTTCATAGTTGAGGCTGTCCATCAGCTCACGCATGAGGTGGATACCCAGCCCGCCAATGGGACGTTCTTCTGCCGAAAGACTCGTGTCAACCTCTGCTGCCTCAGTAGGATCAAATGCCACACCATTGTCCATGATTCTAATATAGAGGCATTGATCCTCTTCTGTGGATGTGCGAACATCAGCTTCCACCGTCACAGTTCCCTCCGTTTCTCGAGGATAGGCATAAGTGATTACGTTCACCACCGCTTCTTCGATGGCAAGTCTCAGGTTCGATGCCTCGCTTTTCTTCATGCCGATGCTTTCTGTGAAAGCTTTCACGAAACGGCTGAGAGCTGTTATCTCGCAGACATCATTCTTTAAGGTGATAGATTCATGCAGAAGAGTGTCCTCCTTCTTTGGCGTATAATGTACGGCCAGCATCGTCAGGTCGTCGCTTTGTTCTGCCCCACTAACGAACTGACGGACACAATCGTTCATGTTCTTCAGCAGTTGCTCAGCCGTCAGCTTCGTGGTGGCATAATTATCGAGAATATCTTTCAACCTTTTTTCTCCAAAGAAAGCACGCTGTGGATCACGTGCCTCAGTAAGTCCGTCAGTATAAAGAAACAGCATTGCACCTGATGTCAACATTTCTTCCTGGACCTGATAGACGAAGTCATCAAAGAGGCCAACGGGAATGTTTGCCTTGACTGGCAGTTCGCGGGCACTGCCTCCCTCCAATACGAAGGGGCGGTCATGACCAGCGTTGCAATATTTCAAACGTCCTGTAGGCAAGTCGAGGACGCCCACAAACAGCGTAACGAACATGTTCGACTCATTGCCTGCACAGGAGGCTCCGTTCAGTGCCTTCATGATGCGTGCAGGATTCGTCTCATGGGCGGATGCTGAGCGGAAGAAGGCATGTGTCACAGCCATAACAAGCGCTGACGGGACTCCTTTGCCTGAAACGTCACCAATACAGAAGAACAGCTTCTCGTCGCGGACAAGAAAGTCAAAAAGATCGCCTCCCACCTCTTTAGCTGGCTCTAGCATACCATAGAGGTCAAGATCGTGGCGTTCAGGGAAAGGAGGAAAGTGCTCAGGGAGCATGTCTTTCTGGATATTGCGTGCAATGCGCAGTTCTCCATTGATGCGCTCTTTTTCCATATCGGCTTGCTTCAGGCGACGAAAGCTTCCTGCCGATCGATATATAATGTATCCCAGCAGGAGCAAACCCAACAAAGAGAGCAACAAGATATTCCAACGCATTCGATTCAGCTTACCGTATACCTCATGGTCGTAATATACTACAGCAATCTGCCAATGAGGTTCGCCCTTCATGTTGGCATAAAAGATAGTAGCATCGCCATTCTTGGCATCATCCATATCCAGCACCGTAGTGCGTCCTGTCTGGCTAAGCTGGCGAGCCTTTGTGCTGTCGTTGATCAGAGCCACTACCGTATTCACATCCGTCCCCTTCTCATGCGGACCTGCTATAAGGCGGCCGCTTTCAGTCAGCAGGATATCAAATGACGAGGGATACATGTGGCGGTTGTTAAGTGTGTCGCCTAGCCAATTCAGGCTTACGTCGGCTCCTAAAACTGCCACCGTCTGCCCGTCAGCATCATCCAGAGGCATCGAGACGGTAGTGATCAGTCCCAGTCCTCCCTTCTCATCAATGTATGGGGCGCTCCAGTAGACATCACCCTGCGCTAGCGCCTGCACGTAGAATTCCATCTGTGTGTAATCGTGATCGGCATCCGCAAGTTGCATGAAACTTATCGAGTCGCCACGACACAAAGCAAAAGGTTCGTACAGACGTTCGTCCGTTGAGTAATAGTAAGGCTTGAAGGCGATGCCTCCACTCATAATATTGGGATGAGCACGCACAAGGCGACCAGCCACTGGGTACAACGATTCGTGGTCACCCAAGTGATGACGGGCGTCATAGGCATGATCGCGCAGGGAAGTCTCAATAGCATTTAGATTCCCCTTGAGGATAACTGCCTTCAACCGCAACTCACTCTCAGCATGATATTCCAGCTCCTGAGCCAGTAATCCACGCGTGTACCAATATTGCACGGCAGATATCAGTTCCAGCAGCAGCGCAGCGACAAGGATAATACCCAAGTTGGGAAACTTTCTTCGGAAAGTATCCAATCTTGAACGAACAATATCTTGAGTAACATTGAAGAACTTCAACATTAGCATTATCCTCTTTTCTAAGTCACATTGTACTTACATCACGTTACAAAATTAAGGAAAAAAGAATAAAGAAACAATTTTTCTTGAATCTTTTCGAAGGACTATAATCACAATACTGACAATACTGAGGCAGCAGCAGCATTTCTGTCTACATTTCATGAGGAAAGAATTGATAATTATAGCCTGGCATTGGAAAGAGTTGACTCAAAAAACACAACACGTTGAAACCGCAGACGCAACACGTTGAAACTGCAAACACAACACGTTCTTCCTCCCCTTTCAACACGTTGTCTTTGTACAGCTCTCTCGTTCCGTCATTTTCTATGTTTTGTCGCCGTTCACGATGAAATGCCACAAAGCTTTCGTGCTGTCAGAATTTCATCGCGTCGCAAAAAGCTTCGTAACTTAGCTCGATACGAGCCAACTCGTATGGTTTCAAATTAAGCGAGAAGGTGCCTTTCACTTCTGTCAACCCAAAATAGGACTTCACCAAACTGGCAAGATTGAAACTGAGCCCGTCTCCTTTCTTGATAAGGAAGTTGGTCAGACGAATCAGATAAGGGCGGTCGTGTTCCACATAACGAAGGGAGTTGAACAAAAGGAAGGAACACGGAATGTTGGAATTTTTCAATAGATACGGAATCCAGTCAGAGGGCTGATCCACTCCCAAAAGACGAAAGAGATGTTTGATCTGGGCAACCTCGTGCTGAATGGGAATCAAACGAAGAATCGTTTTCTGCACATCAATGGGATTAGAGGCTATTGCACGGCAGAATTCCTGAAAACCATCATCGTAGAGAGAGAGGTCTGCATCGAGTCTTTGGGAAAGGGATTTTAGCAAAGTAACGAGGAATGCCTTGGAATTCCAAGTGACAAGTTTGTCAAAAAAAATCCAAAAGGTTTCTTTGTCGGCATCAAACAAAATCCGCTCCCCCAAAAGATAACCAGCCGTGCGGAATTCGGCATTGCTGAGCGAGGTGAGATAAACAAAAAGACCTTCAACGTCTCTGCTCGTCACCAGAACTTGCAGCTTATTGAAGATCTCTCGATTATAATGCTTATCGCTTATCATTCGAGCCTCTTGTCGGATTCGAACCAACGACCCCGAGATTACAAATCACGTGCTCTGGCCAACTGAGCTAAAGAGGCGGGTGGGAAAGCTTACTGTATCGCGCTGCTACAACCAAGTACCCTTGCTGCGATCAAGCCCTGGGGGATTCCAAGGGAGCTAGCCGTACAGGACTTTCCCGTTTTTAGCGCCGCAAATTTAGTAAATACATCTGGTATTGCCAAATTTTAGGACAAGTTTTTTTTATTTAAAAGTATTTTCACCAGATCATGAGAGTTAATTGAATGAAATTTCATAACTTTGTTGGCGTTACATCATAAACAAACAATGAGCGAGAACCCCTTCGACTACCGTCAAGCCAGAGCCTATGCGTCACATTTCGGCCTATGGATAGGCCTGATGTGGATTGTCAGCTTTGTCTGCTCGATGCGTAGTTTTGACCACATGTTATTGGGACACCTAGGAAACATCATGGCCATCCTCTCCTTCTTTGCTCTGGTGCGTCAAGTGAAGAACTATCGCTACCTCATTTCCGACATGAGCCTGTTGCAATGCTGCTGGATGTGCTTTACCATCTGCATTTATGCAGGATTGATCACGACAGGAGTGCAAGCCCTGTATTTCCACTTCTTCGACAACGGCCATCTGGCAGATTCGCTTTCCAACATGTTTGCCCAAGAGGAATACCGCATTTTATTTGAGCAATACCTTGCCAGTCAAAAGCCGGAAGATGTCATCGAGATGATCCAAGGGATGTCCATATCAGACATTATCGTGCAGATGATGACTATCAATCTTACGATATCCATGCTGTTTGCCATTTTTGGCGGCATGCTTGCCTATAGAGGAAAAGTACGACAAACTGAATAAAACCAACGAATCAAAGGACATGAATATTTCCGTTATCATTCCACTCTTCAACGAGGAAGAATCACTTCGCGAGCTATTTGAATGGATAAAGCGCGTAATGACAGAGCATAATCTGACTTATGAGGTGATATTTGTCAATGATGGAAGCACAGATCATTCCTGGCAAGTGATTGAGCAACTGCGCGATGAGAACCCTGAAGTGGTGCGCGGCATCAAGTTCCGTCGCAACTACGGAAAGAGTCCTGCCCTTTATTGCGGCTTTGCCAAAGCGTCGGGCGATGTGGTTATCACGATGGATGCAGACTTACAGGATTCCCCCAACGAGATTCCTGAACTGTACCGAATGATAAAAGAAGACGGATACGATCTGGTCAGCGGATACAAGATGAACCGCAGCAAGGGCGACCCTCTCTCGAAAACCATCCCCACGAAACTCTTCAACGCGACAGCTCGTGCCGTAAGCGGCATACACAACCTGCATGATTTCAACTGCGGATTGAAGGCATACCGAAAGGATGTTGTGAAGAACATCGAGGTCTACGGAGAGATGCATCGATACATCCCCTTCCTGGCAAAGAACGCAGGTTTCACGAAGATAGGCGAAAAGAGAGTGCATCACCAGGCAAGGAAGTTTGGCAAATCAAAGTTTATGGGATGGAACAGGTTTGTCAATGGATACCTGGATTTGCTGACGCTCTGGTTCCTCAACAACTTCGGTCTCAAGCCAATGCATGTGTTTGGATTCATTGGAAGCTTGATGTTCCTGTTGGGTTTCATTGCCATTTTGGTAGTAGGCGGCACGAAACTGTATCATCTGCATAGCGGGCAATCCTATCCCCTCGTAACCAACAATCCATATTTCTACATCGCGCTGACAATGATGATTCTGGGCACACAGCTCTTCGTGGCTGGATTCCTAGGTGAACTGGTAAGCCGCAATGCTCCTGAGAGAAACAACTACCAGATAGAGAAAGAATTCTAAGCCTATCAGCATGAGACGATTTTGCCACATATCCGCTGTCCTCTGCATCCTCGTCATCTCGGCATGCGACTCCGCAGACTGCACCCTGATGAACAACGTGGCATGCTCCTATGGATTCTACAGCAACGGAACATCCATATCGCTTCTCGACACTCTGAATGTTTATGCGTGTGGAACTGATTCTGTTCTGGTGAACCAGGAAATAGGAGCCAGCTCTGCAAGCATACCGATGAGCTACTGGCTCGATGCCGACACGCTGATATTCGAGGTATGCGGCGAGACATACCTTTTGATGGACACTGTCTATGTGGAGAAAGAAAACATCCCTCACTTTGAGTCCCCCGACTGCCCCAGCAAGATGTTCCATGCGATTACTGCAGTTCGCTGCACCCATAATTTCATGGACGACATCACCATAACAAACCCTATAGTAAACTACGACCAAGTTGAGAACCTGCAGATTCATATCCGTTAGCCTGCTGCTGATTTGGCTGATGCCTCTCGCGACTTTCGCTCAGGAAGCAGATGTCGTAGAGGAGGTACAGGAGGCCCTTGTCCCCAAGGAGAAGATTCCTTTGCTGGCAGGCGTGGCTGTCTCAGCAGATCTATGCGGACTTTTCATGAAGGTCACAAACTCGAGATTCGCCAACATGGAAGCTGCATGCCGTCTGGACTTTAAGGAGAAATACTTCCCCGTCTTCGAAATGGGAATTGGTGACTGTAAGCGGGAAGGAGGCGACAACAACAACTCGTTCTCCACTACGGCGCCCTATTTCCGTGTGGGAATGGATTATAACTTCAACAAAAAAATGAGTGGCAACAGGTTCTTTGCCGGTATGAGATATGCCTTCACTTCCTTTGATTTCGATTTCAAGAACCCAGACTTTACAGACCCTTACTGGAACCTGCAACGCCCACTTAACATTACCACACATTCCAATACACAATGGATAGAACTGGTGCTGGGCGTAGAGACGAAAATCTGGAGTATCGTCCGTTTCGGATGGAAACTTCGCTACAAGGGAAGAATACATCAAACAGGCAAAGAGATGGGAGAGCCGTGGTATGTCCCCGGATTCGGCAAGAATGGTGGCACAGGCTGGGGAGGCACCATTGACTTGACATTCGATGTAGGAAAAACCGCTAAATCAAAAAAACGGAAATGAGTACACTGGAAATTTGGCTCATAGGCTTAGCCCTGGCAATTGATTGCTTTGCGGTATGCATGACGACAGGAATAACCACTCGACGTTTTGTGCATGACCGCATGATTGTCATGGCTTTGTGCTTTGGCCTATTCCAAGGAGGAATGACGTTGTTGGGCTTCTGGGGCATCAATTTCTTCAGCGACTACCTGAAACCTGTTGACCACTGGATTGCTTTCATCCTGCTTGCATATCTGGGCGGACAGATGATATGGGACGGACTCCATCCGAAAGAAGAAAAAAGAATCAATCTGCTGAGTTACAGAAACATCATGGCGATGGCCATCGCAACCAGCATTGACGCATTTGCGATAGGAATCTCCTTCGCTTGTCTGGATGGCGTTTATGATTACACCAACATACTCTTCCCAATTGCAATCATTGCAATATGCTCTTTTCTACTATCTATCGTAGGATTATGTTTGGGAATCAGTCTTGGCAAAAAGACAAACTGGCCTGTAGAAATCGCAGGTGGTACCATTTTGATAATAATAGGAATAAAAACATTAATTGAACACTTGAACTGATGGAACAGAAATCCAGATTCCGCTTATGGCATATTCCCTTGCTGATACTGCTGATACTCGGCACTGTATGGATTGCTCTCTCAGAGAAACACCCTGTAGATATTCCGTTTCAGCGTAACGAGGGCGCCATCTTTGGCACTATCTACCACTCCACATACCAGTACAAGGAAGATATCAACGATGAGATACTTGCTGCGCTGAATCAGGTGGATGCTAGCCTTTCCATGTTTAACCCTGCAAGCACGATTTCAAAGATAAACTCTGGCGAATCCGACTTGACAGACTCTCTCCTACTTCACGTCCTCCAATTGAGCAAAACCATCAGCAAAGAAACAGATGGAGCCTTTGATGTCACCGTGGCTCCTCTAGTTAATGCATGGGGGTTCGGCTTCAAAAGCAACACTTTTCCTGACAGCGCAATGGTGGACAGCCTGAGAGGTCTCGTAGGATGGGACAAACTCACAGTGGAAGGGAACCGACTAGTGAAAGCAGATCCCAATATGATAATCGACTTCAGCGCAGTAGCTAAAGGATTTGGTGTGGATTGGGTGGCACGATTGTTCCAGAAAAAGGGAATCCGCAATTTCATGATAGAAATTGGTGGAGAAGTTATCACATCGGGCACCAATCCTAAGAATGAGCTTTGGCACATAGGCATCAACAGTCCAGAAGAGGATTCCATTCAAGGTGGCAATGAACTACAAGTGATACTAGCCATGAGTGACTGCGCGATGGCGACCAGCGGAAACTATAGGAATTATTACCTCCATGAGGGAAAAAGGATTGCTCACACAATTGACCCTAAAACGGGTTATCCAGTACAGCACAGCATCCTAAGCAGTACCGTACTGGCACCTTCATGTGCAATGGCCGATGGCTATGCGACAAGTTTCATGGTATTAGGATTGGAAAAGGCCAAGGAAGTGCTTTCACTTCATCCGGAGCTACAAGCCTATTTCATCTATTCCGATGAAAAGGGAGAGAATAAAGTATGGTATACACCCTCATTAAAACAATTTTTCACAGAATAAAACAAACGAATCATGGACATACATGAAATGTATCAGATGTTGACTGGAATCAGACTATTTCAGGGAATTAATGGAATGAATCTGGCGAGATTGGAAGAAAGAGTTCAACTGAACATATCTTCGCGTCAGCAATCACAGGGAACCTTCATCAAACAAAATACAGTTTGCAGCTCTCTGGATTTCCTCATAGAAGGAAGCCTAATCCGCAGTTTCAAAGATCCGGAAGGTAGATACGAAGTATGCCAAGAGGTAAATCATCCATTTGCCATCGAACCAGAATCCCTATTCGGGCTGCATTGTCTCTACACGTTCAGTTATTCTCCTATGGGACAATGCATGATGCTAAGTATCCCCAAGACTGATGTGACACATACACTCATTAGGGAAGATATCTTCCGTATCAATTACCTGAATCTGATGGCATCCCAAGTCAAGAAACTTGAGCAACTGAATCTAAAGACTCCACTTGACAACTTTCATGACAAATTTGTTCACCTCATACGTCGACACACGATGGATCAACGAGGAGAAATCACCCTCATCGCCCGACTTCAGGACATTGCCACGCTATGTGCTGAAACACGCTTGACAACCTCGAATGAACTGAACAAAATGGAAGAACAAGGATTGATAGAGATGAAACGCTGTCAAATCATTATTCCTGATTTGGATAAACTATGAACATCCTATTATCAAAGGAATTCAGAACACCCCACAATACAATCCCATTCTCCGAAATCCATATCGAGGACTATGAACCAGCTATGATGGAGGGAATGAGGCAGGAGAACGCTGCAATTCAATCCATCATAGATAATCCTGAGGAACCAACATTTGATAATGTAATCGCTCCTCGCACGGATGAACTTTTGAGTCTGGCAAGCAACATCTTCTTCAACCAAATCAGTTGCAACACCTGCGACGAACTCGACGAACTGGCCCAAAAGATGTCACCCATCCTGACCGAACACGGTAATCGAATCTTACTCAACGAGAATCTTTGGAAAAAGGTAAGCGCTGTGCACGATAATCACCGTGAACTGAATGAAGAGGAAACCATGCTACTGGATCGAGTATACGAAGGCTTCCTTCAAAATGGTGCCTGCTTATCATCTGACGACAAAAAAACATTCAGCGAGCTACGGATGAAGTTGGCCCAGTTGACACTTCAGTTCAACCAAAACAACTTGAAGGACACCAATGCATTCTTGCTACATTTAACTGATGAGAAAGACGTGGAGGGATTACCAGAATCATCATTAGAGGCTGGAGCATTGGCTGCTAAGGAAAAAGGTCTTGACGGATGGATATTCACTCTCCATGCTCCAAGCTACATTCCCTTCATGCAGTACGCAAAGAATCGAGAACTGAGGCGGAAGATGTATATGGCTCACAATACGATATCATGTCATGGAGATGAATTCGACAACAAAGAAATTACCCGACAGATCGTGAATCTCCGACGCCAAATAGCCCAGCTTCTTGGATTCAACTGTCATGCTGATTATGTGCTTACTCATCGATGCGCTGAGAAAAAGGAGAATGTTTATCGGCTTCTGCACCAGCTGCTGAATGCATACAAACCACAGGCTGAGAAAGAAGTTGCTCTAATTCAGGAGATAGCACGAAAGATGGAAGGACCTGATTTTATGCTTCAGCCTTGGGACTTTGCTTATTATAGCCACAAACTGAAGATGCAGCTCTTCAATATAGATGCAGAAATGCTGCGCCCCTATTTTGAATTGTCGCGAGTCATCATGGGGGTATTTGGTTTGGCCACAAAACTCTATGGTATCACATTTAAGTCATGTTCCGACATTCCTGTATATCATCCCGATGTGGAAGCGTATGAGGTCTACGATGAAAACGAATCTTTCCTAGCTGTTCTCTATGTAGACTTCCACCCGCGGAACAACAAACAGAGCGGTGCATGGATGACGAGTTACAAAGAGCAATACATTGATGAACAAGGCGTGGATCATCGGCCACACGTCAGCCTTGTTATGAATCTGACCAAACCTACCAAGGAAAAACCCGCCCTACTCACTTTAGGAGAAGTAGAAACGCTTCTCCACGAATTCGGCCATGCCCTACACGGTATCTTTTCTCGTGTACACTACGAAAGCCTCTCCTGCACTAATGTTTATTGGGATTTTGTGGAACTTCCCAGTCAATTTATGGAGAATTATGCTGTGGAACCAGATTTCCTCAACACATTTGCCAGACATTATAAGACAGGAGAGCCCATACCGCCTGAACTTATTCAGCGAATTCGCGACAGCAGGAATTTCCTTTGCGGATACTCATGTGTACGCCAAGTTAGCCTGGGACTGCTTGACATGGCCTATTACACGCTTACAGAAGAACTTACCAGTGACATATTGCAGTTTGAGAAGGAAGCAATGGCATCCGCTCAACTCTTCCCTCAACTTCCCGACACCTGCATGAGCGTACAATTTGGCCACATCATGAGCGGAGGATATGCAGCAGGATACTACAGCTACAAATGGGCTGAAGTTCTGGATGCTGATGCATTCAGTCTCTTTCAGCAAAAAGGAATTTTCAACCGCGAAACAGCTCAGCGTTTCCGCGATGAGGTCCTCTCGCGTGGTGGCACACGTCCTCCCATGGAACTATACTACAAATTCCGTGGCCAGGAACCTACCATTGATGCTTTACTCAAAAGAAATGGAATCAGTGTATGAAAGATAATAGTATATTAGACAGACGCTACCTTCGGATGGCCACTATCTGGAGTGAAAACAGTTATTGCATCCGCCGTCAGGTAGGTGCCTTGATTGTCAAGAACAAGATGATCATCAGCGATGGCTACAATGGCACGCCCAGTGGATTCGAGAACATCTGTGAGGATGAGAACAACGTCACCAAGCCTTATGTGCTCCATGCAGAGGCAAATGCTATCACTAAGATAGCACGCTCCAACAACAACTCAGATGGAGCTACACTTTATGTGACAGATTCCCCATGCATTGAATGTTCAAAGCTCATCATCCAAGCTGGAATCCAAAGAGTTGTTTATGCCAGAGAGTATCGACTTTCTGATGGAATTGACCTACTGAAGAGGGCTGGCATAAGTGTTGTTTTATTACCTATTGAAGAACTTTAAAACCCATCATCCATAATATGAAATCACGTTTTGCTCCACTTCTCTTGGCATTATGTGTCATTGTAGGTATCCTCATTGGGACCTTCTATGCCAATCACTTCAGTGGAAATCGTCTAAGTATCATCAATACAGGATCCAACAAGCTGAACTACCTCCTCCAATTAATTGACAATAATTATGTGGATACCGTAGACATGAGTTCCTTAGTGGAGGATGCCATGCCTCAGATTCTCAGCGAACTGGATCCTCATAGCAGTTATATCTCTGCAGCTGATGCCCAGCAGGTGTCCGAAGACTTAAAAGGTTCATTCTCTGGCATTGGTGTCCAGTTTGTGATGGAGAAAGATACTGTCAACGTGATGTCTGTCATTAAAGGTGGTCCTGCAGAGAAGGTGGGGATTCTGGCAGGCGATCGTATCATTACTGCCGACACAACCAATTTGGTGGGAATGGAAAGCGATGAGGTCATGAGGCATCTCAAAGGAGAAAAGAACTCCAAGGTAAAGCTGGGAATTCGTCGTCATGGTACTCCAGAAACTCTCTTCTACACCGTAGTTCGTGGAGATATTCCCGTTATCAGTATTGATGCCAGTTATATGATCAACAACAATACTGCATACATACGCGTAAAGAACTTTGGAGAGCAAACCTATGCAGAGATGCTTGTTGCTTTGGCAAAGCTTAATGTGCAAGGAATGGAAAACCTTATTGTTGACCTTCGAGGTAATCGTGGTGGCTATATGCACATCGCCATTCAGATGGTAAACGAATTCTTACCCAAGAATCGACTGATAGTATACACGGAAGGGCGGAAGTCACCACGCGAAGAATTCCGTTCAGATGGAAGAGGCAGTTTCCAAAGACTTCCCATAGTTGTCCTTATGGATGAGGGAGCTGCATCAGCCAGTGAAATCTTTGCTGGCGCAATCCAGGATAATGATCGAGGCACAATCATCGGACGTCGATCCTTTGGTAAGGGTCTAGTCCAGCAACAAATGAATTTCCGCGACGGAAGCGTGGTTCGCCTTACCATCGCCCGATACTATACCCCTAGTGGACGCTGCATTCAGAAGCCTTATGAGAAAGGTCATGGTGAAGAATATGAGAATGAACTGTTGGCTCGCTACGAGCGTGGCGAGTTCTTTAGTGTTGACAGTATTCATCAGACAGGAGAAGAATATAAAACCACTATTGGCCGAACTGTATATGGAGGAGGTGGAATCATGCCTGACATCTTTATTCCTGAAGATACAACTTCCGTCACATCTTATTATCGAGAAGCACTTTTCACAGGGCTTCTACGTCAGTTCGCCTTTGCATATACTGACCAGAATCGAGAGAAACTGAATTCCTTCAAAACAGCTTCACAACTCGAGGCATTTCTCCGCCGCCAGAATCTTTTAGAGAAATTCGCGCAATTCGGAGACCAACACAGTTTGAAGCGCCGCAACTTAATGCTCAACAAGAGCCGGAATCTATTCGAACGCAACATCTATGGTAATATTATCTACAACTGTAAAACGATGGAAGAATACTTGGAATTCATCAATCAAGACGATCCTTGTGTAATGAAGGCAGTCCAGATTCTATCAGATGGGCTATCTGTACCGCAAGTAGCGGATAATAATGACTCTTTAGATGTAAAGAAAGAAAAACCTATCGCTTATTATCGAGGGAATGGTACTCCTCTGAGTTTGATTTACATGGCTTCTTGCGACAAAATAAACATTTCAGTTGAGAATAGCCTTTATCACGATTCTTAATGTAACCATCAGCCTGCCAACCAATATGGTTTAGCCATGTCCTTTGCTGCTCTGCATCATTTGTTCATTCGCAACAGGTATATCCACAAAGAAGTAGTAGTTCCAATATGAATCAGCATATTTGGATTGAAGCATTACGTTGGCATCATCCTTGTCTTTCAGATACTCTTGGATACGTATGTCATATTCCTCTGGATATTGGAAAGCATCCCGCATTTTGCCTCCCATCGCCTCCACCAATGCAGCAGCTTCAGCAAAAGCTTTGGGTAATGGATGTTGTTTGTAATAAGGCAGATTATGGATGACAATCTGGAAGAAATTGAGCTTCTTCTGAAGTAGCAGCCCACACAACAAGTAATCGATGTAGCCCTGTTTATCGGGGAACAACTGGGCTTGACGAACCATCTCTGAATTGAAAGGATAACCACCCACGAAATCATCTTTGCGAAGCGGGGTCTCTGGCTTTACTCCCTTTTTCTCCAATTCTTTGATTCTTGCTAAGCGATCAGAGACAAACCGATGATGGAACAGGCTTTTATCCAAAATGCTAAGATACTTCTTGGCAACAGGAAAATCTGCTTCCTCAATACTGTAATCAATCATGTCTCTCATCGCAGAAAAGCAATTGCCGTTTTTCTCCTGAAGCGAATATTCCATTGCTTGGTGCATAGCTTCGTCATAAATGCCCAACGTAGCATAGAACTGCCGATTGAAAATCAACGGAAAACTTGTGCGATCTTTCCGATAAAGGAAATCTTCAGGATCATTGATGGAATAGGAGAAGAGATTCTCTCCCAACGTTCCTTCTGCGCTCTCTGCCAGCAAGGCATACTTGATGCGGATAGCATTTTCCATACCATCCTTTCTCAATTCTTTCTTCAATCCCTCCCAGTCTTTCTTATCTGTCAAGGAAATGTAGCGATAACACTTCTCGTAATGATGGAAAAACTCTTTCTGGCTCAACAAGAACACTGAGCAGAGAGAAGACAACGTGACGAAAGCCAGCCGCAAACCCTTAAGCCGGCGAAATGAAACCATAACCAGCAGGAGCGTCAACAAATACATTCCTATATATAAATAATAATTGGAATCACTGACTTCACGAAGATGGAAGAAACGATCCGTGAAGGGCAAGAAACATACCTTTTGACTATAAAGCTGCGGAACCAGAAGACATAATGCTATGCAGGACAAAGTGCCCCAGTAGAGTTTCGTGCGATAATGGAACCTTTCCAACAGAGTCATGCAAACCAACAAGAGAATCTGTATGGGGTGATTCATCAATCCGAATCCTATGGTTGCAGAAAAAAGAGCCAACACCAATCTACCCCACCCAATGGAAACCTTGACATAAAGATATAACAGCACCATGAAGAAGACCGCCTCTATCGATAATCCAAGATCGTAAGTAAAGAAACTGATGAGAGCGATAGGCATCAGGAGAGCCATTTCCTTCATCGTTTCGCGTTTCATCGCTTTAGGAATAGCCATACAGATAATTGTCGTCAAACCCAGCAGC
>JAEEGF011294378.1_pt1 | contig 31338 bp, 18 predicted proteins | sample 9134171 | NCBI WGS metagenome assembly JAEEGF01 (sample SAMN16246542, study PRJNA631951) | gut metagenome | biome: gut microbiome; feature: rumen; material: AP-attached | host: Bos | place: Iran: Karaj | collected 2018-10 | reverse complement strand
CAGTAGAAGATAAGCCGGTAACTATCACAGGTACCGCAATCGTTACTGACGAAAATGGCAACAATGTAACTCCTCAGTTTGCTGTTCATACCGAAAACGGTACATTGAACGTAACACCTAGAGCAGTTACCCTGGTAGCCGGATCTGACGAAAAAGATTTCGATGGTAAGGCACTCGTAAAGAGAACTTACTATGTAGCAAATGCTGGCGATGGATTCGCTACTTACACCAAGGATGGTGTAACAGTAAATGAAAAGACCGGTATCACAGTTTATGTGAAAGGTTCTCAGACCTTAGTGGGTACCAGCGATAACGTAATCGATCGCGTAGAATTCGATGGACAGACTGCAAAAGCAGGCAACTACATCGTAACTACCGAAAAGGGTACCTTAGAAGTTAAGACCAGAGAACCTGGTAATAAGATTAAAGTGTACATCCAGCTGGATATTGACCAGACCGGAAAGAATACCAAGGAAGTTCTTTACAATGGTGAAGAGCAGTCCGTAAGCGTAGATGTCATCGTGAATACAGACGGAACTGTAGAAGAAATTGAAACCGGTGACGAAGAAAATATCGAAGTAGAAGAAGACCTCACAGCTCCTGCTGAAGCTACTGAAGAAGCAGGTATCCTGCCGGTAAGCAAAGCAGATGAAACGCTTCTTGAAAAAGTACTTGCACTGGGTGCTATGAAGGTTTACGCAGCTGAAGATGGTATCACCAAGACCGTAACCTACGGTGGTGTCACCTTCGAAATCAGCGGCATCAAGCTCTCTGGGGGAACAGGAATCGACGCTGGCAAATATCCGGTGACAATTGATTTGTCCGGTATCAATGTAAAACTCAGCGGCGCACCTGTAGATGACAACTTCGAAATCGTGATCGTACAGCCTAAGATTACAGAATTGGTTCCTGCAGTACAGCTGGGCGACGCTGTCTACATCGATGAAGATGGCAATGAAGTCGGCGGCGAGAGACAAGAAGAAATCGTTTGGGTTGAGCAGGATGTAACACTTGATCCTAATGTAATCGGTATGCTGACCATCGATCCTCGCAATGTTACCTTGATTGCAAACTCTGCAAGCGGCGTAGCTACAGGCCAGACTCTTACTGCAAACGGTTATACCGTAGGCACAGAAGATGATGGATTCGTAGAGGGCGAAGAAGCAGGCATCAAAGTAACTGTAGAAGGCGCAATCAGTACAGTAGGTTCTGTACCGAATAAGATTACCGCATGGGAATTCGATGAAGAACTTGCAAAAGCAGGCAACTACATCGTACATACCGTAGATGGTACTCTGACACTGATTGCTCCTGCAACCGTAAATCCTCCTACCGGAGGTGGCGGTGGTGGTGGCGGAGACGTCCTCGGCGCAAGACGTGGCGTAGAAGCTATTACACCGGAAGAAGGTCAAGTACTTGGTGCAGCTCGTAAGTCTCCTAAGACCAGTGATGCAAATAATGCAATCCTCTGGGCTATGGTAATGGGAAGCTCCGCACTGGGTATGGCAGCCATGATGGCACAGAAAAGAAAAAAAGAAGAAGAGCAATCATAACGTGTAAAAGGGTTTCTATCTTCTAAAGATGAGCCGGATGGGACAAGACGTTCCATCCGGCTTTTTTTTTCACCTTTTCTCAAAGTTTTAGATTTTTTTTATGGGAAATTCCGAACATAAAATGAAATAAACGGGAGGTTTCTAAAAGAACTATAAAATTGGTTGAACAATAACGGGGCTGTCCGATACAATATATGTAACAAGTTAAGGAACGCCCGTAATGAGCCTTAATTCTTGTGCAAGATGCACATGGATTAGGGCTTTTTCTATTCTCGGAACTGAGAGACAGATGGATTAGGAGGTACAAATCTATGAAGAAAGGAAGAAAAAGACGTTCATCAAGAGCATTGGCATTTTTATTATCTCTGGCTTTGGTGATGTCCACATTCTATGCTGACTATGCGGTGGCATTTGCGGCAGAGAATGAGGTCACAGAAGAGACAAATGCACCTGAAGAGGTAAAAGATGAGACGCCTGTAGAGGTTTCTCAGACACCGGAGAATACACAGCCAGTTGTAGAAGAGGAGGAGCAGCAAGAAGAAAGTCTTGTTGTGGAATCCCAGATAGAAGAGTCTCAGGTTGCAGAAGAAAGTGCTGAGACCATAGAGGAAGAAGAAACAGCAGTCGAAACAGAGGCTACGGAAGAAGAGACTGAGGCTACAGAAGAAACCGAGGCTACAGAAGAAACTACTGAAACAGAAGAGACAGAAGAGTCTGAAGAAGTAGGATATCACGTAGTATATTATGTAGACGGTACAGTTTTTGCAAATCAGGCTTATACAGAGGAAGAAAACAAGATTCATTTCCCACAGAGTCCTTTTAAAGCCGGTTATTTCTTCCGTGGATGGAAAGAAAACGGAACAGCCATCAGTGATGGAAGTACGGTAGATCATGATATGAACCTGACCGCTTCCTTTGAAGAAATCAAAATTTTTGAAGCAAAGGTGAATTACTACTATATCAATCCAACCAATGGAGCGAAGGTGGTATTTGATACAGCTTTGACACAGGTGGAAAAGAACAATCTGCCGGCTACTATTTTATCTCCGACAGATACTGCTATCAGTGCAGAAGTAGATCCGAATAACCCGGTATACTATCCGACTGAAACCAGCGTACAGATCACAGAAGCGGATGTAGCCAATGTAGAGTCTACCAGACAGGAAGGCTCTGTAGTCATCGGCGTACTTCGAGCAAAAGAAGTAAAATTTGTTCCATATGAATTTAAATACTATGTTTCCTATCAATTAAAGGATTTGACAGGAGATGGTTATACAGAAATTGAGAGACAGGAAGAGAACGGTATCTCCGGTGCAGTAGTAACACCACCGGTGAAATCTTTCCCTGGAGCAGTTTTTGAGAGAATGGAATCCACTACCGTGACCACATCCGGTCAGGTGATTCCGGTATACTACACCAGAGCAAATTTTACCCTTCGCTATGATACGGATGGTGGTAGCTATGTAGATGCAATGACAGCGCCTTTTGAAACGGTCATTGCTCTGAATGCAAAACCTACATGGCAAGGATATGACTTCGATGGATGGTATTTGGATCCGGAATTCCAGACACCTGCAGGCAAGTCTTTGACCCTGATGGAAGATACCTATGTATATGCAAAATGGGAACCAAAGATGGTGGACTATACGGTGCTGTATTTCATCGAAAATGCAGATGATACAGAATACTCTTATTTGACCAGTACTGTAAAACAGGCAAGAGTAGGGGACGAAGTAACAGCTAAGGCTAGTGACACTACACCAAGGGCATTAGATACCAAGAACTTTACTTTTGCAGAATCTACTACAGAAACCATTAAGGCAGATGGAAGCTCTGTTATCACAGTAAAATACAGCCGCAACGAATACACCTTGAAGTGGAATGGAGAAGTCTATAACACAAGCAGCAAGCTGAGAGCGAGCAATCAGGGGACTGCAACTTTAACAGCGAAATACGGAGCGGTTATTACACAGCTTTTCAATGCAAACTTTAATACGGCTTTAAATAGCAAGTATGCTTGGAACTTTTCCAAGAAAAATGATGATAAATTTGTAAGCTGCGAGACTATGCCTTCTGCCCATGATGCAAATGTTACCAGCAATGGCAACATCATTACGGTATATGCTTTCGACTTCTCCACAGAGAATACACAGACACTGCGTTACTGGTTGGAGAACTATGAAAGTGCCGTAGCAACCACAGAAAAGAATGGCAAGACCTATGGCCTGTATAACACCGTCATCGTAAAATTCAACTATCTGTATGATAAGTCTGAATTCTACGAAATCAACGGTTATGATAAAGGTTTCTACGAAGCATATCAATCCACTACAGAAACTACGATAATCGACCAGATATGGGTAGAAGCAGGCCATTATAATTGGTGGGGCAGATGGGTTGACGATAGCCACTGGGAATATGTCTATGATGAAAATGAAGTAGTCACTCCTTGCAATTACCAGTTGGGTGGAAAAACCGCAGATTATAACAATTTGAGAGTGGATTTCTTCTATAATGCAAAGACCTACCCGTTGGCATTCTATGATTACAACGGTGACGAAATCGACACCTTGCAGATTCCGCGTAATGCAGACATCTCCGGATATTTCACCGAGATGAAACCGGAAGCACCGGTAGAAGATGCTACCTGGCTTGGCTGGTACACAGAGGCCGATAGAATCAATCTCTACGCAGGCGACTACAAGATGCCGACAGGACTTGTACTTTATGCAGGATGGCAGATGCCAAATCGTCAGATTCATTTCGTGGATCCATTTGACGACACAGATACAGAACTGAAAACAGAGACTGTAAGCTACGGTGAGAAGGCAGAATACTTCAGACCGGATGACCATGCCGGATATAATTTCGCCGGTTGGTATACAGATAAGTCTTATAGCAAACAGTACGATTTCGCAAAACCGATTACGAAGGAAACCACCATCTATGCGAAATGGAATGCAAAGGTTCTTAGCTATACAGTACACTACCTGGATGCAGATACAAATAAACCTGTAGCAGAGGATAAAGTGGTAACCAGTCCGGTACTTACCATTGGCAAGACCGTAACCGAGAAGAGTGTTACCGTAGTGGGATACCTTCCGGATGCAAATGAGAAGTCTACGATTCTTACCTTTGATGAAAATGAGATCATTTTCTACTATGAGCCAAAGGAAGGCGAGATTTCTTATAAAGTAAGATACCTTATAGCAAATCATCCGGATGTAGCAGTTGCACCGGAAGTAGAAAAGACCATATCTGCGAATTTCGTCAGTGTAACAGAAGCTGCAGTACCGGTAGATAAAGCTTACTTACAGGCAAATCATCCAAGCTATATGCTGAATGAGTATTACCCTGAGACAGATGTCATTACCCAGGAACTGACCTCCGGAGAAAACATCATTACCTTTATCTATCATCCATATAGCACAGGTAGAGCAATCGTACGCTATGTAGATATGGATGGAAACCAGATTCCTGGTACAGAGGAAGTGATCACCGCAGGCAGAAGCGGGGATGTAGTATATGTATCTACCAGAGTAAACGGATACAGATGGCATCATACAGAAGATGGTGACGGAAGAATCGCAGGTAATGCGATAACCCTGACAGATGGGGATACATACCGCAATGTATACTATCAGAAACTTCTGACCATCACAGCAAACAATAAGACAAAAGAGTACGATGGACTGCCACTTCGCAGCGAAGGCATCGATGATGTGACAGTAGAAGGATTAGTAGAAGGCCATGTACTTTCCGGTATTTCTTATAACGGAAGTCAGACCTTAGGTGGCAGCAGCGACACTGTACCGAAAGATGCTATCATCAGCGGAACTGAGAACGCAGAGTATTATGCAATCTCTTATCGTCCTGGTTCCCTTACTGTAACCAGAAAGCAAATCACAGTTACCATTAAAGGTGATGAGATTACACACCAGTATGATGGTACTGCTTATACAGCTACTTACCACGTAGAGGCAATCTCCGATAATAGCTTTAAGCCGGAATACATCCAGTTTAATGGACCGACAGCATCCATTACCAGACAGGATGCAGGTAAAGATCTCCTGATACTGGAAGGACAGTTTATCGTGAAGCCACAGTATAGAGATACCTTTGATGTGAAATTTGTAGCAAGCAATGGTTACGTGGAAATCACCAGAAGACCTTTGATTATCACTACAGGAAGTAAGACAGAGGTTTATGGAACCATAGCAAGAAGCGATGAGTACTCCATCACCGGATTTGCACCTGGTGAAAGCGCAAGCATCGACTACATGACCGGCGCGCAGGAAGAAGTAGGTGAGAGTGAGAACACTTATCACATGATTCAGTGGGATACCGCAAAAGAAGGTAATTACGAAATCGTAGAGCACCATATGGGTACATTGAAAGTTACACCAAAGAGTGTCACTGTAACCATTACCGGCAATAGCGATACTGTAAATTACGATGGCGATACCCATACAGTAACCGGTTATACAGCAAAAGCGGACTCTTCTTTATATAAAGTAGAAGATGGTGCATACTTCACCGGACCGGAAGCAAGTGCATCCGGTAGAACTGTTGGCACATACTACATGGGCTTAAAAGAAACACAGTTCACCAATACCAACAAAAACTTCAAGGTAAACTTCGTAGTAGAAGATGGTAAGTTAAAGATTGTCCCAAGCGAGAAAGTGACAGTAATCATCACAGGACATCAGGACAGCAAACTCTATAGCGGTGAGGAGCAGTCTGTAGAGGGATATGATGTAGAAATCAGAACTCCACAGAATGTAGAAGGATATACGGAGAATGACTTTACCTTTACAGGTGAGGCAGTGGCAGCAGGTACTACTGTAGGAACCTACCCAATGGGACTTACCAAAGAGATGTTTACCAATACCAACGCAAACTACGACGTAGATTTCGTAGTAGAAGATGGTAAGCTGACTATTACAAAACCAAGTATCCTCGTAAAGGTAAGCGGTCATAAAGAATCTGTGAAGTACAATCGTCAGGAACAGACAGTAGAAGGCTACGATACAGAGATTACCATGGATGGTAAAGCTACAAATCTTTACACAGCTGCAGACTTTACCTTTAGCGGCGAAGCAGTGGCAGCAGGCACTATCGTAGGAAACTATCCAATGGGGCTTACCGAAGACCAGTTTACAAATAACAATGAGAACTTCACAGTAGAGTTCCAGATTACAGAAGATGGACAGCTTGTCATCGACAAGATGCCTGTCACAGTAACGATAAAGGGCCATACCCTGAATGTTCTCTATGATGGAGAAGAACATAAAGTAAATGGATATGCTATCACAGGTATCAACGGAACAAGATCTGCAGTTTACACAGTAGATGACTTCGAAAGACCGGAAATGGATGCAGATGTAGCTACAGCAGTTAGAACAGTAGCAGGCCGTACGGAAATGGCACTGTCTAACGCAGACTTCACCAATTTAGATGAGAACTTTGATGTAGTATTCGATGTAACACCTGGTTATGTAGAAATCAAACCAATCGAAAGTACTACAGTTAAAATCAAAGGAAACACCGACACCCAGACTTACACAGGAGAAACCTTACGAGTAGAAGGATGGGTAGTAGATGGTGAAATCGATGACAGTATCATCATTACTTTATCTGAAGATGTAGAAGCAGTAGCAGAAGGTATCGAAGTAGGAACCTATCCGATGGGACTTACCAAGGAAGCCATCACAGCAACCTCCGAGAACTTCACTACCATTGAAATCGAAGTAGAGGATGGATGGCTTGAGATTCTGGCTCTTCCTCCAACAGATGAACCGACTCCTCCTGGTGGCGGAGGTCCGACTCCTGGTGGCGGTGGTGGCACACCTACCCCGACTCCGGACGACATCGGTGACGTACTGGGAGCAAAGAGAGGATACGAAGCAGTCATAGATGATGCAGGCCAGGTACTTGGCGCAAACAGAAAAAGCCCGAAGACCAGCGATAATAATAACGCAATCCTTTGGATGATGGTTATGGGAAGCTCGGCGCTTGGTATGGCAGCCATGATGGCACAAAAGAAACGGAAAGAAGAGGAATAGAATCATGAACTAGGCAATAGGATTCTATCCCAAAGACACGGGACCTAGCACGGATGCTAGGCCCCGTGTTCTTTTTCTGTTTAAATTGGATAAACAATCTAGAAAATAATAGAACTATTTTGCTCACTTTTAGCATTATTATTGCATATTTCGCGATTTTTTGACATAATAAAAGAACCTTATTGGGAAACTGGATTGGGTGAACAGTTCAAATTAATTATAAAATAAGTATAAACTGTGAACCAAATCCAAAAACCTATCCGTCATTAAGTATATAACAGGAAATAATTTTCCTGGGAGAGTTCATATTGAGGAACGCCCGCTATTTTGAGCCTTGATATGCACGCAATAGTTTTGTTGTAGTGCGTAAAATGGCTCTTTTTTTATACTTAGGGGTTAGTTGTAGGAAGAAATTTCGGAAAGGGAAAAGGAAGAAACAAATGAGAAAGAACTACGAATCTGAAGAAAACAAGACCAAAAAACTTGCTAAAATCGGATTGGCAGCAGGTGTATTTTTAGGTGGGGCAACCGTATCCACAACTGCTTATGCAGCAGAAAATGAGAACGGTGTTGACTCTCAGGCAGGTTCTGAACAAGGATCTGAAAATGGTCAGACTACTGCGTCTGAAGTTTTTGATGTTCCGGGTTCAAACACTGAGAACAATGGTAGCCAGTCTGGTGAAGACGACAACCAGGGTAGCGAATCCACAGCACCTGGCAGCGAGTCTAATAGCGAATCTGGAGAAGCAAGTAGCGAGAGTACAACAGGTAGCGAAAACTACGATGGTAGTGATGTTCCTGGTAGCACAGAAGGAAGTCAGTCTGATGAAATGACTCCTGAGCAGCTTTCTGAAAGTGCTTCATTATCTGAAGAAGAAAGAATCGCCAGCGAATCAGCATCCGAGAGCGTAGAAGCAGAGCTGATTGCAAGCCAGTCTGCTTATATTGAATCTGTAAGAGCAAGTGAAGATGCTAGCCTTACAGCAGCAAGTGAATCTGCATCCGCTAGCCTTAGCGATATGTATCGTCAGCTTAGCGAGCTGAGTGAGCAGGCTTCTCAGTTCGAAAGCACCATCGCTTCCGAAAATGAAAGCCTCGTTAATCTTGATTCCGAAGCAAAATCTATGTCTGCTAGCGTAGCAACTTCTATGTATGCGAGTGAGAACGCAGCAATCGAAGCTAATTGGGATAGCGTATCTGAGTCTTTAAGCGCTAAGAAGTCTGACGTATTATCTCAGATGGATTCCTTATCTGAGGCAGGCTCTGACTTTACTAGCGTTTATGACAGTGCAATGCAGGAATCCACACTTGTTCGTGATTCTTCTGCACCTGGAAATGTCTGGAGTGAACATGAGAAAGACTGGGCATCCTTAACAGCAAATCTGAATCAGGTTGATTCTCAGGTTGTTGAGGATGAATCTGGGCACCTCGAATACGTTGATGGTCATTGGGATTACTATTATGGATACAGATACTGGGTTAAAGGACACTGGGAGTGGGTTCCAGATTCCCATGTAGAGTACTACACCAGTACGGTTAAATTAAATAATGCTACTGATAAAGTAGATGGATATGGCTCTCAGAAATTCAACGATGCGTCAACTGCAACATCTGCAATGACCAGTAACCTGAATTCCTTGAGTCAGTTAGAGGAAGATCATATTGCTACACATAGCAGTACTCATCCATATAAAGCATTTGTTCCGGAGAGTACACTGAATAGCTTAAGCACAGCTTCCGAAGCACTGAACAGTGAATCTACAAGCTTGAATAGTGAATCTACAAGCCTTGGCTCCGCAGAAACTTCTGTTAGTGAAAGCCAGAGCGCTTCTACAGCAGTAAGCCAGAGTACTTCTACAGCTAACTCTGTAAGTACATCTCTGAGCAATAGCGCAAGTACAAGTGCTAGCGAAGCATTATCTGAGTCTTACTCTACAGCTAATTCTGAGTCTGAAGATGAAAGCTTGAGCAACTCTACAAGCATCGAAGAGAGCCTGAGCAATTCCACAAAGGAAAGCCAGAGCGCAAGCATAGCTAGATCCGAATCTCTTGCTCAGTCTGAGTCTGAAAGCACTAGTGTAAGCGAGTCCAATAGCCTTGCAAAATCTGAATCTGAATCTGAGAGATTAGCAAGCGAAAGCGCATCCTTAGCAGATAGCGCAAGCCTCAGCACATACTATAGCGAAAGCATGAGCACATCTATCTCCGATAGCATCAGTGCAAGCGAAAGCAATAGCGCAGCTTATGTAGGACCTACACCTACACCTGGTCCATCTGGAGCAGCTCCTGCAGCAGCATCACCTGCAGATGAAGGTGCAGTACTCGGTGCTAACCGTCGTGGCGAAGATGCTGGCGAAGAGGAAGGTCAGGTACTCGGCGCTCGTAAGTCTCCTAAGACTGCTGATATGGCTAATGTAGCCGGTAACGTAGCACTTATGGGAACAGCAGGCGTTGGTATGGCAGCTACTATCGCAGCAAAGAAAAAAGAAGAGAAATAAGATTTCTCAAGGCGCAGAACGCGCAATAGAAACCGTAATATGGTAAAATAAAGGAGGTATCTAAGCATACCTCCTTTTCTATTGGCAATTGATTCGCCTTTCATAATTTCGGGGGGAATTCATGAGAATCCACATTACTAGATTAAATGGCATATTGGGAGCGGCAGGCTTTGCACAGCATCGTGTGGCACAAGTGGCACATGGTCTGGGCTATGTCGAAATGGGACTCTACAAAATCCCGGAATTTCTTGACGATGACAATGAGCAGAATCACCGCTTGGACGGCATCATCTCCTCTTTAAGAAGCGGAGACGTGGTGATAATGCAATATCCTACCTGGAATGGAGGCCGATATGAAGAAGCCTTCATGAAGCATATCAAAGGTTATAAGGACTGCAAACTGGTGGTTTGGGTCCAGGATGTAGAAGCATTGCAGATGGATCCGGAGAGAACCTATCTGAAATACCAGACTGGTGTGCTGAGCCGAGCAGACGTACTGATCTTGCCATCCAAGCAGATGTATCAGGTATTGGTAGAAGCTGGTCTCAAGATTCCGGAAGAGAGAATCGTCTATCAAAAAATCTGGGACTATCCGACGGAATGCCTCATTGAAGAGCACACTTTTGAAAAGAAAATGGTATTTACCGGGGATCCGAAGCGATTCTCCTTCGTGAATTCCTATAAACTATCGACACCTATAGAACTCTATGCGGAAAAAGATATCGAGAAAAGATTTGACCAGAATGTGATCCACAAGGGTTACAAGGAAGGCATGGAATTCTTTATCGAAACCGCGAAATCTGGCTTTGGCCTAGTGTGGTGTAACGATGATTATTTCCAGCAATACTATTGCATGAATCAACCTTATAAATTGGGCGTATTCCTGGCCCAGGGACTACCTGTAGTTATTCGCAAAGGAACAGCTCAAGAGGATTTTATCAGAGAACAAGGTCTGGGACTTCTGGTGGAAAGCTTGGAAGAAGCAGACGAGAAAATACAGACTATGACAGAGACGGAGTATCAGAGGCTTTGTCAGAATGTCAAAAAAGTACAGAGACTAATCACAAAGGGGATATATACACAGCAGGTGCTAGTTGATGCAGTAATCTGCGCGTATGAACATTAGTACATGAAGGAACGTGAGGGCTTAGAAAAGAAAAACCATGTCATTGGTCATAAATTTGTAGTGACGTTTTTCCTCATGCTCATCTACATCATCGGTAGGAATATCCAGATTCCGTGGGTGGTAGTAGAGGAGGAGGTTGTGCATCAAGAAGCATTGGCGGAATACGTAGGCAACATCCTAGGTAAGGATACGTCCTCCGGTTCTATCTTTGCGTTGGGTATTGGCCCATGGGTCACTTCTATGATTCTCATGCAGCTCATAGGTAGTGTATTCAAGGAACGTACCAGAGTGATTTCCACCAGCTTTATGCGTCGCATCACACTGCTTTTCACACTGGTAGTAGCGTCTATCCAGGCGGCAGTTGAGGTGGGCAAGATGAATCTGGTGAATCTCACTGTATTGCCGGATTTCCTAGTTCCGGTTATCACAGTAATGGTGCTGATTGGCGGCTCTTTTATCGTCATCTTTATCGGTGAGACTAATGCGTCAAAGGGCCTTGCAGGTACATCTGCGCTTATTTTAGTGAATATTCTCACTGGTTTTAGAGCCAGTATCTTAGCATATACAAAGGAAGAACAGTGGGCGAATCCAGATACCCGTACGGTTCTTCTATTCGGCGTGCTGCCGGGACTCTATGTCTTGGCAATCATTATTGTGACGACTTTATTTGAAAAGTCGGAGATGCGACTTCCTCTGAATCGCATCATGATTCGTAACGATTTATCCAAAGACAACTATATTGCTATCAAATTGAATCCGGCAGGAACCATGCCGGTGATGTTTGCCATGACCTTTTTCATGATTCCCTACTATCTGATTGAGGGACTCATGGCATTGGTGGGTGAAGTGCCGTGGCTCCTAGCAACCTCTAAAGTATTTCGATTAGACAATTATATCGGCATCACCATCTATCTTTTCACAGCTATATTACTGACAAAGGGCTTTTCCAATATCCTCATCGATCCGTCGAATATGGCAAAAGAGTTCCGGGAAAGCGGTGACTGTATCGCGGGCAAAAGACCCGGCGAGGAAACAAAGAAGTTTTTGAAGAGTTGTATCCGCTACTGTAGCAGGCGAAGTGCTGCGATGCAGTGCATCACGGTAGGACTTCCACTGTACATCAGCGTATTACTACAGATGGATTCGAAGTTATTTAAGATGCCTATGACTATGATTATCCTGACAGGTATCATTCTGAATATCCTGGAGGAAATCAAGGTACTAAAGGGTTTTAAAGATTACAAGCCATTTCTATAGAGGCAAGTAGAGGGAATATGTATTATTTTGTAGCAGCTTGGTATACAAAAGAAGATAATTGGTGGATGCCGCAGAAGCAGTGGTACTATGCCAATGCAGAGACGGAGTTCGATGATACCGTCAATCAGATTCGTATGTTTCAGAATGAATCCGAGCCGGTGGAACTCATGGTGCTGGGCTATGGTCCACAACTTCGCTATTTCCTGCATCGGCAGGGTATCTGGCCTATTGCCACTTGGTCTCTGTTTGACGAGATTCAAGGAGTAGAGGGTACGAATCCCGCCAGCTTTTTCTATCGGGATCTCAATTGGCCAAAGGACATCCAGTGGGTGTACACCCCATTTACTGTACTGGCATATCTCCATGGTCAGAAATACGCAGAGGTAGAGTTTGGTGAAGAAGGAAAACTCCTGTGGGTCAGCAGATACGAAGGAGAAATCCTGACGGAGAGGATGTTCTTTGATGATAGGGGATTCCTATCCAGTATCCTGTACTATGAAGGCAATCAGCCAAAGGAGCAGAGCTTTTTCAATGCCAATGGCATCGAACAGTTCCGCATCAATCGTACGACAAAGGCTGTTACTATTGCGGAGACTGCCACATATCGTTTTAGAAAGAAAGCCTATGAATCTGTGGACGAAGTCATCTTGGAAGTGCTGGGACGTAAGTGCAGATTTATGCAGCCGAAGAAAGATGTCATCGTGTTGGCAGCAGAGAGCAAGCACAACAGACTGGTGATGCAAGTGAACCAAGGATGCAAGTTGATTCTATCCTTCTTTGGTGAGCGCTATGATATCAGCAATGAAGCAGTGCTTTCTAAAGACATCCAGGGCGCCAGCTTCCTGGTAACAGATACGGAGTCTATGGCGGAACAAATTCGTCATCTTTTTGAAGTGGATAAGAGACGTATTATCGATATTTCACCCTTTGATACGCGACTTTCTCTGGGCAAGAGCCAGCAGATACAGGCGCTGAAGGTCTTTTTCCCGCAAGATAATATGGTGGAACCGATCCGTTCCCGTGGCATCATGCAGATGCTGGAACTTCTGCAGGGGGATGAGCGTATCGAGCTCATCGTAGCCACAAAGCATACAGATAGCGGTTCTATGCAGGATTTGCGCGCGGACTTTGCTGCAAAAATAGCATCACTACCGGGGGTAAAACTCCACATGGAAGGGGAGGATGAGGACCTGGGTGAAAACGAGAGAGTAGAAGATAAGAATCGCAGAAAGACGCAGATTTCCTTCTACCCATACAATAAGGAGTCTGAGGTCATTGAGGTACTGCGAGACGTAAGACTCATCGTGGACATCAGAGATAATCCGGATCAGTACATCCAGATCGCCGGTATCAGTGCGGGTATCCCACAGGTCAACTACCTGAATACCCGTTATATCGAAGATCGGAAAAACGGCTATATGATTCACAACATTGCGCATCTGAAGGATGCCATGCAGTACTATTTGGTGGGACTGGCCCATTGGAATGAGGCACTAGTTTATTGTGTACAGCAGGTAGAGAAGTACGCCAGCGGTACCATCGTGAAGCAGTGGAAAGAATTGGTAAAGGATGAACTATGACATCAGCCTATTGCACGTAGGCATCAAGAATACAATTGAAAAGTATCCTTTGGAAGATAGGGTGACATGGAAGCACGTCCTGCCGGCAGAGTATGAGCAAATGTCTCAGCAGGAGAGGGATGATTACCAGGTGTTGCTCATGGAAGAGGAGTACCCGGAGGTCATCGAGCACCCGGAACGAGTGCCTGCTTACAGCTTGATCTTTGTGCAGGGACAGATGGCGCCTACCCTACGTACCCAAGAGATGATACGGAAATGCGGTGGTGTCCTATTGGAAGAGAACCAGGTACCTTCCTACTTTGCGAATCTGTCCGGTGCTTATTATAGCGGGCAGTATGGTGCAAAGTATCATACCAAGGATATGCAGTTTACCTTTCATAGCCATCATCCCATCGCTTATGAGGGCAATGATAGAGCTGTGGTACAGGGAAACTTTGGGGAGGATTTCTCTGGTATTTGCAGTTGGCGCACCAACATTCCGGTAGAACCCGGTGAGGTGTTGGAACTTTGGCTGGAGTATACCAAGAGCCCACAGGTAGAGTTGGAACTTCAAGTTTACTATATCCTATCCGGTACCAGTCAGATTTTGCGGGTGATTACCTTTCCCCAGGCGGATATAGGCGGCGATAAGCCGATGCAATTACCGGCAGAACAGGAGCGAGTCCTAATTTCCGTGGCGCTGGCAGCAAAAGGAAAAGGAGAACTGAAGCTGGGTAACCTCCACTATCGCTATAGTCATCTAGGCTATGGCACTATGCTGCGAGGGGGACAGAAGGCGCAGGATTCCGCTAGAAACGAGTTTTATTCTTATTTCAACCCGGGAGACTTTAAGCCACCACTGGCGGTGTATTTTTCCGGTTACCGTACCGCGGAAGGTTTCGAAGGCTACAACATCATGAAATCTCTGGGATGCCCGTTCCTATTAATCGGAGATCCGCGACTAGAGGGTGGTGCTTTCTACATGGGCAGTGATGAATTCGAGCTGAAGGTGGAGAATTGTATCCGCGCTACATTGGACCAGTTGGGATTTACCACTGATCAGTTGATTATATCCGGTATCTCCATGGGTTCTACAGGTGCCATTTACTACGGGGCCAAGCTGAGCCCGCACACCATCATCGTGGGTAAGCCACTACTGAACATCGGTAGTATCGCGGAGAATGAGAAAATCCATCGACCTGGCATTTTCCCCACCTCTTTGGATGTACTGAAGATGTTGACCGGTGGCATGGGACCTAAAGAAGTAGAGCAGGCCAATGCCCATATGTGGAAAAGGGTGGAACAGGCGGACTTTAGCCGAACGAATTTTGCCATTTCCTATATGAGAGAGGATGACTATGACAGGACAGGGTATCATGACCTGATAGATCATCTCTCAGGAAAGCACGTATTTATCTATGGTAAAGGCATGACAGGTCGACACAATGATAATACCAGTGGTGTAGTTGAGTGGTTTATGGCTCGATATCGCCATGTTTTGAAGGATAGTTTTGAACGATGAAGGAAAAACAGTTTATCTATTTGGTTTATTGGGATAGTTTCGCACAAGATACGTATCTCTATGGAAGTACGGTGTACTTCGAGGAGAATCGGTATGTGCATTATGAAAATGAAATGATGCCGCCGGGCACCGTAATCAAGAAGTGGTATTCAGAGGTGAATTACCAGGCAAAGCGCGTGGAACCGCAGCTTCCTGTTCTGGAAGTGGGAGAAACCTATGAGTTCCGTAGCTTCCTCAATGTGACCCCAGACAAGGGTGTGAAACTGAGAGTTCGTTTCTACAACCAGCAGAACGAAGAAATGGGCGTGCAAATTCTAGAAGAAAAGGTGGAGAAGGTCTTTGTGCCACCTAGGACGTATCGCTACGAACTGGAACTGATTCACACCGGTGCTAGGAGGATGGATTTCCATCATATCGAGATTCAAAAGAGTACTGAGGCGAAGAAAAATCGCAGAAAAGAAGGTGGAGAGCACCTGAACGTGCTAGCTTTGGAGCCCAAGGGAAGATGTTGTGAAATCCCGGATAGCAAGCTATTGAAACGTTTTGGAAATCTCTACATCACCACGGCAGATGCACTGGAAGCCTTTGAATTAGGAGACGGAAAGTTGGATAGTCTGGTGGATGATTTGCCAGAAGGCAGCGTCCGTGTCATCGGATACGGGGACGTGTCGGACAGAGCAGCTTATCAATATGCCAGATATGTTGGAAAAGATACTAGGGCGTACGTTTATCGAGACGGCGGATTTATTCAAGGTAGGCACCTGGTAATCTACGGAAAGAAAGAAACAGAAGCAAGTAAAACCCAGCTATGGGAGAGTCTCATCAGTCCCGATGAGAGGTTGGCTGAGGTGGTCATGTAAATACTTCGATAGGAAGAATAGGATATGGCAAAAAGCAAAGTGAGCAGTCGATACAAAAGAATATTAAATAAAATCAATCGGCTTGCGCCTATGATGGAATCCATGTCCAATGAAGAACTGCAGGCACAAACCGAGAAATTCAAGGCTCGCTATGAAAAGGGCGAATCCTTGGATTCTCTATTGGTAGAGGCTTATGCCACCATTAGGGAAGCGGCAAAACGCGTGCTGCATATGTATCCCTATGATGTGCAGATGTTGGGAGCTATCGTACTGCATGAGGGAAAAGTCGCAGAGATGCGTACGGGAGAAGGTAAGACCCTGGTGGCAGCCATGCCGCTTTATCTCAATGCCCTGACGGGAAAGAGTACCATATTGGTTACCATGAACAACTATTTGGCTTGCCGTGATGGAAAGCAGATGGGTGAGCTATTTGGATTCATGGGACTCACCACTAAAGTAGGTGTGAAAGAGGATGCAGCAGCGCAACTGACTTTGGCAGAGAAAAAGGAAGCCTACGCAGCAGATATCCTCTATACCACTAATGGTACTTTGGGCTTTGACTATCTGACAGAAAACTTGGGTGCTACGAAGAACGACAGATATTTGCGCCCTTACTATTATGTCATCATCGATGAGGCGGATGCGGTACTGCTGGATAGTGCCCAGACTCCGCTTGTTATATCAGGTGCGCCTAGAGTACAGTCTAATCTGTATGAGACGGCAGACTTTTTCATCACGACTTTACGAGAGGAAGATTATGAGATTGATGAGCAAAAGGGTAAGGCTTGGCTCACAGACTCCGGTATTCGAAAGGCAGAGGTCTTCTATTCGGTATACAATCTGTATGCAGAAGAAAACTTTGAACTTGTAAGGCACTTGATTTTGGCTCTCCGTGCTCATGTGCTGTTCCATCCGCAGAAAGAGTATATTGAGGCAGATGGTAAAATCAAACTTTTGGATAGCAATACCGGACGAATTATAGAGAACACCAAACTACGTGCCGGACAGCATCAGGCATTGGAGGCTAGAGAACATGTGGAAGTGACCCAGGAAAGTAGAGCCATGGCGTCTATCACTTTCCAGGGCTTTTTCAACATGTTTCCAAAGATAGCAGGTATGTCCGGAACCGCCTTTGATGATGTGGATGAGTTCCAAGATATCTACCATTTGGATGTGGTGCAGATTCCGACCCATAAGCCACTTCGCAGAAAGGACTTGACGGACTATTGTTATTACAATCACGATGATCAAATCAGGGATGCGGTATTCCAGATAGAGAAATTACATGAAAAAGGACAGCCGGTGCTTTTGATTGCTAACTCCATCTACGTTACAGAAAAGTGCTCGGAGATGTTACTCCGTGCCGGTATCCCACATAACGTGTTGAATGCTTATAATGTGGCAAAAGAAGCGGAAATCATCAAAGAGGCTGGTAGACATGGGGCTGTGACTGTTGCTACCTCCGTAGCCGGTCGTGGTACGGATATCAAGCTGGGCGAAGGGGTCAATGACCTGGGCGGACTAGCCGTCATCGGCGTGGGAATCTTAGATAATCTCCGTATGGAGAAACAAGCCAGAGGTCGATCCGGTAGACAGGGTGATAACGGCTTTAGTCGATTCTATGTTTCCTTAGAAGATGATTTGGTAAAGGACTATGGACCGGAGAAACTGCAAAAGTTTGCAAAGATTGGGGAAGGCAAAATCGCGGAGAAACGTATCCGCAGACAAATCCGTAAAGCACAACGCAACTGTGAACTGGCAGGTAGAGAAAATCGTAAGAAAACCATGCAGTTTGCGGAAAGCGGCAAGGCACAGCGTAATCTCATCTATCAGATGCGTAGAGACCTGATGGATAGAGAGACTATCGATATGGATTTCGTCCTAGGCATTCAAGAGGAACTGACAGATCGTTTCCTGAGTGAATATAAAAAGAAACCAAGTGAGGAGCAGGTCATCCGCTACTATTTGGATCACATCAGCTATGACCTAAAGGAACGTCCCGGAGAGGAAAATCTAAAGTCAAAAGAAGCCATCAAGGCATATCTCCAAGAGGGGGCAAAGAGACGTCTCCAACAGCAGGAGGAAATCCTGGGAACCGACGAGGCAAAGCGATATTTCTATCAGTTGATGATGCTGAAGGCCATCGATACCTGCTGGATCGAGCAGGTAGACTATATGCAACAACTTCGTATTACCGTCAGTGGACGTAGTTACGCCCAACGTAATGTCATGTATGAGTATCACAAGGAAGCTCATGCAGCATACCTGCGTATGGTACAGGCGGCTAAAGAGAAGATGATGCAGAATTTGCTTTTGAGTGAAATCGAAGAAGGACCGGATAACGATATGAGAATCGTGACACCGTAGAGGGAAAAACATGGTAGTTTATAATTTTAATCAAGGAATCGGATGGGCTAGTAGCGGTGTAGAATACGCACAGTCTTATAGAGGAAAGATTTTCAGAAAGCTGGGTGTAGATGCCAGATTTATCTTTACGGATATGATTCGTGGAGATAACATCCAGGAATTAACTAAAAATCTGCATTTTGAAGAGCGGGAAGTCATCTGGATGTACCAGTTTTTTACGGACTTTCCTATCGCACCCTGCAGTTTGACGGAGGAACAGGTGGCTGCTTCTTTCCCGGAAGGACCATGGAAAATCAATGATATCGGTGGTGGACGTAAGCAGTATGTTCATGAGGAGCAGAAGCTTTTCATCACGATGTATTTCTCCCGAATGTATCCGGATAAGGTTTCCAGAGTGGAGTATGTAGCGGGAGGCTGTCTGCTTCGTACGGATCATTACACCACAGGACTGCTGTTTTCGGAGTTTTTCGCACCAAAGGACGGAGAAGGCAAGCCTTACGAGAGAAGATTTTTTAACCAGAATGGAACCATCGCCTTTGAGGAATTCATCAGCCATGAAGGGGATGACTATGAAAAGAATCGCAACCTCCTGTATCGATTCCCGAAGAGGACGTTTTATAGCAAAGAAGAGTTCGTAGAATTCTTTGTATGTTGTCTGCAGATTAGACCGGATGATTTGATTATTGCAGATCGTACCACATTAGTGGGACAGGCGATTTTTAAATATCATGGCAGAACCAAAATGGGCGTGGTGGTACATGCAGACCACTTCAGCGAGCCTATGACCGACGATGACAACATCCTTTGGAATAATTACTACGAGTATCCTTTTAACCATACAGCGGATCTCAGCTTTTTCATCACATCTACCAAGAGACAAAAGGAAGTGATGGAGGAGCAGTTCCAGAAGTACTATCACATCAAACCCAGAATCGCAGCCATTCCGGTGGGAAGCTTAGATGAATTGAAACGTCCGGAGAAGCCGAGACGAGCATACTCTGTGTTGACGGTATCCAGACTGGCTGGAGAAAAGCATGTGGATTGGCTATGCCGTGCGGTGATTCTGGCTAAGAAGGATGTGCCGAAACTGCAGTTTGATATCTATGGTAGAGGCGTGGAAGAAGAGAATCTCCGAAAGATTATCGAAGAAAATAATGCCGGTGATTATATCCATCTCATGGGCCACCGGGATGTGACAGATGTCTATCAGCACTACTGTGCATACATCGCAGCATCCACCAGCGAGGGCTTTGGTCTATCTCTGATGGAAGCGGTAGGTTCCGGTCTACCTATGGTGGGATTTGATGTGCCATATGGTAACCAGACCTTTATCAGACCCAATGAGAATGGTTACTTATTGGATTTTGAGTCCGGTGAAAACCTAGATTCCAAAGATTTGATAGAAGAATTAAGAGAAGCGATTGTAAAGCTTTTCACTGAGGCGGATCTGCCGACATTCTCGGAAGTGTCCTATCAGGTGGCAGAAGAGTATTTGACTACAAATGTGGAAGCGAAGATGAAACGCTTATTGGAGGAACTATGATTCTTTTAATGGATCAAATGACTAGACATAGCACAGAACTGATGAAGTCTCTTAGGGCTTGCGGTATCGACTGCCCAGCGATTTCTATCCTGTATGATGGCTTTTTGCCGGAGGATGTATTGTCTCCCTATGCGCATTATATCGGGGATGAGGGAAAAGAAGGCAAGCCTTTGTATTTCAACAGACTTCCTGTTTCGCCTTATCAGGAAATCAAAGCAGATGGCAATGGTGCAGAAGTACTGGAGACAGGCAAGGTACGTGGTAGGGTGTATTATGCCCAGCCTAGAGAAAAACGTCACGTGCGCATCTTTGATCACTTGGACGAGAGTGGCAAGGTGAGATGGTCTGATCATTTCAATCACTATGGCAGAATGTTTGCTCAGACTACCCTAAACGAGAACCAGAGACTCCTTATCAAGACTTACTTTGATTGTAAGGGTGAAGCATGCATTATGGAGAACTTTGCTACCGGTCATGTGATTTTGAAAAAAGATGGCAAGGAGATTTTCTTTACAAATAAGACAGAGTTTGTGATGTATTATCTGGAAGATGTGGGATTTGACTTGAATCGCATCCTGTATAATTCCTTATCTACGCCTTTCTTCGTATCACAAGCACTCTTTCGAAAGGGCGCGATGGGACGAGATGTGCTCTTCTGGCAGGAAGACGTACAGAACGAGATCCCCGGTAACATGCAGGCTATCTTCCGTGAGGGAGACAGCAGAACAGAAAAGATAGCGGTACTCTATAGACCTGTTTATGAAAAGATGGAAAAGATGGGACTAGATCCGGAGCGCTTTGGACTTCTTGGTTATCATTATGATTTCTTGGCAGAAAACAGTGGTTCCAAAGAAATCGCAATCTTTACCAATTCGGATAAAGTGCTTCAATTAGAAAGATTGATTCAGGAACTGCCGGATTTTATTTTCCATGTGGCTGCTGTTACGGAGATGAGTACCAAACTTATGGGTTTGGATAAATATGAGAATGTACGAATCTATCCAAATGTGCGTAAAAAGAAAATAGAAGATATTCGGAACAGGGTAAGTTATCTGCTGGATATCAATGAAGGTAAGGAAATTCTGGATGCAGCGGATGAGGCTTTCTTACGCAATCATTTGATTTTGGCTTTTAAAGAAACACTGCATAACGAATATCGTGTGGCTACGAAAAATATTTTTTCTGAAAAAAAAGTGGAAAAACTTATCGCTACTTTGAAAGAATGTGGCGCTGATCAGAAAAAATTACAGGCAAGAATCGAATTGCAGAAAGAACAGGCACGTTGCGAAAGTGCTGATTCTTACGCGCTTTTTCTGGGTCTGAAAAAATAAATTGAAAAAATTGAATATTTTTTTTAAATTTTTTGAACTGTTTACAAAAATGCGGGCGTCATTGTATTATGGAAAAGCAAAATAAGAAGGGAACGCCCGCAACATCTGAGCCCTAGTAACTATATGTACCTAATATGGTTTGACCATAGATAGGTGTATATAGCTACTCGGGCTCTTTTTATTGCTTAGGGTCAGGACAAAAATGGAAGAACGCAGAAAGATCGGCCGCGTGGCCTTCAACGCAAACTGTGTCATCGTAGACAGAGACACACTTACCAAAATCTACGGGAAAGTGAAAAACATCAGCCCTCTGGGCATGGCAATCACCGTAGAAAACAGCGAACCATCGATTCTAAATAAAGATGTCATCGTGGTAGCTGAAACACTCATCATGTACGCTGACGTGGTACGTGAGGATGAGGAACCGGGCGGCAAGCGCACCGTAGCATTGAATGCAAAGAGATTTACCAACGAGGTGCTGGAATACTTATTCGAACACATCGCATTGGATGAAGATAAACAGTAAATAGGAATTGAAAAAGTAGGGAGAGAAGAAGAATGAAAAACAAAACAAACAAACAGATCATCAAAGCATTATCAATCGGTATCAGCGCAAGCATGATGCTCCAGCCTATGGTAGCATTCGCTGACGAAGCTCAGGAACCGGCACCTGCTACTCCTGACGATCATGTGAGCACAGTAGCTCCTACTGTTGTAGATATCCAGCAGTTCGTAGATGCTGATAAGGCAATCGAAAACGCTGAAACAAAAGTTGGGGAAGCAGAAACAGCAACCGGTATCGAATTCGACAACTCCAAAGATGAAGTTGCAGCAGCTACCGGCGAGACAGAAACTGTAGAAGAAAATCTGCAGCAGGCTGAAGCCAATATAGAACTTGCTAATGAAAACGGTAAAGAAGTTGTTAAAAATCAGAAGGACATTGAGACACAGTTAGACGAAGAGAACTTTGATCAGAACGTAGCTGATGCAAACCAGGGCTACGCAGATGCAAAGAAGGCAGCTGAAGAATCCAAAGAAATCAGCGATAAAGTAACTCCTAACATGAGTTCCTCTGAAGCAACTGGTTTAGTAAATCAGGCTACTGAAAAATATAATGAAGCAAATACAGCATTAACCAATGCAAATGAAAAATATGAAGCAGCAAAAGCTACTTATGAAGCAGCTGTAGCAAAACTCGCAGCAGCCCAGGAAAAAGCAGATGCAACAGCAGAGGAAATCAAAGCAGCACAGGATGAGCTTGATACTGCAAAAGCTTCTCTTGATTCCTTCGCACAGGATGTAGCAGATGCTCAGACTGCAGCAGAAGCAGCACTTGCAGAAATCCTGAAAGATGACTATCAGACCATCCAGGATGCGAAAGATGCAGTAGCTAAAGGTGAAATGACAGCTGACGCTTATGCACAGCTTCTGATCAAATCCTTCATCAAAGCTAACCGCGGTATATTCTCTGAATTCAGCACTACTGTGAAGACTAACGTAACCGGTCTGAATGAAGATGGTACAAATGCTACTGCTTCCACTACTTACAACACTGTTAAGTACACAGATGCTGACGGCAAGGCTGTAGAAGATATCTACAAAGTAACAACTGCTGAAGACGGCACAGTTTCTGTAGTAAAGATGACTGTAGAAGAAGTAGCAGATACAGATAATGTATTGAAAGAAGCTGTTGAAGCGAAAGATGCTGTAGCAGAAAGCTGGAAAACAGCTGACGGCTCCAAGACCTTTGAAAATACAGATACAACCCACACTATTAACGTATCTGACGATGAAAAAGATGGTTTCTATGCTATCGATACTGCAACTAGTCAGGATGTATCTTCTGAAGCTGATAAGGCTGTAAAAGCTCCTGAAACTTCTAAAAATGGTAATGTTACAAAGACCTATGAGGAAGTAGCTAATACTGAGAAAACAAGTTATGCTAAGACCGAATATACAGTTGTGGATGAGTATGGTCAGAAAACTGGCCCTCAGGGTAAAGAGGTTAAGTCGGATGATTTGCTTAGTACAGTAACAGATTTACAGAATCAGGGTTATACCGTCGAAGTAGTATATGTACACATGATTACAGGCAAACAGGAGAAAGTAGATCCTTCAAAGGAGAATTGGTGGAGAGACCTTAAAGCTGACCTTAAAGAAGCCTTTAACATTCCTACTTATAAAGTGACAACAACAAATACTATTACTGATTACGATAATCCTACTAAAACTCATGAAGAAGCAGGTATTTATGAGATTGTAACAAAGAACTATAAAGAAACAACTACAACAGTTGACAGTGGACATAAGGAGTCTGATTCTTATGGTTATACCGCTGTCGTCGGTGGTAAGAAAAAAGCTCAAAGAAAGTTAAATGAAAAGGTTAAGGAATTAGAGGGACAGGGATATACTGTTACAAATGCAAAAGTTGATGCAAAGTTATTTGATGGTAAATGGGGTTATTACTATAAGCTCGATTACACAAAGACAACCAAAGTAGAGCAGACAGTTACGAAAGAAGTATCCAGAACCAAATATGCCGCAGACACCTATACAAACTATACAGCAGCTCAGGATGCTGTAGAGGCTCAGGATGCTGTTTATGGTACTAAATTAAGCACTACTGATGGTGCATCTCTTGTACAGTCTGACCTGGATCAGAAACTGAAAGATCAGAAAGATCGTAAAGAAGAGCAGGAAGCAGCAGTTCAGCAGGCAAAAGATGCTGTAGATGCTTATAACAAAGCAGTAGAAGCTGTAGAAGCAGCTCAGGCTAAGGTAGATAACTTAGTAGAGCAGAATGTAACTACTATCGCTCTTTCCATCGCACAGGCTGAATTGGAAGCAGCAAAAGAAGCTTTAGATACAGCTACTGAGAACAAAGAAGCAGCAGAAGAAGCAGTTAAAGATGCAGCTGATTCCTTAGAAGCAGCTCAGGTAATTCTGAATACTATTAATGCTAACAACCAGACTCCTTCCGGTAATGTTTCTACACCAGCAGCTCCTGCAGCAGCAGGCGAAGTACTTGGTGCTAACAGAAAACCAGCAGGTGATGGCGAAGAAGAAGGCCAGGTTCTTGGCGCTCGTAAGAGTCCTAAGACCGGTGATGCGAATAACGCTCTTCCTTGGATGGCTGCTATGGCAGGTGCTATGGCTGGTATGTTCGGCGTATTCGCTAAAAAGAGAAAAGACGAAGAATAATTCAAATTCATTCCTAGAACATAATACCTATAATGCTGAAAACCTCTCGGACAGGATGTCCGGGGGGTTTTTGGCGTTCGTTTTGTAAACAGGATGGATGATGAGGTTGACAACAACTTTTATTTTCGATATAGTATCTCTTTGTCGGACTTATATCTGACTCAAGAGCCATTTTGGCGTCCGGGCAATCGCCCATCATTTCCCAATGTTACATTGAGATACAGGTTTAGATAGATTATAATATTTGCAGAAGACATGTTTTTCAGATAGTTCTATTATCTATGCCATAAATTGCTCTTGATAGTATTTAGAGAAGGAGTAGTTTATGACAGAAGAAAAACAAGGGAAGTATCGTCGAAACAACCAGACTGTCGAACAGATTTTGGAAGATATGGATTTGTTTGATGACGATTTCATGAGCAAGGTATTTGAACATAACATACCTGCTTCAGAGTTGCTTTTACAGGTACTATTGGAAGATGACACGATTCGCGTAGAGTCGGTTAAAGCACAGGTCACACTGAAAGGTGTGCAAGTAAATGCGCGAAGCATACGGCTGGACATTGTCGCAAAAGACGGCAGCGGGCGAATGTTCAATGTGGAAGTGCAGCGAAAGCTGAGTGGGGCATCTCCTCAGAGAGCGCGCTTTCATAGTAGTATGATTGATTCCAGACTCCTGAAGGAGAAGGAAGACTTTAAAGAAATCGAAGACTCGTACGTTATTTTTATTTGTGAGGGTGACAAATATCGAAAAGGTCTCCCACTTTATCATGTGGAGAGGACGATACAGGAATTAGATGAACCATTTCGAGATGGTTCTCACATCATATATGTGAACGGTAGATATACTGGCGATGATGCCATAGGCAAATTGATACATGATTTCAAATGTAAGAAAGCAGATGAGATTCACTATGCGCCTATAGCGGATAGCGTAAGGTATTTTAAAGAAACTGAGGAGGGTAGAAACAGAATGTGTGAAAAAGTAGAAAGATACGCAGAAGCATATGCAAAAGAATATGCAAAAGAATGTCTGGATGAGACAACGGCTAATTTTGTTAAATCATTGATGGAAAGCATGAATATCTCTTTTGAAGATGCTATCAAGGCATTGAAAATAGATGAAAAACAGGCAGAAGAATTGAAAGAGGCAATTTTAGGCGTTGAAAGCATTTGAGATTAAGAACACAAAAGAATTTATGGCAAAACTTCTAGCATCGGAAGCGTTTGATGATTTCCTGATGCTGGAGACGAAGCTGACGATGGCGACACAGTATGTACTGGATGGTCATATGCAGAAGGAGTTCTTCGATACAGAGGAATGGGAAGATAAGGCTGTAGTGCCTTATAGCATCGTAGAGTGGAGCAAGATGAGACCCACAGTGTTCTCATTAATTAAGGGCACACATACTCCGGTACGATTCCAGATTCATATGCAAGTGAAGCCGGATAAAGTACAGAAGATGTTACAGATTGATGAGCAGGAACTACCAGCATTGAATAACTTGGTGTCTGGTTTCCATGTAAACATCCGGTATGAAAACGGAAAAGTACAAATTGTGACAGCCGTAGACTATAAGACATTTACATTGGACAAATCGTCGGAGAAGGAGTTTGATCAGTATATGACAGAGTTCTTGATGGGACTTGGTATCGACTGGGACGAATTATAAGAAGCAAAAAAACGAGGGCTTCTAAGAAGCCCTCGATAAAACTTTCTTTTATTTTTCTTTTGGCCAGTTCATGGCACGTACTTTGGAGGATAAACCAAAGAGATTGATAAATCCCTCAGCATCATGATGATCATATAAATCACCGGTAGTGAAGCTGGCGATACTTTCGTTATACAGAGAGTATGGAGAAGTAGTACCGGCTTTGATGATGTTACCTTTGTAGAGTTTGAATTTCACTTCACCGGTAACATATTTCTGAGTGCTTTCGATGAAAGCCTGCAGTGCTTCACGAAGTGGTGTGAACCATTTGCCTTCGTATACTACCTGAGCGAATTTTGCACCCAAGTCCGCTTTCACTGCGTAGGTATCACGGTCCAGAATCAGCTCTTCAAGCTGCTGGTGAGCTTCATAGAGGATGGTTCCGCCAGGAGTCTCATAGACACCACGGGACTTCATACCTACTACACGGTTCTCTACGATGTCGATGATACCGATACCGTGCTTGCCGCCCAGTTCATTCAGCTTTTCGATAATCTGAGCTACGCTCATAGCCTGTCCGTTTAAGGTTTTCGGTACGCCCTGTACGAAAGTCATGGTGACGTATTCGCCTTCATCAGGAGCTTTCTCCGGAGTGGTGCTCATGACTAAGAGGTGATTGTAGTTTGGCTCATTGGAAGGGTCCTCTAATTCCAAACCTTCATGACTGATGTGCCATAGGTTACGGTCACGGCTGTAGCTGGTGTCAGCAGAGAATGGAAGATTGATGCCGTGTGCCTTGCAGTATGCGATTTCATCTTCACGGGACTGCATGGTCCATTTATCATTACGCCAAGCAGCGATGATTTTTAGCTCAGGAGCTAAGGCTTTGATACCAAGTTCGAAACGAATCTGGTCATTACCCTTACCGGTAGCACCGTGGCAAATTGCGGTAGCACCTTCTTTTTTAGCAATCTCTACCAGTCTTTTGGCGATAGCCGGACGAGCCATGGAAGTACCCAGAAGGTATTTATTCTCATAAACTGCATGAGCCTGTACGCAAGGTACGATGTAGTTCTCAGCGAAATCATCTGTTAAATCTTCGATATATAATTTGGAAGCACCACTGGATAAGGCTCTCTCCTCTAAGCCGTCCAGTTCTTCCTTCTGACCACAGTCAGCGCAGACACAGATTACTTCATAGTCGAAGTTTTCTTTGAGCCAGGGGATGATTGCAGTGGTATCCAAACCACCAGAGTATGCAAGTACGATTTTTTCTTTAGCCATGTTTTCCTCCTTATTTTACAAAGAACACTAAGTTCTTTTGCGTTTCTGATTAACTAACTATACCTACCTTACTACAGCGTGAATAAAAATGCAAGCACAAATGAATAAATTTATAAGAATATGCAAATATGCAAATAATACTTGCATATTATGCAAAAATGAGGTAGCATTATGCATAGCCTTATGGTTCACATTTATATATGTAGAAAAAACGAAGGGCGTCTAGTTTCTTACTCTTAAATTACTTATAATAAGAAGAGTGAGACTGACAGGAGGAGAAAACAGTGATTAAAGTTGGAATCGTAGGAGCTACCGGATATGCCGGTGCAGAACTGGTGAGGATTTTGCAGGGACATCCGGAGGCTGAGATTGTATGGTATGGATCGAAGTCCTATGCAGGGGAGGCATTTGCTTCTATCTACCGCAATTTCTTTCAGGTAGTGGAAAGTCCATGTAAGAGCGATGATTTAAAGGAGATGGCGAAGCAGGTGGACGTGATTTTTACGGCTACGCCACAGGGATATCTTTCTTCCATAATAAGTGAGGAGATTCTGGAAGAAGCGAAGGTCATCGATTTGAGTGCAGACTTCCGACTGAAAGATGTATCTGTCTACGAGAAATGGTACGGAATTGAGCATAAGGCAAAAGAACTAATTGGGGAAGCTGTGTATGGCTTAGATGAAGTGAATAGGGAACAGGTGAAGAAAGCAAGACTGATTGCGAATCCGGGATGCTACACCACTTGTTCGATTTTGACAGCCTATCCACTGGTGAAGGAAGGGCTGATAGACCCTACTACCCTGATCATCGATGCGAAATCCGGAACAAGCGGGGCCGGCAGGGGTGCCAAGGTGCCGAATTTGTTCTGCGAAGTGAATGAAAGCATCAAGCCGTACGGTGTAACCACCCACAGACATACGCCTGAAATCGAGGAGCAATTAGGCTATGCTTGCGGGCAGGAATTTGCCATCAGCTTTACCCCACATCTGGTTCCGATGAATAGAGGAATCCTGGCGACGGAATACGCCAGCTTAAAGGAAGTGGAAATGCCGGATGGCAGCGTGAAAAAGCCGGACCTTGCTTATATCAGAAGTGTTTATGAAAAATATTATGGCAAGGAGTATTTTGTCAGAGTTTTGCCGGAAGGCGTCATGCCGGAGACCAGATGGGTAGAAGGCAGCAACTTCTTAGACATCGGTCTGGCAGTAGATGAGCGTTGCGGCAGAGTTATCATGGTGGGTGCTATCGATAACCTGGTAAAAGGTGCAGCCGGACAGGCAGTACAGAATATGAACCTGCTCTTTGGCTTGCCTGAGAATACAGGTCTTACTATGGTACCGCTTTTCCCGTAAGGGTATAGAAAGAAGATATGAGGAGTCAGGAGGAAACAGTTATGTTAATGGATCATCCAAAGGATATGGACGATGTCATGAAGAAAGCGGAGGTGCTGATTGAGGCCCTTCCTTATATACAGAAATTCAATCGGAAAATCATCGTAGTAAAATACGGTGGTTCCGCTATGAGCAATGAGGAACTGCAAAAGAATGTCATCAAGGACGTGACCCTTTTAAAGCTGGTTGGTTTTAAACCTATTATCGTCCATGGCGGTGGTAAAGAAATCAGCCGCTGGGTTGGCAAAGTGGGCAAAGAAGCACAGTTTGTAAACGGTATGCGTGTAACCGATGATGAAACCATGGAAATCGCAGAGATGGTACTGAATAAGGTGAACAAGTCTCTGGTGGCTATGGTACAGGAAATCGGTGTAAATGCTGCGGGCATCAGTGGTAAAGATGGACACCTTTTGCAGGTGGAAAAAAAATATGCGGATGGTCAGGACATCGGTTATGTAGGAGAGATTACCAATGTAGATCCTACCATTATCTATGACCTGCTGGAAAAGGACTTTTTACCAATTATCGCTCCGATTGGCCTGGATAAGGACTTCAAGACTTACAATATCAACGCCGATGATGCGGCTTGTGCCATCGCAAAGGCGGTAGGTGCAGATAAGCTGGTGTTCCTGACAGATATCGAAGGCCTTTATAAAGATATCAATGACAAGTCTACCTTTATCAGCCGCATCACTACATCTCAGGTGAAAGAGCTGATTGGCGGAGGATTTGTCGGCGGCGGTATGCTTCCGAAGATTAGCAATTGCACAAATGCCATTGAGAACGGCGTCAATCGTGTGCATATTTTGGATGGACGTATTCTGCATTGCCTGCTTTTGGAAATCTTTACCAACCAAGGTATCGGCACTGCCATTGTGAAGGATGACGAATTAGAATAAGGATAAGGATTCATAAACGAGGAGAACAATTGATGACGGATCAGATTCAGGTGGCTGAGGAGCACCTGCTACATACTTATAATCGTTACCAGGTGGTATTTGACCACGGAGACGGACTTTACTTATATGATACAGAAGGGAAGAAGTACCTGGATTTCTTTGCGGGAATCGCGGTACATGCCTTGGGCCATCACTACAAAGACTATGATGACACCATCAAGCAGCAGGTGGATAAGCTGCTGCATACTTCTAACTACTTCTATAACCAACCGGCTATCGATGCAGCGAAGAAGCTGACAGAGGCATCCGGTATGGACAGAGTCTTCTTCACCAATAGTGGCGCAGAAGCCATAGAAGGTGCATTAAAGGCAGCCAGAAAGTATGCCTATCTGCGAGATGGTCATACAGATCATGAAATCATTGCCATGGAGCATTCTTTCCATGGACGTACTTTTGGGGCCCTTTCCGTAACGGGAAATCCCCATTACAGAGAGGCTTTTGAGCCTATGATCGGTCATATTCAGTTTGCAAAGATGAATGACCTTTCTTCGGTAGAAGCCCTGGTCAATGAGAAAACCTGTGCGATTCTTTTAGAGACGGTACAGGGAGAAGGCGGCATCTATCCTGCTGATCCGGACTTCCTAAAGGGAATCCGCAAAATCTGTGACGAGAAGGATATCCTTCTTATTTTAGACGAGATTCAGTGCGGCATGGGAAGATGCGGCTCTCTATTTACCTGGCAGCAATACGGGGTGAAACCGGATATCATGACTACAGCGAAAGCGCTTGGCTGTGGCGTACCGGTAGGTGCATTCCTTTTGCAGGGCAAGGCAGCAGAGCATTCTTTGGTAGCAGGAGATCATGGCAGCACCTATGGAGGCAATCCTTTGGCATGCGCTGCTGTATCAAAAGTGTTGGACTTATATGCGGAAAATAATATAATAGAACATGTGACGAAAATCGCGCCGGTACTAGAGAAGGCACTGGATTCTTTGGTAGAAAAATATGACTTCTGCCTGGAAAGAAGGGGCCTTGGTCTGATGCAGGGACTTGTGTGCGCAGGACCTGTAGCTCCGGTGATTCAGAAGTGTTTGGATAACGGCCTTGTGCTAATCAATGCCGGCTCAGACATTTTGCGATTTGTGCCACCTCTTATTATTGAGGAATCTCATATTCGGGAGATGATGGGAATCCTAGAGGATGCCATAAGGAGTTTATAGTTTTTTCTAT
>JAEEGF011787738.1_pt1 | contig 31341 bp, 29 predicted proteins | sample 9134171 | NCBI WGS metagenome assembly JAEEGF01 (sample SAMN16246542, study PRJNA631951) | gut metagenome | biome: gut microbiome; feature: rumen; material: AP-attached | host: Bos | place: Iran: Karaj | collected 2018-10 | reverse complement strand
GATAATAATGCCGGTGGCCATAGCGGAGAGGCAATACCCGTTCCCATTCCGAACACGGAAGTCAAGCTCTCTTGCGCCGATGATACTGGGTAATCCCGGGAAAGTAGGTAGCTGCCGGCTTTTTTTTTGTTTAAAATGTAATTTTATATAATATTAGAGAATGTTTGATTAAAAAAACAAAGCATAAGAATTTACAAAGCTAATCTCTATAGGTTGTGATTATTCTCAGAATTTCTTCTTTTGTTTTGAAAAATTCTTCTACAATGATTGGGTCGAAATGAGTACCTGATTCCTTTTTTATTATTGCAAATGCCTCTGGTGTTGGGAGAGGCTCTTTATAAATTCGTTCAAATACAAGAGCATCGAATACATCTGCAACAGCCATAATTCTGGCACATAGAGGAATATCGTTTTCTTTTAATCCAAAAGGATAACCTGTTCCATCCCACCATTCATGATGATATTGAGCCATATCAACAGAAACTTTCATATACTCTCTATCACCTGAAAATCCAATTATATCTGTTAAAATACGTGCGCCTTCTGTAGTATGAGTTTTTATGATTTCGAATTCCTGTGAAGTTAAAGGTCCAGGCTTTTTTAAGATAGTATCACTAATGACAATTTTGCCCACATCATGCATTGGTGCAGATTTTATCATTTTTGAAATATATTCATCAGTAAGGATTTCAGTATAATAACCATCATTTTTTAACTGATTTGCAAGAAGATTAACATAAATACTAGTTCTTTTTGCATGATATCCTGTTTGTGTATCACGATTTTCTACCAAATCAGCAAGACTATGAATTGTATGTTCCTGAAATGTGATTAATTTTTTTTCCTGTTCAAAAACTTCTTTTTCTGTTTTTTCATAACGTTCTTCAAGATCTTTATGTGAATTCATGAAAATTAGAAGAATTGATATTGTCATTCCTGAATTAACAAGACTTAATCCATAAAAATTTAACTGGATAATATTCATTAATATTGGCAGGAGGGAAAATGAAAGAAATGAAAAAAGTGCCTTTCTGGAAAAATATTTGTAATTGTATAAAATTGTGATAACACTGGAAAGATAAAAAAGTCCAAAGAATATTGTGCTGACAAAGTTAAATCTTCCTCTTGTATAATAATTATCACTTGTGATTTGATAATAAAAGCCCATTATTGGAGATAGAATTAATCCAATTGCATAGAGTATAGAGATTATATGGCTTATTGTGAAAAATATTTTACTGATTCTATAAGGTTTTAAGTATTCCTCCACATAACGTAATATGAAAAGAAATGCAAAAGGAACACATAGATAATAAATGAAAGTAAGAATATGAAGTGCAGGAACATGCCATGCAGGAGAAGTACCTTCAAACATCCAGTTTGATATATCTGAAATATTGAATATGAGCACTGTTGTACATACAAGAATAAAATATATAGAAGCTTTTCTCTGCTTTATATTTCTTCCCATTGAAAAAATCATAAATAGACATATAACGCAGCTGTATAAATCAAGGCCTGTACTAAGTACGTTTGTAATTTCTCTGTTCATTTCTCCCATCCTTAATTGAATTATATTATAACATGTTAAATTTTGAATGGCAAAAAAATATTTTGAAATGACTTCTTAAATAATTAAAAATCTTTTATAATTAACATATGAATCGATTTAACAAATTATTTTTTTTGTCACTTATTTTTACTGTTACGTATGTATCCTGTAATTCAAAAAGTAATAAGGTTGACAATTATAAAATTCAATCCTCAGAAAATAGATTTGATTCTGATGAAGTTTTTCAAAATCAACAGATAGATATTGATTCCGGAAATGTTTTATATTTAATAAAAAAAGCTTATGGTTTTGATGAAATCAATTTTCCTGTTGCTTCACATTTAATAGAAAATGGAAAGATGACTATAAAAGATTCTTTATACATCTATGATGTAGAGAAAGATGATGATTATATTAATATAGAAATCTTCTCTCTGGAAAGCGAAGTTTTTGTAAAAAAGGTTTTTCTTCAAATAAAGGATGATAATCTTTATCTTGCTGCTACAAGTAACCAGTTCGCTTCTTTTTCATTTGAACCAGTTGAAAGAAATTATTACCCAATTACAGTTATTGATAAAAAGGGAAGCAGAGTATATTCAAAAAGGCAAGAATTAATATTTGGACAAAACAATGAAGAAAGTAAAAGTGTAGTTATTCCATTAAAGGGAATGACTATTGAATTTAGAAATCAAATAAATAATGAACTGCAGGAATTAATTTCTGCTATGTCTTTAGCAAAATAAATATAAGGTGATTTATGATGAATTATGCAAGAATTTTTTTGAATCCAAAAGAAGATAGAGAAATATCACAAGGATTTCCATGGGTTTATGACAATGAAATTTCTTCAGTTAAATATGAAGATTCTAAGGCTGGAATAAAAACTGTTTCTCTTGAAGAAAGTAACATCCCTGATGGATCTGTAGTTGAGGTATATACAAAAGCCGGTGGTTTTCTTGGTACAGGAATTTTCAATAGGAAGTCTAAAATTATAATAAGACTTTTAAGTCATAATCTCCATGCTGATGAAATTATGTCAGATGTACAGAAATACTGGGATAAAATAATCGGTAATTCAGTAAATGTGCGACGCCTGGATTTCACAGATGATGAAAGTATTCGTCTCGTTTTCGGTGAAGCTGATTTTGCCCCAGGTCTTATTGTTGATCGTTATGTTGAAGGGGAAGGTGATGATCGTAAGACTTATCTTGTTGTACAGTTTCTTGCAATGGCAGTAGAAGTATTTAAGAAAGAAATTTTAAATGCTCTTGAAAAATGGTGCAATCCAGAAGGAATATATGAACGTTCCGATGATTTAGTACGGGAAAAGGAAGGATTACCTCTAATTACAGTGTGGCATGGAAAGCAAGGAAAAAATATCATTCGTATAAAAGAAAATGGAATTTTTCTTGATGTTGATATTGTTGGTGGGCAAAAGACAGGTTATTTCCTTGATCAAAAAAGAAACCGCTATGAACTTAGAAAATATGTACATTCAAAAAGAGTTCTGGACACTTTTACTCATACAGGTGCTTTTGGATTAAATGCTGTAAAGGGCGGTGCAAAAGAGGTTATTTCAGTTGATATTTCTCAGGAAGCAGTTGATATGGTAAACAATAATATTAATATCAATCATGCTGAAAATGTTATGAAAGCTGTTTGTGCGGATGTTTTTGATTTACTTAAAGATTATGAGAATTCCGGTGAAAAGTTTGACGTAATAGTTCTTGATCCTCCAGCTTTTACAAAAAGTGCAAAAATGATTCAAAAAGCATATGGGGGTTACAAAGAAATAAATTTGCGGGCTATGAGGCTTTTAAATGAGGGCGGAATACTTGTAACCTGTTCATGTTCTCACTACTTTGATTCGGATACATTTTATGACATGATAATGCATGCAGCAAGAGACAGTCACAAGAGTGTTCAGGTGCTGCAAAAGAGAGGCGCTTCCAGTGATCATCCTCTTCTTATGGGGTATCCAAAGAGCGAATATCTTAAGTGTGCAATTTGTCGTGTTCTTTAATTCTCTTTTTTGGGTAAGGATTTTGAATGAAATATAATACTGTCATACTTCTTGGTCCAACTGCAGTTGGAAAAACTTCTTTAGGAGTTTCTCTGGCATTACAATTTGGATGGGATATTATTTCCGCAGACAGCCGTCAAGTTTATAAAGGGCTGGATCTTGGAAGTGGAAAAGATTTAAATGAGTATTCAGGAATAATAAAAGCTCCTGATGGAAGTGAATCTTCTTATTCCATACCTTATCACCTTATTGATGTTACAACATTAAATAATGAATTTAATGTTTACAATTTTCAGACGGAATTTTATAAGATTTTTAAAGAATTAAGTAATGAAGGTAAAATGCCTTTTATTGTTGGCGGTACAGGAATGTATATCGATTCTATTTGCCGGGCTTATAATTTTGTTGAAGTTCCCGAAAATATACAGTTGAGGAAGGAACTGGATGAAAAGTCCCTTGAAGAATTAGATAAGATTCTTATGGAATTAAAACCTGAGCTTCACAACAAGAGCGATCTTCTTTGCAGAGACAGAACTATTCGTGCTATCGAAATTGCTTTATATATGAAGGACGAAGAAAGGGTAAAAAGAGACAAAGCTTCTTTAAAATTACCTGAAATAAATCCTTTTGTTATGGGAACAACAATTCCACGGGATGAACTTAGGGCCAACATAAAAATACGCCTGCTTGAAAGAATTAATGAAGGAATGATTGAGGAAGTAGAAGGTCTTCATAATCAGGGATTTTCCTGGGAAAGACTTGAAAAACTTGGTCTTGAATATAGATTTGTAAGTGAGTTTCTTGAAGGGAAGATTGCTTCAAAAGAACTTATGGTTGATGAATTGTATCATGCAATTTGCCAGTTTGCAAAAAGACAGGAGACCTGGTTCAGAGGTATGGAAAGAAAGGGGGTAAAAATTAATTGGCTTCCAAATCAAAATAATAAGGAAGCCAAGTTGAAAGCAGCGATTAAGTTAATTGAGGAAAATGTGATAAATCAAAAGTAAGGTTGTAACTTATGCGTTAACTGCAACTTTTTCTTTACCTTCTTCCATTTTGGTAAGATATCCTGTTCTTACACAGGAATCAAAAAGTGTTTTGGAAATATAATCAGTTGTAACATCTGTGTATCCATCTTTGTCGCGAACAATACGTACAACATAACCATCATCCATTTCACGAATGATTGTCATGTAATCGCCTGTTTTTCCAATGCTTTTCAATGTGTAACTTCCCATGATTATTCTCCTTTAGTGGATTAACCGGGTGACCCCGATAATTATATTTTCGGAATATGGAAAATGATGTTTAGTCTTTTTTTAAGGAAATAAATTATGTATATTGATGCACATTTTCATTTGATTCAAACTCTGGAAAAAGAGTCTCTCGATTTATGTTCATGTTTTACTTCGGTTACCTGCTGCCATTCAAAAGATGAGTTTATTGTTTCTGAATCTGTTATCAACCAAAATAATCTTCCTGTAAAAAGTTGTTTTGGTCTTCATCCACAAAATCCTTTTTATAATGAAAATGAAGGTCCTGAATTTCTGGAAAAGTTATTAAAGGAAAAAAGAATTGATGGAATAGGGGAATGTGGATTTGATTATTACAATCAGGAGTTTAAGAGCAATTGTAGAGCTCAGGAAGATGCTTTTGTTATTTGCCTTGAATTCGCTGAAAAGTATAATAAGCCGTTGATTATTCATAATAGAAAAGCTCTGGAAAAAATATATCAGTATTCAATGAAATTAAAAAAAATTAAAGCTGTTGTTTTTCATGGTTTTGGATTTGGAGAATATGAAGCGGAATCAATTCTTGAAAAAGGAATAAATGCTTATTTTTCTTTTGGAAAGGCACTGCTTAGGGGAAATAAAAAAAGTATTGAGTGTGTAAAGAAAATCCCATTAAAAAAGATTCTGCTGGAAACAGATGCTCCTTATATGACAATAAAAAACGAGAATTACTCTTCAAGGCAGGATATTATTAAAGTTTACGACATGTTTTGTAACTTAAATAATATTCATGAAGAAGATTCCCGTATTAAAACTGAAATTACAATAGAGGAAAATTTTAAGAATATCTTTGATTAAATTTTACATCTTAAGAAATTTTTTTATTTCCTGAAGGGTCTGTTCATATGCTTCAATAAAGTCCTGGTTAAGTTCATCCAGGTTCAATACAGCAGATTCCGGCAGACGATTACGGAGAAAATCTTCAAGTTTCTGGCCGGAATGATTAAGTTTTCCTGCACATAACTGGCGACCGGCTCCCTTAAAATAATGAACATATTTCGCAGCTTCATTTTTATCTGTTTTTTCAAGTCTTGTCAGTTCTTCCTGATCCAGTTTTTTATCATTTACAAATGCTATAAGGAGTTCTTCTAATAATTCTTTTTCTCCCCCTACATATTCCAGGGCAGAGTCCAAATCTAAAATATCTGTCATAAGCATACTATAGTAAAAATAATATTTTTATGCTATATTTGTTTACAAATTGAAAATGGAGCTTAATATGAAAAAACTTACTGTTTTTGTTTATCTGAATGCACTGCTTTGTATTCTATATTCTTTTTTTAGTATTTCATTCCATGCAGATGTATCTTTGCTTGCTTTCCCACTTTGCATCATCTTCACAGGTTTTGTAGTTTATTTTTCGATTTTCGATCTTCTGAGGAAAAATACAATAAAGCACATTGGTGTTGTAAGAGAACTTGTTTCATATGAGCCTTTTGTGTTTATTACATGTTTTATAATCCAGCGTGCAGGAAAAGAAGCTCTTTCCTTTAATAGAGATTTAATCTGCGCGATTCTCTGGGTTTGTGTTTTGATTGTTTCATTTATTCTTAAAAACAGATTCTTAAGCGAAAAAAATTTTCCTAAGCATAATAAAGTATGGGCTGAGGAAAGAGAAAAGAATCCTTTGAGAAAACCAAAAGGACTTAAACGTCTGTTTTACGAAATTGCAGAAACCGTAGATGCTGTAGTTTGGGCTGTTTTTGTAATTGCTATTGTTAATCTTTTCATTGTTCAGCTTTATCGAATTCCTTCAGAATCAATGGTTCCAACTTTTTTGATTGGGGACAGGGCAATTGTATGGAAAACAGCTGCAGGACCAAAATTCCCTCTCAGTGAAGTTGGTCTTCCACGTATTCAGAATTATAACAGAGGGGATATTGTAGTATTTAGAAATCCTCACTACAAGGATGACAGAAAGAGTGAAGTAAAGAATTATCTTGCTAACTTCCTGTACATGATTAGTTTTACATTAATTAAGGCTAATACTGATGAAAATGGAGACTTGAAAGCTGATCCTCTGGTTAAAAGAATTGCAGGTGTTCCAGGAGATCAGTTGATTATGATGGATGGAATTCTTTATGCCCGAAATAAGGATGATCTTGAATTTAAACCGGTTGAAAGTGATGTAAAGCACGCAGCCTGGAATTTAAATACACTTTCAAATCAGTCAAAATCAAAAATTCAGTGGATTCCACTCACTCAGGAAGATTATAATATAACTCTTGCAGTTGAAGAGGAAAGGCGAAACCTGGATCTTTTTGCAGCATATAATGAATGTGTGGAATTAAGTAATAAATTTGATAAATATGCCTCTGGTTCCAGAATTAGTGAAGAGGAAGTGAGTGAAATGATTCCTGCAGAAAACAGAACTGCATACTCACTTTTTGCCCAGGCTGATACATTAGCCGGAATCTTAAGTGCTGCCGATGGTGGTTCTCAGTGGTTCCGCCACTTTATGACTGATTGGGCTGAAAAATCCCTGAAATCAACTGCGAATCTGCAGAATTTTAAGGAAGATGGCAGTATTACTGGACCTGAGCTTTTTGGGGGAGACCTTTATACCGATTCTCTATTCAGATTAAATGTTATGGTTAAACTTTCATTTGGCCGTATAGTACTTAATACTCTTGAATCAATAGAACTTCAGTCTCAGGAAGGAGATAGTGGAATAATTGATGAATTAAGAAAGAAACGTTCTGAAGAACAAAGTAAGGCTATCAATCTTCACAGTTACATTAGTCGCATGGATCAGAGAAATATGCCTATGTTCCCAGCAAACAGGGGAGAAGAACCTCAATTCCTGGAAAAAGATACCTTCTTTATGATGGGGGATAACCGCTATAATTCTCTGGATATGCGTCATTCTTATACAAAGCATTTAGTTACTTTCTGGCCGGCAGATCCTTATTCTGTTTCTTATAATACAAATATTGAGCAGCAGGCTGTTAGTATTAAGAAGATTTTAGGAAAGGCAAATTACTGTATCTGGCCGCTTTCAAGGGCTGGAAGTCTTAAGGGAAAAGTAAGAAATTAATTATTATTTTTGAAACAATTGGGAGTATCTATAATTATGAAAAGATTTTTTTCAATTTTTATAATTTTAACAGCTTTAATTCTAACAAGTTGTGGTGGCGATATTACGATTAATATTTTCACCAGGGATTTAAGAGATGTAAACATTTCTGTTGAAGAAGTTATTTATGCTACAGTTAATATGAATGTTAAGGAACTGGAAGATGAAAATGACATTAACTTTTTAAAAGAAAATTTGAATGGTTTTTGTAATGGTGTAGCCAAAAAAGGGGATTATTCCACTTCCTATTCATTTGATATGAAAGTTCCTATCATTAATGAGGGAACGCTGTTAGATTTTTCCAAAGATTTATTCGTAATAACTGGAAAAAAAGAAGACAATAAAGTTAACTATTATCTCCAATACAACAGAGAATTATATAAAAAGATAGATGATTATATCTATAATTCTCACTATGTAAATGTAGACCTTTCATCATTTTCCATTCAGCTGAATATTACTAATGATAAGAGAAGTTCTACTAAATTTGCCGCTTACAGCTGCTATATTGATAATAATCCATATCCATTTGGTTATAGTACTATCTTACAGGAAGGGGAAGTTCTTCACCTTAAAATAAGTGACATCTTTAATGAATATATTTCTGCTTCTGAAAATGTTGAATATCCTCTTTTTACAATTGTTGAATAAAATAAGTTTATAAAGAATACTTTCTAAACAAAAAAAGCCCGGTATCTTAATTTAAGTTTCATAAGATACCGGGTTTTATGTTTTGATAAAGAAATAAAAATTACATATTTTTACCGTGACAGTTCTTGAATTTTTTACCTGAACCACAAGGACACGGATCATTTCTTCCAACCTTTGGCTGGGTTCTCATAACTGTAACGCTTTGTCCCTGACGACCAGATCTCATTGCGGAGTTTTGTGCCTGCATCTGTGCCTGACGTGAGTTAAATGCGTTCTGAGGATTAACACCCTGCTGAACTGGAGAATGTGGTTGAGAGATTGAAGAACCAATTTCCTGATGCTGAGCGTTCATTCTGATATTCTGCTCTGGAACCTTTCTCTGGGCTCTTGGATCCTGACCGTTAATTTGAATCTTTACCTTAAAAATCAGGCTGGCAACTGTATCACGAATTGTTGCAAGTGCTTCGTCAAACTGGTTAAAACCATCAATTTTATACTCAGTAAGAGGATTTTTGCTTCCGTAAGAGCGGAGGTGAACTGCTTCACGTAAGCCGTCAAGGAATTCCAGCTGGTCAAGCCACTTCTTGTCTATCTGCTTAATATACTGATATCTGATAAACATATTGAAGTTTTCTTTACCAACAAGGAGTTCCTTCTGGGTAATGTCATTCTGAAGTATAGCCTTAACTGCTTCTGCGGTAAGTTCATCATATGAAGGAGTCTGTCCAAAGGTTCTCTTGATTGTATCAACAAGTTCACTCTTGGCATTTTCATTTTTGCGGTTATGCTGATATTCTTCAAAGATTTCATCAACAGTTTCACTTGCATTGTTCATTACGCGGGTGCTGAGGTCGTTATCCATGAGAATTTCATCACGCTGTTCGTAAATGAACTTACGCTGCTGATTGAGAACGTCATCGTAATCCAGAAGGTTCTTACGAATTTCGAAGTTTCTTTCTTCTACTTTCTTCTGAGCTTTTTCAATTGATTTGTTGAGCCAAGGGTGATCAATAGGTTCTCCTGGCTGCATACCGATGTTCTGCATCATTTTCTTCATGCGTTCACCGCCGAAGAGTCTCATCAAATCATCATCCATTGAAATATAGAACTTAGAACGTCCTGGATCACCCTGACGACCTGAACGACCGCGAAGCTGATTGTCAATACGACGGCTTTCATGACGTTCAGAACCAATTACGTAAAGACCACCAAGATTCTTTACTTCTTCATAGTCCTTTTTCCAGTTTTCCTTTTCTATCTTAAGTGCTTCGTCGTACTGTTCCTGAGTTGCGTTTGTTCCTGCACGTTTTCTTGCACGCATTTCAGGAGAGCCGCCTAATTTAATATCTGTACCACGACCAGCCATGTTTGTTGCTACAGTTACGGCGCCTTTTGCACCTGCTTCTGCAATAATCATAGCTTCCCTTGCATGATTTTTTGCGTTAAGAACTTCATGCTTAATACCATGTCTTGTCAGAATTGCAGACAACTGTTCAGATTTTTCTACTGAAACTGTACCAATGAGAATAGGCTGTCCCTTTGCATGACATTCAGTAACTTCTTTTGCAATTGCATTCCATTTATCCATTTCATTAAGATAAACTTCATCATTTTCATCTTTACGCTGTACAGGACGATTTGTTGGAATTGCAACAACATCCAGATTGTAAATTTTTGAAAATTCAACTGCTTCTGTTGCTGCAGTACCAGTCATTCCCGAAAGCTTTTCATACTGACGGAAGAAGTTCTGGAATGTAATTGTGGCAAGTGTACGGTTTCGCTGTGCAATGCGCAGATGTTCCTTTGCTTCAATTGCCTGGTGGAGGCCATCTCCATAGCGGCGTCCTTCAAGAATACGGCCTGTAAATTCATCTACAATCTGAACCTGACCGTCTTTAACAACATAGTCAACATCAATATGGTAAAGTTCATGGGCGCGGATTGCCTGTGTAAAGTAGTGAACATATTCAAAGTTCTGTTCATCAAAAACAGTAGAATCTGCTGTAATCAGGTTATGCTTGTGAAGAATGTCATTAATCTTATTCATACCCTTGTCTGTAAAGGATACGCGTTTACTCTTTTCATCAAGCTTAAAATCCCCCTTAAGGGCTGCTCTTTCTTCAGGGAGCATCTGAACTTCATCAGGATAGTCGTTTGTTTTAGGATCTTTTTCTACTTCTTCAAATTGACTTACATACTTGTCAACTTCGTGATACTTATATGTGTCATCTTCTCCCTGACCGGAAATAATGAGCGGTGTACGGGCTTCATCAATAAGGATAGAGTCAATTTCATCCACAATACAGAAATAGAAACCGCGCTGAACCTTGCGCTTAATATCAATCTGCATATTATCACGGAGGTAGTCAAAACCGAATTCGTTGTTGGTACCATAAGTGATATCACAGGCATATGCAGCCTTACGGGCTTCGTTATCCATATTGCTCAGGATACAGCCTACGCTTTGTCCCAGAAATTTATATACTCTTCCCATCCACTGGCTGTCGCGTTCGGCAAGGTAATCGTTGACAGTAACAATATGTACACCCTTTCCTGTAAGGGAATTAAGATATGCAGCTTCAACACACATCAGAGTTTTACCTTCACCGGTCTTCATTTCTGTGATTCTTCCAGAATTCAAAACAAGTGAACCCATAATCTGGCAAGGGTAAGCTTTTTCACCTAATACGCGATATGCGGCTTCTCTGGCAAGGGCGAAGGCTTCAGGCAGAATATCGTCCAGACTTTCACCATTTGCAAGACGATCCTTAAACTTCTGTGTTTCTTCAGGGAACTGTGAATCTTTAAGTCCACTGGCCCAGCTGTCTAATGCTTCAACTTTTGCAACTAAAGGTTTAAGAGCCTTTACATCGCGGTCATTCTTATTTCCGAAGAAAAATGTTAATACTTTATCAAACATAATAGAAAAATATAACAGTTTTCCCTTGCGTTGACAATATAAATTATAATCTTTATTCTATATAAACACTTAAAATGAACTTAAAAAAGATGGATTTTAAATGAATATCAAATATAGTAAGTTTGTATTGAAAAGCCTGCTTTTAATTCTTTCCGGGGGAATGATTTTTACTGCCTGTCAGGAGAATAAAGCTGTTCCTACAATGGATGAATATGAAACCTTCAAAATCAATTATGGAAATTTTGAAGATGAATTAAATCTCTTTGATATGGCCGAAATTGGTGAAATTCCTGCCGGAACTTATATGAGGGACGGTTTTTTCTACATATCGAATACTGAATCCAAAAAAGTAATGGGTTTTAATTCATACGGAGATCTTCTTACCCTTTACTTTAATGATGAAACAAACCCCCGGCCTTCTTTTTTTGATGATGATTTTGCTGCTGTTTCTACCAGAAAAGCTGTGGCTTATCCATTTAACCAGATTTCTGAAATTGCAGTTGATTCAAGAAAATATATTTATGTTGCAGATAAGATTTCTGTAGACCGTCAGGAAGTTAATGATGATGACGGAACAATTTACAGTCAGATGGTACTTCGTTTTGATTCTAACGGACGTTATACCGGTTATTTAGGTCAGCAGGGCTTTGGCGGAACACCATTTCCTTTCATAAAGAAACTTTATACAACTACAAACAAGGAACTGGTTGTGCTTTGTGAAACTGCCAGCGGGTCTCAGGTTTTCTGGTTTACGGAAGATGGAAATCTTGTTAAAAAAATTAATCTTGAAGAAGTGTTTGACTACAATATTTATCAGCCGAAAACTGCAGTAAACGATATGTGGCAGGCAATTCAGGGGGCAGTTCCTGATCCTTCACAGAGAAAACTTTATGTAATGGTTGATGTTGTAATAAGTTCAGCAGATGAAACAAATGGTGTTCACGCTGGAATTAACTATCTTGAATCTTATCTTTTTACAATTGATATTGAAAGTGGAGTTACTGAAAAAGGCATACAGGTTCCGTCTTATCAGGATTCGGTTTCTACTTCATATGCTACACAGAATACCAGCATTCCTTATCAGCTGCTTGGAATTACAGATTCAGGATGGATTTTCTTCCTTGTTTCTGCAGAGAAAGGTTTCGGACTTCTTATGATGGAATCCGACGGACAGAGAACTCTGCGTAGAACAATTAATATGGACCGGAAAGACAGTCTTTTCTACAATTTCTGTCTGGGAAATTCCGGTATTCTTTCAATGCTGAATGCAAAGGAAAACTACGCAGAAATTTGCTGGTGGAGAACTGATTCAATCATTCAGTCTGTATTGCAGAATTAAGTTATTACAGGATAATAAATGGCTTTTGGGGATGATCAGATAGACGGTTACACTGAAGGAGAGGAACCTCTTGTTTTTCACTATAAGAGGGGAGATTTCCGTAAGCGTGAAGATAAAAAGTACTCGGATCTGGCAACAGGCAAAGTACAGCAGAAAAGAGGACTGTTCAGGGTTCTGCTAAGTACAAGGGCTAATAAGATGCTCTTTTTTGTAATGATTGTCTGTATGATTATGGTCCTTATCCTTAGTTTTCTAAAAAAAAGGAGTAATGAGGGATCAATTAATCATATTAACTGCACCCTTAATGCCTTTTCTTATGATGGTACGGTTTATTCCTCTCTGGAGCTTGCTCCAAACAAAAACAGCCCCTTTAATGAGGTAATTACAATTAACTGTAACTTTTATTTTATTGATTCTGACGGCAATAAGGTGACGGAAGGTTTTGATTCTGTGACTGTGGAATTTAAAAGTAAAGATGATGAAAAGAAATATCTCCGCTTTTCAGCCTCAGACTATAATATTGTAAAGGTTGAATGTGAGATTCTTTCTGGTGACGGAAACTTTACTGATAAGCTGGACTGTAAAGTAAAACAGAATTAAATTGAATTAAATGCAATTATAAAATCTAAAGTCATTAACAAAAAAATACGATAAATAAAACAGAGTAATAAGTTTTTTCCAGGGGGATAATATGGCTCAGTTTTATTTTCTTTCAGTACTGTTGAATTTTTTTGCAGCGCTGATTTTATTTTACGGTAAAGACTTGACTTCAAAAATAACTGTAGAAGAAAAAAAGGTTTCAAAAGTACTTTCAACAAGTGGAAAGAGAACTTCTGCTAAAACTAAAACAGAAAAAAACAAGAACGAAAATGTTGAATCTAAAGCAAAGAAAGCTGAAGAAAAGGTCAGGAATCTTTTTACAACAGTAAAATATATTGACAGTAAAAATTTCCGCCTTGTTGTGGGAATTTTAACTGCTTTCACAGGTCTAATGCTTCTTCTTTCCCCATTTAAAGGTGACTTGCCTGTAATCGGGGACCTTATTCCTGTACTTTCTGGTCTTGCAGGTGGAGCTTCAATTCTTCTTGAGTATTATATTACAAACGCTAAGGATGAAGTAAATCTTAATCCAACCGTAAAAAAGATTTTTATTGATTCAAGAAAATATCTGGGAGTTTTCTGTATTGCAGCATCTCTCCTTCATTTTATTTTTCCAGGAATAGTTCTTCTGTAAGGGGTTTTTCATGGCTAAAGTTTCAATTGCCTGTATTGCCTATAAAAGAGGTAAAATCCTTATAGCACACAGAAATCCTACCGGACAGATGGGCTCCCGCTGGGAATTTCCTGGTGGCAAAGTAGAAAATGGAGAAGATGAAAAACTTTCCATTGTACGCGAGATGGAAGAAGAATTTGGAATGAAGGTAAAGGTGATTGAAAAAATCACTGAAAATACTTTTGAACATGAAGGCAAACACTTTGAACTTCACGTATACAGAATTTCAGTTCCTCGGATGGGATTAATCAGAAAATACAAGCTCACAGAACATACAGAATATAAATGGGTAAATATAAATCAGATTCCCCAGGATAATTTTGTGGACAGTGATTTAAAAGTTTATCCTGATGTAAAAAAATATATTGAAAACTTGAAATAATTAGGGGATTAAAATGAAGCTTTCAAAACTTCTATTAATATGTGCTGGTCTTTGTCTTGTAATGTTGAGTTCAGTTTCCTGTTCAAAAAACAACAAGATTGTATTTGATGACAGTGATTCAACTGCACTTGAACTTGATAACGAATGGGCTGTTGTTACTTTCCGTTATGTATCTTTCCGGGTTAAACCTGGTTTTGAAGAAGATATTGCTTCCCAGGGAAGAATCGGTGATATTCTTCTTGTGAAAGGGAAGAAATTTGTTCCAAATCTTTATGATTCTTCTGACACGCTCTGGTATAAATTTGATAAAGGATGGCTGAATGAAAATAACGTTACCCTTTATTCAAATAAACTTAAGGCCAAATCAGCAGCAAAAAAACTGATTAATCTTAATGAAGAAAAAGAGTGAAAAATATAAATAAAGCCCCCTGAAAAAACAGAGGGCTTTTTGCTTATAATACACCTTTAATGTATCTTACAAATTGTCAGCGTCCAAGTATCTTTGATACAGCCTGATCAAAAGTAATTCCCTGGAACTGTTCTCTTGTTTTCAAGTTTTTCAAGGTAAGGGTATTTGAAGCTTTTTCCTCTGCACTGATAAGAATTCCCCATGGAATTCCCTTTTTATCAGTAACTGCATACTGCTTATTCATTTTTGCAGTATCCGGGAAAACTTCTACGGCAACACCATTTTTTCTTAAATAGCCTGCAACCTTCTGATAGTAAATGGCGTCATCAGCAGACTGATTATAAATCTCAACATCAAGATAAGAACCTTTGTTCTCTGTTAATCCAAGTTCTGTAAGACCTGCAATAAGTCTGTCCAGACCAATTGAAGCACCTACGCCAGGGAGAGAGTCCTTCATGTAAAGACCTGAAAGATTATCATAACGGCCTCCAGAACAAACGGAACCAATTGATGGAAGATCATCAAGGAAGGTTTCGTATACAACGCCGGTGTAGTAATCAAGTCCACGGGTAATGCTTGGATCAAGGGTATAAGTATTTTCAATTCCCTCTGCCTGCATCATTGCATAAATGTCTCTCATGCGTTTTGTATCCTCTCCAGGACCGCCTGCAAGTTCTTCCAGATGGGAAAGTGTTTTTTCAAAAGAATCTTCCGGTTTAATATAAGACAGAATAAGTTCAGCCTTAGTCTGGTCTCCTGTAAATGTAATCAGTTCTTTTTTTACTTCCTCTTCACCGATTTTAGCAAGTTTATCTACTGTACGGAGAATATCTTCAGATTTATCTGCAAGTCCCTGTTTAGAAAGGAAGCGGTTAAAAATACCTCTATGATTTACGTGGATTGTAATTTTTTCTACACCAATAGACCTTAAAGCTGCTCTCATAAGTGAAAGTGTTTCAAAGTCTGAGGTAGCGCTGTCTGAACCTACAGTGTCAAAATCACACTGAACAAATTCCCTGTAACGGCCTGCCTGAGGTTTTTCTCCACGCCATACCTTGGAAATGTGGTAGCGTTTGAATGGAAAATAAAGTTCTTCTTTATGCTGTGCAGTATAACGGGCAAAAGGAACTGTAAGGTCGAAACGCATTGCAACATCTCTTCCTCCGTTATCTTCAAAACGGAACATCTGTTTTTCTGTTTCGCCCTGACTCTTTCTTAAAAGAATCTCAGTGTATTCAAGAACAGGTGTGTCAATTGGAACAAAGCCGTATGACTGATATGTCTTTGTAAGCTTTTCTATTAATGAGGAACGTAAAATCTCTTCCTGTGGCAAAAAATCACGGAAGCCCTTTAAAATTTTTGGTTGAATTAAATCTGACATAGTTAAAATATAATGAATTAAAGACCTTTTATCAATTATCATAGTGGAACATAAACCTTGATTTTGGTACTATAAATCATAAGTTTTTTAGTTTTGATCAGGAGAAAAAATGCTTTTAGCTGTAGATATTGGTAATACAAATATAGTTCTTGCAGTGTTTGACGGGGATAAAATTGTAAATCAGTGGAGAATTGCCACAGATGCCCGCCGAACAGGAGACGAATATACTTCCATCATTTTAACTTTAGCCCGTGATGCGGATATTGATTTGTCACAGGTAAAAAAATCTATTATTTCTTCCGTAGTACCGGCTCTTATAGGGCCTTTTGTAATCGTTTGTCAGCATATTACTAAGGCTCAGCCTTTTGTTCTTTCTTCAGCCCATGCCCAGGGAAAAAAACTTCCTGTCCATCTGCCTGAAAATTCAACTCGTGAACTGGGAACTGACCTTCTGTGTAATGCTGTATCTGCCTGGAATCTGTTTAATGGGAAGGCAAATATTGTTGTAGATTTTGGAACAGCCCTTACCCTGACTTTTACTGATTCTGAGGGAACAATTCTCGGAGGAACTATTTCTCCTGGTCTGGGAACTGCTGTAAAGGCTCTTGCAACAAATGCGGCCCAGCTTCCTTATGTTTCCCTTGAAGCTCCTTCCAGGGTAATCGGCAGTACAACTAAAGAGGCTATTCAGGCCGGTATAGTACTGGGCTATAAAGGTCTTGTTGAATCTCTTGTTAAACAGTGTAAGGAGGAGTATGAAAGACTCTCCGGCCGGTCAGGAAATGAGGTTCAGGTGGTTGCTACAGGCGGCCTTAATTCGGTACTCAAGCCTATTACAGACTGTTTTACTACTGTAGATAAGGATTTGACCGTAAAAGGCTTAAAAATCATTTCTGATCTCCTTCAGTAACTATCTGGAAATAAAATCTTCCAGTTGAACTCCTTCTCCGTCTTCTACATCCCTTGTAAGGACCGCACCCTTTAGCATTTCGTAATAAAGTGGTGAAATGCCAGGGGTAAGGACTTTTTCTGTACGGAGAATGCTGATATCTTCCTCCTGAATTTTATGTCCTTTTGGGAAACTTTTCATGTAGTGAAGGGAACGGTTTGTCCTGCCGTAATTCTGTTTTTCACTGTCCGCAAGTCTTTTAACGCCCGTGCCTAATACAGCCTGAATTTTACTCAAAGGGTATTTTTCTTCCAGCTGCTTTATTATTTCTTTTTCAGCGGATTCTGACAGGATTCTTAATTTGTCAGCCTTTTCTCCATTCAGTTCACTGTTCTGGATCATTGCGGATTCTTCTTTAGCCCACTTGTGGAGGAGAGCCTGGGTCTGATGAACACAATGGGTCATAAGGGCAAAATCTTCACCTTCAAGGGCAACAGGATCATCCAGCCCCTCAGTTTTTCTGCTTAAAGTAATGTGCTTCTCTATCATGCTTCCACCCATCATAGTCGTGAGAACTGGAACCAGTACTGGATCAAGGCTGTGGTCTGAAATTCCTGTAGGAATGCCGAATATTTCATGAAGGGTTTTAACGGCTTTTACATTGTACTCATTTTCTGGTGCCGGATATGAGGTAATGCAGTGAAGAAGTGTGAGAGGAGGAATTTCTCCGCTGCAGGAGATATGTTTATTCTGAGTTAGAATATCTATTGCTTTTTCAAGATCGGAAAGCTTTGAAACTCCGCTGGAAAGAATGACTGGAATTTTACCGTATACCTTACTTAATTCCTGAAGCATGGGAAAATGATTAACTTCCGGACTTGCAATTTTAACTGCATCTATATCACATGAAAGGAGTTCTTTAAGGGAGCGTAAACCAAAGGGAGAACATGTAAACTTGAGGCCTTTTTTATGGGTATAATCAATGCATTTTTCATAAAAACTTCGGTCTACTTCCAGATTCTTGAAACGCTGGTAGAGGGGAATGTTACCTGTGGGAAGTTTAACAAAACCTGTCTTGGGATGAAGAATTTCATCTGCGTAAACCCACTGAAATTTGATAAAATCTGCACCGGCTTCTGCAGCAGTATCAATAAGCTTAAAAGCCTTTTCTAAAGAACCTTCGTGACTTGTTCCGATTTCTGCAATTATTGTCATGATGTATAATTTTATCATCATAAAATGGTCTGTTCAAGGAAAGCCTTCTGCTATTGAACCAGCAGGTGGTGTCGTTGACATAGAAAGGCCTATCGTGGTAAAATCTTGCAATATTTCTATAATATCCAAGGAGTTTTTCCATGTCAGGACACAGTAAATGGTCAACTATTAAACATGCAAAGGGCGCTGCTGATGCAAAGCGTGGTGCTCTTTTTACAAAATTAATTAAGGAAATTTCTATCGCTGCATCTATGGGTGGCGGCGACCCTAACTCTAACCCACGTCTTCGTACAGCTATCCTGAAGGCTCGTGCATCTTCAATGCCTAAAGATAACATCGAAAGAGCTATTAAGAAGGGAACTGGTGAACTCGGTGGCGGAACTTATGAAGAATTGGTATATGAAGGATATGCACAGGGTGGTGTAGCTGTTCTGGTTGAAGTTCTTACAGATAACCACAACCGCGCTGCAGCAAATGTCCGCAATATTTTCTCTAAGAATGGTGGAAACCTTGGTACATCTGGTTCTGTTGCACGTATGTTCGACCGCAAGGGTGTAATTGAATATGATGCAGAAAAGGTATCAGAAGATGAAGTAATGGAAGCTGCTCTTGATGCCGGCGCAGAAGATATTGTTAACGAAGACGGTGTTATCACTGTTACAACAGATCCATCTGCATTCAACTCTGTAGTTGAAGCTCTTGAACCAAAGGGATGGGAAACACTTTCTGCTGAAGTTTCAATGGTTCCACAGATGTATACAGCAGTTGATAAGGATACTGCTGCAAAGGTAAAGAAGCTTCTTGACAAGCTGGAAGAAGATGATGATGTTCAGAACGTTTGGTCAACAGTTGAATATCCAGATGACTTTGAAGAAGAGTAATTTTAATTAATCTTTTTTGAGATATACAGGCGTCCTATTTTTTACGGGGCGCCTTTTTTTGTGTTATAATTTGAGTGATGAAAAAAAGAAGAGTTATTGGAATTGATCCGGGTCTGGCTCACACAGGTTTTGGTATAATAGATTTTATAAACGGTAAGATGAAACTTGTGAGCTATGGTGTTATTGAAACATCTCCGGATGATTCTCACGAATTGAGGCTCTTATCTCTTTATAATCGTCTTGATGCCGTACTGAATGAATTCCAGCCTTCAGAAGCAGAGATGGAGACTCTTTATTTTGCCAGGAATATTTCAAGCGCAATGGCGGTGTCTGAAGCAAAGGGGGTTGCAACTCTTGCTGTAGCCAGAAGGGGAATTCCTTTGAATTACTACACGCCGAATCAAATAAAAAGCGCTGTAACCGGAACTCAGTCCAGTAACAAGGAAACTGTACAACTTTATGTAAAGCTTCTGTTAAACTTAAAAGCTGTTCCTGAACCTGACCATGCTGCGGATGCACTTGCAGGTGCAATAACTCATATTCATTCAACACAAAATCCTTCTGCTGGAATCAGGCAGGCAAATGACGCATGATTTAATCAGCTCTTGTCTTTAATATTTTAGTGTATTTTGGTATATTGATTTTATGTTTAACAGTTTAACAGGAACCGTTACAGAAAAACTTCCTCAAAAATTATATCTGGAAACAAATGGCATTGAGTGGGATATTACTATTCCAGATTCTTCCCTTGAAAAAGTTCCAGGGCCTGGAGAAAAAGCAAAGATTTATGTATATCTTCAGCATACTGATCAGTTGATGAATCTCTTTGGTTTTGCAAGTCAGAATGACCGTTCACTTTTCTTTGATTTACTTAAAGTTGACGGGATTGGTCCTAAGGGTGCTGTAAAAATTATGTCTTCAATCGACAGCAGAAATCTTGTTACTATCCTTGATTCAGGGGATATAGGGGCTTTGGAGAAAGTTCCTGGTGTTGGTAAAAAAACTGCCCAGAAAATGCTTCTGCAGCTGAAGGGAAAACTCTCCCTTTCAGAGGATACTATAGTTGTAAGACAAAAAAATGTTCCTTATCAGGCTGTTGTAACAGGTTTGATTGGAATGGGATATGATAAAAGAATGGCAGAGGATGTTGTTTGCCGTCTTGCTGATGAAATGTTAAAAGATTCTTCTTTTGCCGGATTAAGTGATTCTGCAAAAGAGGATACAATTTTCCGGAAAGCGGTAGTGGAGCTGGCTCAATAAATGAATAAAAGTGTGAATCCAAAAAGCCCTTATAACAACTCTTCTGAATATGATGACATGAATATTGTTGCTCAGCTTGCAAAAAATGCTTCTGAAAATCTAGAAATGGAAGCGGGTAGAACAAAAATAATTCGTGCTGATGATGATATTTTTCAAAATGACAGCAGTGCTTTTATCAGGCCAAATGTTTCAGATGCAGACGACATTCAGGAAATAAATTTACGTCCTAAGACTCTTAAGGAATTTATGGGACAGTCTGCAATTAAAGAAAATCTTAGTGTTTTTATTGATGCAGCAAAAGAACGTAAAGAAGCTCTTGATCATCTTTTTTTAATTGGGCCTCCGGGGCTTGGAAAAACTACTCTTGCACAGATTACTGCTTCTGAACTGGGAGCAGAATTTAAGGTAACCAGTGCACCTGCTCTGGATAAGCCGAAAGATCTTGCCGGGATACTTTCTACAATAACACCCCGTACGGTTTTTTTTATTGATGAAATACACCGGTTAAAGCCTGCAATAGAAGAAATGCTCTATATTGCAATGGAAGATTATGAACTGGACTGGGTTATTGGTCAGGGTGCTCAGGCCCGTACTGTAAGAATTCCTATTCCTCATTTTACTTTAGTTGGTGCAACTACAAAGGCTGGAATGGTTTCTTCTCCGCTCATCAGCCGCTTTGGAATTATTCAAAGATTTAATTTTTACAGCAGGGAAGAACTTGCAAAAATAATTCACAGATCAGCTTCAATTTTGAATATTCAGGTACAGGAAGAAGCTGCCTTAAAGATTGCAGACTGTTCAAGAGGAACTCCCCGTGTTACTAATAGAGTTTTGCGGAGAATGAGAGACTTTGCTCAGGTTAAAAAGTCTCCGGTGATCACAGTTGAAATAGTTGAAGAAGGGTTAAAACGGCTGGGAATTGACAGTCTGGGACTGGAAAGATATGACCGGGAAATCCTTCTTGCCATTATAAATAAGTTTGGGGGAGGCCCGGTTGGTGCTGAAACCCTTGCGATTTCCATTGGAGAATCAATGGACACTCTGGAAGATTACTATGAACCATATCTTATTCAATGTGGTCTCATTCAAAGAACACCCAGAGGCCGTGTTGTTACGGAGCAGGCATATAAACATTTGGGCCTGGAAATGAAAATTAAGAATAAAGGACAAGATGATGAAACTCAGCGATTTTTATTTTGATTTACCGGAAGAGCTTATTGCACAGAAACCATCAGGAGAAAGAGGAAAGGACCGGCTTATGCTTTTAGGCAGACAGTCAGGTACTGTGGAACATCACCTGATGGAGGATCTTCCTGATTTAATTGATGAAGGCACTTTAATGGTTTTCAATAACAGCCGTGTAAGAAGAAGCCGCTGCTATGCAATTAAGAAATCAACCGGACGGGAACAGGAATTTCTTTTCTTAAATCAGATTGGGCCAGAAGGTGATACCTGGAATACAATGGTTAAGGGTGCAAAAAAAGTTAAGCCTGAAAATATTTACACCTTTGCAGATGGAAGTAAAGGAGTAATTGTTTATGATAAGGAAAATGAAGGAAGCGAATTCCGTACAATAAAATTTCCTTTCAGACTTACTGAAGAATGGTTTGAAAAAAATGGCCATATTCCTTTACCACCTTACATTAGACGTGAAGATACCGAAGTGGATTCAGAACGTTATCAGACTGTATATGCAAAAGAAACAGGAAGTGCTGCCTGTCCTACAGCGGGACTTCATTTTACAGAAGAAATGCTTAACCGCCTGAGGGAAAAGAATATTGATCTTGAATGGATAACACTTCATGTTGGCCTGGGAACTTTTTTACCTGTTCGTGAAGAAAATATTGAAGATCATAAAATGCATGAAGAATTATATACTGTTCCTTATGAAGTTGCAGATAAAATCAACAAGGCCAAAGCTGAAGGAAGAAAAATTCTGGCTGTAGGAACAACAAGCGTCAGAACCCTGGAAAGTGCCTGTGATGAAAATGGTAAGGTAATTGGTGGAACAAATAAGACTCACATCTTCATGTATCCGGGGTTTAAGTTCAAAGTTGTGGATCAGATGTTCACTAATTTCCACACTCCTGAATCAACCCTCCTTATGCTGGTAAGCGCATTTTCTTCCAGAGAAAATATTATGAACGCTTACCGCCAGGCTGTTGAAGAAAAATACCGCTTCTTCTCTTATGGTGATGCAATGTTTATAAAATGATTTTTACATCAGCTGGCTAAGGGACATTTCAAGAAGGTTTATAACTTCGTCCCTTATTAAGTCTGAAGACAATTCTTTCGGAATTATCTGTTCAAATATTTTTTTTGCTTCATCAATAACTTGAAGAATGTATTTATGATTTAATGGCAGGCGGGCACCAATCAGTATGTTTTCAAGTTCGTGAGAATAAAAAGTTACTGGTCCTGTAAAGGCTATCCTTACATTTGATATTATATCCTTTTGTGTATCAGCAAGAAATACAAAGGATGCTGAATCTTCTGTAATGTAGTTGGAAGGCCCCAGTCTTTTGAAAATCGATAAATCCCATTCATCCAGAGGAATCCTGATTTTAGTAAGTATTGACCCCTGTTCAATTCCTGTAAATTTTGACATAGGATAGAGCAGGGTTTCTTTTTTGTTTCTAATTTCAACTCTGGCATTTAGGGCAATAAGGGGAGCCCATAAAGTATATTTATGTCCTTTGGCGCAGATGTTTCCTCCTATTGTTGCCATGTTGCGGATTGAATTGTCTGCAATAGTTGAAATGGCATCGTAAAGGACTTCCGGAATATTTTCTTTTCCTAATGAAAGGCATTTTGATAAAGATACTGCAGCTCCAAAATCAATAAAGCGGTCATGTTTTTCAAATTGAGTTAATTCTTTTGCTTTTCTGATGGAAACACAATTTTCATTTATTTCATTTCCCACTTGAGTTCCACCGGCAAGTATTAAAAGAGAATTAATTGAATTTAAATGATAAAGAATCTGAGACAGATCATCTGCAAGGTAAACTGTTTTATTACTTCTTTCTCTTTTGTTTTCCATTATTGAAGTTGTCTCCCTGTGATTTTTTTATGGCATAGGAATATATGATTCCGTTATATAAGGTGGTTTTATCGCAGCAGCAGGAACACAGTCCTTTTGTTGCATCTTCAATTGTTTTTGAATCCGGTAATTCAGAATCTTTTACATCCTTGATGATTGAGTAGGCTGTAAAAATTTTTCCAGAATTACAATATCCACATAAATCAATATCTGCTTCCTTAAAACCAGCTGAGATGATTTCAAAATATGTTGATTCCTTGAATCCTTCAAGAGTTACGATTTTACAGTCTCTTACAATAGCAACTGGTACACGGCATGATTTAACAGGAATATCATCAAGGAGAACCATGCAGTTTCCGCAGTTTCCACTTTCGCATCCGCATTTAACACTTAAAAGACCTTTTCTTCTGAGAACGGTTAAAAGATTTTCGTTGTTTTCAGCTTCAAGGCTGTCTTCCTGCCCGTTAAGAATTACCGGTATTTTCATCAGCTTTTACCACCTCATAAGATTCTTTGTTTTTTCCTGAATTTTTTTCAATCAATTTTTCTTTTTCATTTTTTGACTTTTTTTGGACTGAATGAATTTTATTTTTATCTGATATAGTGTTATAGATTGTTTTTGTTTCTATAGGAATTCTGTTAATTGAACAGTTCAATGCCTGACTAAGAGCCTGTGTATATGAAGCTGGAATAATATTGTAAATAAGTTCTCCCAGTTTTGCAGGATTGTCATCAGATTCCATAAAGATAATCTGAAGGTTTTCAACTTTAATTGTATCATTCTTAACCAGACTTGATAAAACTTTTTCAACAGAAAGGCGTACAGTTTTTTCTGCTGCTTTTCTGTTAAGAATTCTTCCGCAACTGAGAACCAGAATTATATTTCGGATTCTTTCACGGAATGTGTATGGATCAACTTCCAGTTCAACTGTTGCTGCAGCCGTACTTGTATCATGAAAAGGAGTTCCACTGAAAGTTTCCATATTCCACTCGTTCTTGCGCTGTGCTGATACTTTTCGTCTTACTGTATAAGGTAAAGTCTGTCCTTCTTTTAGATGCTTCATTCCATCGCAGCATTTCGTAAGGAGTTCTGTCATGACCGAAATATTATTATAAACAATTTCTGGTAAAGGAGGTTCTTCTTCCTGATTAAAAACCGAATTAATTTTTACCTGACTGTTTTTAATCCCCATGAGATTTGAAACCAGATCCTTCCATATTTCCTGAATGCTTGGGGAAACAGGGGATGAATGAATTGTTACAGAATGATCAGTTTCAAGGGTTGTTTCAATATATTCTTCATTTCCATATACTTCAGAGCCATAATAACCGGAGCCTTCAAATGCACATGAAAGTCCAATTCCTCTTAATGGGGAAAGATTGAAATTTTGAGTTTCCAGCGATGAAAAATTTATATGACGGTTTTTTGAAGAAAGATTATAAGCACTCCATTTTCTTTCAAAATCACTTTCCTTTTTTAAAGTGTCCAGACATTTATCCAGATTTGTAACATTTATGTTAAAGGGCCAGGTGTTTTTTTCCTTACGATTATGAATATGGAAATTCTCCTTACGAAATTCCATTGGGTTTATATGCTGAGCCTTAGTACATATTTTGGTCATATGATTTTCAAAAGCAAAAAAAGCGCCGGAATCAATAAGCTGTAAATCAATTGATGAAGGTGGATTTTGTGAAGCAAAAGCATTTGCCGTAATGCTTAAATTTTCCGTTTTGTAAAGTCCCGCAGTTGCAATTATAAGACGGTCAAGAATTTCCTGCGAAAAAGGATTGTAGGCTCCTGCATCAACGTCAATATCAACCTGCATTGCAAGTAGTTTTCCATCTTTGTTGATCCCGGTTTTATGAGTAATTGTTAAAGGCTGAATCGTATTCATAAATGCATTCTGTTCAATTCTAGAATACATAAGCTTTACAGTTTTTTTTGTTTTCAATGCCGCAACTGCAACCTGTGTAACAATTATAGAATTATACCAGACTGCATTTGTAGTACTGGAAAGATTCTTTGTCTTATTGATGAGAATGTTATCTGATTTTATTTGAAGCGCCTGACAGAGGGTGTTCCTTAAATTTGTAATCCAGATAGTAGGCGTATATACAATCAAATCTTCCCCGTCAAAAGAACAGATTGCTCCATTTGGTTCGTTGTATTCTGCAGGATTTAAACTGTAAGTGTAGGAGTCGCTGAGAACCGTGCTGCATTTTTCAAAAACTTTATCCATGGGACTTTTTCCCTTTGCTGTTCTCTTTGAAAAGCATGGGCCCCACTGTATGCTTCTTTCTGCCAGTTTTGGAGAAAAAAGTTCCTGACTGTGTACTTTTTTTCCGTTGGTTTCATCTTTTATATGATCGAAATACTGCTCAATTGGAGTGGTATCAAAAATGATATCTACCTGCTCCTGAAGATGCTTTAAAGTCAGCTGATCTGGTCCTACGAGAATTCCCAGAGGTTCTCCTAAATATGATACGTTTCCTTCACTGAAGATTGGAACTTTACCGAGAGGAGTGTCCATAATATTTGCACCAGGAACATCTCTAGCTGTAAAAAGATAATAACCGTCTGGTATGTCTGGTAGAGAAATAGAACGGATAATTCCCTTCTTAGTCGGGCTTCTGATTATAAGGGCATACAATGTGTCAGAGAAATTAAGATCAGAGTAAAAATCATTCTGGAAATTAAGTTTTGAACTTTTCTTTTTCAGGAGATTTTTCTTAATATCCAACTTATCATTTTTTTCTGATTTTTCAGACATGATATTTTTCTCCCAGTGACTTTATGCAGCTAACTGTATAATCTATCATCTCATCTGTCATATCCGGCCATAAAGGAATGGAAATTGTCTCCTGATATTTTTCTTCTGCCTGAGGAAAGTTTTCCGGAATAAAATCAGGATAAAGTTTTTTCCAGTAGGTAAAGTGAAAAAGGGGAATAAAATGCATGCTGATTCCAATTCCCATGGACTGCAGTTCTTTTGCAAATTGATTTCTGCTAACATTGAGTTTTGTTAAATCCAGTCTCATTAAAAAAAGATGCCAGGAATTTCCTTCTCCATCAGGAGGAAGTTTTACAAAATCAAGTTTTCCTAATTCGTTAAAGTATTTTTTTACATGAGCTTTTCTCTGTTCATCAAATAAATCTGCTTTTTTTAATTGGACTCTTCCCAAAGCAGCATTTATATCAGGAAGATTGAATTTAAATCCGCTTTCTATAATATCATATTCCCAGCTTGCCTTGTCAGAAGTGTAGCGGTCCCAGGTGGTCCTGTCCATGCCATGCATTCTCATGACTGTCATTCTTTTTGCAAGTTCCGGATTATTTGTTGTGACCATGCCACCTTCACCTGTAGTAATTGTTTTTGTTACATAAAATGAAAAGACCCCTGCATCTCCCAAAACTCCGGCATATCCATCTGTCGTTTTACATGGAAATGCATGTGCTGCATCTTCAATAACTTTTACCTGGTATTTTTTTGCAATTTCCATAATTTTTTTCATGTTACAAAGATTTCCTGCAATATGAACCGGAACAATAGCAGCAACATTTTTTCCTTCCGGGGAAGCGAGGATTTTTTCAATTTTATCTGGATCTATACTGTAAGAATCCTTTTCAATATCTGCAAAATATACATCAGCTCCCAGATGACGGGCACAGGCTGCGGTAGAAACAAAAGTGTAGGGGGTTGTGATTACAGCTTTACCTTTTTTAACTCCGCAGGCTTCCATAGCAAGAATCATTCCACTTGTATTTGAATTTACACAAAGAGCATATTTTGAATTTATTTTTTCAGCAAATTCTTTTTCAAAAGAAAGAGCCTCTTTTCCTGTTGTAAGCCAGCCGCTTCTTAAAACATTAAGAACTGCATTTTCTTCTTCTGGACCAATGGATGCCTTAAAAAAAGGAACTTTTAATGTTGAGTCTGCCATTATAAAACCACCTTTACTGATGAGGATAGTGTACTGTTATAGTCCTCTGTATTGTTTTCTGTATAAAAATCATCTAATGTTTTTACTGCTTTCCGAAGAATCCTGATAAGTTCTCCTCTATTTCTGTAAAGCTCACTTTTTTCTTTATTGTAAAAGCAAACATCTTCCAGTTCTTTCAGAAGCGATTCCAGATTAAATCCTTCCGGCGGGATATTTGTAAGTTTAAGAATTTTTTTGTATTTTGTTTTCTGTGGATTTTCTTTCTCAAGCCAAAGAGGTTCATTGTTTCTTTCACCTTTTCTTCTTCCAATAAACTTTATGTCTATGTCGTGATAAGGTTCAAGACCGGAGAATTTAATAACCTGTTCTGCAAGTTCCAGAATACTTACTTCTTCCCCCATATCAAGAAGATAAGAAGCATTGTTTTCTCCAACTCCTCCCGTCTGAAGTACAAGGGAACATGCTTCCGGAATTGTCATAAAGAAGCGCTTCATGTCCTTATCAGTAACAGTTACCGGACCTCCGTTTGCAATTTGTTCCTTGAAGATAGGAAGAATTGAACCTCTTGAACCTAACACATTTCCAAAACGTACAAACATAAAGGCTTGATCTGAACCTGCTTTCTGGGCATATGAATTAACAAGCTTTTCAGAAAGCATTTTGCTTACTCCATAAACAGAAACAGGTTCTACAGCCTTGTCAGTGGAAATCAGAACAAATCTGTGAACTCCAAAATCAAGGGCTGCTTCAAGAAGATTCTTTGTACCGAATACATTATTTTCAATGCAGGCAACAGGATTTTCTTCCATCATAGGAACATGTTTATAGGCTGCACAGTGGAAGATAATGTCTGCCTTTGTATGGGATATAATGTATCTTACATATTCCCTGTCCTTCATATCCCCAATAATAGGAACAACGCTGGCTTTTTCTCCAACCCCTTCATTTTGAAGAATATGCAGTTCCCTGTAAATGTTTACGATTGAATTTTCCCCATGACCAAAAAGATAAAGTCTTTCTGCTCCTCCAGATAAAAGCTGTCTTGCCAGCTCCGAACCGATGGAACCACCAGCCCCTGTTATCAAGACACGTTTGCCTCTTAAATATTTAAGGCTTTCATGAAGGGAAATAACTACAGGTGTTCTTCCCAGAATATCAAGAGGATCGATATCTCTTGCCTGAATAAGATGTGCCCTGCCGTCAATGACCTGAGAAATTGATGGAAGAATTTTGATTTTTATGAATCCGCTTTTTTTTAGGATTGAATAAATCTGCCTGATTCTTTCATTCTGGGCAGAAGGAATTGCAATAATTGCTTCATCAAGTACATTTGCATGAACTTTTTCATTAATGCTTTCAATCGGCCCGTGAACAGGAATACCATTGATTTTTTTTCCGTCCAGTTCCAGATTATCATCAAAAAAGGCCTTTACATGACCGAATATTTTTTTTTGTAAAAGTTCTGTGGCCATCATCTGACCTGCAAAACCTGCTCCGATTATATAGATATTTGTATCAATTTTTGACATATCACTTCTCTATTAATAGTACATTTTATCTTTAAAATAATACCATACCGCCTTTAATTCTTCAATCTTAGCATTTAATGTGCTAATCTATGAGAAAATTACAAAAAATCCCGGTAAACAAAACATTAAGCATCAGAAAAAATATGCCGATGAAAAAATGAAGGAATCTTTTTTTTAAGGGGATAAATATGAAAAATTTTAAGAAAATTATTATTGCAGCAGTTCTTTCAGCAGTAAGTATTGCAGCTTTTCATGCTCAATCAATCGAAATTCAAATCATTCAGCATGATAATTCTCAGAAAAATATAAGAAAACCTACAGAAATCATTGAAAATACAATAATGGACAATTTTTTCAATGATGGCCGTATTATCACAAACGCTCCAATTGCCGCAGAGTTCAACAACCAGATGGACTCAAGAATCGTTAAAAGTGCCGTAAAAGAAGCTTCTGGTGGAATGTGCCAGTATCTTATTGTTTTGACAATTGATTACAAAAAAAATGCAGCCTTAAATCCTGCAACAGAAAATCTGGATTTAATGGACAAAATCGGCTGGAAACTGATTGATACCCAGTCCGGTAAAGAAATTGCATCAAAAAATTATAAAATCAACAAAGTTTCAAAGGCAAATAATTCTGCTGATGGAATAAAATTACTTGCTGATGAACTGTTTTCTGATATCCTCAAGTCATTAAAGTAAAAAGGTTTTTATATGAAAAAGATAATTTGGGCTACATTTTTGCTTACTTCCAGCCTCATTTCCTCAGCTTCTGCATCTGTTTTAAAAATTGCAGATACTGGTGATATGCCTCAGGGACTTTATTCCAGAGCATCTGGATACCTGGAAGGAGATTTGATTACTCTTAAGAATGGATCAACTGGCGAAAGTATTCAACTGCTTAATCTGGGTGATTCAGGTCTTGCTGATACTCTGATTATTTCAAATGAAGCAGCTGTAAAACTTAATTTAGAAGACATAAATTCTCTGGAATTAAATCTACCTGCCAGAATAGATTCCAAAACAAGTGTTATAACCCAGGTTCTTCTTACCAATCCTTCGGACGAAACATATTTTGAAAACTTAAAATCAAGCGTTGAAGAGAAATCCCCTCTTGAAAAAAAATATCCTTTAACAGCAGATACAAGTAAGAAAAAAGTTTATGATGCTTCTGAGGATTCTATTTCTTCAGAGAATGAACATATTGCCCAGTTGAAAGAATCTGTGGAAGACAAATCAAGTGATGATAATGAAATTTCAACTGCCGCAGAAAATAAAAGTGAAAAAAATGATTTAATAAAACCTGTGCTCAGTGATACTCCAATTGATGAAAATGCTGAAATTTATGAAATTCCGGAAACACTGCCAGAAAAAAACGTAAATAAAGATGAAGACACTGTTAATACTGCAAATAATGAAAAAAAATTAGAGTTTAATGACGAAGCTGCAAATGAGCAAAATGCTGTAATTGCAGATCATAAACCTTCTAATGATGAAGAATTTTTCTTTGAAGATACAGCAGTAAGTGAAAATAATGAAGTTGCTGCAAATCATGAGCCAGATCCTGATTATGATGAACTTGCCCGTATTGAAATGGAAAAAATGGCTGAAGCTGAAAATCTCCGCCTTGCTGAAGAAAGGGCAAAGGAACAGATAATTCAGGCTAAGGAAGAAGAACTTCTGGCCCAGGCTGAAGCTAAAAGAGAAGAAGAAAGACAACTTGAAGAAATAAAAAAGGCAGAAGAAATCCGCCGTATTGCAGAAGAAGAAGCTGCAAAGAATAAAATTGAATTTGATGATGCTGCAAGCAATGAACAGCAGATTGAAGCTGATACAAGCACCCCTGCTGATGACGAACAATTTGCCTTTGTGGACACTGCGGGAGATGACGAAGCTGCCGTTGAACCTAATTTTAATGAAGATGAACTCATAGCCTTTGTTGATACCCAGGATGGTACTACTCAGAAAGATAATATTGAAGAAACCGTACCTGTTGAAGAACCTGTAGAAGAACCAGCTCCTGTAGAAGAAGAAATCCCCGTCGAAGAACCTGTTGAAGAAACAGCTCCAGCACAAGAAGAAATCCTCGAAGAAGAGCCGGTGGAAGAAACAGTTCCAACAGAAGAAGAGGTAAGCGAAAAAGAAGAACCTTTTGAAGCAGAACAGAGTGAAAATTCAACTGAAGAAGAGAAAATCGAAGACAAATCTTTACCTGAACCAGAACCTGAGCCGCAAATTTCTCCAATTGTAGAAGAGGAAGAGAAAATTGACAATGAAGATGTAGATTC